>Ga0214473_10005061_pt1 | contig 15811 bp, 12 predicted proteins | sample RVTome_7_FD_203509 | JGI IMG/M metagenome (GOLD analysis project Ga0214473, IMG submission 203509) | Soil microbial communities from uranium-contaminated site in the Upper Colorado River Basin, Wyoming, United States - RVT98D197 | ecosystem: Environmental > Terrestrial > Soil > Contaminated >... | reverse complement strand
GGGCGCGCCTGGCGCGCTCCGTCTGCCCGCCCGGCGGCTACGTGGCGGGCTCCATCGGCCCCACGAGCCGGCTGCCTGTCGAGTATGAGCCGCTGGGCGACACGAGCGACGACGAATACTTCGAGACCTTCAGGGAACAGGCGGCGGCGCTCGCCGAGGGCGGTGTCGACATCTTCGCGGTCGAGACGATGATGTTTCCCCAGGAGGCCATCGCGGCTGTCCGCGCGTGCAAGGCGGCCACCGACCTGCCTGTGATGGCCACCATGTTCTTCCAGTACGAGGACCTGCACGACCGCGATCGCACCATGTGGGGCGAGAGCCCGGCCGATGTCGCCAAGAGCCTGCTGGGGGCGGGGGCGGACATCGTCGGCATGAACTGCGGCCGCGGCCCCGACCGCGCCATCGTCATCATCCGCGAGATGCGGTCCGTCACCGACGCGCCGCTGATCGCGTATCCCAATGCCGGGCTGCCGATCACTACGGGGGACCAGACCACGTACGAGCTCGGGCCCGAGGCCATGGCCAAGGACTACCCGGCGCTGCTCGAGGCCGGCTGCGATGTCGTCGGCGCCTGCTGCGGCTCGGGTCCCGACCATATCCGGCTCATCGCCGAGGTCGTCCGCTCCCGCCGCACGCGGTGACCGCGGCGCTCAGCGTTCTCTCGCCCGTCGCCGTCATCCTCGATCAGCTCCCGCTCCGCGTTGACCGCGCAGAGGTCCTGCGCTTTCAGGGGTACAAGAAGGACCTCGACGTCCCCACCGCCGAGGTGCTGGCGCTCTTCGACGAGGCGCTGGCGCTGGGCGAGCGGCTGATGGCGCCCCGCGTCGTCTACCGGGCCGTGCCCGTCACCGGGCAGTCCGCCGACCTGATCGAGGCGGCGGGGGAGCAGCTTCGCATTCCCGCGATCGAGCGGCTGTGGGGGCCGCTCGAAGCCGTGGGCGCCGGCATCTGCACCGTGGGTGACGCCGTCGAGGCGCGCGTGCGCGCGCTCTTCGACGAGCGCGAGTTCCCGCTCGCCGTCATGCTCGACAGTGTGGGCTCGGCCGCCGTCGAGAGCCTGGCCGAGTACGCTAACGATCTGCTCTGCCAGACGGGGCTGGCCGAGAAGCTTCGGGTCACGAACCGGATCAGCCCGGGTTATGCGGGATGGGACACCGCCGAGCAGGTCGCCCTGTGGCGACTCTGCCCGGGCGCTCCCGCGGGCATCACCCTCAACGGCTCGTGCTTCATGACCCCGACCAAGAGCATCTCCTTCCTCGTGGGTATCGGCCCCCGGGCGCGCGTCGACCACTACTTCACCCAGTGCCGGCGCTGCTGGATGCGCGATTGCACCTATCGCCGCGCCCCCGCCGAGACCACAGTGAGCAGGTGAGTAATGCTAGGCTGTACGGGATGGCCGACAACGTGGTCCTGGTGGGCTTCATGGGGGCGGGCAAGTCGTCGGTGGGACGCATCCTGGCCCGGCGCCTAGGGCGGTGTCTGGTCGAGACCGATGACATGATCACCGCCAAGGAGGGCCGTTCCGTCCCCGAGATCTTCGCCGCCGAGGGGGAGGCCTACTTCCGCGCCGCCGAGGACGCGGCCCTGGGCCTCCTGGCGCTCAAGCGGGGCGAGGTCATCGCCACCGGGGGCGGCCTGCCATGCCGGGAGGGTCGGCCGGAGATCTTGCGCGCGCTGGGCACCGTCGTCTGGCTTTCCGCCGACTTCGACACGCTCTACGAGCGGGCCCTCCGCGGCGGCGAGCGGCCGATGCTCGCCGGCCGGAGCCGGGAGGACGTCCGCGCGCTCTACCACTCCCGCAAACCGTTCTACCGCCAGGCCGACCTGACCGTGGACACCACCGGGCTCGGGCCGGACCAGGTCGCCGCCCGCGTCCTCGCCGGTCTGCGGTCCCGCGAGAGGCAGGGGGCGTAGCATGCCGGCGCCACTGCTGGCCGCCCTCGCCGAGCGGCCGCTTCTCGGTGATGGCGCCATGGGGACGATGCTCTACGCGCGCGGCGTCCCCCTCGACGCCTGCTTCGACATCCTGAACCTGTCCGATCCCAGGATCGTCCAGGGCATACACGCCGAGTACATCCAGGCGGGCGCCGATTGCGTCGAGAGCAATACCTTCGGCGCCAACCGCTTCAAGTTGGCCGTGCACGGGTATGCCGCGCGCGTGCGGGAGATCAACCGGGGTGGCGTCCGGCTCGCCCGCGACGTCCGGGAGAGCATGGGGCGCGACGTTTTCGTCCTCGGCTCCGTTGGACCGCTCGGCAAGTACCTGGCTCCGCTCGGCTCCGTCGAGCCCGACGAGGCGCGGGCCGCGTTCTGCGAGCAGGCGGAAGGGCTGCTCGAGGGTGGGGTGGACGCCTTCATTGTCGAGACCCTCTCGGACCTCGTGGAGATGCGGCTGGCGGTGGAGGCCATCCGCTCCCTCACCGACCTGCCCATCGTCACCCAGGTGGCGTTCACCGACGATGGCGTGACCTTCCTCGGGCGCGCGCCGGCCGACGTCGTGCGCGCGCTGCGCGAGCTGCCCGTCCAGGCCGTGGGCGCCAACTGCTCGGTCGGATCGAGCACGCTGTACGACATCCTCGAGCAGATGCTGCCGGAGGCGGCCGGGCTTCCCGTCGTGATCCAGCCCAATGCCGGCCTGCCGAGCCGCGCGGGCGAGCGCCTCGTCTACCTGTCGTCGCCCGCCTACATGGCGGATTACGCCGCGCGGATGGTCAGCGCCGGCGCGCGCATGGTCGGGGGGTGCTGCGGCACGACGCCCCCGCACATCCACGCCATGCGCGAGGCCATCGACCGGCTGACGCCGGGACGGGCGGCGGCGCGCGTGGAGTCGGCCAAGCGCGCGCGCGCGGAAGCGGTCGAGCCCCCGTCGCTCTCGACCACGGCGGCGCCGACGCTGCTCCAGCGCAAGCTCGACGCGGGGGAGTTCCTCGTGACGGTCGAGCTCGATCCCCCGCGCGGCCACAATATCGAGAAGCTGGTGCAGGGCGCGAAGCTCTTGAAGGAGCGCGGGGTCGAGATCGTCGACATCAACGACGGCTCTCTCGGGCGCGTCCGCATGTCCGTGCTCCCCACCGCCATCCTCGTGCGGGAGGCGACCGGCCTCGACGTCAACATGCACTTCACCTGCCGCGACCGGAACCTGATGGGCATGCAGGCGGACGTGCTCGGCGCCCACGCGATGGACATCCGCAATATCCTCGCCATGACCGGAGACCCGCCGCGGACGGGCGACTACGTCAACGCGACCGCCGTCTTCGACGTCGATGCCATCGGCCTCATCCGGATTCTCAGCGGGATGAACCGGGGGCTCGACGCGACGGGCAACTCGATCGGTGAGCCCACGTCGTTCTGTGTCGGGGCCGCCCTCAACCCGGCCGCGGCCGAGCCGTCGCAGGAGATGGAGCGCTTCCTCGCCAAGGTCGAGGCAGGGGCGCGCTGGGCGCAGACCCAGCCCGTGTACGACCTCGACGTGCTCGAGAGTTTCTTCGCCTCGACGCGGTCGCCGATCCCGATCGTGGTCGGCCTCCTGCCTCTGCACTCCTCGCGGCACGCCGAGTTCCTGCACAACGAGGTGCCGGGCATCACCGTGCCCGACGGCGTGCGCGGCCGGATGCGGGAGGCGGGAGAGCGCGGGCTCCGCGCGGGGATCGAGACGGGGCAGGCGCTCCTGGCAGACGTGCGCGGCCGCTATGCCGGCGCCTACCTGATGCCATCCTTCGGCCGCTTCGAGGTGGTCGCCGAGGTCCTCGAGGCGCTGCGGTAGTGTCTTCCCTCCCACGTTTGCCGCCGCGAATTGGCGAGTTCGGAGACAGGAGACCGGCGTCATGAGCGACCTGCACGGGCTGGGAGTGGCCGAGGCCGCGCGGCGCATTCGCGCAGGCGCGCTGTCGCCGGTGGACCTCGTGTCCGCCTGCCTCGAGCGCGTCGGCGCGACCGAGCCCACCGTGCGGGCCTGGGTGTGCCTCGACCGGGAGGCGGCGCTCCGCGCAGCGCGCGAGCGAGCGGTCGAGGCGCGCGAGGGGCGCTTTCTCGGCGCTCTTCACGGCATCCCGTTCGCCCTCAAGGACATCTTCGACGCGGGCGGGCTCATCACCACGGCGGGCGCCGGCCCCTTCGCTCACCGGCGGGCGGGTGCGGACGCGACGTCGACGGCGCGCCTGCGCGCCGCGGGTGGGATCCTGCTCGGCAAGGTCACGACCACGGCCTTCGCCTTTCTCGATCCGAGCGAGACCCGCAACCCGTGGAATACCGAGCACACGCCGGGTGGATCGTCGAGCGGGCCGGCGGCGGCGGTGGCGGCCCGGATGGCGCCGCTCGCGCTCGGGTCTCAAACCGTCGGCTCGGTGCTCCGCCCGGCCGCCTACTGCGGTGTCGTCGGGCTCAAGCCGAGCCATGGCCGGATCGGCACGACGGGTGTGGTGCCCCTGTCGGCGAGCTTGGACCACGTCGGGATCTTCAGCCGCGCCGTGGAGGACGCCGCCCTCGCCCTCGACGTCCTCGCGGGGTTCGACCCCGCGGATCCGCTCTCGAGCGCCGTGCCCGTCGACGACTACGCCGCGGCGGCGCGCGATCCGGAGGCACCGCGCATCGGCGTCCTCCGCGCGCTCGTCGGGCGCGCGAGCCCGGAGATGGCGGCGCACCTCGACGCCATGGCGCGCGCGCTCGGGGGCGCGGGCGCCCGGCTCGGCGACGTCGAGCTTCCGCCCTCGTTCCCCCGCATCCACGAGGCCGGCGGCACCGTGATGCGGGCAGAGGCCGCCGCCCACCACGCGGCCCTGTTCGCCCGGCACGCCGGCGAGTATCCGCCGAAGATCCGGGAGGCCATCGAGGAGGGGCGCCGTGTCAGCGCGGTGGAGTTCCTCGCCGCTCAGGAGGAACGACGGCGCTTTCGGGATGAGGCCGCCAGTATCGCCCGCCGCTGGGACGCCCTCCGGCTGCCCACCGCGGGCGCGCCCGCGCCCCGGGGGCTCGGCTCCACGGGGGACCCCTACTTCTGCGCGCCGTGGAGCTCGGCGGGCCTGCCCGCGATCGCCCTGCCGAGCGGGGTGGGCGCGAGCGGCCTGCCGCTGTCCATCCAGCTCGTGGGCGCCCCCTTCGCCGAGGCGCGGCTGCTCGCGGCGGCAGCCTGGTGCGAGCGGGCCATCGGCTTTTCCGCGGCGCCCCCCCTCTGAGCCGATCGCATGAAGATCGGGCGGCTCTTCCCGGACCTGCTCGCCGCACTCGGCCGCGCCTCTTCACCGGAGGTCGGCCTCGCGCGTACCCTGCGCCAGCTCGTCAACCTGTCGGGAGCCAGGTCGGGCGGGCTCGCGTTCAGGCCCGGACGGGGCAAGAGTCTCGTCGTCACCGCGGGGGTGCGCAGGGGGTCGGCGCTGGACGAGTGGTTGCGGGCGCGCCTGGCCGAACCCGTCCGGGGCGTCCGGCTCGAGGCCGTGGGCGCGCCGCCGCCGGGGTGGCGAGGGCCGAGACCCGCGTTGCTGCGCGCTCCCCTCGGCGATCACGCGAGCCCGCTCGGCCAGTTCCTGCTGCTGGGTCCCGGGGGCCGGCGCGGGTTGGCCGCCGCCGCGATCCCGCCGAGCTTTCCCCGCGAGTTCGGGCGCGCCATGGAGCAGGTCTGGCGGCTCCACCAGCGGACCCTGCGCCTCGAGGTGATCAACGAGGTCACCACTCTCACCGCGCGCACGGTATCGCTCGAGGCCATCTACCAGACGGTGGCGGAGGCGGTGGGCCGGCTCGTCCCGTTCGACGCGCTCGGCGTCACCCTGCTCGACCGCGAGCGGGGTGAGGCCCACGTGCTCGACGTGGCTGCCCGCACGGCGCTGCCCGAGATGTACGACCTGCGCATTCCCATCGCCGACACCCTCGCCGTCTGGGTCGCCGAGCGCCGCGCGCCCCGCCGGGTGGACGACCTCACCGACCCCTCCGTCCCGCCGGTGAGCCGCGAGCTCCTCTCGCGCCGCGGCTTCCGCTCTGCGATTCTGGTCCCGCTCTTCTCCCAGGGCGAGGTGATCGGCACCCTCAACGCTACGCACCACGACCCGGGCGCGTTCTCGGAGGCCGACGTCGAGGTGCTGATGGAGGTGGCGCGCCCGCTCGCGTCCGCCATCGAGCACGCGCGGCTGCACGCCGAGATCGTGCAGCGGGCGGAGGAGCTCGCTGCGCTCAACCGGACGAGCCAGCTCATCACCGCCCGGCTCGACCTCCGCTCCGTCCTCGAGGCGATCAGCCGTTCGGTCACGAGCCTCATGGGCAGCACGGGCTGTGGCATCGGGCTGTTCAGCGCGGACGGCACCGCCATCGATCACGTCGCCGCCCACGGCTTCCGGACGCCCGAGTGGCGCGCCCTCACCGTGCCCGTCGGCGAGGGGATCATCGGGCGCGCCGTGGCCTCCGGCCAGCCCGTCCGCTCCGACGACGTCCAGCGCGACCCGCGCTCCGCGCAGCGGGGCGTGGACGAAAAGGAGGGCATCCGCTCGATGCTCAGCGTTCCCCTGCGCGTGGCGGGCGAGATCATCGGCGTGATCTCGGCCTTCTCGACGGCGCCGGGCTTGTTCACGGACCGCCACCAGACGCTGCTCGAGGCCTTCGCGGACCAGGCGGGGATCGCCATCCAGAACGCCCGCCTCTTCGAGGAGAGCCAGCGCCGGGCCCGCGAGACGCAGGCGCTGCTCGAGGCGGGCCGCGCCGTGAACCAGAGCCTGGAGGTCGAGGAGACCATCCGGCTCATTCTGGCCCAGGCGCGCGAGGTGCTGGGCGTCGAGTCGTGCGGCCTCTCGACGCTCGATCCCGCGACGGGGGAGATCTCGTCGGTGGCGAGCCTCGACCTCGATCCCGCCAGCCGCTCCCGCATCCGGATCCGGGTCGGCGAGGGCATCACCGGCGCCGCCGTGAAGGAGCGGCGGCCCGTCCAGAGCCCCGACCTCTACCGCGATCCGCGGGTTCGCTTTCCGCAGCTCCCCGCCGGCAGCGCCCTTCGCTCGATGCTGGCGGCGCCTCTCGTGGTCGGCGACCAGGCGATCGGCGCCCTCACCGTGTTCCGCCGCGACGTGCACCGGTTCACGCCCGAGGAGGAGTCGCTCGCCTCCGCGTTCGCCGACCAGGCGGCGACGGCCCTGGAGCGCGCGCGCCTCTTCAGCTCGGTGCGCACGTACTCGGAGCAGCTCGAGGCCATGGTCGCCGCCAGGACGCGCGAGCTCGACGAGCAGAAGCGCTTCGTCGAGGTGGTGCTGGAGGCGCTCCCCCTCGGCCTCTTCGTGCTCGACGCGGAGTTCCGCGTGGTCAGCGCCAATCGCGAGGGAGGGACGCTGCTCCCGCTCGGCGGGGGCGAGCGCCGGTCGTTCGTCGAGCTGCTGCCGCCCGCGCGGGCGGGCCGGATGCGCGAGTTCCTCGACGGCGTGCTCGCCGCCCGTGAGGTGCGCCAGGCGGAGGAAGAGCTGGCGGGGGAGGCCGAGGCCCGCACCTTCCGCCTGACGGCGGCGCCGCTGCGCGGGCCCGGCGGCGAGCCGACCCACGCCATCGTCCTCGTCGAGGACATCACCATGCAGAAGCGCCTCGAGCGCCAGATGCTCGTGACCGAGCGGCTGAGCACGGCGGGCCGGCTCGCGGCGGGTGTCGCCCACGAGCTCAACAACCCGCTCGCCACCATCGCTGGCTGCGCGGAGGCGCTCCGGGAGCGCGCGCAGGCGTCCGAGCTGGCGGGCCTCGACGCCTTCAAGGACTTCCCGCCGTATCTCGGGCTGATCGAGGAGGAGGCGTACCGCTGCAAGGAGATCACGGGAAGCCTGCTCCAGTTCGTGCGGGAGCCGGGCAGCCGGCGCGCGCCCACTGATCTCAATGGGCTGGTCGACAAGGCGCTCGAGCTCTTGAGTCACCAGCCGCGGTTCGCCGAGTGCCGGCTCGAGACCGACCTTGATCCCGGGCTGCCCCTCGTCGTCGCCAACGAAGGCCAGCTCCGGCAGGTCTTCCTCGGCCTCGCCGGCAATGCCCTCGAGGCGATGGAGGGACGCGGCACGCTCACGGTCAAGAGCCGGCGGCGCGGCGCCGGCGAGGTGGAGATCGCGTTCGCGGACGAGGGGCCCGGGATCCCCGACGACATCCTGTCGCGCGTCTTCGATCCCTTCTTCACGACGAAGCCGCCGGGGCAGGGCACCGGTCTCGGGCTCGCCATCGCGCAGGGCATTGTCGCCGACCACGGTGGGCGCATCGAGGTCACGTCGCGACAGGGGGGGGGCGCCACGTTCCGCGTGATCGTGCCCGTGGGCGCTCCCGGAGTGGGGGGCGCTGCCTCATGAGCGCCATCCGCGTCGTCGTCGCCGACGACGAGAAGAACCTGCGCGAGCTGCTCGTCCGCGAGCTGGCGCGCAAGGGCCACGCCGCCGTCGGCGTGCCCGACGGCCAGGCCGCCCTCGATCAGCTCAAGGAGGAGATCCCCGACGTCCTCCTGCTCGACATGAAGATGCCGCGCGTGGCGGGCATCGAGGTGCTGCGGGCGCTGCGGGAGCACCCCGAGGCGCCGCAGGTCATCGTCATGACGGGCTTCCAGGAGGTCTCCACCGCTGTCGAGGCCATGAAGCTGGGTGCGTACGACTACCTGACCAAGCCCGCTCGGATCGAGGAGCTGGACATCCTCGTCCGCAAGGCGGCGGAGAAGGGCCGGCTGATTCGCCAGAACGTCGCCCTTCGCGCTCAGCTCGACCCCGATCCCGCAAGCGGCGGGATCATCACCGCGAACGCGAAGATGGAGGAGATGCTTCGTGTCGTCGACCGCGTGGCGCCCACCGACTCGTCCGTGCTCATCCTCGGCGAGAGCGGCACCGGCAAGGAGCTGGTCGCGCGCGCGGTCCACGAGCGGTCGCCGCGGACGGGGCAGGCCTTCGTGCCCATCCACTGCGGCGCCCTGCCGCGGGAGGTGCTGGAGTCCGAGCTCTTCGGCCACGAGAAGGGTGCCTTCACGGGCGCCGTCAGCACCAAGCCCGGCCTCATCGAGCTGGCCGAAGGCGGCACGCTCTTCCTCGACGAGATCGGAGAGATGGAGATCGAGAGCCAGGTCAAGCTCCTGCGAGTGCTCGAGTCGCGCTCCTTCTGGAGGGTTGGCGGGACCCGGCGGCGCACCGTGGACATGCGGCTCGTCGCCGCCACCAACCGGGATCTCGGTGAGGCGATCAAGGCAAACCAGTTCCGCCAGGATCTCTACTACCGGATCAACACGATCACGATATCGCTCCCGCCCCTGCGCGAGCGCCGGGAGGACATCCGGCTCCTCGCCCAGCACTTCGTTGACGACAATGCCGCCTATGGGCGAAAGCGCCTGTCGGCGGCGGCGCTCGCCTGCCTCGAGCGCTACGGCTGGCCGGGCAACGTGCGCGAGCTGCAGCACGCCATCCAGCGCGCGGTGATCCTGTCCACCGGTGAGGAGATCGGGCCCGAGGACCTGCCCGCCGAGGCGCAGGGCGGGGGTGGCGCGCCCGCCCTCCCCGCGAGCGGCAGCCTCGAGGAGGTGGAGCGGCAGCACATCACCGCGACCCTGAAGCAGGTCGGCGGTCACCGGGCGAAGGCCGCGGCCCTGCTCGGCATCGACCCGAAGACCCTCTATCGCAAGATCCTGACCTACGGGATCGCGGCGGATCAACCGAAGTCCTGACCGCGGCGTGGCCCGGCACTCGGGCACGGCCCCCGGGCGCATCGGGTGCATCGCCCGATTCCTCACGGTGCTGGATTCGAGGTTTTCGGATAACAGCCTGAATTCCATGGTTTTCGGGAGCATGCGCGCGCCTGGCACAGGCGTTGCTGCGCTACTGCGAGTCCGAACCCAACGAGCGAGGGAGCACTATGACGCGTGTCTTGTTGATAGACGGTGACCGGGCGCTTGCCCAGTCCGTGGCGATGGCCTGTATCGAGGACGGCATGGCGGTCCGGCTGGCCGAGACTCTCTGCGAGGGCGTCCGCTACATGGTGGACGGTCCGGTAACGGTGGTGTTGATCAATGCGGACCTGATGCGGCTGCCCGGTGCCGAGCAGGCTCGGCTGTTCGACGCCGTCGCGCCCGGGGTGCCCGTCGTCGCGCTGGTGCCGGAAGGGGCGAGCGTCGAGGAGACGGTGAAGCTCGAGGTCCAGGGCTTCCAGGTCGTCGCCAAGCCCTTCGACCTGCGGGACATTCTGGCGAAGGTGGAGTTGCCGGCGCGCTCGCTGCCGGCCCGTCCAGGTGCCGCGGCTCGGGTCGAGGCGCTGTGCGGATAGGAGCGGGCGGCGCGGGCAGGGCCCTGGCCGTCTGGGGCCTGGTCGCGGTGGTCGTCCTGGCCGTGCTGGGCCTGTGGGTGATCACGGGCGAGACGGGGTGCCATCCACCCCCGGCGTCCCTCTCGAGCGACAGGCTCGAGCCCGAGGTGGCGCTGCCGACGGAAAGCGAGATCAGCCCCCACGAGGCCGAGACCGGCATCACTCTCACGCAGTGAGGACGCCGCCCGCGTAGCGCGGAGTGCCGCTCATGGTGTAGACTTCTGTCGAGGCGCCGCTGCCGGCGCTCTCGCCTCCGATATTGGCTCTTCCGAGTATTGGGGCGCATCGCGGAGCGGAAGAGCGACCGAAGGAGAACCGCATGGCATCGAAACTATACGTCGGTGGTCTGTCCTACTCCACAACCGGTGAGACCCTGCGCGAGTACTTCGCCCAGTGCGGCACCGTCGAGTCAGCATCGGTGATCACCGACAAGTTCTCGGGCCAGTCCCGGGGCTTCGGCTTCATCGAGATGTCGACGGCGGAGGAGGCCCAGCGCGCGATCTCCGAGCTCAACGGCAAGGAGCTAGACGGCCGGAAGATCACGGTCAATGTCTCGAACCCGCGCACCCCCGGCTCGGGTGGCGGCGGGCGCGGCCCCGGCGGCCCGCGGGGCGGCGGTCGTCCCGGCGGTGGCCGTGGCGGTGGTGGGTTCGGCGGCGGGGACCGGGGAGCCTACGGCGTGCCCCCGTCGAAGAAGCCCTTCCGCTGGTAAGTCATCGGAGAGGGCCGCGACGGCCCCTCCGAAGCCTCCCCCGATGAAGGATTGCGCCGGCAACGCCGGCGCGCGAAGCGTGGAACCGTGAGGGCGCGATGGCCGATGTCATCGCGCCCTCTTCATCTATCCGGGCACTTGGTCTCACCCACCGCAGGAGCGTGTTCCGCTAACCCAACTTCCACGGTTTAGGGAACGGAGTTGTGACATATCAACGAGTTGCGGTGATGTTGAGTGACTATCGTGCCTACACTAAGAACGCCGGCTTTGCCGGCGCAAGCCGGTCATGGGGGTGGGCATGGAAGGGGGCCGTCGAGGCCCTCTCCCGCTAGAGAATGCGGTCGTAGCGGCCGTAGTCGTGGGCCGCGTCCATGAACCACTTGACGATCTCGGGGTTGGAGCGCGGCGGGATCTCGCACGAGGTCGACAGGATGAAGCCCGAGTGCCGGGCGGCGGTGTCGATGCAGCGGCGGACTTCGGCCTCCATCTCCTCCCGCGTGGCCTTCTCGAACTTCGTGGCGTCCACGTTGCCGATGGCCACGGCGCGCCCCTTGGCCACCGCCATGAACCGCTCGAGCTGGTCGACGTAGAGCTTGGGATCGGACTGCTGGTCGAGGTCGAAGGACACCGTCGTGAACCCGCAGCCGATGAGGTCCTCGTAGATCGGGTAGGTGGTGCCGCAGATGTGGGTGGTGACGCCGACCTTCTTGGCCTTGAAGTGGTCCACCAGATCTTTGTGGTAGGGGGCGATGAACTCCCGGTAGTTGTCGGGAGAGATCAGGCTGATGGAAGCGGTGGGCTCGGAGAAGCTGAGCCCGATCCTGGTCTTGATGATGGCGTCGCCCCAGAGCTTGCAGAAGTCCGTCGTGAGCCGCATGAGGTCGTGGATGAACTGCGGGTCCTCGAAGGTGTCCAGCAGCATCATCTCCGGGTTGCGCAGCAGCATGGCGATGGTCCACGGCCCGACGGCGACGGCGCCGATGGCCGTCGGAGGCGCGGCCTTGACGAGGGCCTCGCACTGCTCGAGGAAACCGGGCAGGCGCGCCGTCTTGTACGGATCGGGCATGGTGAGCTTGGCGAGGGTCGCCTTGTCCTCGAGGACGTGCGCCTCGATCGACGGCACCACGTAGTCCGAGTACTTGACCCGGCAGCCGAAGGCCTCCGCCTCCTTGGCGAGATCGTTGTAGGCGAGCACCACGTCCGGCTGGTAGCGCTCGTAGTAGTTCATCATGGCCGTGATGGCCTTGGCCGGGTTCGTGCAGTACTCCTCGATGCTCTGGCCGTCGAGCGTGCCCGCGAAGGACGCCACGATGGGGTAGACGGGCACGCGATCGGCGAAGGAGCGCTTGTAGGCGGCCACCACGCGGTCGCGGTTGCTGAGGGGCGCCTTGCCCTTCTCGGCGTCCCACAGCCGGTTGACCTCCATGTAGCGCGGCGGCATCTTGGCCTCGTACTCCATGAATTGCGTGATCGGGTAGCGGATGCCGCCGTTGTGAGTGCCGCGCAGGCCCTCGACGATCTCCTCCATCCGGTCCCACGGGATGCTGAAGGCCATCTCGTGGTCCTGGGTCTGGCCGAAGATGCGGTCGCCGGAGCAGGGGAGGATCACCTGCGGCTCGCCCGTGCGCATGGTCGTGACGATGATGTCCGCGCAGACGGCGCGGCCCTCGAAGGACGACGCGAGCCGCCCGCCCCGCTTCCAGAGCGCGGCCTGGGTCAGGCGCATGACCTGGGCAGGGCTGGCGTAGATGCAGACCACGTGGGGCTCGAAGGGGGCGCGGTCGAGAGGCGCGACGAGGAGGCACGAGTACTGGCCCGGCTCGAACTTATCGATGGCCGCCTCCGAGCGCTGGCCGGCCTCCTTGGTCTCCGTGTACATGCCCTCGCAGAGCGTGCCCACGTTGTAGATCGGCAGGGGCCTGTCGAAGCCGATGGCCGTGATGCCGAGCGAGCAGATGTGGTCCTCGCGCGTGAGCGCTATCATCCAGCCGTAGCGGCGTGCCATGTCGATGACCTGGCAGCTCATGCTGAGCTTCTTGAAGTCGCGAGCCGGCCGGCGGGCGCGCTCCGGAATCGGCTCGTCGGGCTTGAGCATCCGGACGGCGACGGGGAACGTCTGCGGGCGGATATAGGTCTGCAACTCCCGGTCCGCCGTCTTGACGTCGATCATCTTGTTTTTTCCTCTCTGGGGTTGGGCACTCGGGCTGTCGCCCGCCCCGCCGGGTCGACGCGCTCGCCTGCTCGGGGCGCACTTCCGGAGTCGCGGCCCGGCGTCACGTGGGCCCACGGCCGAGGCTACGGGGGGTGTCCCTCTTTGTCAAGGAGCGCGGCCTTTCCGCTACAATGGCGGCGGCATGGCGCAGTACCGGATCGTGCACTGGAGAGACATCCCCTCGCTCGTGGAGGCCGTCGATGGCGAGCACACGGCCCGGCGGCCGCTCTCCCAGCGCTTCCAGGATCTGATCGACGCCGTCGCGATGCGTGAAGGCGCCTCGGGGACAGAGGCCTATCTGGAGGGGTGGGGGCTCGGCCATGATATCGAGCGCCCCGGCGGCGCGGAGGCCGTTGCCGAAGAGGTGGCGGCGGAGCTCGAGGCGGCCTTCCCGGATCTCGTGGCCCGGCGGTTGCTGCCCCCGGCGTAGGCCCGGGGGCACCGGGTCAGTCTGGCCTGGGCAGATTGACCCAGGACCGGCCCGGGGCCTCGTTTGCGTTGGCGGGCCAACAAGGACCTCCAGGCCGAGGTCGAGCGCGGCGCGTTCCGGCGCGACCTCTTCCACCGCCTGTCCGTCATGCCGATCCGCATTCCCTCCCTGCGGGAGCGGCCGGAGGACATCCCGTTGCTCGCCGAGCACTTCATCGAGCAGGCGGGCCGCCGGTCGAAGAAGAGCGTGCGCGCCATCGCGCCGGAGAGCCTCCATGCCCTCGTGCGCTATCCGTGGCCGGGAAACGTGCGCGAGCTCGACAACGTGATCGAGCGGGCCGTCATCGTGTCGGCGGGCGACACCCTCGTCGACATCGAGCGCTTCCTCGCGCCGATGGGGGCGCAGGCCCCCGTCGACCTCTCGCTGCCGTTCCGGGAGGCGAAGGCCCGGGTGGTGGAGGACTTCGAGCGCGCCTACGTGGCGGGCCTCCTCGAGGCGCACGGGGGCAAGCTCACGGCGGCGGCCAAGCACGCCGATATGGATCCGAAGAACTTCTCCGACAAGATCGCCCGCTACGGGCTCCGGCGCGGCGGGGCGGGGGAGAGCGGACCCCGCGCCACTTGAAGTCCGGCGGCAGATGGTTTAGAAGAAAGGCGGCGCGCTGACGCGCCCGGGCGCACCCACCACCCACGCGAGGTTTCTCTATGGCCAAGACGACGGCAGCCGGCTCGACGCCCATCGTGGCTCTCCTCAAGGAGAAGCGCAGGTTCGTGCCTCCGAAGGACTTCGTGAAGCGCGCCAACATCAACCGGGCGTCGATCTACAAGGAGGCCGCGGCAAACCCGGCGAGGTTCTGGGAGCGCTTCGCCCGGGAGCTGCACTGGTTCAAGCCGTGGAAGAAAACGCTCGAGTGGAAGGTGCCGTACGCCAAGTGGTTCGTGGGGGGCAAGATCAACGTCTCCTACAACTGCCTCGACCGCCACATCGACACCGCCCTCCGCACCAAGGCCGCGCTGATCTGGGAGGGCGAGCCCGGGGACACGCGCACGCTCACGTACTGGGACCTCTACCGGGAGGTCAACCGCTTCGCGGCAGCGCTCAAGCGACGCGGCGTGAAGAAGGGCGACCGCGTGACCATCTACATGCCGATGGTGCCCGAGACGGCCATCGCGATGCTCGCCTGTACCCGCATCGGCGCCCCCCACAGCGTGATCTTCGGCGGGTTCGCGCCGGACGCGGTGAAGGAGCGCATCCACGACGCCGAGTCGACCGTGCTCATCACCGCCGACGGCGGCTATCGCCGCGGCGGCGTCGTCCCGCTCAAGAAGAACGTGGACGAGGCGCTCGTGGAGTGCCCGGACGTCAGCACGGTGGTGGTCCTCAGGCGCACGGGCCAGGAGATCGGCATGCAGCCCGGCCGCGACATCTGGTGGGACGACTTCGTCAAGGGCGCGCCCGCCTATTGCCCGCCCGAGAAGATGGACGCCGAGGACATGCTCTACCTCCTCTACACCTCGGGCTCCACGGGCAAGCCCAAGGGCATCCAGCACACGACGGGCGGCTACCTCACCGGCGTGTACGCGACGACCAAGTGGATCTTCGACCTCCACGACACGGACGTGTTCTGGTGCACCGCCGACATCGGCTGGGTGACCGGCCACTCCTACGTGGTCTACGGCCCCCTCGCCAACGGCGCCACCACGGTCATGTACGAGGGGACGCCCGACTTCCCGGACAAGGACCGCTTCTGGCGCATCATCGAGAAGCATGGTGTCACCATCTGCTATACGGCGCCGACCGCCATCCGCACCTTCATGCGCTGGGGCGAGGAGTACCCGAAGCGCTGCGACCTCTCGAGCCTCAGGCTGCTCGGCTCGGTGGGAGAGCCGATCAACCCCGAGGCCTGGGTGTGGTACTGGAAGGTGATCGGGGGTGGCCGCTGCCCGGTGGTGGACACGTGGTGGCAAACGGAGACCGGGCACATCCTCATCACGCCGCTGCCCGGGATCACGACGCTCAAGCCCGGGTCGGCGACGAGGGCGTTCCCCGGCATCGAGGCCGAGGTGGTCGACGACAAGGGCAAGCCCGCCAAGGCCGGCTACCTCGTCATCAAGAAGCCGTGGCCCGGGATGCTGCGCGGGATCTACCGGGACCCGCAGCGCTTCGACGCCCAGTACTGGAGCCG
>Ga0214473_10005060_pt1 | contig 15811 bp, 13 predicted proteins | sample RVTome_7_FD_203509 | JGI IMG/M metagenome (GOLD analysis project Ga0214473, IMG submission 203509) | Soil microbial communities from uranium-contaminated site in the Upper Colorado River Basin, Wyoming, United States - RVT98D197 | ecosystem: Environmental > Terrestrial > Soil > Contaminated >... | reverse complement strand
GGCCGCGGTCGGGGCCGTCGGCCGGCCGCTGCTCGCGCCGCGCCGAGCGGCCCCAAGGTGCGCGGCAAGATCAAGAAGCTCGTGCGCGATCGCGGCTTCGGCTTCGTGCGCGGGGACGATGGCAAGGAGGTCTTCTTCCACCGCTCGGGCCTCGCCGCCACCGACTACGACTCGCTCTCCGAGGGCGACGTCGTGGAGTACGTCGTCCAGGAAGGGCCGCGCGGCGCGCGGGCCGAGAACGTCCGCTCCATCGCCGCCGGCGAGTGAGACCCCGTCGGATCGATGGCCCTCGCGCGGCCTCGCGTCATGCCGAGCTCCCGCGGTAGCGGTGGACGATCGGTAGCCGCCTCCCCGAGCCGAAGGACTTGGGAGAGGTCCGCAGCACGAGCGGAGCCTGGCGGCGCTTGTACTCGTTGCGGTCGATCCGCTCGAGGACCCACTCCACCACCTTCGCGTCGCTGCCTTGCGGCGGCACGATCGAGGCGAGCCCGCGACGCCCCTCGACGGCCTGCTCCAGGATCGCGTCGAGCACCGGGTACTCGGGCAGGTCGTCGCTGTCGCGCTGGTCCGGGGCGAGCTCGGCCGAGGGGGGCTTCTCGATGCTGCTCCGCGGGATCCGCTCGCCCGACGCGTTGGCCCGCTGCGCCAGCGCGTAGACGTCGCGCTTGTAGACGTCTCCGAGCACTGCGAGTCCGCCGACCATGTCGCCGTACAGCGTGCAGTAGCCGACCGAGAGCTCGCTCTTGTTCCCGGTTGCGAGCACGAGTCTTCCCTCAGCGTTCGAGATCGCCATCAGGACCGAGCCGCGGATCCTCGCCTGGATGTTCTGCTGCGCGATGCCGTAGTCCTCGCGCACGCCGAAGAGCTGCTCGAAGATCGGGTGGTAGGCCGCGTAGACGGGCGTGATCTCGACCCGGCGCACCTCCATGCCGAGGTTGCGACCGAGCGCCAGCGCGTCGCGCACGCTGTGCTCGCTGGAGAAGGGGCCCGGCATGGCGACCCCGAGGACGCGCTCGGGACCGAGGGCCTGCGCGGCGAGGTGGGCCGTCACCGCCGAGTCGATTCCGCCCGAGAGTCCGATCACCGCGTCGGGCGGGAGCCCCTGTTTGCGGAAGTAGTCGCGGATTCCGAGCACGAGCCCCGCCCCGAGCTGCGCGGCGCGGTCCGGGTCGACCGGCTCGATCGGGGCGGCGTCCGGCCCGAGATCGACGATCTCGAAGGCGGACTCGAAGAGCGGCAGCGTCGCGAGCGTGCGCCCGCGCGCGTCGACGGCGAAGGAGGCTCCCTCGAAGACGAGCTCGTCGTTGCCGCCGACCTGGTTCACGAGGACGATCGGCACCGCGTGGCGCGCAGCAAGCTCGCCGACGAGGCGCCTGCGCTCGGCGGGCTTCCCGACGTGCCACGGCGAGGCCGAGAGGTTCAGCACCAGGGCCGCGCCCGCCGCGGCGAGCTCTCCGATCGGGTCGAGCGGGTAGCCGAGCTCCCGCGTCCAGGCGTCCTCGCAGACCGTGAGCCCGATGGCCGCGCCGCCCTGGCCGAGACGCACGACCTCCCGGTGCTCGCCGCCGCGGAAGTAGCGCCGCTCGTCGAAGACGTCGTAGGTCGGGAGCAGCGACTTGGGGCGGACCGCCGCGACCTCGCCCTTCGCGAGCAGCACCGCGGCGTTGTACAGGCGCCGCGGGCCGCGCGGCTCGGCGGGCACGACGGCGCCGAGCACGATGGGGATGCGTCGCGAGGCCTCGCGCAGCGCGTCTAGCTCCGCGAGCTGGTCGCGGACGAAGCCGTCGCGCTCGAGCAGGTCCATCGGGGGGTAGCCCGAGAGCACGAGCTCGGGCAGGACCACGAGGTCGGCGCGTCCGGCGGCCCGCGCGGCCGCCTCCTCCACGAGCTTGCGGTTGCCGCGGAGGTCGCCGACCGTGGGGTTCACCTGGGCGATCGCGACCCGCATGACGCCCTCGATGATACTCCGGTCACGGCAGGTAGGCGTAGTTGACCGTGGCGAGCAGGGCAGGCTTCGCCCCGCCCTCGATCTCGAGGCGCACGGCGAAGGTGATCCGGGCGCCCCCGCGCGGAAGGGCGCGCACGTCCTTGATCTCGGCCCGCAGGCGCACCCTCGAGCCGGCCGGAACGGGCGCGGAGAGACGCAGCTTGTCGAGGCCCGTGTTCACGGCGCTGGCCGCGCCCCGGATCTCGACCACGCTCGCGAGCAGCGTCGGCACGAGCGAGAGGCTCAGGTAGCCGTGCGCGATCGTCGACTCCCACGGGCTGTCGCGCCGCGCTCGCTCGACGTCGCAGTGGATCCACTGCCGGTCGCCAGTGACCTCCGCGAAGGCGTCGATCCTCTCCTGCGCGACGGTGACCCACTCGGAGGGTCCGAGCTCGCGACCGACGAAGCCGCGGGCCTCGGCGGGGGTCGGGATCACGATGGGCGTGGCCAACTCAGCGCGCCTCGCAGCACTTTGCCAGGCCGTCGAGCGCGCGCGCGAGGGTCCGCGCGAGCACCCGGCGCGCGAGCCAGGACGTGCCGGGCACGCTCGTCTCGAACTCGACCGACCAGCGCACACGCGTCCCCCCGCCAGAGGCCAGGAGACGCACGTCGCCGCGGGCCCTGCGCAGCGGTGCACCCGCCACGAGCGTCCACGAGAGCCGCTCGCCCGGCTCGAACGCGGTGACGGCCTCTTCCACGGCGAGCCCGGACGCGCGCACGACGCGCACGGCCCCCACACCGTCGGGGTGCGGCGAGCCGGGGCGGCGACGCACCACCTCGCGCGCGGGGAACCACTCGGGCATGCGCTCGTGGTCGGTGACGACCGCGAAGACCCGCGAGGTGGGCGCCATCACGTGGCGCTCGAGGGCGATCCCGTCCATCCGCATCCTCCGCGCCGAAACGCGCGGGGGCAACATAGCAAGCAGGGCGAGTGTATGATCCGCCGGAGCGCCAGCCCAGGGCGCAGGGGAGGGCTCCATGCTCCGCAGGTTCCAGGGCGCCGTCGGCTCCGCATCGCGTCTTCTCCTGGCTGCCTCCGCCTGTCTCCTCCCCGCTGCCGGCGTCGGTTGGTACTGGCTGGGCCCCCTCCTCTACAAGCTGCCGATCGGGCTCGACGAGAGCGCCTTCCTGTGGGGTGCGCCCCTCCAGGCGCTCGCGAAGCGCGTGAAGCCCGATCTCGCGCACGCCGCGTCGGGGGCGATCCTGCTCCTGCTGGGGCTCCTCGCGATCGGTGCGCTCGCCTTCGTGGCGACGCGGGCGGCAGTCCGGGCGCGCTCGTCCACCCTCGATCCCGGTCGCCGGAGCCTGCTGCTCGGCGCCGGCTCGGGCGTGGGCGCGGCACTCTTCGCGATGACCGGTGCGGGCGCGGCCGCGGCGCTGCGCGGGCTCTTCGCGTCGGGCTCGGGCCGCGTCGGATGGTCGGAGGTCGGGGATCAGATCAGCAGCGACGCAGGCATCGTGAAGACGCACCCCGAGCCCAACCAGGCCTGGCGGGGGAGCCGCATCCGGGCCCATCGCCGCTTCGGCCGGACCGGCTACGAGGTCTCGGACATCGTGCTCGGGACCGGGAAGATCCGCGGCGAGAACGGCGAGGCGATCGCGCGCCTTGCGATCGAACGCGGAGTCAACTACTTCGACACCTCGCCGGACTACTCGGGCGCGGGGAGCGAGGAGGCGATGGGGCGCGCCATCCGCGGCGTCCGCGATCGCCTCTTCATCGCGACCAAGTTCTGCACGCCGACGGGACACCTCCCGGCCGGAACCCCGGTGGCCGCGTACATGGCGGCCATCGAGGGGAGCCTGCGCCGGCTGGGCACGGACTACCTCGATCTGTGTCACATCCACTCGTGCGACGAGGTCGAGCGGCTCATGGACCCGAACGTCCACGAGGCCTTCGACCGCCTGCGCGAGCAGGGCAAGCTGCGCTTCCTCGGCTTCTCGTCCCACACTCCCAACCTCGAGCAGGTGGCGCGCACGGCCATCGAGTCGGGGCGCTTTGACGTGATGATGCTCGCCTACCACCACGGTCTCTGGCCGAGCATCGGGGAGCTCATCTCCCGAGCGCGCCGCGAGCGGGACATGGGCGTGGTGGCCATGAAGACGCTCAAGGGCGCCAGGCACCACGGACTTGCGGGCTTCCGCGAGGAGGCCCTTGCCTACTCCCAGGCCGCGCTCAAGTGGGTCCTCTCGAACCCGGACGTCTCCTGCGCGGTGATCTCTTTCTTCGAGGCCCAGCACGTGGACGAGTACCTGAACGCCTCGGGACGGGCGCTCGGGGCGAAGGACGTGGCGATCCTCGGGAAGTACGACCGTCTGATCGCCGGCAGCTACTGCGCGCCGCACTGCGGCGCCTGCCTCGACTCGTGTCCGGAGGGGCTCGCGGTCAACGACGTGCTGCGCTACCGGATGTACTTCGAGGACTACGGCTGGGAGAAGGAGGGCATGCGGCAGTACGCGCGGCTCGAGCGGAACGCCTCGGTGTGCGCGTCCTGCAGCGCTCCCTGCCTCGGCTCGTGCCCGATCGGGGTCCGGATCCAGGAGCGCATGGTCGGAGCCCATGAGCTTCTGTCCCTCTCCTAGCCGCCCCCGATCGCTCTACTCGGCCGACGCTCCCGCTCCCTCGCCGGAGATCGCGCGGGAGAAGGCGGTGTGGAGCGCCTCACGGATGCGCGCGCGGCTCGCCGTACCCCAGGCCTTGCGGAAGGCCTTGAGCGGGATCGTCCCCTTGGCCATCGAGCGGTGCCCACCGCCCGCGCCGAGGCCGTCGACGACGGCGCGCACCACCTCGCCGGCGGCGCGCACGTACCCCACGTTGCGCACCGAGAACACGAGGTCCCGTCCGACGATTCCGGCGGCGATCGACCACTCGGCGCCCTCGGCCTGGAGTCCCAGGTCTGCGACCTGCGGGATCACGTCCTCGCGGACGCGACCGAGCACGACCACGTAGATCCCGTCCTCGACGCTCGTCGTGGCGAGCGCGCGTCCGAGCGCACGCAGCGCATCCTGCGGAAGTGCCGGCCGCTCGATCCGGCGCAGCAGCGCCGGGCTGTGCAGGGCGTGGAGATAGGCGAATGCGTCGATGTCCTCGCGGCTCGTCTCCCGCCCGAGCAGCTGCGTATCGCTCTTGATGCCGTAGACGAGCGCCGTGGCCAGGCGCGGCGTGAGCTCGAGGTCGGCGGCGCGGATGTACTCGGTCAGGATCGTCGAGGTGGCGCCGTACCCCGTGCGGATGTCCTGGAAGGCCGCCGTGTAGCCGCCGCGCTCCGGGTGGTGGTCGATCACGATCTCGACCTTGCGGAGGCGCTGCGGCGCGCTCTCGCCGAAGACGGAGGGCTGCACGTCGACGAGGGCGAGGGCGTCGAACTCCTCGAGCTCCTCCGGCGCGATCGTGCGCACGTCGATGCCGAGCGCCTGCACCATCGCGCGGTTCTCCGGCCGCTTCACCTCGCCGAAGGAGACGAGCGGCGCGGTGGTGCGCTTGCGGCCGACCAGGGCTCGCAGCGCGTAGCCACAGGCGATGCCGTCGGGGTCCGGGTCGGGCTGGAGCAGGATCCCGAGGCGTTCGCAGGGCGCCACGAGCGCGCGCAGGTCGACGACGCGCCGCAGGTTCTCGAGGTGGCAGAACTCCTGGTCGATGTCGTCGCGGATGAGCGAGCGCAGCCCCGCCCGCAGCAGGCAGGGGTGGGCCGGGATCTCCTCTGCGTCGACGCGGTCCGAGAGCACGAGCACGGGCGCCTGCGGCGCCGCCTGGTCGATCGCCGAGACCGCGCTGCGGGCGAAGGCGGGGTCCTCGCTCACCACGGCGAACTCGTCGCCGGGCTTCGGCGCGAGCTTGGCGAGCGATTCCCGAGAGAGGCCGCCCGCAAGCGCGTGGAACCCCGGCGGTCTCGCGCGAGACTCCTCCTCCCTGGGGACCCAGGTCAGGATCTCGCCGTCCCCGGCGCCGATGCGCCCCCAGAGGCGCGCCAGCTCGGCCCCGTCGCAGATGATGAAGTGGCGACCCACCGAGTCCCTGGCTCTCCGACCCTCGCGCCCGTCCGCGCGGCGTGTCCCGGCTTCGGTGACCTCGGGCCAACCGCCCGGTCCCCGAGCCGACGGGTGGCCGATTGTAACCGCGGCCCTCACCAGTTCGATCCCCCGTGGGGAAACGCCCGGGGCCGGGCAGCCGTGTCGGGGACAGATGCCCCCAGCCTCCCGCGATCCGCTATCAAAGCGCCAGCGTGGGAAGGCTGCAGCGTATCTTCGTGGGCGACGTGCAGGGGTGTGCCGACGAGCTCGACGAGGTCCTCGAGCGGGCGCGGGGGGCCTTCGGCGATCGCTTCGAGCTGTGGGTCGTGGGCGATCTCGTGAACCGGGGGCCCGACAACGTGCGCGCGCTCGAGCGCGTGCGGGCGCTCGTCGACGCCGGTCGCGGCCGCTACGTGCTCGGGAACCACGAGATCGCGCTCCTCCGCGTGGCCACCGGGCTGCGCCCCCTCTCGCCGCTCGACAGCTTCTCCGACGTCCTGGGTCGGACGGATGCCTCGGAATGGATCGAGTGGCTGCGCCGGCGCCCGCTCGTCGTGACCGGGCGCCTCGGGCGACAGCGCTTCGTGATGGCGCACGCGGCGATGCATCCCGAGTGGAATCTCGACGAGCTCGTGGAGCGAGCCCGGCGCGTTGAGGCGCGTCTGGGGCACCGGGATCGCCGCGAGCTCGAGCAGCTGCTCGCGGCCGATCGCAGCCGCGACGCCGACCGCGATCTGCTCGGTCGGCTCACGAGCTGCCGCAGCGTGGGGCCCGGAGAGGACTGGTCGACCCAGGCCCCCGGCGACGTCGGGGCCGACGAGGCCTGGCACACGCGCTGGGCCTCGCGGGACCACCGCTTCGGCGTGGTGTACGGACACTGGTCCCTGCAGGGCCTGCACGTGGCAGCGTGGTTGCGCGGTCTCGACACCGGCTGCGTGCACCACGGCCGCGGGCGCGCCGGAGCGCTCACCGCGTGGCTCCCTGATCCGGATGCCGCCACACCGTTTGACCTACCCGACGATCGTTTCTGGCGCGTTCCCGCCCGCCGCGCCTACTACGCCCACCGCGACGCCGTCGGGTGAACGCGAAAGATTCTGTTGCTCGCTGGGATCGACGGGAGTAGCATCGATGACGTACGACGGCTGACGGTGCGAGGAGAACGAGGTCTCGCTCCCGCCGACTCAACCGGGCGCCGTCCCAGCCGCGTACGTTCTCGTGTGTCGGGGGGAGCGGGCGAGCGATCCGCACGATCTGCACGATCCGCAAGCTGGATCGCGGTGCGCGGGAAGCCTTCCCGGACCCGGGAGCTTCCACATCACGCGCGGAGCCCGAGGCCGAGGAAGCTCGAGCGGCACAGCGGGAAGGACCGACCCGTACCGATCGTACGGAGTCAGCCGGCGACCCTCTGCGCAGCCGACCTCGGTCGAGCTACCGCGGCGGCCCGACCGAACGCAAAGCGGCGCCCGACGCGCCGCCTGGCTTCGATCCCGTCGCGGATGCGCTCCGGCGAAACCTCAAGGGCCTGCCCCGTCGGAGGCCCGGGAAGGTCCCGCGACCTCGTCTCGTTCCCCTCTCGTCGCGATCGCGCTGGTGTGCGCGGCCTGCGCGGTGAACCCGGTGAGCGGCCGCCGCGAGGTGATCCTCGTCTCGCGCGAGCAGGAGCAGGCCGCCGGGTGCGAGGGGGCGGAGCAGGTCGCCGCCGCGATGGGCATCTTCGCCGACGCGCGCCTCTCGGCGTACGTCGCGACGGTGACCTGGTGAAGATCGCGGTCGAGCAACCCTACACCGGCCGCTCGCCCGAAGGCGAGCCTCCGCCGGGCGGCTAGACTCGGGCTCCCGTTCACCCGGGAGCTCGCATGCCCGTCGTCGTGGTTCCCCCGCCCTATCGCGGCCCGACCGCGGGCGAGGGCGAGATCCGCGTCGACGCGGCGACCGTGCGGGAGTGCATCGAGGCCGTCGCGGCGCGCTTCCCGGGATTCCGGGACCAGGTCCTCGACGGCAGGGGCGCCGTGCATCGCTTCGTCAGCCTCTTCGTGAACGGCGACGAGATCGCCCGCGAGCGCCTCGACGCGCGGCTCGCCCCCGAAGATCGCCTCGAGATCCTCGCCGCGATCGCAGGTGGTTGACCCCCCGGTAGGGCCTGCCCCCCGGCTCCGGCGCCTCCCTTGGGCTCTGGTATGCTCAGAAGTTCATCTCGAAGACGGAGGAGACGCCCCGATGAACGGACCGACCGGCGACCGCATGATCCGCGTCGACATGACGAAGCAGACGGCGGAGATCGTCCCGTTCCCCGACGCGTGGAAGCTCCTGGGGGGGCGCGCCCTCTCGGCGCGCATCCTGCTCGAGCAGTGCGATCCCAAGTGCGATCCGCTCGGCCCGGGCAACCTGCTCGTGATGGCGCCCGGGGTCGTCTCCGGCACGGCGGCACCCACCTCGGGCCGCATCTCGATGGGCGGCAAGAGCCCGCTCACGAACGGCATCAAGGAGGCCAACGCCGGCGGCAACCCGGGCCAGGACCTGATGAAGCTCGGCTACCGCTGCATCGTCGTCACGGGCCAGCCGAAGGACGCCGGCAAGCGCTTCGGGCTCGAGGTCGGCGCCGACGGTGCGAAGGTCGTCCCCGCCGACGCCCACAAGGGCAAGTGGAACTACAAGCTCGTCGAGGACCTCGCCAAGCAGTACCCGCAGACGGCGTCCTTCATCTCGATCGGCCCGGCGGGCGAGATGCGCCTCACCGGAGCCTCGATCGCGTGCACCGATCAGGAGCAGGACCGCCACCCGTCGCGCCACGCGGCCCGGGGCGGGCTCGGCGCCGTGATGGGGAGCAAGGGCCTCAAGTACGTCGCGGTCGACGCCGGCAAGGCCCGCGTGCGTCAGCCCGCCAAGCGCAAGGAGTTCATGGACCTCTGCAAGAAGTACACGAAGGACTACCTGGCCGGCCCGCAGATGTTCAAGACGGGCACGAGCACGGTGGTGCCGATCGCGAACATGCTCCAGACTTTCCCGTACAAGAACCGCACCGAGGGCCAGTCTCCCGACGCGGCGACCCTCGACGGCGCCCGGATCGTCGAGAGCTTCGCGACGCGCGGCGGCGGCATGCACAACTGCATGACGGGATGCATCGTGCAGTGCAGCAACGTCGTGCACGACGCCGAGGGCAAGTACAAGACCTCCGCCCTCGAGTTCGAGACGCTGACGCTGCTCGGCGCGAACTGCGCCATCGCGAGCTGGGAAGACGTCGCCGACCTCGACCGCCTCTGCGACGAGGTCGGCCTCGACACGATCGAGACCGGCGCGGCGATCGCGATCTTCATGGACTCCGGCGGGATGGCGTGGGGCGACGCCGCGGGGGCCAAGCGCATCCTGCGCGAGATCTCCGAGGGCACCGAGCTCGGGCGCGCGATCGGCAACGGCGCGGTGGCCACCGGCAAGTGGCGCAAGCACCACCGCGTCCCCGCGGTGAAGGGCCAGGCCCTCCCGGCCTGGGACCCGCGGCCGCTCAAGGCGACGGGGATCACCTACCTCACGAGTGCGATGGGGGCCGACCACACGGCCGGTCTGATCGTGAATCCCGGCCTCCCGGCCGAGGAGTGGGCGCGCGCGTCGCAGGAGGCGCAGCTCGTGAACGCGGTGACCGACTCCTCCGGCTTCTGCCAGTTCCTCCAGCCGAACCTCGACGCGATCCGGGAGTTCTACGGGCTCCTGTACGGCGAGGAGGTGACCCGCGAGCAGATCGCGGACATCGGGTGGCAGTGCATGTCGGACGAGTGGGAGTTCAACCGCCGCGCCGGCTTCAAGCCGCAGGACGACGTGATGCCCGAGTGCATCAAGCAGGACCCGATCGGCCCGGCGAAGCTAGTCTGGGACGTCCCGCAGGAGATCGTCGAGAAGGCGTACCGCCGCCAGCCGCTGCGGCCGGAGCTCTTCGCGCAGAAGGCCGCCGGCTGATCCGAGCGCGGCCGGCTCGACCGGGGGCCCGGGCTTCGCTCGGCTGCGCCTCGCTGCGCGGCCGCTCCGCGGCCTTGCTGTGGGGGCTCGCTCGGGCCGGGTAGGTTCGCGATGGGGTCGCATTGCGCGACGTCCGCATGAAAGGCTTCTCCGAGCGGGCCGACGTCGAGGAGGTGCTGCGCTTCCTCGCCGAGCGGACCGCTGCGCTCGCGCCGGAGCCCGTTCCCGTCGACGCCTGCGCCGGGCGCGTCCTCGCAGCGGACGTCCGCTCCGAGGTGGACGTTCCCGGCTTCGCGCGCGCGGCGATGGACGGCTACGCGGTGCGCGGTGAGGACACCTTCGGCGCGAGCGCGTACGAGCCGGCGGAGCTCGCGATCGTCGGAGAGTCGCTGCCCGGTCGTCCCGCGGCGGCCACGGTCGCTCCCGGGCGCGCGGTCCGCGTCATGACCGGGGCCCCGCTTCCCGCCGGCGCCGACGCCGTCGCGATGGCCGAGGTGTGCAGCGAACGAGACGGGCGCGTCGCGGTGAGCGACGCCTTCGCCCCCGGAAAGAACGTCGGGGCGGTCGGCGAGGACATCCGCCGCGGCGCTCTCGCCCTTGCGCGCGGCCGCCGGCTCCGCCCGCAGGACGCGGGGCTCCTCGCGTCGATCGGTGTGGCGAGCGTTCCCTGCGTCCGGCGCCCGTGCGTGCGCCTCGTCGTGACCGGCGACGAGCTCCTCCCGGCCGGAAGCCTCCCCGTGCCGCCGCGGATCGTCGACAGCAACTCCGTCGTGCTGCGCGCGCTCGTCGCGCGCGACGGGGGCCTGGTGCTGCCCTTCGAGATCCTGCCGGACCGACCCGAGCGCATCCGCGAGGCCCTGCTCGCACCGGCCGACGCGATCCTCGTGTCGGGCGGGAGCTCCGTCGGGAGCGAGGACCACGCCCCGCGTCTCGTGGACGAGCTCGGCTCGCTCGACTTCCACGGCGTCTCGATGCGCCCCTCGAGCCCCGCCGGAGTCGGTCGGGTGGGCGACGCCTGGGTCTTCCTCCTGCCGGGAAACCCGGTGAGCTGCCTGTGCGCCTACGACTTCTTTGCGGGCCCGACGATCCGCGCGCTGGGCGGCCGCTCGCGGGCCTGGCCGCATCGTCGCGTGCGCCTCCCGCTCGCGCGCAAGATCGCGTCGGCCGTCGGTCGCACCGACTACGTGCGCGTCGCGATCGAGGAGGGCAGCGTGGTTCCGATCGCGACGTCGGGTGCCGGGATCCTCTCGTCGACGGTGCGGGCGGCGGGCTTCGTGATCGTGCCTCGCGCCCTCGAGGGCATGCCGGAGGGCGCCGCGGTCGAGGTGCTGCTCTACGACGACGAGGACGCCGCGTGAGGCAGGAGCAGTTCCTCGAGGTCCTCGACCGCGACGAGGCCGAGCGCCGCTGGCGGGCGGCGATCGACACGGACCCGCTCCCGGCCGAGGAGGTGGCGCTCGATCGCGCACTCGGGCGCGTCCTCGCCGAGGCCGTGCGCGCGGAGGTCGACGTTCCGGGCTTCGACCGCGCGAACATGGACGGCTTCGCCGTGCGGGCGCAGGACAGCTTCGGCGCGACGGAGGAGGCGCCCGTGCGCCTGCGCCTCGGCGCCGAGTCCATCCCGACCGGTGTCGCACCGAAGCTCGAGGTCCTGCCGGGGACGGCCGCCTCGATCGCGACCGGCGGGATGCTGCCGCGCGGCGCCGACGCCGTCGTCCCGGTGGAGCACACCGATGTCGAGGGAGGCCTGGTCGTGGTGCGCCGGGCGCAGGTCCCGGGCGGGGCCGTCTCCTTCGCGGGAACCGACATCGGGCGCGGCGAGACGGTGCTCTTCCGCGGCACGCAGCTCACCTCGCGCGAGACCGGCGTCCTCGCGGCGATCGGGATGGGTCGCGTCCGCGTGGTGCGCCGGCCGCGCGTCGCGATCCTCTCGACGGGGGACGAGATCGTCGCCCCTGGCGAGCCCATGCGTCCGGGCCTCGTGTACGACAGCAACGGCCGGATCCTCGCCGACGCCGTCGACGAGCTCGGCGGCGAGCCCCGCTTCCTCGGCGTCTTCCGCGACGACGAGTCGGCCCTGCGGGCCGCCCTCGACGCCGCGCTGGCCGACGCGGACCTCGTGCTGCTCTCGGGCGGAACCTCGAAGGGCGAGGGGGATCTCTGCGCCCGCGTCGTCGGCGCGCTCGAGCCGGGCATCGTCGTGCACGGCGTCGCGCTCAAACCCGGCAAGCCCATCTGCCTCGCCGCGAGCGGACGCCGTCCGGTCGTGATCCTGCCCGGCTTCCCGACGTCGGCCGTCTTCACCTTCCACGAGTTCGTGGCGCCCGTCCTTCGCGCCTTGTCGGGGCTTTCCCCCGAGCGTCGCCATTCGCTGCGCGCGCGCCTCGCGCAGAAGACGATCTCGGAGCGCGGGCGCCTCGAGTACCTGCTCGTCGGTCTCTCCCGCCGCTCCGACGGCATGCTCGCGGCCTGGCCCATGGGCAAGGGCAGCGGCTCCGTCACCGCCTTCAGCCGCGCCGACGGCTTCGTCCGCATCCCGCGCAACGTCGAGATCGTCGATGAGGACGCGGAGGTCGAGGTCACGCTCGTCGGGCGCGAGCGCGAGGCGGCCGACCTCGTCGTGATCGGAAGCCACTGCGCGGGGCTCGACCGCATCGCGGGGGCCCTCGGCCGGGAGGGCTTCACGCTGAAGGTCCTCGCGGTGGGCTCCCAGGGAGGGCTCGCGGCGGCGCGGCGGGGCGAGTGCGACGTGGCGCCGATCCACCTGCTCGACCCGGCGACGGGGCGCTACAACGAGCCCTTCCTCGGCGCCGGGCTCCGGCTCGTGCCGGGCTACACGCGTCTCCAGGGGGTGGTGACGCGTCCCGAGGAGACCCGTGACATCCTGGAGCTCCTCGAAGATCCGGGCCTGCGCATGGTGAACCGCAATCGCGGGAGCGGCACGCGCATCCTGATCGACCGGCTGCTCGGCGAGCGGCGCCCGCCTGGCCACGCCCACGAGCCCCGCTCTCACTACGCCGTCGCGGCGGCCATCGCGCAGGGTCGCGCCGACTGGGGCGTCGCGATCGAGAGCGTCGCGCGCCAGGCCGGCCTGCGCTTCCGACCGCTCCAGCCCGAGTGCTACGACTTCGCGGTTCCGGCCGATCGCTGGGATCGGCCCGCGGTGGTCGCGTTGCGCCGGCTCCTGGCGTCGGAGGGCCCCCTGCGTCGGGAGCTCGCCTCGATGGGCTTCGAGCCGGACCGCGCCGCGGCGGCGGAGGCCCGCTGATGCAGCTGCGCAAGGGGGCGCGCCTCGGGAAGTACCGGCTCGATCGCCGCATCGGGAGCGGATCCTTCGCCGACGTATGGAAGGCGCGCGACACGGTCGAGGACCGCGCCGTCGGACTCAAGCTCGCCAGCCCCGAGGCGGTGCGCGAGTGGGGCCGCGCCGAGATCGAGAAGGAGGCGCGGATCGCGAGCCGGCTGCACCACCCGAACATCGTGTCCGTGCGAAACGCCGACTGGATCGACGGCTACTTCGTGATGGCCACGGACCTCGCCCAGACGACCCTGGCGCGCTACGCGCGCGCCCGGCGCTCCGCGGCCACCGCGCTCCAGATCGTGTGCGACGTCGCGGCCGGGCTCGCCTACGCGCACGAGCAGCGCGTCCTGCACCGCGACGTGAAGCCCGAGAACATCCTGATCTTCGCCGACGGGCGTGCGGCACTCGGCGACTTCGGCACCGCGCGACTCGCAGCGAACGAGCCCGGCACCGTGACCGAGGCCGGGACCCTCGGCTACCTCGCCCCCGAGCAGGCCTACGGGCGCGCCGGCTTCGCCTCCGACGTCTTCTCGCTGGGACTGATCGCCTACGAGATCCTGACGGGGGTGCTTCCGACCTGGCCCTTCGAGTGGCCCTTCGCGGGTCACGAACGCTTCGTGGCGAAGGTGCCGGAGCCGGTGCGTCCGGTGCTGCGGCGCGCCGCCGAGTTCGACCCGAGGCGGCGCTACCCGGACGCCGGGGCCTTCCACGCGGCGCTCGTGCGCACCCTCGAGCAGGCGCGCGAGGAGCCGCGCCGGCCGCGCCGCGGGCGCCGCCGCAAGCCCGAGCCCCAGCCGTCGCCGCTCGCGCTCCAGGCCGAGGCCTTCCGGCGCAGTCACGGTCGCGCGCTCGAGCTGCGCTACCGCTGCCGCCGCTGCCACGGCCCGATCGGCGAGGCGATGCGCTTCTGCCCGTGGTGCGGCACCTCCGACAACTCCTTCCGCGAGCTCACGCGTCACGCACTCGTGTGTCCAGACTGCGAGAAGGGCGTACGTCCGGAGTGGAGCTTCTGCCCGTGGTGCTACGCGGGGCGCTTCGTCTCGAACGGGAGGCGTCCGCCCCACGATCCGCGCGCCGTGCGTCGCTGCGGCCGGCGCGGCTGCGAGGGCGAGCTGCGCCCCTTCATGCGCTACTGCCCGCTCTGCAAGTGGCGCACGCGCCGACCCTGGACCCTGCCGGACCTGCCGGACCGCTGCCACCGCTGCCGCTGGCCGACCTCGCACGCCTTCCTGCGCTTCTGCCCGTGGTGCGGCCGGCGCGAGCCGCGCGCGGGCAGCTTCGACGGTCGGAGCAGAGCGTCGCGGTGAGCGAGCCGCGCCCCGCGGTCATCCCGGGCCCTCGCGGCGCCGGAGCGCCCTACTCCGAGGCCTACACGCGCTACGTGCTCGGCGTCGCGCTGCTCGTGATGGTCTTCAACAACGTCGACCGGACGATCCTCTCCATCCTGGTCGAGCCGATCAAGGCGGAGTTCGGGCTCTCGGACACGGCGATGAGGGCGGCGATGGGGCTGGCCTTCACGCTCGTCTACAGCTTCGCCTCGCTGCCCGTCGCGCGCTGGGCCGACTTCGGGGTGCGCCGCTCCATCGTCGCGCTGGGGCTCTTCGTGTGGAGCGGCTTCACGGCGGCCACCGCGGCCGTGCAGAGCTTCGGCCAGCTCTTCGCGATGCGCATGGGCGTGGGGATCGGCGAGGCGGCGGGAACGCCCCCGAGCCTCTCGCTGCTCTCGGACTACCTGCCGCCCCATCGCCGCGCCTGCGGCCTCTCGGTGGTGTCGATCGGAGCCGTCACCGGCATGGGCCTCGGCATGATCGCGGGCGGCTGGATCAACGAGATCTATGGCTGGCGCGCGGCCTTCGTCGCCGCCGGCTTGCCCGGCATCCTGCTTGCCGGGGTCGTGCGCTTTACGGTGCGCGAGCCCCGGCGCGGGGGCAGCGAGGCGGCTCCTCGCTCGCTCGCCGGCGAGTCGGCCGTCGACGCGGTGCGCTACCTGCTGCGCCGCCCGACCTTCCGCTGGATCCTGGTCGCCAACGCCATCGCGCTCTTCGCGTCGATGGGCCGCAACCTCTGGGAGCCGAACTTCCTGATCCGCATCTGCGAGCTGGGCACGGCGTCCGCCGGCACCTGGTACTTCCTGACCAGGCCCCGTGCCGTCGATGCTGCGCATCTACCTCGGCGGCCGCTTCGCGCACCGCCTGGGCGCGCGCGACCCGCGCTGGTACCTGTGGGTCCCGGCGGTGGGTCACCTGGTGAGCGTGCCGATCCTGCTGGGCTTCCTGCTCTGGCCCGAGACGCACCGGATCGGCGTGCCGGCCGGCGTCGCGCGCTGGATCGGAATCGACGGGATCCCCGTTGCCTTCGTGCTGAGCGCGATCGGGTCGGTCGTCGGCTCCTTCTTCACGGCGCCCTTCCTGGCCACGATCCAGAACATCGCGAAGCTGCGCATGCGCGCGCTGGCCGCCGCCATCTCGACCATCGTCAGCAGCTGCGTGGGCCTGGCCGCGGGGCCCCTGCTCGTCGGCGTCGTGAGCGATTCGTTTCAGGCGAGCTTCGGGGAGAACGCGCTGCGC
>Ga0214473_10005059_pt1 | contig 15812 bp, 14 predicted proteins | sample RVTome_7_FD_203509 | JGI IMG/M metagenome (GOLD analysis project Ga0214473, IMG submission 203509) | Soil microbial communities from uranium-contaminated site in the Upper Colorado River Basin, Wyoming, United States - RVT98D197 | ecosystem: Environmental > Terrestrial > Soil > Contaminated >... | reverse complement strand
GGACACTCTGATGACCCTCGACCCAACAACCGTCCCTCCAAACCTGGCAACTGCCCAGACTGATCTGACCAATGCCCGCAATGCCTTCATCCAGCTGAACAATCCGGACCCAGCCACCATCTCCAGTGCACAGAGTGCTTTGGCAACTGCATATACAAACTACCAACAGGCACAAAACAACCTGTCGAACGTCATCATCAGCAACCAGAGCGCCAACAGCCCAAATTTGTATAACAACTGGTGGGATACCAAGACTGCCCTTCAGTCTGCGCAGAATAACATGCCACTGGCAAATACCTCGATTGACGTTCAGGCATATTATCAGGCGGTGCGTGACACCAGCCAACTTCAGGCAGAGCAAATGGTGGCTCAGAATAGTGCCAGTGTCCATCCTGATGATGTAGCTCTGGCCCAGAAAGTCTCTGATCTGCAGAATGCCGTTCAGGAGAGCCAGACCAAGCGAAACAACCTGCAAGCAGGGTTGTCAGCTGAGGCGGTTGGCCTTATCAGCAACCTTTCAGATAAGTTATCCGCATATGAAACCTCTGCCAATGACTTCATTGGCTCTGTCACTACCAGTACGACGAATACCAATGTTAATATGGCACAGCTCCAAGCCGACCTGACCCAAAAACAATCGTCATTGATCAACACCCAATCAACGCTTACCGATCTTATAAACAAACGGGCGGGAATGAATGGAAAGCGCTGTGATGACTCAACCATCGCAGATTATCAGGCTGCCTACGATCGAGCCCAAGAAATCTATGATCGATCCGCCCATCTCCCAAACAGCCCCGAACTTCAGGCGTTGGAGACGGCTGCAGCAAACCTGAACTGGTGTACATCTGTTTACTCTCAGGCTGATTTAGCAGCCGCGGATGCCAATATTGCCTCCACACAAGCTCAAATTCAATTACTGCAGGCTCAGATAACCCAAGACCAGTCCCAAATCTCCGACTCCGGCTCTTCAGTCTATGGTTTGGCAATCAGCCTGAATACCGTCTGGGCTGCCTACCGGGATGCAATCCAAAGACTTAACAGTGCAGTCACCACACTCTACCAGCTTGAACGCTCACCGAACCCCGATGATCTGGCTGCTGCTCAGGCACATTTGCAAGCAGCTCAGGCAGCGGTGAATAGCCTGACATTGACCGCCCCCTATAACGGTGAAGTAACCAGCGTGAACTACCAACCGGGAGACATCGTGGACACAAAGACCACCGCTGTGGTGATTGTGGACCGCTCAAAGCTCAATGTGGACCTGCAGGTGGACGAATCTCATGTGGTCAAGTTGAATGTGGGCGATCGTGCCACCATCTCATTGGAAGCAATCCCTGACTTGGCATTGACTGGCTCAGTATCGTATATCAACCCGATTGGCACATCCAATCAGGGTGTAGTTTATTATGATGTGCGCGTTTTGCTGGATCAGACTGACCCGCAGATCCTGATTGGCGCCACGGCAAACGTGACCATCCAGGCGGGACAGCCACAGGATGTACTGGCAGTTCCGGTCAGTGCGGTGCAGAATGATGCGCAAGGCGAGTTTGTTTATCGTATTGCCTCCGATGGCAACGCTGAACGTGTCACCGTCATCAGTGGACAAATCCTCACTAACGACCTTGTGATCGTCTCCGGAGAACTGAAAGTGGGAGATTCGGTGGGGCTGGTGCAAAGTACCTTAAATAGCAACAGCACTGGCGGTGGCGGGCGTTTCTTCAGCCCATAAATTACCTAAACACTTGTCTCAGGAGCTGTGATTATGATCGAACTTGAAAATGTCTCAAAAATATATAAATTAGGCCAGAGCGAGGTGCATGCCCTGGACGGTATCAACCTGCAAATCCAGGCTGGCGAGATGGTGGCCGTGATGGGTCCCAGCGGCTCGGGCAAGAGCACACTGATGGCCATCCTGGGTTGCCTGGACACCCCTAGCGAAGGTGTCTACCGCCTGGAAGGCGAGCCGGTGGAAAAACTAAACGATAACCAGCTGGCGCAGGTGCGCAGCCGGAAGGTGGGTTTTGTCTTCCAGCAGTTCAACCTGCTGCCGCGTACCAATGCCCTGGAAAACGTAATGCTGCCCTTGCTCTACGATGGGATACATGGCAAAGCGCGCGCTGAAAGAGCCAAGACTGCCCTTGAGACGGTGGGGCTGGCAAACCGGATGCACCACCACCCGAATCAACTTTCCGGTGGCGAGCAGCAGCGGGTGGCCATCGCACGCGCCCTGGTCAACGATCCCACGATCCTGCTGGCAGATGAGCCGACCGGCAACCTGGACAGCAAAACAGGGGATGAGATTATCGGCTTGTTCCAAAAGCTGCATCAGGAACGAGGGCAAACAGTGGTTTACGTCACCCATGATTCGTTCATCGCCCGCCACACCCAACGCATCATCCGTCTGGTGGATGGCAAGATCATCAGCGATGAACCTGTCGTTCACCCCCACCCCGCAGGGACACCCCGACCGGAGGAAGCCGAGGAAGCAAAGCTCAATGGTGGTCATACCAAACCTGTGAGGCATTGGCACATGCGCTCGAAGGAGAAACATGCATGAACATCATGGAAAATATCCGTATATCCTTTCGCGCTCTGGCGGCTAACAAACTGCGCTCAGGGTTGACCATGCTGGGTATTATCATTGGAGTGGCAGCTGTGGTCGCCCTGATGGCGATTGGGCGTGGAGCCACCCGCAGTGTGACCAGCAGTGTGCAAGGACTGGGCTCGAACCTGATCTCTGTCTCATCCGCCCGCAACCTGGGTCAAACCGGCGCGGAGAGCACCCCGTTATACTACTCGGACTATCAGGCGATTTTGAAAGAGACCAGTAATGTGAACGGGATTTCGCCGAGTTACCAGACCTCTGCCCAGGTGGTGTATGGCAACAACCAATCACAATTCACCATCACGGGCGTTCGCCCCGAATTTGCCTCGGTGCAGGCATATACTGTAGCGCAAGGGCGGTTCATTACAGATGGAGATAATACTGCCGAATCACGCGTGGTCGTGATCGGCTCACAGGCAGCCACTGACCTGTTCAGCGGTCTGAACCCCCTGGGACATGACATCAGCATCAACGGGATCAACTTTAACGTGGTTGGTGTGCTGGAGTCTAAGGGATCAACCGGATTTTTCAGCACAGACGAAGTTATTCTGATCCCCCTTGAGACAGGCTATAGCCGCCTATTTGGGGGCAGGGCGCTGGATAATGGTAAACGCTTACTCTCAAGTATCTCGCTCTCAGCTGTTGACCCAAACATGGTGGATAGTGTGATCAGCCAGGTGGAGTACATCCTGCGCAAGGATCATGGTTTGACATTGCGCGATACACTGCCTTTCACCGTCACCAGCCAGAACCAGTTCATAAGCACCTTGAACACCATCACCGGCACGCTCACCGCCTTCCTGGGTGCAATTGCTGGCATCTCCCTGTTTGTGGGTGGGATCGGAATCATGAACATTATGTTGGTTTCCGTCCGGGAGCGCACGCGTGAGATTGGTCTACGTAAAGCCGTCGGAGCCAGGCGCTCAGCCATCCTGATGCAGTTCCTGGTGGAGACCATCATCTTGAGCCTGTTCGGTGGGATCATTGGCATCCTGCTGGGAGCGGGCATCGCTGGAATTGTCACGTTAACTGGTCTGATCACCACCTACGTCTCAATGGATGTCATCCTATATTCATTCTTCTTCGCGGCGCTGGTGGGCTTGTTCTTCGGGATTTACCCTGCTTACCAGGCCGCTTCTTTACGACCCATCGAGGCACTGCGGTATGAGTGACGTGAATGATGTCACTAGTGGAGGTAATATAAACACACAAAGACCGGTTGTGGTCACTATCGCAGGAATCTTATTGATCGTTTTGACGCTATTCGTGGCTGGTTTTGGGATTGCGCGCCAGTATGGGGTATTGAGAGTTGGAGTGGGTAATCGCCAATTCCTGCCAGGTCAGTTCCAGAGCAGGAACTTCAATCCTCAGGGTGGGTTTCCCTCCAGCGGGTTACCCTTTGATCAAAATAACCCGGGGACTGTGCCAAACTTTGCCCCCAATCGTCAGGTTGGGGTGGGTCTGACACGCTTATTCAGTCTGATTCGCCCGGTGTTGACAGGGTTGAACGTAATCCTGGTGGTGCTCGGAGTAGTGGCAGCCATCGGACTGTTCAAGATCAAACGCTGGGGCGCAACCTTAGCCATCGTGCTGGCAGTGCTGCTCTTCCTGCTGGCTATTCCGGGGTTATTCCGCATCTTCTCAGTGGCAATACTGGCTGAAAGCCTAGTACGCATGCTCCTGGCAATTGTGGTGAGTGTCCTGCTGCTCTTGCCATCAGCAAGGAAAGCATTTGTATCAGCCCAGGATAGTAATCAATAGGGTGCTTATTATCAGTGGCGGTTGTATGCGATAATGGAGACAGTATGGCTAAGAAGATATTGGTGGTCGATGATGAGCCGAAGATCGTGGAAATCTGCCAGGATTATCTTATCAAAGCCGGCTTTGAAGTGATGCATGCGTATGATGGTCCCACAGGGTTGGCTATTGCCCAGCGCACCCAGCCCGACTTGGTGGTGCTCGACCTGATGCTACCTGGAATGGACGGGCTGGATGTGTGCCGGGAGCTGCGCAGGGAAAGCAACGTACCCATCATCATGCTCACTGCGCGTGTGGAAGAAACTGACAAGCTGATTGGCTTGGAGCTGGGGGCGGATGATTACGTCACCAAGCCCTTCAGCCCGCGCGAGCTGGTGGCGCGTGTGCGCACGGTGTTACGCCGCGGGACGGGTAGCCCCCAAGCGGACTTGATCCACGCGGGCGACCTGACCCTCGACCGGAGCCGTTTCAGCGCCCGTTTCGCAGACCGGGAGGTGCCACTGACAGCCACGGAGTTCGAGCTGCTGGCAACCCTGGCCAGCCAGCCTGGACGTATCTTCTCACGTTCGCAATTGCTGACTGCAGTGCGCGGGGTGGCATTCGAATCTTACGAGCGCGCCATCGACTCACACATCCGCAACCTGCGCCGCAAAATTGATCCGCAGGAAGGCATGCCGGGCTACATCATCACCGTACACGGGGTGGGATATAAGTTCATCGAGGCGGGCGAATGAATCAAGTGGATGCGCATTCCATCCGCACCATCCGCCGCCGTCTGTTGCTGCTGCTGTTGCGCGCCTTCGGCACGGTTGTCTTCCTGACCGTTGTTTTGATCCTGTTGGTGTCAGCGGTTGTCATCGCCAGGAACACCGGTACCAATCCCTTCTACCGCACGCCAACCGCCATCATCCTGGAAACTTATTATCTGGGTCATGGCAGCTGGCAGGGTGTGGGGGCTGTGCTGGAAGAGCGCACCAACACCTCCATCCGCGCCTTGCGACCAGACTGGGAACGGACCATTTTGTTGGATACCAACGGCAAGGTCATGCTTGATCATGGCTCAGCTGACAGCCGGCGCGTTGGTACCATTTACACCCCCCTGCCTGATGAAATAACAGTGCCTTTGTCGATCGATGGTCAGCCAGTGGGTACGCTCCTGATGGAGCGCGGCACCCCGGCGCGACCATGGCAACTTGTCCTGTACTTGCTCGGTCCGGTGAGTGGTGTTTCCATTCTCTTGGGCATCCTCACATTGGTCATCGGTTTGTTGCTCATGCGCCGGATGGTCAACCCGCTGGCGGAGGTGATCGCTGCCGCTCAGGCAGTTTCTCTGGGTGACTTATCGGCACGCGTGCCGGTTCGTGGTTGTCATGATGACCTGTATGCCTTGAGCGACCATTTCAATCACATGGCAGACGAGCTGGAACGTTCCGACCATCAGCGGCGCAACCTGCTGGCAGACATCGCCCACGAACTGCGCACCCCCATTACCATCTTGCGCGGCCGGTTGGAAGGCATCTTGGATGGGGTCTACCCACCGGATGAAGCGCACATCGCCCCTGCATTGGAAGAGACTTACCTGCTTGAGCGGCTGGTAGAGGACCTACGACTGCTGGCATTGGCTGAAGCCAACCAGCTGCGCTTCGAGCTGAAACCGACCAGGCTGGATGAACTGGCTGAAATGGCGGTGGGGTTATTCTCCGCCCAGGCAGCGGAAAAGAATATCCAGCTACACCTGGAGGCTTACCCAGATCTGCCACGGGTGATGGTGGACCCGCAACGCTTCCAACAGGTGATTGGGAACCTGATCGATAATGCTTTGCGCTATACCCCCCAAGGCAGCACCATCAATCTGACCATCCGACGCAATGACCATGCAGTCGAACTGAGCGTTCTGGATGATGGTCCAGGCATCCCCGAATCTGAATTACCGCATATCTTTGACAGGTTGTGGCGAGGTGAAAAATCGCGGGCGCGCACCACTGGTGGTGCCGGGCTTGGGTTATCCATCGCCAGGCAGCTTGTAGAAGCTCAGGGAGGCAGAATCACCGCCTATAACCGCCTACCCCAGGGGTTCGAGGTGAGAATCATAATACCGGTCAATGCGATTCCATCGGCAAGGTGAGGAAGAAATTATATAAACTTTGCAACTGGGTGTGGTATCCTTGAGCGAGATGAATAACCCATCATTGAAGTTTCAATTATTGAGGGAAGCATGAAGATTTTGGTAACCGATTGGGCTGAATTGGATCAGGTTATACCCATCGCGCTTAACCATCAGGTGGGTCTCGAAGTCCTGGAATTCGCCACCCCAGAAAACCTGGAGCATGCGTCCTCCCTGGTGACAGAAATCTGCCAGAAGGTGAGTGCCATCCCATTACTTGGGATGCACGGACCTTTTTCCGAATTAGTCCCAGCCAGCCGGGACCCGTTGGTGCGCCAGGTGGCTCGAACGAGGTTTCAACAGGGATATGAGATAGCCCGAATGATTGGCGCCAGTTATATCGTCCTGCATTCAGGATATTTCCCAAAAACCTACCCGAGTGATCAATGGATAAATAATTCATTCGACTTCTGGGTTGAGCTTCTCCGTGATAAAAGTACCCCCAACAAGATCCACCTAGAGAATGTCTATGAAGACGATTTCACAGCGCTTTTGGAGCTTATTGACCGGGTTAACCTGGCACTTGAGGCCGATCGATTGACGATTTGTCTGGATATTGGACATGTGAATGCAAACTCATCCAAAACATTGGTAGATTGGATCATCGGACTCGGAGACAGGATCCGTCACGTACACCTTCACAATAACGATGGCATCCTGGATGACCATTGGAGGCTTGACAAGGGAAAGATCGATGTCAGCCAGGTGCTTGACCTGCTTATAAAGCATTCCCCCAACGCAGTGTGGACTGTCGAAACCGGTGTGAGTGAAATTGAGCCCTCTCTACAATGGCTGCAGGAGCGTGGGTATTTGTAAAATCCATTAAGCGGGAAACCAGCTTGTGGAAGAAATCGCATAAGAGAAAAAATTCGCCACGGAGCCCACAGATGTCACTGGGAATTTACAATATTAAACTCAGTGCACCCGGTGAGCTGTACGGTGAAATCACCCCTTTATTCTGGACTACTGATCTCTGCCAGCCGGGCATTAGTGAGCCTGACCAGCGCCTCCACTGGCAGGCGGATGTTTAGTCCACGTTGCCCACCTGAGATATGGATCTCTTGATAATCTTGCGCACTGGAGTCCAATACCACCTGGAATCCCTTATTGACCAGTGACAGCGGTGAAATTCCACCGGCTTGTAAGCCGGTGAGCTGCTCGGCCTCACGCTCGGTGGGCAGGTGCAGCTTCTTCTCTCCAAGGGTTCTCGCCAATCGTTTCAAATCCAATTCGACTGATCCAGGTACAACTGCCAGGATGGGCTTACCATTACCTTCCCGCTTGACTACAATGGTCTTGAACACTTGTTCCAGGGGCACATTGAGCAAGCGAGCCGTCTCGAAGGCACCCAATTTCTCCTCGGGTAACTCAAAAACAGTATAAGGGACCTTCCTGGCATCCAACAGGCGAGTGACGTTATTGGTTCTCACATGGTTGACTTCCAGTCATAATTCTTGTATATTAATAGCAGAGTCGTTACATGTATGGGTATGTTATACGAAAATTAAACCCTTTTCCAATTTTATCGATTGATTTTACTGCAAAACTGAACACTGAGCATTCCAAGCATATATCGCCGATCCACCTCAGCAGTGATTTTCATTCTTTACTCGTCCACTGATCCACACCCCCCAATCCACATTTGCCTCACCCCAGGCAAGTGTATGGATTCATCCTATGAAATGTGGAGATTACGATGTTAGAAAAGCCCTGGGTAAAGCATTATGATCAAGGTGTACCGAAAACCTTAAAACCCTACCCAAAAATTACGCTGATCAAAACACTGCACGAAATCGTACGCCTCAAACCAAAATTTCCGGTCGTGGTATTCAAAGGTGCCCCGATGAGTGCGCTGGAACTGGACCACTTGAGTGATGCTTTGGGAGCGGCATTGATCGCCAGGGGTGTGAAGAGGGGCGATCGAGTGGCGCTGATCCTGCCCAACTCACCTCAAAGCTTCATCGGTTTGTTCGGCATCTGGAAAACAGGGGGAATCGTGGTACCAATCAACCCACTATATACCGAGAGTGAACTTGAATTTGCGTTGCAAGAATGCGGTGCGACCACGGCAATTGTGCTCTCCCCTTTCTATGACAAGCTTAAGTCCATCCAGCCAAACACCCAGGTTGGTTCCGTGATTGTCACCAACATCAAGGAATACCTGCCACCGGCACTGCGCATTCTTTTCACCCTGGTAAAGGAAAAAAAGGAAGGCTACCGAACCACTCTCCAAGCAGATGATGTGTGGCTGGGGGCACTGATTAGCCAATATCGCTCCGCACTGAAACCAACCGTTGAAGTGATGCCAGGCGACCCGGCTATATTCTTGTTCTCAGGCGGCACGACCGGGACACCCAAGTGTGCCATTGGCTTCCACCAGGGGTTAGTTATGTCGGGTATGCAAATCAGCAGCTGGTTCAGGGCAAACGTGAAAGAGTGGGAAGGCTCAATCATGCAGAATATGCCGCTCTTCCATGTTTATGGGATTGCCGGCGTGATGCCCACTGGACTGGTCGGGCATAATACCCTGATCCTGATCCCAAATCCACGGGACATGAAGGATTTGCTCAAAACCATTCATAAGGTGAAACCAAGTTTCCTGCCGGGTGTCCCTTCCCTATTCATAGCTCTGATCAATCATCCGGACGTCCGATCGGGTAAGGTGAGCCTTAAGTCGATTAAAAATTGCATATCTGGTGCAGCACCTCTGATGTTTGAAACCAAGCAGCGGTTCGAAGCGCTGACGGATGGGAACATCGTCGAGGGTTATGCCATGACCGAGACGATGATGGCAACTGTAATCTCTCCGGTTAAGGGTGCGTACAAATCCGGCTCGACAGGTTTACCGGTGACCGATGTTGAAATCCGCATCGTGGACGCCGAGACGGGTCAGGCAGAGCTGCCGACCGGCCAGATTGGCGAGATCACCATGCGCTGTCCCCAAATGATGTTGGGATATTACCAGCACCCCACTGAGACTGCGAATACCATTCGGGATGGGTGGTTATTTACCGGTGATCTGGGTTATATGGATGAGGAGGGCTACCTGTTCATCGTCGACCGTAAGAAAGATGTGATCAAACCTGGCGGATTCCAGGTGTGGCCACGTGACGTGGAGGAGGTGATTGCATCACATCCGGCAGTCGCAGAGGTGGGTGTGGCGGGCATCCCGGATGCACTCTCGGGTGAAGCAGTTAAAGCCTGGGTGGTGGTGCGTGAAGGCAAACAGCTGACAGCAGACGAGCTACGGCAATTCTGCCATACCAAATTAGCTGGTTATAAAGTCCCCAAATTCATCGAGTTCCGCAGCTCATTGCCGAAATCCATGATTGGCAAGGTACTGCGGCGCGAGCTAGTCCGACAGGAAGAGTCAGACAAGATCTAAACGAAGTTAGCAATCTTAAAGATGTGGGGCATAACCCTTTTCCATAAGGATTGTGCCCCTGTTTACTTAATCAATATCCGAGCCATGATAAACTTAGCCGATAGTGAAATTCTACCCATGTCAGAATAGATTGTAGGATCGATAATGCAACCTTCGAATATCCTGGGAGTAATTCTCGCCCTCACTTCTGCTGCTGTGTGGGGAAGCGGCGATTTCAGTGGGGGATTGGCGGTGCGTAAGAGCAACCAGTACCAGGTGCTCATGCTGGCTGCCCTATCCGGGATGGTGTTATTGATGGCTTGTGCATTGCTATGGGGGGAAGGTTTTCCATCGCAAACGAGCATCTTTTGGGGCGCCATGGCAGGGTTAGCAGGTGCTTTGGGGATGGCGTCACTCTATTACGCACTCTCCAAGGGTAATACTGCCAGCGTCGCCCCCACATCTGCAATCACCTGTGCCGCATTGCCGGTACTCTTCGGAGCATTTACGGCTGGCCTGCCCAAACCCTCCCAGCTGGGTGGTTTCGCAATGGCTTTTTTGGGCATCTGGCTGATAAGCAAATCACCTTCGGCAGGTGAAAAGACCTTCCGAGAAGGAATGGTGCTGGCATTCCTGTCGGGAATTGGGTTTGGGGGGTTCTTCATTTTCATTGCCCAGGTAGATAAGGGTCAGGTCTTTGCACCAATCTTGGTCGCTCGCACGGTTACGCTAAGCATTGCCCTGCTCATGCTGCGGCTACGCCACGTCCCTTTACCAGCGCTTACTTCCAATCCGTTAGCCATCCTGGCGGGTGTGTTGGATAGCGGTGGGAATATCTTTTACCTGCTAGCCACCCAGTTTACCCGGCTGGATGTGGCAGCAGTGCTCGCCTCACTCTACCCGGCTGGGACGGTCATCCTGGCGACAGTCATCATGAAAGAGAAAGTATCGGTGGCACAATGGACCGGCGCCTGCCTGTGCTTGCTTGCCGTGGGATTGATCACCATATAATAAGGAACAGACCTGTCCTTGTAGAAAGCAGGATTTGACGTGACTTGTGAAATGCTGTATAGTGCAGAAACATAGTAATCAGGTGATTGAATTATTTTGAATAGTACGCAATATGTTTTTATATTTCAGGATCAGCCAGATTGAGTTTATTCGTGGAAAGGACACCCATACGTGGAGCCAAAGCTAATTCCATCCCCCTCCCAAACATACCGGTATAATTCCCAACTACGGGGAGAGTTATCGCGCGGTGACTGGGAAGCACTTTACCAAACCACCTCGGACTGGCTTCAATCCGAGCCAGCACAACCCGTGGCGACATTCATCCAGAATATCGCCTGTTTGTTCATCAATCCACCCGCCATTATCAGGAATAAACGCTACCTTGAGAGTGTAGCCAACAAGGATTGGAAGGAAGTACTCAGCTGGTTCAAAGAATTCCAGTCAGGATCTGACCTGCATAACCCATATTATCAAGCCCTTGATTTCATCCTCCAACCGCCCTCCAAGAAGAAGAATAGCATTGAGACTGCGCTTCAGGAACATCCCAACAATGCGGAGCTGTTGTTCCTGCAAGCGATCTCATTACGCGACAGGAATGCATCGATCGAGAAGCTGAAACTGGCAGTTCAAAACAAGCCTGAGTTCCCCGCCGCCCTCTACTTGATGGGGATTTTTTCGCTACAGCTGAACCAGGTGGAGGCAGCTGAGGGTCACCTGAAGCAAGCAGTGGCGTTATCCCCCGATTTCCTGGAGGCACACTACCAGCTTGGCTCACTGTATTCCTTGTATATCCCCAATTCTGGCGAACAATCCAAAATGCATTTCCAGAAAGTGATCGAACTCGATCCGGAAGGTGGAGCTGGTAAGGATGCCAGAAAAGTGCTGGAAAGCCAGGCACAACCACAGTTCGGGCAACGCATCAGTGGCAGCTCAGTCTCAAGGCGGGGGGGGATGTCCATCCTCACCATTTTGGGGATCTCGCTCCTGACCGTGGTCCTGTTTTCTGGTCCGGTCGCCAACTTTTTCAAAATCACCAACCCAACCATAGGCATCCTGGCAGGACTGTTCGTATTTATTGGGCTGTATTCGGCGGTCGGTAGGCGGAAGTGAATGGCTTGTAAACAGCGGTTGTGATCCAAAACTCGTGAGGATAGGCTTGTAATAGATACTCCGGTCATCCCGAAACAGGTTCCTGGTGCATGGAGGAGACTATGTTGCTTTGAGAATCCCAACTTCCATATCCAAAATGATTCATGGCAACCAGATGAAGGTGCGATATGATGGAATGGCAAAATCGCCTCAAAGGTGATCCGGTTAATTGGCTGTTGGAGCCCGATCCAATCGGGGTGCGATACCTGGCGCTGCGCGACCTGATGGAGAGGACCTCAGACGGCAGCGAGCTTATCACAGCCCGCCGCATGGCTCACAGGGATGGACCCATCGCTGCTGTCCTGGGATATATGCACCCCGAAGGGTATTGGGTCGAACCCGGTCCGGGATACAACCCCAAATACACGTCTACAGTCTGGTCCATCACCCTGCTGGCGCAGCTGGGGGCTCTGGCGAGCGAAGATGAGCGCGTCGGATGCGCCTGTGGTTATCTGTTGGAGCACAACCTGACACCTGGGGGACAATTCAGCGTCAACGGAACTCCATCTGGAACAGTAGACTGCCTGCAAGGGAACTTATGCTGGGCTTTGCTCGAGTTGGGCTATGATGACCCCAGGCTAGACTCTGCCTTTGAGTGGATGGCGCGCACCGTCACAGGGGAAGGCATGGCACCCAAGACGGATAAGGGGGCAGAACGCCGATATTACGCCGCCAAGTGCGGTCCTGGGTTCGAATGCGGGGCAAATTACGGTCAACCGTGTGCCTGGGGGGCAGCTAAAATCTTACTGGCATTTGGGCAGCTTCCCGAGAGCCACCGTACACCTCTGATAAATCAAGCAATTCAAGAAGGGGTGGACTTCCTGTTCAGCACCGACCCGGCAAAAGCAGATTGGCCTTCCGGGGGGATGGATAAACCCAGCTCGAATTGGTGGAAGTTCGGATTCCCGGTTTTCTACGTTACCGATATCCTCCAGGTGGTGGAAGCGCTGGTGGGGTTGGGATACGCAGGCGACCCGCGCCTGGCAAACGCGCTCGAGCTCATCCGTCAGAAACAGGATGACCAGGGACGGTGGCAGATGGAATACGATTACACCGGCAAGACCTGGGTGGACTTTGGGAAGAAGAAACTGCCCAACAAGTGGGTGACACTGAGGGCATTGAGGGTGTTGAAGCCGGTGGGAGGGTAATGGTAGCGGTAATCACGCCGGTGGTAATCACGCCGGTGGTTGGAAACCACAGGCTACTATTATGAAACCCGCAGAGCGGGTTTTGTATAAATACCCATCGGAAGGTGTTTACTACAGAAAGTGATACTAAAGATCATCTAGAGGCTTTTTGAATCCAACGGTAAGGTCAAGGTGAACAGCGCCCCACCTGAGGCATGGTTGGTGGCGGTCAAATCACCCGCATGAGCGCGGGCGAGATTACGCGCAATCGCCAGTCCGAGACCACTGCCTCCCTCGGAGCGCGAGCGAGATTTATCCACCCGGTAGAAGCGCTCAAAAATGAAGGGTAGTGCCTGCTCAGGGATGCCCGGACCGCTATCGTGGACGGTGAGGCGGGTAATCTTTGGCAGCGTAGTGATGACCACATCAATCTGGCCTCCCAGAGGAGTGTAGCGCAGGGCATTCGATAGCAGGTTGGTGAGCATTTGTTCCACCCGAATCGGGTCAAGCAAGAGAGGCGGTAATAAGGTGGTGGGTGGGGACATGGATAGATTAACCTGCTGGGTGGATGCCTGGGGTTGGAAGTGTTCCACCACACGTTCCACCAGAGCGGTGAGGTCGGTGGGGGTGCGCTCCAGCTGGATCTGCCCGGCATCCGTCAGCGCCAGGGTGCGTAAATCCTCGACCAGGCGGGTGAGCATGTGATTTTGCTCGATCACCGGTGCCAGGTTCTCCACGGCGAGGGGGTAAACACCATCCTGCAAGGCTTCCAGATTGGCGCGCTGTACCGACAAGGGGGTGCGAAGCTCATGGGCGATGTCAGCGGTCATGGCACGGCGGGATTCCTCAGCCTGTTGGAGCGAATCGGCCATCTGGTTGAAAGCCTGCCCCAAGGTTGCCAGCTCATCCTCACCATGAACCTCCACCCGGTGGGACAAATCACCCTCGGCAAGCTTTTGGGCAGCAATGGTCAGGGCGCGCACCGGACGCAAGAGCGTGTATGCCAGCACCAGCGCCAGGACCAATCCCAAAACACCTGCCACCAAGCCTGCCAGGACGACACCCCGGTTTAGACGGGTCAACACCAATTGCTCGTTGGCTACATTAATCCCCATGCCACCCGCAGCGAACAGGTAACCCACCGTTTGACCACCCACATTTAGAGGTGTGGAAGCTGAACGCTCAGCTGGCGTGAGCTGATTCCCAACACCCACCCCCCTGGTATCGACAATCACGATCCCCGAAGCATCCGCCAGAGACAGGCGCTGGTTCATCATCCCACCCATACCAGTCGCCTCGCCACGGATAGAATCGAAAATGGACTGGGCACCCCGCCAGGTGCCGTAATCCCGATAATAGTTTTCCAAATTGGTTACCAGGTCACTCAGGCCATACATCCCGCTATGGAGCATAAAGGTCCGCACCTCGTTCACAGCCCCGCGCCGGGCGATGACTGCCACCAGTGAGACGGAGACGAGCACGATCAGGATAAATGAGAGGAATAGTTTCAGGCGCATGGGTAAACTCGATTTGGGATCACTTTATTCACCCCGTGCGAAGCGATAACCGACTCCAAAAACCGTTTCGATGTATTTGGGTTTCCTGGAATCAGGCTCGATCTTGGCACGCAGGTTCTTGATGTGGGCATCGATGGAGCGCTCGTAACCCTCATAGGCTACGCCCGAAGTGGCTTCGAGCAGCTGTAAACGGCTGAACACCCGCCCAGGCTGCCCGGCAAGAGTCACCAGCAGGCTGAACTCGGTGGGGGTGAGGTCGATGACTTTGCCATCGAGAAGGAGGGTATGGGCATCCTGGTCAATCTCCAGACCGGCAACACGCAGATGCTGTGCGGGTGACTTAGCGGCCTCTGTGCGGCGCAATAAGGCATTCACCCGGGCAACGACGATGCGCGGTGAGAAGGGTTTGGGGATGTAATCATCCGCACCCAGCTCCAGCCCAAGGAGCTGGTCCACTTCGTCGATGCGGGCGGTGAGCATGATGATAGGCGTGCGGCGGGTCTCGCTGCGGCGGATGTGACGTGCCACGTCCAGGCCGTCCATGCCGGGCAGGTTAAGGTCCAGGATGACCAGGTCGGGGTGTTTGTCCTCCCAGGTGGTGAGACCGGTGTCACCACGCAGGGCGGTGAGCACGCTGAAGCCGGCTTGCTCGAGGTAGGAGCGCAGCACGCGCACGAGCTCGGGTTCGTCTTCGATGATGAGCAGGGAGGCAGGCATGAGGAGAGTATACCGCTTGTAGGTTAGAGAGGAAAGAGGAAAGATAACCACAGATTTAATCGCAGATGCGTCCAGAGTGGGTATTTAAAATATTCGAACCTCAATAAAACGAATCGGAACGAATGTATTTTGGGTGGAAGATGTAGGCATTTGAGGCACATTATCTCGCTCTCAACGAGCGCTGGCGTTACTGTGGACTTCATACACCGAAAAATGTCCTTGTGTCGCTCATAAAAACACTCTTGCATCGCTCTCGTAGAAGACTCGCGCTGCTTCGTCTCAAAGCAGTGAATGCAGGCAGTGAAATCTGGCAGACATCCAACCAAGATCGCTGGACTGGCTGCAGGCAGTGAAAGCATGGGGACACTGCTAGAACACAACTGCGTGGGCTGATTGG
>Ga0214473_10005058_pt1 | contig 15813 bp, 15 predicted proteins | sample RVTome_7_FD_203509 | JGI IMG/M metagenome (GOLD analysis project Ga0214473, IMG submission 203509) | Soil microbial communities from uranium-contaminated site in the Upper Colorado River Basin, Wyoming, United States - RVT98D197 | ecosystem: Environmental > Terrestrial > Soil > Contaminated >... | reverse complement strand
CTTGGAAATCCCGCACACACCGCGGGATTTCCACTTTCCCACAGCCACGACGGCGGTCTCTCAACCTCAAACCGGACATATCGTGTGCTACAAAAAGCGGACATTTTAACTTGCTAACGACACGCGCTTCGGGCACTCGTTGAGTGGACTTGTGGCAGGGCCGCCGGTCGGGTCAACCGAGGTTCGCGCTCGCGGCAAGCACCCCAGCGGGGGCAGCGCCCAAGGCGCATCTGACACGGCCCAGGCTTGCCGTCGCGCTTGACTGCGTATAACCTATGTGTTATATTATGCCCGTGGCCTGGGAGATTGAGGGTACCGACGAATTCCAGGAATGGTTCGGCGGATTGAGCGTCGCCGCGCGGGAGTCGGTCGCCCACGCCGTAGGCGTGCTCGAACAAATCGGCCCGGCGCTAGGCCGCCCGGAAGTGGACACAGTAAAGGGCTCGCGGTATTCCAATATGAAGGAATTGCGGATCCAGCACGCGGGCCGCCCGTACCGGGTGTTTTTCGCCTTCGACCCGCGCCGCTCGGGAATCCTGCTCATCGGCGGGTGCAAGAGCGGCAAGAGGTGGTATGGGCGCATGATTGCCGCCGCCGATGGAATCTATGAACGGTATCTTGAAGAACTGAAACAGGAGGGCCTGATCTGATGCGTAGAAGCTGGAAAGAGATCGAAGAGAGGGCGCTGACTCCGCAACAGCGGCGGCGCGTGCAAAAGAGAGTGGAGCGGAGCATCGCGCAGATCGAACTGCGCCAGTTGCGCGAGGCGCTCAAGGTGACGCAGGCGCAGATGGCCAAGCGGCTGAAGATTACTCAGGTGGCCATTTCACGGCTGGAGCGCCGTCCCGACCTGTTGCTGAGCACGCTGGACGCTTATCTGCGCGCGCTTGGGGGACGCCTCGAACTGCGCGCCGTGCTGCCGAATCGATCCGTCACCCTGACTCGCTTGACTGCGAGAAAGTAGGGTGCAGTCCCAGGACCATCTACTTGGGCAAGAGGATGGCGCAACATCGGCCATTGTCACTTTTGTATCCCGCGCAAATCTATGTCTCGGCTCCCGCTGCGACAGGGCGAGGCCGGAGCCGGCAGGATGCCGGCGGTACAAAAGAAGGGGTGCCGATCTTGCCGCGAGCGCTGGAATTGAAGCGTGGAGTGCGTCGCTCATCGCTACGGTGAGGCTAGAGGTTTCGGCAGCGACCCCGACAATTGTCAGCGGCGCGGGGGTTCGTCTGTTATGCATTTTCCGTTGCGCGCGAGATGGCGTGGATTTTGCTCCCGTCGCCCTCGGAGACCGAATTTCCCGAATAGTTGAGGAGGGAATATGGCCATCGCTGTGGGACAGCCCGCTCCGGAATTCACTCTGAAGGACCAGAACCAGAAAGAGATCAAGCTGTCCGACTACCGTGGCAAGAACGTGGTGATCCTATTTTATCCGTTGGATTGGAGTCCGGTGTGCACCGATGAGCACGCCTACTTCATGAGCGGCCTGGGCCAGTTCGAGAAATTGAACGCGCAGGTGCTCGGCCTGAGCGTGGACAGCCACTGGTCGCACAAGGCCTTCGCCGAAAAGATGGGCGTCGCTTACCCGCTGCTGGCCGACTTCCACCCGCGCGGCGCCGTGGCCGATAAATTCGGCGTCTATCATGCCGACAAGGGCATCACCGGCCGCGCCATCGTCGTTATTGACAAGGCCGGCAAGGTGGCTTGGTCCAAGAACTACGGCTTCGGGGACGTGCCCGACGTCAAGGAAGTCGCGCAGGCGCTGGCGCAACTGAAATAGCTCGAAGACTGCGGAGGTAGGTCAGAGCAGACGGGCGCGTCAAGTTGTGCCGCGGAACACCAGGAAAAGCAGAAGGCCGTTGAGCAGAATAATCGCCACGGCCATCACCCAGGCCAGCGCCGCGACCCAGCGGCGGTTGGTGAATTCGCCCATCTTGGCCCGCTCGCTGGTGAATTGCACCAGCGGCACCACGGCGAACGGCAACTGAAAGCTCAGCACGACCTGGCTCAGAATCAGCAGGCCGGTCGCGGCGTGCTCGCCGGCAAAGCCGATCACCAGCGCCGCCGGAACGATGGCTAGCGACCGCGTTACCAGACGCCGCATCCAGGGCTTGAGCCGCAGGCGCAGGAAGCCTTCCATGACGATCTGGCCCGCGAGCGTTCCGGTCAGCGTCGAATTCTGCCCCGAGCACAGCAGGGCCACCGCAAACAGCGTGCTGGCCAGGCTGGCCCCCAGCACCGGCGTCAGCAAACGGTAGGCATCGCCGATATCGGCCACCTCGGTCATTCCGTTGTGATGAAACGCCGCCGCGCCCAGGATCAGAATCGCGGCGTTGATGAAGAAGGCAAAACACAGCGCCAGGGTGGAGTCAAAGACGGCGTAGCGAATGGCCTCGCGCTTCTCCTCGAAGACCTGGCCGAAGGCCCGGGTCTGCACGATGCTGGAATGCAGATAGAGATTGTGCGGCATCACCGTCGCGCCCAGGATGCCGATGGCGATATACAGCATCTCCCGGTTGCGCAGAATTTCCGCCGTCGGTATCAAACCCCCGGCGGCTTCGCGCCACAGCGGCTGCGAAAAGAATATTTCGTAGGCGAAACAGCCGGCAATCATGGCGATCAGCGAAACCACCAGCGCTTCGATCCAGCGAAAGCCGCGGCCCTGCATGGCCAGCACGATGAGCACGTCCAGGCCCGTGATAATCACGCCGGCCAGCAACGGCAAGTCAAACAAGAGTTGCAGCGCCACCGCTGAGCCCAGCACCTCGGCCAGGTCGCAAGCGACGATGGCCGTCTCGCACAGCACCCACAGCGTGATCCGCACCGGCGGCGAGTAGTGGTCGCGGCAGGCTTGGGCCAGGTCGCGGCCCGTGACGATGCCCAGCTTGGCCGAGAGGGCCTGAAGAAAAATGGCCATCAGGCTGCTCATCAACACGACGCTGAGCAGCGTATAACCGAACTTCGAGCCACCGCCCAAATCGGTGGCCCAATTGCCGGGATCCATGTAACCCACGGCCACCAGGTAGCCCGGGCCGGCGAAGGCCCACATCTTCCGCCAGACGGAGATGCCGCGCACAATCGGAACGGTGCGGTGGGCTTCGGGTAGCGAGGGAGCGCTGTCCGCCAGCCTCCAGCGGAAGCCGCCGGAGCTGGCCGGTTCGCTGGAAACGCTCGCAGACGGTGGGGAAAGGGAAACAGAAGTGTTAGCCGAATCCGCCATAGTTAATGCGAATAAACTCCTGATATAAACTATACTTAATGTGTGCCGGCGTCAAGGACCAGCGCCGATATCAGTTCACCACGTACAACACGCGGCGCCGCCCGGCCCGCCGCACTGCCCAGGACGGCGCGATTGTGGTAGCGTGGCTTTGGCCAATCCTGGGAGGCGCGCCTTGTCCGAACCACAGAGTCCGCAAGTGCAGATCAAAGCCGACGAGAAAGAGCTCCTCGGACAGTACAGCAATCTGGTGATGATTCATCACAATCCCGAGGAGTTTACGTTCCATTTTGTCTATCTTTTCACCAACGGGACGCACGGCAAGCTGGTCTCCAGCCTGATTGTCAGTCCCAGCCACGCCAAACGGCTGTGGCGGGCGCTGGGGGAAAACATCAGCCGCTATGAAGCCCAGTTTGGCGCGATTCGCGAGGCGCCGGCTCCCGCTCCGCCGTCCAACGTTGGTTTCGTGCAATGATCGCGGGAGCGTCTTGCGCGCGCTGGAAATTTTCCGCAAGCACGGGCACGCGGGCCAGGCAACCTTTCGGCTGTGGCCGCACCTAATCTCACAAGACGGGGTGGATAGCTTGAGGCCGCGGTTTTTCAATTTGAGATGGGTGGCGATCGTTGCCGCGGCAGCGCTGCTAGGGACGGCTACGCCATCGAGCGGGCAGCAGCAGGGGCCTATCAATCCTCAAACGTCGTCTCAGACATCGCCCCAGGCTCCGCCTCTACCGCCCGAGGCCGCAGAGACGGCACCGACTGATGCCGGCGCGGCGCCGCCCTATAAGGCGCCGGATGAGGCGCCATCCCGCGAGGCGGGGCCGCCCCCACCGGCGGGCCTGCCTTCTTGGATCGACCGAATGACACTGGGCGCCACCGAGCGATACGCCGCAGCCCCCGTGCTCCTGTCGAACCTGCCGGAAAGGATCGCTATTCCGGCAGGCACGCGCATCCCGATTGTGCTTGAAACACCTCTCAGTTCGCGTTTCTCCCGCCAGGGGCAGGCGGTGATCTTTCGCACTTCGGGCGCGCTGGCTTTGGGCCAGGAGCTGGAGATCCCGCCCGGCGTCGAGATTCGGGGTCGCGTGGCGGAAGTGACGCGGCCCGGCGTGTTCGGCAGGTCCGGCTCCTTGCGTGTGACTGTGGAGCGAATTGTGTTGCCGGGCGCTCCGGCAGCCAGTCTCCGCGCTCAGCTCCGTTCCGCGGACATGAACGCCCGCGGCCGGTTGACCACCGAGGGCCGCCGCTCGATGAACCTCGAGAGCCTGGCTGTCTTGTCTCTCCAGGGCACGCTGGCCGGAGCGCAGTTTGGCGGCAAGGCTGCCGGGATCGGCGCGGGCGCCGGCGCCGCCATTGCCGCCGTGCTCATGATGTCGCAACGAGGAAAGGACGTGTCCGTTTCCGCCGGTACGCCGTTCTCTGTCCGTCTGCAACAAGACGCGGACCTGCCCGCCCCTGCCGTTTACCGGGCGCAACAAGACTACGCCCGAACCCACGCCAGTCCGTCAACATATCAAGAATGGGACGCCGGCTTCGAAAGCGGTCCCCGGCCGGTACTGAAGCGCCGCGCAACAAGTCCGCAACCCTGACCGAATCTACGAGCCCGGTTTGCCTGGGCCTGTACTCCGGTACAGTGCCCTTGCCGCCACACCTGTCCTGCGACACCGGCCGGTTGGACCCGTACCGGATGCTACAGTAATTTGTATGCAGGCTATCTGTTCGCACTGCGGCGCCCGTTCTACGCTCAACGACGCGCAGATTGGCCGTCATCCTCGCGTGCAGTTCCGCTGCGCGCATTGCGGCAAGCACACCGTGGTGAAGACCCCGCAAGCGGACAGCACGCAAGTCGTGCATACGCCTGAGGCGGTCGCCCAGTTTGAAGCCGGTCCCGATCCGGCCACTCTGCTGGGGAACGACGCCAAGAACCTGTCCCTGCCGCCTGGGAAAAACATTGCTTTGGCAGTCCTGTCGGGACCGGCCAAGGGCCTGGTGTACGCGCTGGAGAAGCCCTGGGTGGTCCTCGGCCGCACCGCCGGAGACGTGCTCATCAATGACCCCAACGTCTCCCGCTGGCACTGCGCGGTGGAGGTGAAGGGCGATGTAATCCGCGTGCGTGATCTGGACTCCACCAACGGCACCTTCGTCGGCGCCGAGCGCATCAGCGCCAGCGAGCTGCGCCACCTCTCCGAGTTCCGCCTGGGCGAGTCCGTGGTTCTGCTGACCATCACCGCCAAGCTGGCCGTCCCGCGCTGATTGTCCGCTCCGGGTTTGTGCTACTGTAGCGCGGGACCCGGCCATGCCGCTCCTCAGCGCCATTCTCATCACCTACAACGAAGAGCGCGATCTGCCGCAGGCTCTGGCGTCGCTCGAGGGCGTGGCCGACGAAATCGTTGTCGTGGATTCCGGCAGCACCGACCGCACCTGCGAGCTGGCCCGGCAACACGGCGCGCGTGTGGCCTTCCGGCCCTTCAGCGGTTTCGGCGAGCAGAAGAACTTCGCCGCGGCCCAGGCCTCACACGATTGGGTGCTGTCGCTCGATGCCGACGAAGCCCTGAGCCCCGATCTGCGTTCCTCGATGCTGGCGTGGAAGACGAGCACTCCCGGCTGCGCCGGCTATCAAGTCGCGCGCCGGACCAACTACCTCGGAAAATGGATTCGCCACTCGGGTTGGTATCCCGAGTATCACCTGCGGCTGTACCGGCGCGATCGCGCTCGATTCGCCGGCGCGCTGCATGAGACTGTGCGCGCCGATGGACCCGTAGGCCGGCTGTCGGGCGACCTGCTGCACTACTCGGTACGCTCGCTGGCCGAGCACTACGCCAAGTTGGAAGTCTTCACCACCCTGGCGGCCGAAGACCTCTACGCTCGCGGCCGCCGCCGCTGGCGCGCCGCCATGTGCCTGGCCGCGCCGTGGACATTCGTGAGCACGCTCCTCTTCCGGCTGGGCTTCCTCGACGGTTACCGCGGCGCGCTCATCGCCTGGACCTCCGCCCGCTACGTCTGGATGAAGTACCGCAAGCTGGGCCAGTTGGTCCGCGGCGGCAAGCTCGAACGCCGCCCCTGGCCGCAGGCGGGAGATGCCTGAAGTGCGCGTGCTGTTAGTGGATCTCGAGAGCACCTGGCGCGGTGGCCAAAGTCAGGCGCTGCTCCTGCTCCAGGGCCTTCGCGCGCGCGGGCATGACGCGGAGCTGCTCTCGGTGCCCGGTGCCGCTCTGGCCGAGAGAGCGCGCGCGGCCGGCATACCCGTTCACACCGCAGCCGCCACCCTCCGCCGCCTGGGCGCGGCCAGGCTTGTGCGACGCCTGCTTCGTGAAGGCCCCTTCGACGTGATTCACGCCAACGAAGCGCACGCCCTGACCGCCGCATGGCTGGCCGGCGCACACCGGCAGGCGCCAGTGGTGGTCTCGCGGCGCGTGGCATTTCCCTTGAACGCCAGCCGGCTGGCGCGCGCGCGTTATCAGGCGGCGTGGCGCGTCCTGGCCATTTCGCGTTTCGTGGCCCAGAGTGTGGTGGACTCGGGCCTGCCCGCCGGCGTTGTCCGCGTGGTGTACGACGGAGTCGAGGTGCCGCCACTTCCTACACCCGAGTCCCGCCGGCTCGCCCGCCAGCGTTGGGGAACGGCCCCCGGCGAACTGCTGCTCGGCTGCGTAGGATACCTCTTGCCGGAAAAGGGCCAGGAGTCTTTGCTGCGCGCGCTTCCCGCGATTCGCGCCCGCATCCCGAACTGCCGCCTGCTGCTGGCCGGGGACGGCCCCTGCCGACCGAGTCTCGAACGGCTGGCGGAGCAGCTCGGCATCCATTCCGCCGTGCAGTTTGCTGGCCATGTGCAGGACGTATCCGATGTCTATCACGCGCTGGACTTGTTTGTGTTCCCGTCGCTCGCCGAACCGCTGGGCACCTCGTTGCTGGCGGCCATGTCCTGCGGTCTGCCGGTGATGGCCGTGGCTGCCGGAGGCGTTCCAGAGGTGGTCGAAGAGGGCAGCGGGTTGTTGCTCGCCCAGGCGGTCCCGGATGAAATCGCCCGCGCTGCTGTGGGCCTGCTCCTGGACCGCGATCTGGCCGCGCGCCTGGGAGTGGCCGCGCGGCGCGTCATCCAGCAGCGGTTTACCGCCGATCACATGGTGGACGCCACCTTGAATATCTACTCGGAGATCTGCGATCCTGCCGGCGCTGTGCCCGGCTCGCTGCCCGCATCTGCCCCGGTGCGTCCGGCAAACTAGTCCGCCACGCTCCCGCAAAAGCGCAAACGCCGGCCGCCCCTCTGCCAGGGACGGCCGGCGTCTGCGTCAATTCTTTATTGCGCCAGTTTTCTGTCTTCCCTTGTTCCTCCTGTCCGAGCAGGTTATTTTCCAGAAGCGGGCGGCAGCGCCAAACTCCTCGCCCCCGCCCAGCCAAGGAACTCGTTTACAAACACGCGGCCACGTGCGTCAGACTTCGCACTTCCCGGTGGCCTCGCTTCATTCCGTAGAGCGCGCGGTCGGCGGCGCCCAATAGCTCCTCGATGTCTGCCCCGTCTTTCGGGAATACCGCGGCGCCCACGCTCACCGAGACCATCGGCTCCTCGCCGTCTGCGGCCAGGCGCTCGCGAATGCGCCGGCCCACTCGCTCCGCGGCTGCCGCGCCCGCTTCCGGCAGCACCAGCACAAATTCGTCGCCGCCGTATCGCGCGGCCGTATCCATGGCCCGGCAATTCACCCGCAGCACGCGTCCCAGGCGGCACAAGGCGCGCGACCCCACCAGGTGTCCGTAGCGGTCGTTGATCAGCTTCAGGTGATCGAGGTCCAGCAAGAGAATCGCGAACGGCCGGCCGCTGCGCTGCGAGCGCTGTATTTCCGCGTGCAGCACCTGCACCAGCCAGCGGTAATTGGCCAGGCCGGTCAGGGAATCGCTCACCGCCAGTTGGCGCACCTGATCGAAGAGCCGGGCATTGTCCAGCACCGTGCCCACCAGCGCGATGGCCACACTGGCCGTCCTCAACACCTGCGCCAGTAGAAACGGCGCGTCGTAAAACTGCGACGATTGGGTCATCACCACGTGGCAGGCCACATTCACCCACAGTGCCGTGCTGAAAGCCCGGTCAAACGCCGACGACGCCACGCTCAGCCGCCGCTCGAATCCGATGGCCCCGGCCAAAAATAGCGCTGCCGGCAACAGCTCCCACGGCCTAGCTAGCCAGGCCGTTGGGTAGATGGCCGGCTCGAACGGCGTGCCGAAATAGGCCGCGCCGGTCAGGTAGGCCGTCGCGCACACCACTCCGAACGCAATGGCCACCTCACCGCCGGGGTCTCGTGAGTGCGGCACGCGCCGCTCCACCACCAGCGCCGCCAACACCACCAGCGCCAGCAGTGTTCGCCCCGCCATCCAGAACAACGGAACAGGCGACTGTCCTTCGCCCGGGCTGATTTGGGAATAGAATTCGAATATGGCGATGGTTGAAATCAGGCCGGAGAGCGCGAATCCAAACGCCAGCGTCAAATTCAGCCGGTCATGCGTGCCGCTAAAACGCACCGCGGCGTGCGCCGCAAAGATCAGGCTCAGCAGGCTGGCGGCGATCTGAAGATAGTAGAAGGGAACGGTGCCCAGCAAAAAGTTCAGTTGCCGCAGCCAAGTCGCCAGAACCAGCAGCCCCGCCAGTGCCACCACTGCCAGCACTACGAAGCGCAAGCCCCGAAAAAACCAGCCGAATTTGCTTCCCCCAACCACGTTTGCCTCTTTGTGAATCCCCCAGAAGGTCGTGCCCAAACGTACGCAACTGATACAGCACGTCCTGTACCTTCGGGCAGGGTTCCCTGGGCACAACTGCATCTTCAACTTTGTGAATGACTTGCGTGACCTGTACTTGGTTGGTCAAATCTTGTCGGGGCAACCATTGCCGCTGCCGTGTATCGAAACGTTACCAGTTGATTCATCTGTTCCATAGCGGAGCACCGAAATGGGCCAGAATCGTGCAAATTCACGCCGAAACATGAAGGCCGTTCCGGCAACCGTACCGGAACGGCCCTTTGATGACCCCGTGCAACTTGACTACCCGGTGAAATTCAGAACTCTCAGTAACCGAAGCCGCTCAGGCGCCCTACCGCACGCCCATATTGTGCACCCCGCCGGCCACCGACGCAGCCGTACCCAGCACCTGTGGCAGCCACCAGGTATGCCGCAGGAGTCCATGCCGGCTGTTCATCATGCGCCGTCCCAGATAGTCGAGCAGCGTCGGCGCCACTTGCACTGCTGCGTAGATCGAGCGGTTGCCGGCGAAGGGTTTCAGCATGGGGTTGAGTTCCTGCGCCCCTCGATTGATGGCGCGGCGCGTGGACCAGGCATCGAATGTCGCTGCGCTGTGCTGCGCAATCGCCAGCCCCAGCCATGCATTCTGTGGGCCCTGCCCGACCCGCCCGGCAAATGCTGGCGGCCGGGAAACAGCGATCACCGGTGCAATGGCCGGCGCAGCAGCAGGAGCCGGCGCAGCAGCAGAAGCTGGAGATGACAACGCCGCGGCCGAAGCCCCGGCAGGAGCCACAGGCGTAGGAATGAGCCGGCCGGGCTCCAGAGCGACGACGTCGTACAAAGCCGGCGCCGCTTCGACCATCAATTTCTCAGATACTGGCGCTGCCGCCGGCGCCTCGACCGCTTCCAAAGCGGCCCTGGAAGCCGTCGAAACCACAACGTGCGGGACTGCCTGAAACTGCAAGAGTAGCGCGCCCATTGCCCAGATCATTTCATTCACCTCAGTGGTCGCGCCGTTCCGGCTGATACGGGTGCGGGCTGTACTTGCAGCCCGCCCGGAAATCTGTCAGAAACTGCGTGACCTGAGGCTAAGTCTGGATTTCGGGGATGACCCGCACTATGACCTAACGGTTTGAAACTACTGAATCGAGCGTCCTGGAACCCTTGGTAGGACTATCTAAACGAAGGTACTACGCGGCCTTTTTCAACTGCGCTTCGTGGACCGGAGGCTCCGCCCGTCTTTCAACTTTCGACTCTCAACTTTCAACTTCATTTCTTCAGCCCCGCTGTCCAGTTGAGAACGACCGTGATCGGCGCCGCCGCGGTTTCCCCGCCCCCGGCGCCTTCAAGACGGGGAATCAGAAACCGTTGCCCGTCGGGCGAGACAGCAAATGGATGATAGTTCCCTCCCGTATGCCCGAGGTTGAAATATCCGGAGGCGAACAGTTCGCTGGGGTCCCCATATTCAAAAGTCGGTCCCACGGGGTTAACTTTTACCGAAATCATTTTCCCGTTCAAATTGGCACCCATGTAGAACAGTTCTTTGCCATCCCCACGCCATCTTGGGGAGACGGCGCCGTTGGTGGAGATTCGCCATTTTCCTTCACCGCTCGGGAACGGCCGAACGTATATTTCGTTCCGTCCGGTCTCATTGGAGGTGTAAGCGACCCATTTCCCGTCCGGTGAAATCTCGGGCCATTGCTCGTTGAACGCCGACTGCAGCAGTGCAACCGGCTTCCTGTCGCCAGTCAATGGAAGCACCCACTGATCCGATCCCGTCTTGGGGTCGTTGGCCCAGTAAACGACAAATTTGCCATCGTGAGACCAGCTCATCGGCGCCTTGACCAGATCCGATTCATAAAGGAGCTCCTCGGCGCCGGTGCCATTGGCGGGCTTCTGATAAATGCCCCATTTGCCGTTTCGCAGTGAGCCGAAGGCGATGCGGCTTCCGTCCGGAGACCACATGGGCATGGAGTTGTCTTGCGATGCCTCGAACGTGAAGCGCAACATCGTCCCCCGGCGAGCCGAATCGAACAGCCAGATATCTCCGCCAGTGTCGTCGTGCCGGTGGACGGCGACGCGCTTTCCATCCGGCGAGACATCCACTCCCCGATAGCCGCCAGGCGCGCCAAATACCTCCACAGCTTTTCCCGTGCGGTCGAACCAGGCCAACTGAACATTTCGCAGAATTGCCCCGTGACGGTAAGCCAGCACGCCATTCTCGGAAGCCGCAAAAGCCGTTCTGCCCTGGGTTGCGTTGTATTGTACTTCCTCGGCGATGGGAACTGCCTCGCCCGTCAACTCGATGCGCTCGGCATTAAACGGCTGGGCCATCAGCGTTCCCTCGCGATTGAAAAGCAAATAGCCTGGGGGGACATAGACAACGGTTGACGTGGCGTTCACAAGCAGCTTTTTCTCCGGCGAATCCAGGGAGCCCGCATAGATCGCGTTATTTTCCGGATTCGTACTGCGCGCAAAGTACAGGAAGTGTTTCCCATCGGGCAAGAAGCGCGGCCAGTAGTGACCATCTTCCTTTCGGGAGGCATTGAGCGTGGTCACCGGCGTGGCCGCACCACCAGCCGCGGAGACGCGAAGGATCGTGCCTGGCGCGCGCGCCGAGAACAGTACGACTCCCTCCCGGCTCCAGGCGCCGTTAGCATTGCCTCCCGTTTCAGCAGCCTCGGCTAAGGTTTGAGCAGGGCCCCCTGAGACAGCGATCTTTTTCAGCTTCCCGTCCGCATAAAAAGCCAGGAAGCGACTATCGGGCGACCAGAAGGGCTGGTTCGGGTCCTCCGTACCCGCCAGCGGCTGGGCCGCTTCAGACTCCAACGGGCGAATCCACAGTTGTCCCTTGCCGGAAGCATCCGCCGCCAGGAAAGCAAGCTTGCTCCCGTCGGGAGAGACAGTGAGGAATTGCGGGTTGGGGTAGAAACTCGTTCTCTCCGGCGGGCCAACCGAAAACTGGACAGTCTGTGGCTCGGCTGGCGCGCGCCTGAAATACGCGAAAGCGCCCACGGTAAACGCCGCGACCAGGATGGCCGCCGCGACGGACCATGCCACGCGCACGCTGCTCAGAGGACCCTTGCGCGTCGCGACCACCGGTGCTGCCGGCAGGCCCGCTTGTGAGCCGCCTGCGGCAATCCACTTCAACTCCTGCCACAGGTCATAAGCGCTCTGCCAGCGCTCGTCCTTGTCCTTGGCCAGACACCGTTTCACTGCGCGTTCCAGCGCCGGCGGCGTCATCGGCTGCAGCGACGACATAGGCGGCGGCTCCGATACCATGATCGCCCCAAGGACGCTAGCCGAACTCTTGCCCTCAAAGGCTCTCTTGCCCGTGGCCATCTCATGCACCACCGCCCCGAAAGCAAAAATGTCTGTGCGGCCGTCTAACTCATCTACTTTGCCTTCCACCTGCTCCGGGGCCATGTATTGCAGCGTGCCCAGAAGCGTCCCTTGCACCGTGGGGTTTTGCGTCAGCGTGGGCAGTTGCGACATCGGAATACTGGCCGGTGCCGCCGCCTGCTTCAGCTTGGCCAAGCCGAAGTCCAGCAACTTCGATCCAGTCTTAGTCAGAATGAGGTTGCCGGGTTTCAGATCGCGATGAGTCACGCCTGTGCGGTGGGCCTTGTCCAGCGCGTCTGAAATCTCGATGGCGTATTGCAACACCTGCTCCAGCGGCAGAGGGCCTTTCAGCAAACGCATGGACAGCGTCTCGCCCTCAAGATATTCCATCACCAGAAAATCAATGCCGTCCTGCTGGCCGATGTCGTAGAGCGTGCAGATGTGAGGATGATTCAGGCTGGCGATAGTGCGCGCTTCTCGCTCAAACCGCTCGCGCAGTTCCGGGTTATTAGCCAGATGCGCAGGCAAGACTTTGATTGCGACGATGCGCTCGAGGCGCGTGTCGCGGGCCTTGTACACCTCCCCCATCCCGCCCGCGCCGATCAGCGCCAGGATTTCGTAAGGACCAAGCCGTGTGCCGGTACTCAGGCCCATATTCGTGGCCGGATTATACTGCCAAAAATCCGCTGATACCTACTCCGCCGTTGTAATTCTGAGTCCGCCTAGGCGGACGAAGAATCTCTCAGCTCTGTGAACTCCTGCGCCTCCGCGCTCTCTGCGTTGAGCGCTTTTTCCCGGCACGCCGATTCGAGCGGATTGACCTCGATGATAAAATAGATTGAGGGCTTCGATACCATGCGCTTCCTGGCAATCGCACCCGAATCACGCATCACCAACAATAGCGCTAGCAAAGCGCTTACCCCACATAGCCCATATGTATTGAAAACAATTAAGATCATCCCCTTTAGATTCTGCACTTACATCTGTAGTGGAAGCCCAATGAAAACACGCCACTTCAACTCTTTTGGAATGAACACTTACACAAAATCGAGCTGCATCTCCTTCGGAATGAACACTTACAAAAAACATAGGGGGGAGGGGTACTGCCGACTATTGAACTTTCAACTTTCGACTTTCGACTCTCAACCCCCAACCTCCAGCTTCCAGCCTCCGGCTTCTGGAAGTACAATGGCCCCATGCCCGGCGTCGCCAGCGCTCTCAAAATCCGCCCCGCCACTGAAGCCGATACCGAACTGGTCTTCGGCTTCATCCGCAAGCTGGCGGAGTATGGAGACCTCTCCGACGAGGTTTCTGCCACCGCCGACGACGTGCGCGCGGCGCTTTTCGGATCGCGACCTGTGGCCGAGGCCATCCTGGCCTACTGGGGATCGGAGCCCGCTGGTTTCGCGCTTTACTCCTACAGTTTTTCGAGCTTCCTGGGGAAAACGGGAATCTACATCGAGGACCTGTACGTCGAACAAGGCTTCCGCAACAAGGGCATCGGCAAGGCGCTGCTCGTGCATCTGGCCAAACTCGGCCGCCAGCGCGGCTGCGGCCGTCTGGAATGGACCGTGTTGAATTGGAACGAGCGGGCCATGGAGTTTTACCAGGATCTGGGCGCGGTGCCGATGGATGAATGGACCACGTTTCGCCTGACTGGCGAGGCGCTCGATCGTCTGGCATCGCAGGGGGAGCCGTGAAGTTGCGCGCACCGGCACAGACTCCGCTGTTTCGCAAGACTCGCCGCGGGCTGGCCCGCCCTTCTTCTGGCGGGCTGGCGCTGGTCTGCGCAGCGGCCGCGCTGATATTGTCGGCTCTGCCGGCGACGCTGGCCGCCCGTGAGCGTGAACCGAACGGCGCATATGCCGCCCGCCGCGCGGATTTGACCGCAAAGCTGGCCGCTCCGGTAATCCTCTTCAGCTATACCGGCGAGGAGAACTCCTCCCCTTCCTACGTCTTCAACCAGGAAGAAACTTTCTACTACCTCACCGGCCACAACGAAGAAGGCGCGGCGTTGCTGCTGCTGCCGCCCGGCGCCGCCGAAAAGGGCTGGCGAGGGCCGCTGGAAATCTTGTTCCTGCAGCCGCGCGACCCTGCCCAGGAGCGCTGGCATGGTCCGCGGATGGGCCCGGAGGATGAAGGCATTGCCGCCAAGACCGGTTTCGCGGCTGTCGAAGCGATAACCGGGCTCAAGGCGCGCCTCGCGGCGCTCCTCGCCAGTTACACCGAAATCTACACGCTGGTGCCGCACGAAAACGATACCGGCTATCCGCACGCGCGCGAATGGTCGGAATGGCTCAGCCAGGCGGCGCCCAAGGTTACCTGGCGCGATGTCGCGCCGCCCATCGGCGCCATGCGCCAGATTAAATCCCCCGGCGAGCTGGCCCTGCTCACCAAAGCCATCGAGCTTTCCATGGACGCGCATTTCGTCGCCATGCGCACCACGCGTCCGGGCCTCTTCGAGTATCAGGTGGCCGCGAAAATGGTTGAAACGCACACCTGGGGCGGCTGCGAGGGCGAAGCCTATGCGCCCATCGTGGGCACGGGCTTCAATTCCACGGTCTTGCACTTCAACGAGCTGACCCGGCAGATTCGCGACGGAGACATCGTGCTGCTCGATGTCGGCTGCCAGTACGCAGGCTACGCCGCCGACGTGACGCGCACCCTGCCGGCCAACGGCCGCTTCACCCCGCGCCAGAAGGAGATTTACGAAATTGTGCTCGGCGCGCAGAACGCCGTCCTGGCCGCGCTCAAGCCCGGAATGTCGCTCGACTTGGCACGCCGCAACGGACCGAACAGCCTTTATAAGATCGCCTACGACTACATGAATGCCCACGGCGCCGACGCCCAGGGCCGGCCGCTCGGCCGCTACTTCATCCACGGGCTCGGTCATCACATCGGCCTCAACGTCCACGACGCCGGCGACCCCAACCGCCCGCTCGAGCCCGGCATGGTCGTCACCATCGAGCCGGGGCTGTATCTCCCCGAAGAAAATCTCGGCGTGCGCATCGAAGACGACGTCGTCATCACCGAAACGGGCTACAAGCTGCTGACCGCGCGCTTGCCGCGCACCGTATCGGAAATCGAAGCCATCATGGCCGCGGCCAAATCGCAGCGCCCGGAATAGGGACTTTCCGCTTCCTACAGCCCACATGGCCACCAAAATCAGCACTTCCAAAAGAGGCGCCATCACCGGGAAAGAGACCGATGAAGACTTGAGCCGGATGGAGCACGATATCCGCAAGCTCAAGATCGAGTACGAACAATTCTTCGGCGGCGGCAAAGCGCGCCCTCCCAGCGATACCGAATGGCGGATCGAGCAGACCATCAAGCGCTACGGCGATCGCGGCGCGCAGATGAACTTCGGCCAGAGATTTCGCTACGGCAATCTCGCGCAGACCTTCGCCAAGTACAAGGAGATCTTCCACAAGCGTCTCCGCAAGCGCGAAGAGGGCACCGTCGAACGCCACTTCGGCGCCGCCGCCCGCGAGATTGAGGCCGAGCGCGCGCGCCGGCACAAGGCGCAGGCGCCT
>Ga0214473_10005057_pt1 | contig 15813 bp, 12 predicted proteins | sample RVTome_7_FD_203509 | JGI IMG/M metagenome (GOLD analysis project Ga0214473, IMG submission 203509) | Soil microbial communities from uranium-contaminated site in the Upper Colorado River Basin, Wyoming, United States - RVT98D197 | ecosystem: Environmental > Terrestrial > Soil > Contaminated >... | reverse complement strand
AATTTCATGATCTGGGCCGTGGCCTCGGCCAGGCCTTCAATGAGCCCGAGGAGCGTGGCACTGATGCCCAGGGTGCCGATCAAAAATACCGGCAGCAGCGCGTGGATCATTTCCGAGGAAACATCCATGAAAAGGCTGACAAATCCCAGAACCCAAACCCCGCACGGAATTTTTTGCATTCTTCTTTCTAGCCATGATAATCAGGACAAAACAACAGAGCAGAATTTGGACCGATGAAAAAGACCCGCACCGAGACCGATAGCTTTGGCCCCATCGAGGTGGAGGCCTCACGCTACTGGGGAGCCCAGGCCCAGCGCTCACTCGGCAATTTCAAGATTGGTTGGGAAAAGCAGCCCAAGCCCCTGGTGCGAGCCCTTGGCATCGTGAAGCGCGCTTCGGCGGAAGTAAACATGACACTGGGCCGCCTCGACCCGCAAATCGGCAAGACAATTGTAAGCGCCGCGCAGGAAGTCATCGAAGGCAAGCTGGATGAGCACTTCCCCCTTGCTGTCTGGCAAACCGGTTCCGGCACCCAGTCCAACATGAATGCCAATGAGGTGATTTCAAATCGCGCCATTGAAATGCTGGGTGGCGAAATGGGCTCGAAGAAGCCCGTGCACCCCAATGACCATGTGAACATGAGCCAGTCGTCCAACGACACTTACCCGACCGCTATGCATATCGCCTGTGCCGAGGAAATTCACCACGCCCTGCTCCCCGCCCTGCAAAAACTTCGCAATGCCTTGAATGACAAGGCGCAAGAATGGAAACGCATCATCAAAATCGGCCGCACCCACACCCAGGACGCAACACCTGTTACTTTGGGCCAGGAATTTTCCGGCTACGCCCGCCAAGTTGAAAACGGCATCGCCCGCATTGAGCAAACCATGCCGATGCTTATGGAATTGGCCCAGGGCGGAACTGCCGTGGGCACCGGCCTCAATGCGCCGATAGGCTTTGCCGAAAAGGTGGCAGAGAGCATTGCCGCCATTACCCAGATGAAGTTCACGACCGCCCCCAACAAGTTCGAGGCGCTGGCCGCCCATGACGCCATGGTGATGAGCCATGGCGCCATCAACACGGTGGCGGCATCGCTGTTCAAGATTGCCAACGACATTCGCTTCCTGGGGTCAGGTCCCCGCTCCGGCCTCGGTGAATTGTCTTTGCCAGAAAACGAACCGGGCTCTTCCATCATGCCGGGCAAGGTGAATCCAACCCAGTGCGAAGCCCTCACCATGGTCTGCGTGCAAATCTTCGGCAATCACGCGGCGCTCACCTTTGCCGGTTCACAGGGCCATTTTGAACTCAACGTCTTCAATCCCGTAATGGCCTATAATTTCCTGCAGTCGGTTCGCCTTATGGCCGATGCCGCCACAAGTTTCACCGATAACTGCATTGTGGGCATTACGGCGCGCGAAGACAACATCAAGGCAGCACTTGACCGCTCGCTGATGCTGGTCACCGCACTTGCCCCAAAATACGGTTATGACCGGGCCGCGAAAATCGCCAAGACGGCGCACAAGAATGGCACGACGCTGCGCGAGGAAGCCATCAAGGATGGCATTCCCGCCACCGACTTTGATGCCATCGTGCGGCCAGAAGACATGCTGGCGCCGAAATGATGGCCAAGGTCGTCAATCTCCGCAACTTCCGCAAACGGAAAAAACGTGAAGAAAAAGAAGCTGCAGCCCAGATAAACCGCGCCGCCTCTGGCCGCACAAAATCCGAGAAAGAATTGAGCAAGGCAAAACTAGCTCTGGAAAAGAAAAAACTCGATGAACACAAGCGCGAAAAGTGATGGCAAAGGACCTCAAGCGCTCTCTCACCATAGCGGGCCACCGCACCTCGCTCTCGCTTGAACCGGAATTCTGGCAAGCCCTTCAGGAAGTCGCCGGTACGGAAAAGAAGACGATTGCCGCCATCGTTGGCGAACTGGATAGAAACCGGGGGTCGCGAAATCTTTCGAGTGCCATCCGCGTGTGGCTGTTCAAGCGGGCGAAGAAGACCTGATCAATAGAGATCTGGGGGCGACGCCGACGCTGGCGGAACTAGAATTGGCTCTTGCGGCACCACGAGGTTTTCCGGTGGCAGCACAACGGGTTTGTCCCGTGGTGTGACCACGGGAACCGCCTCGGCCATCGCCTTCCGGTAAACCCGCAGCTCCCGCAGCCTCAGGCGCAATTCCGCCCTGTTCATCACTTCCCCTTCCCGGATCAGCCGAATTTGTTCAGCCTTTGCAAGTTCGACATCCAGTTCCCGCTGGGCGCTCTGAACTTTCAATTCACGCAGGCGCAGGCGCAGCTCCGCCTTCTGCGCGTAATACGCAGTCAGGCGCTCCTGGTCTTCCTTTCGAAGTGCCTCTTCCTCAATGGCCAGGCGCTCCTGCTGCGCCTGAACTTTTTCAAGCTCATCAACACTTTTTTCAAGCACCTTGAAACCCAGGTAAGACGTCAAAGCCGCCCTGTCTTCGCCGGCCAAAAGCTGTGAAGGTGTTCCCGAATAGGAAATTTCCATGGGCGGCAGTTCGGGCAAGGCTTTGAGGCTAAGAACAACGCCAATATCAATTTTCCCGTCGGCCAGTTCCGCGATGGGTTTGACCAGCACTGTTGCATCGGATGTGGTCGTTCCGAAGGGTGAAAAAACTGCGACCCCATTGGCAATATTCACCGACCCATTCACGGCTCCAAGCGTGATTCCATTGCCCTTATGCAGGCCTTCAAACGCCGCCTTCAGGCTTTCCGTATCCTTTGCCGCCACAATCAGTTTCGAAAAATTCTCCGGCGTGATGTTCAAAAGCTTGCCATCAGCCAGGGCAAATGAACCCTTGCCGTTGAGCGTTGCCAGGGCACCGCCGAAACTTCTCCCCTCGCTGTCAAATTTGAGATCAAGACGCGCCAGGCCCGAGGCAATGGCCGATCCGTCATCCCGTTTGAGATGTTGAAAAACATCAACCGGCAAGCTCAGAAGGCCGGTTATTTTCTGGGCGTTTGCGGTGGGCGCCAAGGCAATCTCAACGGTTATTTTTTCGCTTCCCGCAGCAGTGGCATAGGCCGCCAGGCGCGTTTCCTCCGCCGTGGCGGTAATGCCGATTTCAGCGTCGCTGACGGAAAGGCCGGGATAGACCTCAAGGGACTTTGGCCGCACCCACACTTCGCCGGTCAGCCCATAGGGCAGGGCCTTGGCGAAGGACTCTTCCAGCGTTGCGGGCCGCCCTTTCCACGGCAGGAAAACGGGCGCTATCACGTTTGCAAGAGAAACATCATTCACGCTGAAATCACCCGTTAGCCGCGCGCGGGCCTCAAGCTCGGCACTTCCTGAAATCGTGAGGCCGGCAAGCCTTGCGTCAATCTTGTCAAAAGTCATCGTCGTGCCTTCCGTGCTGATCTTGGAGGCAAACGAAAATTGTCCAGCCAGCGGCGAGGATACGGGAAGCCTCAACGCGCCAAGCAAATCCCGCCCTTCCGGACTTTGAACCGTGAGGTCCCCGTCGAGCACAAGCCCCGCCGCGTTTGGCGTGACGCGGCCGCTGTACTGCACGCGCGAACGATACACATCGCTCTGCAGATCAATCTGGAAGCTTTCCTGAATCACCCCGTCTGCGGTTATGACCGCTTTTGCCGGAATGGCATCCACCGGCTCGATTGCGCCACCCAGGAGATTGATAAGAGTGGCGCTTGAGGGACTGGAAATTTCGGTGACCCCCTTGATCCCCGTTCCTTTCAGGCCCGTCGAAAGCAGAAAGCTTCCATTGGACGCAACTGTAAGATTGCCAATCTTGCCGTTGACATCATAATAGGTCGCGGGCGTGCTTTCCGAGGGCTTTGCCTGCAAGTTGATTTTCAAGTCTGTCGCACCGAGCGCCGCGGACCATTGGGGATCCTCATTTCGCGGCAGAAGTCCCATCAGACGCAGGAGTTCGCGCGGATCCTCGGCCATGAGCGAAATCCCCACTTCACCATCAGGGCCTTCAAGCGTGCTCAACACAACGCCTGAGACGCTGAGCTTGGCCCCGCCAACCGAGCCCGCTTCGATGGTCTTGAGATCAAAGCCTTTCACCGTGGTTTCCATGTCCACGGCAACATCGGAGGCCTCGACCCCGTTCAGCCTGAGCGTTCCGGCCTGGAAGGTAAGGCGCAAATCCCTTTTGACCTGCTCGTTTACAAAATTCTCGATGAGGCGGGACCAACTGGCCCCGCCATTTGCCGACAGCGCCGCAAGCCCGTCGGGGACGTAGCTGTCAATGTCGGCGGTCTCCGTATCTACCCGCAAATTGACAATGGGGCGCTCGCCATTGACCAGAACCGCAAGGCTCGCCTTTCCCGGGTGGCCATCCAGGTCATACTCGATATTCTGCAGTTCAAGTTTTGATGCGGTAAGCGCTACCTCCGCCTTGGCTTTGATGCGTCCGCGAATGCCGGTCCATGTCTTGCTGATATCGTCCTTGTTGTTCTGCCACAGCCACAGGGAAAGCTGCCGCGCGTCGGATGACTCCACCGCAAGGTTGCCGGCGAGTTCCGCGTACTGCGTGCCCGGGAAAAAAACGCCGTCAAAGAGCGAGCGTGATCGCCCCGGCAATGAAGCGGAAAGTTCATGAATGCGCATGGCGCTGCGGTTTGCCGAAAAATCGAGAAGAACGTTGTCCAGAACTTCGCCGCCGGCCTTGAGGGCGGTAATCTTGATGGAGGACCTTAACTCGACGGTCTCGGGGAGCGAGTCCAGCATGCCGTTCACCAGTGCAAGTCCACCGCCGTCACGCAGCAGCCGGCGCGAACCGGCGCCAGCCAGCGCGTCAAAATCCGCCCGCGGAGCCGATATGTCCACGCTGGCTTTCACCTGCTTGTCGAGAGTGAAGCTTGCGCTGCCGGAAAGAATTGTCCCCTGTTCCGAGGCGTCGGCTGGCCTGATTTCAATTTCACTCAGCCCGATCTTTTCAAAACTGGCGCTGATTTTTGACTTGAAAGTAATGGGACGGAACTGACCTTCCGAATCGGACTTCCCCTCGCCGCTGGCGAGGGGAGCCATGCTCAATGTTCCGTCGAACGTGCCGGCCTTGCTTTTGCCGTCAAGAAAATAGGAATAGCCGGAGTTTTCGCGGGAAGAAATGCGAAGACCCAGACCCAAGGGTTCATCATTCTCCCAAGTCCCGGTACTTGCCGTAAACGCCAGTGGCACCTCGTCATAGTCAAAAGTGCCGGCCGAGCGCCACGGTCCAACTAAATTGAGGGCGGAAAAAGTGGCATTCAGTTTTTCTATAATGGCGTAGCTTTCCCGCCGGTCATCCGTCAGCTGCAGAGTGCCTCGGCTCAACGTAATCTGGTCCAGCTTTACCTGTTCAAGCAGGCGGCTGTTCCGGACATTTTCGGAAGGCACAAAATTCCAGTTGCCCACGCCTTCCAGCGAGCGCTGGAGTTTGACCGTCGGACTTTCAATGTTGATGCTCTCAACCTGGATATAGCCATTAAGCAGGGCGCCCAGGTTCATCCGCACCACAATTTGATCAGCGGTGGCAAACCATTTTTCCCTGAAAGCGGGAGGGTTGGCGATGCGCACATCATGGGCCGTGAGCCTAGGCCAGGGGAAAAGCCGGACTCCAATAGGTCCTGCAATTTCCACTTTCCGTCCGGAAAGCTTTTCGCCATAGGCTTCGAGCCCCGCCCGGTAACTGCCCCAGTCCACCACAAAGGGCGCGAGCATTGCGCTGAACACCGCCAGCACAAGCACAATCCCGAAATAGAAAACAGGTGATTTCCAAACCTTCATGGGTCGTTACAATAGGACCAAACTTTCAGAGTGCAAGAATTTTGCCCGGGTTCATGATGTTGAGCGGGTCCAGCGCCTGCTTGACCTGCCGCATCACGGCCAGCGCCTTGCCGTGTTCGGCTTCAAGGAACTTGATCTTCCCGCTGCCCACACCATGCTCTCCGGTGCAAGTACCTTCCATGGCAATTGCGCGATGAATAAGGCGCTCGTAAAAACCTTTGACGCGTGTCACTTCCGCGTCATCCAGGGGATCGCAGAACAGCACTACATGGAAATTGCCATCGCCCACATGCCCGATGATGGGGCCATAGAGATTGTTGGCGCGCAAGTCCTCTTGCGTAGCCGTCACGCATTCCGCGAGTCGCGAGATGGGAACGCAAACGTCGGTGGCAAACACATCCTGCTTGCCCGGAGCAATCGCGCGAGTAGCCCAGAAAGCGTCATGCCTGGCCTGCCACAGCTTCTGCCGGTCCTCCTCCTTCTCCGCCCATTCGAAAGTTCCGCCGCCATAGCCAGTGGCGATTTCCCGAAACATTTCAATCTGCTCGCGGGCGGACGCCGTGGTACCGTGGAATTCCAGAAACAGCGTCGGAGCGATTTTCAGGTCGAGCTTTGAATAGGCATTGAGTGCCTTCACATGCTCCTCATCCACCAGCTCAATGCGCGCCACCGGAATGCCAAGTTGAATAGTGTCGATGGTGGCATTGCACGCCGCTTCGACGGAAGGGAAGGCGCAGACCCCCGCCGTCATAGCTTCCGGAATGCCATAGAGCTTCAGCCCCACTTCCGTAATGATGCCAAGGGTTCCTTCCGAACCCACGAGCAGCCGTGTGAGGTCGTAACCCGCTGATGATTTCTTGGCCCGTGTTCCCGTGCGAATGATTTCACCACTGGCCATCACGGCCGTAAGGCCCATCACATTTTCCCGCATGGTGCCATAGCGCACCGCATTGGTGCCCGAGGCCCGCGTTGCCGCCATGCCGCCAAGGCTGGCGTCGGCCCCGGGATCGATGGGAAAGAACAGGCCCTGATCACGCAAATGTGTGTTCAAAGCTTTACGAGTGACGCCCGCCTCCACCCGCGCATCAAGGTCCGCCGCATTGACCGACAAAATTTTGTTCATCTGCGAAAGGTCAACTGTAATGCCGCCATAGGGCGCCGTGATATGGCCTTCCAGCGATGTGCCCGTGCCATAGGCGATAATTGGCGTCTGGTGTTTGGCGCAGATCGTGACAATCTTTTGTACTTCCAAGGTATCTCGCACGAAGGCCACCGCGTCAGGCGGCGCACCGGCAGTCCAGGTCTGGTCCTTGCCATGCTGCTCGCGCACCGCCATGGACGTCGACAGCCGCTCGCCCAGAAACTCCCTGATTTCGGCAATGGTGGTAATTGTGCTGTTGGCGCGGTCTCGTGTAAGCATGCCTCAAAACTAGCAGACGGGACAAAAATTGCGATGGTTTTTCCAACGCCCATCAAAAGCCAACCCTACGCCATTGAGGACCAATGGATCGATTACAACGGCCACTTCAACATGGCCTATTACAATGTGCTGTTTGACCGGGATTCCGATGTGGGCCTCACCCTCGTTGGCCTCGGCCCCGCCTATGTTCAAAAGACCAGAAATTCCTACTTCACCCTCGAAGCTCACATCAGTTACTTACGTGAACTCCAAGCCCACGACCAGGTTTGGATTGCCACCCAAATTCTCGATTTTGATTCAAAACGTCTCCACTATGTTCAAATGATGCACCAGGCGAAAGAGGGTTGGCTTGCCTGCGTCACCGAAAACATCGTGATGCATGTGGATTTGAAATCAAAAAAATCATCTCCTTTCCCTGCCGATGTTCTGGAAAAAATCAAAATCGCCCATGAAGCGCACAAATCGCTCAACATTCCATTACAAGTTGGCCATAAAATCGGGATTCCCCGAAAGACCCCACAACCGTAACATTCTCGTCGCATTCGCCTGCCATAACCAATTCACAACAAGAAACACGGAGGAGGCGAATATGATGACGAATTCCGGTTACTTGCAATTTGCCGAAGCCCTGGTTTTTGCCCAGGGCCCGAATGCTGAAGCCGAAGCGGCCAAACATGCCATTTTGTGTGAAAAGTCCGGTGATATGGAAACCGCCGAAACCTGGCGGAATGTCCAGTTCGCCCTGAAATGTGTGGGTTACAAGAAAGCAGCTTAACCTCTGGCACATTTGCTATAAGGGGTCTTTACGGATTCGTGAGACCCCATGACTGCCAAGCCGATTGATAGTGTTGATGTAAGCATTTCCGCACGCGCCATGGCAGGGAGTGAACCTGCCTATTTCAAGGGCCTGAATCCGGAGCAGCGCGACGCGGTTGAATCAACCGAAGGCCCCCTGCTCGTACTTGCCGGCGCAGGCACCGGAAAAACCCGTGTGCTCACCACTAGGCTTGCCCATATCCTGGCCACCCGGAAAGCCTGGCCCAGCCAGATGCTGGCCGTCACCTTTACCAACAAGGCGGCCCGCGAAATGAAGGAGCGCATCGGCTACCTCATCGGCGAGGTGGTGGAAGGCATGACCTGGCTTGGCACCTTCCATTCCATCGGCGTCAAGATCCTGCGCAATCACGCGGAACTGGCGGGATTGAAATCCGGCTTTTCCATTCTCGATACGGATGACCAGATCAGGCTGCTCAAGCAGCTTCTCTCGGCCCATGACATTGATGAAAAGCGCTGGCCCGCCCGCCAACTCGCCAGCCTTATTGACGGCTGGAAGAACCGCGGGCTTGTGCCTGAGAAAGTTCCAGCGGGAGAAGCCCACAGCTTTGCCAATGGCGTTGGGGGCAAACTTTACGCGGAATACCAGGCGCGATTGAAAGTGGTCAACGCTGCTGACTTTGGTGACCTGCTTCTGGAAGTGTTGCGCATTTTCCAGTCCCACCCCGATGTTCTGAAAATCTATCAGAACCGTTTCAAATACATGCTGGTGGACGAATATCAGGATACCAACGTGGCGCAATACCTCTGGCTGCGCCTCCTCGCCCAGGGCCACAAAAACATCTGTTGCGTCGGCGACGATGACCAATCCATCTACGGCTGGCGCGGCGCCGAGGTGGATAACATCCTGCGCTTCGAGAAAGATTTTCCCGGCGCCAAAATCATCAAGCTGGAGCGCAACTATCGCTCCACCCCCCATATTCTGGGCGCTGCCTCCGGCCTTATAGCCAAGAATGAAAGCCGCCTGGGCAAAACACTCCGCACCGACAAGAACGATGGCGAGCCCATCATCGTGCGTAGCCATTGGGATGGCGACGAGGAAGCCCGCACCATTGGCGATGACATCGAAAGCCTGCAGCGCAAGAAGGAAAAGCTGAACGACATGGCCATCCTCGTGCGTGCTTCCTTTCAAATGCGCGCCTTTGAAGATCGCTTTATTACCCTGGGCCTGCCCTACCGCGTCATCGGCGGACCGCGATTCTATGAACGCGCCGAAATCCGCGATGCCCTCGCCTATCTGAAAGTCACAGCATCACCCGACAACGACCTGGCCTTCGAGCGCATTGTGAATATTCCCAAGCGCGGCATTGGCGATACCTCGATTAAACGCATGTTTGAGTTTGCCCGGGCCCGTGGCCTGTCGCTTTACCGCACCGCCGAGGAACTGGCGCTCACCGATGAGCTGCCCAACAAGACACGAACCGCGCTGCGCCTGCTCATCGAAAGTTTCAACCGCTGGCGTCATGCGCTGCAAAGCCTTCCGCATACGGATTTGGCCGAAATGATCCTCGATGAATCCGGCTACACCGAAATGTGGCAGAACGATAAAAGCCCCGAAGCCGAGGGACGCCTTGAAAACCTGAAAGAGCTCGTGCGCTCCATGGGCGAATTTGAAAACATGGCGGGTTTCCTCGAACACATCGCCCTGGTGATGGACCGTGACAGCGGCGACGAAGATGACAAGGTCAACATCATGACGTTGCATTCTGCCAAGGGTCTGGAGTTCGGCACCGTGTTCCTCCCCGGTTGGGAAGAAGGCCTGTTTCCCCACCAGCGCTCCCTCGATGAAAAAGGCAAGGCGGGCCTCGAAGAAGAGCGCCGTCTGGCCTATGTCGGCATCACCCGCGCCAAACGCCGCGCCTTCATTTCCTTCGCCCAGAACCGCCGCGTCCACAACATGTGGCAGACCGCCCTGCCCTCGCGCTTTGTCGATGAATTGCCGGAGGCTTTCGTCGAGGTCGCCCCCATGAGCAATTCTTTCGGCGGTCACAGCCTCGGCAACTACGGTGCAAGCCGCTTTGACGAAACAAGGCCCTTCACCAACACCTACGCAACGCCCGGCTGGCAGCGCGCCCAGGAACGCTGGAGCAAAGGCGAAGGCCTGCGCACCACGCCAAAATTCATCGAGGGCGAAATGGTAACCCACGGCGAAGAAAATCCTGCTTTGACCAAGGGCACCCGCATCTTCCACCAGAAATTCGGCTACGGCCGCATCACCTCCGTCGATGGCAACAAACTCACCATCGACTTTGATAAGGCTGGCGAGAAACGTGTGCTCGACAGTTTTGTGACCGCTGCTTAAGCGGTCGGCAGCCCACGGAAATCATGGTTGCGACTGGCATTCCGGCAGTCGCCGCGGTTTATCGATCTTGGCCAGCGCCTCGGGCTTGGCACAGGGCGGGAAACCGGCGAGCCGCATGGTTTCGGTAACGCGCTTGCGCTCGGCGTCACTGTAACCAGGTTCATTCACCGTTCCCTCAATGGTCAAATCGGGATACCAGGCGAGCGCTTCCTTGACTGCTGCCTTTGCCTCTTCCGCGCGCCCCAAAGCCGCGAAGGAGCCGGCGCGGAAAGGCCATAACCAGGTTCCCAGCGTTTTCTTCTCGATACGGCCCATCATGCGTAATGCGTCCTCATAGCGGCCAACCATGAAGTAGGCATAGGCGAAAGGCCGCGCTGCCCACATCGGATAGTTCGGATTGAGCCGCACCGCCTCGTCAACAAGATCGGCGCCGCGTTCGGCCTCGCCAAAGGCCGACGCCCACGAAATATAAAAGACCAGTATCTCAAACTGGTTTGGCGCCATGCGCAGGGCCACCTCAAATTCGGCCTTGGCGCGCGCGAGATCATTGGCGTAGCCAAAGCTCGCGGCGTAAACCGCGTGTGCCTCGGCGTCGCTGGGATCAAGTTTGACTGCGCTCTCAGCTGCCTCGATGGCGAGCCGGTAATGTGTTTCCATGTCGGCCCCAAGATTTGCGAGGACCGAATGGGTATGGTGAAGTTCCACCCAGGCGCGTGCGAGCCCTGGGTCGAGTTCGACAGCACGAGTAAGCAGCACAAGGGCCTCCTCCACATCAGCGCGGTTGACCTGTTCGAGTTTCTCGGTGCCGAGCAGGTAGAGCTCATAGGCGGTGAGGCTATTAGGCGGCTTTCGATGGGCCGCAATACGGCCCGCTTCTTGGATTAAGCCATTACCGCCGCCCAGTCGGTTGGCGATCTGTTCTGAAATTTCGGATTGAATGGCAAACAGGTCTTTGTCAGGCCGGTCCCAACGCTGCGACCACAATCCACTGCCAGTGCTGGCATCGAACAATTGCGCGGAAATCCGCACCCGGTCCAATTGACGCTGGATAGAACCTTTGACCACGTAGCCTGCGTTCAGCGCCACACCAGCGTCGACCGGGTTTATCTTCTTGCTGTCATAGGCTTCGATCGTATTACGTGCGATGACCTTGAATTCGGGAAAGCGCGCAAGGTCCGTTATGATGTCTTCGGTGAGGCCACGCGCCAGTCGGTGTGAGTCTTTGTCGCCCGCCAGATCATCAAAAGGCAGTACCGCGACAACAGGTTTGAGGCCAGGTGAAATCTCTTGCGAAACCCACCAGGCGGCACTCACCACCATGACCGCCAAAAGCAAACCGATTGCGACAGTTTGAATTCTAAACCACTTCAGTCCGCGAGGCTCACGGCCACTTTCTGCCGCAGCGGGCACTGCAGTGACGACGCCTGGAGGCACGGTTGTGGCACCCTTTGATGCCGACTGAATATCCCTGCACAACTGCTCAGTTTCCGCCTCCGGCTTTACCCCAAGTTCACGCTGCAGGCTGTCACGGCATATCTGATACTGGCGCAGCGCTAGCGACCTGTTGCCCTGTTCCGCGAAAAGCCGCATCAGCGCCCGGTGCGCATCCTCACGGAAGGGGTCAGTCTGCAGCAAGCGCTGCGCAGTCGAAATTGCGGCCTCGCCTGATTGAGTCGCAAGCAAACGGTCAAACACCCTGGCGGCCATGTCGTGGAACCGCGTGCGTTCGACCAGCAGCCAGTCAGCGAAGGCACCACCGGCCAGATTTATGCCTTCAAGCAATTCTCCACGATACAGGACGGCCGCCTTCTCAACCTCTCCAGCCTTCGCCAGCTGCACGAACTCTGCGGCATCGACGCTCACCGCCATGGGATTGAGAACCGCGGTTTCCCGGTCCGTCAAAATGCAGGCCTCACCCATGATCCGCCGCACTTCCGCCAGGGCCTGGCGCAGACTGGCGCGAGCCTGTTCCGCATCGCGGTCGCCCCACAACATATGGGCAAGCTCCTCCCGGGGCCAACCTGTTGGCGGAGCCAGGGCCAGGAGAGCAATCAGGGCGCGCAGAATTCTGCGCGGCGATACGGAGGCGTTACCATCGGCGGCACTCAGCTCAAAGCCGCCAAGAATGCGAACCTGAAATTTCGGTTGAACCATCCTGTCCATGGCAAAGAAGTCCGACGCCAATCGTTGCGAACGTATGCTACGCCGATTTCACGAAGCGGGCAAACAGGCTTCACGGCAATTTCACGTAGATATTGCGGGCATGGGCTTGATTAATCCGACGCCTGTCAAGTTTCGCTGTTATCTAACAATGTCATTATCAAGGAGACGAAAATGAGAAAGCTTTTCTTCGCCGCTCTGATTGCAGCGGCGTCTGGCGCCAACGCACAAGCAGAGCCGCGCCACATTCTCCACGGGCTGTTCTGCAATACCGAAGCCCAGATCGATCAATCCCTTGCACACTTGTCGCTGAATCTTGCGCCGCAGTCAGTCGTAGAGTTGATGAACGAGGAAAAAGTTGCATGTGTTTTGGCTGACAAGGTACAGTATATGGTCATTCGTCCCATTATTATCGGCGGGAAAAACCGTAGCTCTTCACTCCTAAAATACCAAGCTACACTCGTTGGTGTGCTTGTTGGGAAAAATATTCGTCGTGTAGAACCCCCAGTCCAGATATTCTTTGTTACGACGGAGCGACTTATTGGAGCGGTGGTGCTGAGTGGGGCGTAGCGGTGCTGGGTCGAGGGGACTGCCTGCTTCTCCTGAGCGTCACCAATTCTGAGGCCTCTCCATGACAGCGGCTTAAAAAGTATTTCTGTATCGCTAATGCCGTCTCCTGCGAAGCGGGAGCAGGCACTGCGAATATCTCGTGGAGAGAATCCTGCTTACCTGCTCATCTTCATAGAGTTGACATTCGATTGACGATGTCAGCCATATGAAGAAATTTATCTGCAGACGAGGCAAGAAAACCAACGTCCTTCTCACTTTGACCCAGTGCGGACGTCATCCCAACGTGACCTGGGAGCGCATCGTACTTTTTTTATCTCGATGGGGAAGGAACATGGATTGCTGATCGCAATTAGCGGTGTGCAAAGATCATATTCAGCATTACACTGGTGTCATGATCGAAACTAAAAAAATTCCGACAAACCTATATGATCTCGCCAAGGCTATCGGACGTTGGGAGAGCGAGGGCGGAGCCACTGAACTGCCGCAAGGTTCGGAACCCAGACCAGACATCTCGCTTCTGGCAGATGAAGAGCGTATTTTGTGGTGTCTGGGCGCTGCGGTAATACTTCAGTGGAGCGATCTCCCCACCGCAATACAGCGGAACCTCTTCGCGGACGCTGCATTCATGAGCGACCCCGAGCGGCGCTTCCGTTTGAAACAGCAGATTGCCCGATTTCTTCATGAACACAAGGATGACACTTAGTAAATTCTCGATCATGACCGTTTCGGCTGGCTAAATGGGCCGGCGATCACCAAGCGCAACATCTGCAAGAGCAGTTGTATCATGGCGGCTTGCGGTTGTGAGTCGGGGCATTGTATGCTGACGGCGAAAAGCGCGCCGCCGGAATTCCGAGAAACCAATCGGGACGCGATATCCACCTTCACGCGCACTCTGCGGAGGCCTAAGGGACATGGCTGAACTTAGCGGAAAACAGCGCCCGGAAAGCGGCTACAACGGTGGGCACGCGGCCGAACCCGAAGATGAGGCCTTAACTGCGCGCCGAAAAGAACGGATTCTCCTGTGGAGCAGCAATCTTTGGTCGCTTGGCGAGGGTATGCTCGGCCCATTATTTGCGGTGTTCGCGCAGCGCATTGGCGGCAATATTCTCGATATCACCTGGGCCTGGGCGATCTATCTTGGAATGACCGGCATACTCACAATTGCTACCGGCAAAGTCTCCGACCGCATTTGGGAATGGTGCGGGCGCGAACGGTTGCTTGTCGCAGGCAATGCACTCAATGCGCTGTGCACATTTGGCTATCTCTTTGTGCATACAACCACGGGCCTTTTTCTTGTGCAGGCGGGGCTTGGGGTGGCATTGGCTCTTTCAAGCCCCACATGGTCGGCGCTCTACGCGCGCTACTCTCCCGGCGAGAAAGAGGCGGGTTTTACATGGGGCCTGGTCGCCGGCGAGCAGCGTCTTATCTTGGCCACGGCGATAGTTTTGGGCGGTTATATCGTCAACAACTATTCATTTAACGCGCTATTTATAACCATGGGCACGGTACAGGTCATCGCCACGCTCTATCAGGCGCGGATTTTGCGGAATTCGCTGTGAAGATGAGTGGTCCAAGTTCGACCGGCATGCCATTCATGCAGTAGCGCGGGCCCGTAGGCTGCGGCCCATCACTAAACATATAGTCCCGAACCACTTGATTTATCGTGGCCGGAAATATGTAAGATAATTCCTAAATTTTTGCTCGGATTGGGGTTAAGGCAGCTTTAACGGTCTCCGCCTAAACCTTCCGTTTTAATCAACGGAAGGCAGGGTTGCATGCAATCTGCAGCAGAAGTCGGCACGATCAACCAAACCGGCATTGGCAGCCTGAACGCAGCGGCACGCACTGTCTTTACGCTGGCCATATTCACCTCCGCTTTTCTGCTCTTTGCAATCCAGCCCATGTTCACCAAAATGGTGTTGCCGCAACTCGGTGGTTCGCCTGCCGTGTGGTCTGTCGCCATGGTGTTCTTTCAGGCCTTGCTCCTCATCGGTTATCTCTACGCGCACCTTTCAACGCGATACCTGTCAACCCGCACGGCCATAGCCGTTCACATTGGCCTTCTCCTGATAACTTTCTCGGCGATGCCGATCTCCATTGCCTCGGGCCTGGGAAATCCTCCCGCCGAAGGCCAGGTTTTCTGGCTGGTCGGGGTATTCACCTTTTCTGTAGGCTTGCCTTTTTTTGCCGTCGCCGGGAATGGTCCGCTGTTGCAAGCGTGGTTCGCGCGCACACGACATAAAGATGCAGGCAATCCATACTTCCTCTACGCCGCATCAAACCTAGGTTCGTTTGCGGCCCTCCTGCTTTATCCCCTGGCCTTTGAAACCACACTGCGCCTGCCCCAGCAATCCATGGGTTGGTCCTATGGTTTTGTCGTGCTCGCCCTGCTGATCGCAGCATCAGGGTACCTCATGCAGAAAGCAAAAAACGACCTGTTGGAAGACTTCACGCGGGTGCCAAGCACAGTTGCGCCGAACGCACGTTTGATCAGTAAATACATCTGGCTTTCATTCGTCCCGTCGGCCCTGTTGGTGGCTGTCACCGCCCATATTTCCACCGACATAGCCCCTGCGCCATTTTTGTGGGTGGTCCCGTTGGCGCTGTATCTGCTGACATTCGTGTTGATCTTCCGTGACCGGCCTCTTGTCCCCGCGCGGCTTGTCGTCCACCTTGTCCTGATTTTCGCGGGCCTGATCATCCTGTCAGACGCGGTCAAGTTCAACATCGCTTCCAGCTGCCTCATACATCTTGGATTTTTCTTTAC
>Ga0214473_10005056_pt1 | contig 15817 bp, 15 predicted proteins | sample RVTome_7_FD_203509 | JGI IMG/M metagenome (GOLD analysis project Ga0214473, IMG submission 203509) | Soil microbial communities from uranium-contaminated site in the Upper Colorado River Basin, Wyoming, United States - RVT98D197 | ecosystem: Environmental > Terrestrial > Soil > Contaminated >... | reverse complement strand
GATTGGAAGTACAAACACCGCCGCTGCAAATATTACAACCTAGGTTACGGGAAGCACATTGTTGATTGGTAGTGCAAGAATCATTACATGTTGGGTTGGGAGGATTAGTTCCAGGAGGATTGGAAGTACAAACACCGCCGCTGCAAATATTACAACCTAGGTTACGGGAAGCACATTGTTGATTGGTAGTGCAACTATCGCTACATTTAGGAAGCTTAGCACATTTGTTGTTAATACAAGTAGTGCAACCGTCTTTGGCACTTGTACAATCTGCGGGAGTGGTGCAACTTGTACCACAGGCAATTTCGCAAGATGTTGCCGGACACAAAGAATTGGTACCTGTAATATTTGAGGCATTACATTGACAGTCAAGTTTATAACTAGTTTTATTTGTGTCTAATCCTGCCGAATCTGTATTCCAGCTAGCATAACAATATTTATAAAGATCGCTACACCTAGAAAACGAGCCAGTATAGGGAGCCGTGTCTGCTTTGTAACAACATCTGGAAGTGCTACCTGACGGTTGACATACTCCAGGGGCAGAACTATTCCCAAAATTATAACAACTATCATGCGAGGTACCTCCATATTTTTCTGGAGACTGATTCGAACAGCTATTTGAAGCAGGACTTTGATCCCAACCGCAACAGTAATTTGTACTACCATAGGTAGCATAGCTCCAATTATTGTTTGAACAACTACATGTCCATTCATTAGTTATGCTGGGATCTGCATCTGTTATAGGCTTTGTTGCAATTATGCCGTTATAGCCCGTACAATTGCAGTCAAGTGAATAGTGTTTATTGCCTGAACTATCAAATGTAACAAATGCATGTTTGTAAGTATCACTACACCTGGGAGATTGAGGAGAACTTCCTCCCGGACTGTTACCGGATGGCGGATTTATTGTCCCGCCTGGGGGATTTGACGTGCCGCTTGCGGGACAGGTGCTGTCTGTTGAAAATTGTTTATAGGTTGTTCCATCACAGTTATAATAGTTGTTATTTCTACCTGCAACTCCGTTTACAATAACGCAACTCCCTTTGCTTGCAAGCGACAAGGGTTGATAAGCACACTGGCGGCAACATTGATAAGGAGAATAAGAAGTCGTACTGCGTATTGTACAAGCGTATCCTGTCGAACAGCCTGTACCACAAAGATTACTCGCATATGTAGGGCTTGTACAGTCAGTATAAGCTAACGCATAGTTTTTAACAGGGCCCTGTAGGAAGAAAAAAAGGAAGATGATAAAAATAAATGTTTTAATGAATTTTTTCATTTTAATTCTTTAAGTAGCTGAGATGATCCACCAAATCTTCTAATTACAACTTTACTTACCACAGATACTCCCTTATCGTCTTTTCTTACAATCTGATACCCGGGCATATTTTCTAAAATTGTCCTCACGGCAACAACATCTCCAACCTTAATTGCTTTTTCAAACAATGCCAAGCTGTTTTCTTCAAGTGGCCTGGAGACATAATCGTTTATCCAGTCTTTTTCTGTCTTAGGTCCGTAATTTAAATCCTCCACCATTAACGCTGTCGTTACGTTTTTCTGTCCCGACGGATTGGAAACACTGTTTAAAGAAGAAGCCGAAAAAGTAAGCCTACCTTTAAGTATTTTTTTGTTTATCGGATTTTCCAGCAGAATATAAGTATCTGTTGAGTTTTCTATTGCCTCCCAACCTTTAAAAACGCCAAGAGCCATCATGATATTTTCCGGATTTTCTTCCGCATAATTTAAGCCTACGGAATCATAATGAGTTGTAGAAGTTTTCCGAGTGTCGTCTGCAATAATATTTCTGCCTGTTTTATCATTTTTATCTCCCTGCCAGAAGATTCCGTAGCCTGCCTTAGTTACAGCTTCTTGGGCTGAAACAGTTTTCGGGGTATTATTGGTAACTTTTTGGGGAGTTTTTGGTTTCGGCATAAAAAAAACCCACCCAATTATTAAAAGTGCAATTATTAAAACAGCAACAATTAGTAAGTAAATTGGCTTTAAAAAAGGTTTTTTAGCAGAAACGGGACCAGTGTTAATTTCAGTTTTGTCTAATGTCTCCTGATTTATATTTTCCATTTTAAATTTATATTAAAAACGCTATAGCAATAAGAACATAGTTAAGCCAATTACAACTATTATGAAACCAGCAAAACCTGACCAAACAAGAGTATTACTACCGGTGGGAGGTAAAGTTACGGGTGGATTAGTTTGAGCTCCGGGAGTTATCCCTTGTGCCGGAACACTAGTAACAGTTGGTGTCGGCGTTGGCGTCACTACAAATTCTGTAGTACACAAAAGCGAACTTGTTCCAACTGGTCCTGTACCACATGAATTAACAGCTGAAACATCACATCTGTAAGTATCGCTAGTTGCTACGGAAAACGCCAGAGATGTTGAGGTATATGCTTGTTGATTTAGCACCTGCCTATTTGCATTAACAGCAGTTATTGTCAAATTATATCCGGTTGCGCCTGTTAATGCGTCCCAAGAACATTTTCCCTGTGTATAATTACAGTTGCCGCTTTCACAATTGGGAAAAGTGATAGCAACATTTGCAACTTGTACCGGAACTGTACAAGATTGAGCAAATGCCAAACGAGCAGAAGACGATGTTAAGTTATAAAAAACTAAAAAAATAACTATTATTATGCCTATTGCCGAACTTAATTTCCTCAATATATTTATTTCTCCCCTATGTTTATAGTATATCTTTAATACAAAAAGTCAATTTTTAAAAAATAAGATGAGCCTATCCTCCGAGGAGTAAACGATATTTGAACCTATTATTGTTCTATTGAGCTTGCTCTGCTAAAATCAGCCTATGAACAAATTCTATATAACTACCGCTATTGATTATGTTAACGACACTATTCATATCGGACATGCTTTTCAAAAGATAGCTGCTGATGTTTTAGCCCGTTATTACCGAATTAAATTGGGAGATGAAAACGTTTTCTTTCTAACCGGGACGGATGAATATGGTCAAAAGGCTGAAAAAGCAGCAGAAAAGGCAAAAGTTGATACTTTAAAGTTTGTCAAAAAAATTTCGGAAGAAGATAAAAAAGAACAAGATAGTCTAAATATTTCTTACGATAGATTTATTGAAACTACTGATGAGGATCATACAAAAGTTGTTAAAGAAGTCTGGAAACGAGTTTACAAAAAAGGTGATATTTATTTAGGCGAATACAAAGGCCTTTATTGCGAAGGATGCGAAGCATATTATTCGGATGATGAGTTGGTAAATGATTGTTGTCCTCTTCATCCAAATCAAAAGCCGAAAGAGTTAAGTGAAAAAAATTATTTTTTCAAATGGTCAAAATACAAAGATTTTTTAATTGATCATATAAAATCAAATCCCGATTTTATTTATCCCAAACACAGAGCAAACGAAATGCTGAAGTTTGCAAAAAATATTAAAGATATTCCAGTATCAAGATCAAATTTTAAATGGGGAATACCTGTTCCAAACGATCCAAGCCAGGTTATCTATGTTTGGTTTGATGCGCTGATCAATTATTTAACCGGTGTTGGATATTTAGAAAATAAGGAATTATTTAAAAAGTTTTGGCCGGCTGATGTACATATTCTAGGAAAAGATAATTTAAGATGGCATTCGCTCTTGTGGATAGCAATGTTAAAGTCTGCAGAAATTGAATTGCCAAAAACAATTTTAGTTAACGGATTTTTAAATTTAAATGGACAAAAAATTAGTAAATCTTTGGGAAATATTGTCAAACCGTCTGACTGGACAAAAAAATATGGCACTGATGCTGTTAGATATTACTTACTTCGCTATGCAGTTTTAAATGAAGACAGCGATGTTTCCGAAGAAAAGTTAAAGCAGGCATATAACTCCGATTTAGCAAATGGTTTAGGAAATTTAGTTGCAAGAGTTGCAAAACTTTGCGAAAATACTGGTCTTGGATTTAAAAAAGAGAAAGAATTTAGTTTTGATGAAGATGTTTATAAAACAATTGAGGGATATCAGTTCAGCCAAGCTCTAAAATTAATTTGGGATGAAATCGCAGATGTTGACAAAGCAATAAATGAAGATGAACCATGGAAAATTACTGAAAAAGAAAAATTAGAAGAAAAATTGAAGTTTTATGTTCAAGCAATTATTAAAATTGCCTTTGAGCTTGAACCGTTTTTACCCGAAACTTCTCAAATAATTCGAAAACAATTTTTTTCGCAGCAAATTACCGCTCAAACTTCTCTATTTCCTCGAATTTAATCGTATTTTTTCTTTAAAACCAGCATAAAAATTGTGAGGATTAATACAACAAAATTTGCAAGAATAACCGGAATTGAATTAATTAATATTCCATAAGTAGCCCAAAGAATTGAATTAAATGAAATTAAAAGAAAAGTTAAAGAAGATATTCCCTTCATTTGCTTTGTTTTCCAGGATTTTATTACTTGAGGAAAATACATTGCAATTGCAATAACAGAAGCTATATATCCAATAATTTCAGCAGCCATATTTTAATTATACTTTTTTATTTAAAACATTCCAAAAGTTCTTCATAGTTATCCACCAATAAATCTGCGCCGGAATTTTCAAGCTTTTCTTTATTTTTCCCGTTATTGGCAAACCCTACTGTAGAAATTCCTACTTTTTTGCCTGATTCAATATCGCCCGTTCCATCTCCAAAAACAATACTTTTTCTAATTAATTCTTCTCTTGGAATTTTATAAAATTCCAAAATTTGGTAAAACAATGGAGCTTTATTTTTTGCTGATGTTCCAGAAGCCGTTCCAATCCAAAATTCAACCAAAGAATCAAATCCCAAAGCTATTATTTGTCTTTCTAAAAAATCCGATCTTGTTCCTAACCAAATTGCAATATGAATTCCTAAGTTTTTTGTTTTTTCTAAAAATTCTCTTGCCCCATCAATGGGTTTTGGAACTTTATCTTCCATTAATTTCCAGAAAGCATTTTCATAAGGAGTGCTATCTTTTATTTCAATTTCTGCAAATTGTTTTGTTGCTCCAACAAATTGAGAACTTAAGGGTCGTCCATTAGTTTTAGTCATAAACTCTATTGAATCTTCTCTTCTAACCTTGAATTGTTGCTTCATTACTGTTGCAAATGATTCTAAGATATTAGCAAATGATTCAACCAAGGTTCCGTCCCAGTCGGAAATTAAATATTCTTTTTTAGAAAAATCTATTGTTTTATTCTCTATCATGCTAAGTGATTCTAAAGGAAAATAGAGTATAATTCAAATATGATTGATGCACATTGTCACTTAAATTTTAAAACTTTTGAGAAAGACTTAGATGAAGTTATTATTAGGGCAAAAGATGCAGGAGTTAATGAGATAATAAATGTCGGATCAAGTATTGAGGCAAGTGAAAAAGCAATTGAGCTTTCAAAAAAATATGAAGGACTTTTTGCAACTGTTGGGATTCATCCCCATCATGCTGATAAACTTGAGAAAAATTGGGACAAAAAGTTAGAAGAATTGGCAAGAGAAGAAAAGGTGGTGGCAATTGGTGAAACTGGTCTTGATTATTTTAGTTATGAATCAAATGGCGTTACAGATAAGGATTTACAAAAGAATCTTTTCCAAAAACAGATTGAAATTGCAAACAAATTAAATCTTCCTTTAATGATTCACAACCGCCAGGCAGGAGAGGATATTTTAAAAATTCTAAAAAATAATAAATCTCTTCTTTTAAACCCTCCTGGTTTATTCCATTGCTTTTCCGGAGATATTGACTTTTTAAAACAAGTTTTAGACTTAGGCTTTTATATCGGATTTGACGGAAATATAACTTATGACGGACTTGCCAAAGGAGAAACAACAAAACTGATAGATCTAGTTAAAGAAACTCCGATGGACAAAATTATCACAGAAACTGACTCCCCATATCTTTCTCCAATTCCCCATAGAGGAGAGCGAAATGAGCCTAGTTATGTTATAATAGTGGCCGAGTTTATAGGGAAAATTAAGGAAATTCCTAAGCATTCGGTAATTGAAAAAACAACTTTAAATGCCCATACTGTATTTAGGCTCTCGCTATGACAAGCTTTTTTCAGAATCTTTTCTCACTTTATCCTGTAAAAACCAGAAGGTTTCTTGAAATCCTTCCCGGGTTTGTTTCCTGGTCTTTAATTCTTTTTCCCATTTGGGGATCTTTGGTAATCCCATATACCGTTGCCTATTTTATTCTTTTTTATGATGTTTATTGGTTTTATAAATCATTCTCACTTGTTGTTACGGCAGCACTAGGAACAAATAAAATTCAAATGGCCGAAAAAACAGATTGGCTAAAAAAAGTAAGAGTAGAAAAAAACTATAAAAAACTCTCCCATGTATTAATAATTCCTAATTTTGGGGAATCAATTCCAAAACTTAGGGAAACACTGGATGCAATAGCAAAACAGACTCTACCAACTAAAAAAATCTTTGTTGTTTTGGCAATGGAGGCAAGAGAAAAAGATGCAAGAGAAAGAGCAGAAGTATTAATCCCTGAATATAAAAAAGTGTTTGGAGAAATTTTTGCTACTTTTCACCCCGACATAGAAGGAGAAGTCAAAGGAAAATCATCTAATGAAGCCTATGCTGGAAAAGAAGCACATAAAAGGTTAGTTGAAACCGGAATTATTGACCTTGACTATGCAACTATTTCATCTGTTGATGCAGACTCAATTTTTGACAAACAGTATTTTGCTTACTTGGGATATAAGTTTTTAAGCGATAATAATCGATACCAAAAATTCTGGCAATCGGCGGGTGTTTTTTATAATAATTTTTGGACCATTCCTGCTCCAATTAGAGTTATTTCGTTCTTTGGCAGTCTTTGGAGAATTGGAGTCTTAGTGCAGGGAGATAGATTAGTTACCCACTCTACCTACTCTTTATCTTTTAAGATGCTTAAAGAAATTGGCTATTGGGATGTTGATGTAATTCCTGAAGATTACCGTGTTTTTTATAAAGCCTTTTACTTATTAAAGGGAAAGCTTTGGGTTGAACCATTGTTTTTAAAAACGTCTATGGACTCTCCACGTTCCAGAACTTATTGGGGAAGTCTGAAAAGCAAGTATCAGCAAGAACAAAGGTGGTCATGGGGAGTATCGGATAATCCGGTTTTTATAAAATGGTGGCTTACCGTTCCCGGAGTTCCTTTTTTTAGAAAAACCCTCATGCTTTATACTGTCTTACTTGATCATTTTCTTTGGCCGGTTAACTGGTTTATTATTACCGTTGCCGCCAATATTATTCCTCTTATAAATCCTGTTTTCTCTCGAACTTCATTAGGATATAATTTACCTAGACTAGCCGGATTTATTTTAACGTCTTGTCTTTTTGCTCTTTTAGCAATGATTGTAATTGATTTTAAAAATCGACCAAAAAACTATAAAACTTCAAGAACAAAACAGTTTTTGTTTCCATTAGAATTTATGCTTTTACCAGTTGCAGGCTTATTTTTATCAACCATTCCTGCTCTTGTTTCTCATACAAAATTAATGTTTGGGAAACGTATGGAATATAAAGTAACTGAAAAAGTATGAAAATGTTAAAAAGACTGCAAAAGGCCAAAGAGTTTTGGTTTCTTTTTATTACTTCTGTCTTTTTTTTCATTCTTCGCTTCCCCTCTCTTTTTGAACCTTACTGGTATGGAGATGAGGGAATTTATCAAGTTTTGGGAATGGGGATAAGACAAGGAAAACTTTTATATAGAGATATTTTTGATAATAAACCTCCACTTCTTTATATTTTTTATAGCTTTTTTAACGGAGAGCAATTTTGGGTAAGACTTTTAAACTTAGCTTTTGGGATAGGTTGTGTTATTGCATTTTTCTACTTATCTAAGTCTCTTTTTAAAAATAAAAAGATAGCTTTTCTCACAACCTCTATATTTGCAATTCTTCTTGGACTTCCTATTATTGAGGGAAATATTGCCAATGCGGAAAATTTTATACTACTTCCTGTAATTTTAGGAGCATTATTTATTACTTGGCAAAAACATTTCAACTATAAATATTTTTTTGCGGGTCTTTTGGTCGGACTGGCTTTTCTTTTTAAAATCGTTGCCATTTTTGATTTTGCCGCTTTTTTGATTTTTATCATTTTTACACGTTTCAACTTTAATTTTAAAAACTTAAAAAATAAAACCTTGCCTGTATATTCTTTTATTTTAGGCTTTATAATCCCAATTGGCTTAACCGCTATTATTTTTGCAATCCAAGGAGCTTTTTCTGATTTCACCAAAGCAACCTTATTTTCTAATGTTGGTTATGTTGGCTATGGAAATAAATTTCTAATCCCACAGGGTCTTTTAATTTTAAAGCTTCTAGCTCTTTCTTTATTTACTTGGTTTATTTTTAAAAAGAAAGATAAGCTGTCAATAGAAGGTATTTTTATTTATCTTTGGTTTGCTTTTTCTCTTTATAATGCTTTTTTCTCCCAACGTCCTTACACTCATTACCTATTAGTTCTTCTACCAAGTTTCTGTCTTCTTATTGGTTTTTTGTTTGACAATGCTGTTTTTAGAAGATTTACTTTAGTAGTCTTTCTTATTACGACAATTCTAGTTCTTCAAAACTTTTGGTTCTTCAAAAAAACAACATATTATTATCAAAACTTTTTCTCTTTCCTTATTAATCCAGATAATACCGTAGGGTATCAAAGATTTTTTGACAGAAATACTCCGACTGATTACAAGTTAGCATCATACATAAATACTCATGTACTGGAAAGTGAGTCCATTTTTATTTGGGGAAACAATGCTCAACTTTATAAGCTGACAAATAAACTTCCATTGGTAAAATACGCAGTTGCCTATCATATATCTAATTATAAAGATGGTTACCCGCTTACTAAAAAAGCTCTTTTTGATACAAAACCGAAGTTAATAATTGTCATGCCAAATGTTCCTCCTTACCCTTTTACAATTTCAGGATATAATTTAAAAACCATTGATAAGGTTTTAATTTATGAAAGAGTTCTTTAGCGACATTAGAAACGACAAAATAACCCAGAGAAGTTTTTTTGGAAGCATTTTTATTATATTTCTAAGTGTTATATATATTCTTTTTTATTACAGCAACCTACCTCCTTTTATCCCTTTGTATAATCAACTGCCCTGGGGAGAGCAAAGATTGGCATCTACATCTGGAATTTTAATTCCATCTCTTTTAGGATTTGTAATTTTTGTATTTAATCTCATACTTTCTTCTATTATTTATAAAAGAGTGCCGCTTATCTCAAGAATGCTTTCAATCACAACTTTACTAATTGCAATTTTAACTTTTTTATTTATTATTAGAACCGTTCAGATTGTTCTTTGATATGTTAAACCTAGATTCAACTATATTCTTACCTTTTATAATTGCTTTCATATCAACAATTGTTTTTACTCCTTTATCTTTAATATTTATTAAAAAAGCAAAAATTGTTGATGATCCAAAAAAGAGAAAACACCCTGCAATTTTACATAAAGTTCCTACGCCAAGAGGGGGAGGAATTCCTTTATTTATCGGGGTTTTAATTCCATCCCTTTTATTTTTACCTGCTGAAAAAATCACAATCACTCTTTTTATTGCCGCCTTTATTTCGCTATTTGTAGGAATTATTGATGATAAATATGATATTTCTCCATACATTCGTTTCTTAATAAATTTTGTTTCCGCTTCTTTGGTTGTTTGGGCGGGTGTTCAAATCTCTTTTATAACTAATCCTTTCGGTGGAATTTTAAATTTTTCAATGGTTCCAATAGTTGGCTATTTATTCACAATCTTATGGATTGTTTGGTTAATGAATATGCTGAATTGGAGTAAAGGGGTTGATGGCCAAATGCCCGGAATTATTGCGATCTCAGGAATTGTTATTGGCCTTTTAAGTCTTCGTTTTCCTGCATTAGATCACTACAGCTTAATTAGTGCAAAGATCGGCTTTATGCTCTCCGGTGCGTCCCTTGGTTTTTTAATTTTTAATTTTTTCCCGGCTAAAATTTTTCCCGGTTACGGGGCTACTGCCATTTATTTTCTTCTGGCAGTAATTTCGATACTCTCAAGTGCAAAACTGGCAACAGCAATTCTTGTAATGGGGATTCCTATGATCGATGGAATTTTTACCATTTCAAGAAGAATATTAAGCGGCCATTCTCCTTTTTGGCATGACAAAAAACACTTACATCATCTTCTCTTGGAGTTAGGATATAGTCAGAGACGTATTGCATTGTTTTACTGGATTATTTCTGCTATATTAGGCGCGTTGGCTCTTGCTTTAGGTAGTCAAGGAAAACTTTTTGCAATTATAATGCTTGTTATTATAGTTGGAGGAGGAATTCTTTTCTTACAACTTTCTTTGAAAGAGGAAGATGATGAATAAGTTTGCTTTTGATCTTTTCAGGCTTTTAAGGCCTAGGCAATGGATAAAAAACGTTGCTGTTTTTGCTGCGGCAATGTTTGCGGGACAACTGTTTGAACCAAGTGTCTTTGAAAAAGTACTTATGTCTTTTGTTGTTTTTTGTGCATTGTCCTCAGCAACTTATGTAATTAATGACATCTTTGACGTAAAAAAGGATCGTCTTCATCCTTTTAAGAAATTCCGTCCCCTAGCACATGGCGACATCCCATTAAGTGTTGGTGTTGTTATTGCAATTGTTCTTTTAATACTTTCTTTATTTGGAGCATTACTGGTTACTCCTGCTTTTCTTACAGTTTGTGTTGTCTATTTAATCATCCAATTCTTATACTCTACAAAACTTAAAGCAATTGCAGTTGCCGATATTTTGGCAATTGCTGCAGGCTATATTCTTCGAGTTTATGCGGGAGAATTTGCCAGCGGATTTCATATTTCCGTTTGGCTACTTTTAACAACCATCTCCATCTCTCTTTTTCTTGCAGTTGGAAAAAGAAGATCTGAGCTAACACTTTTGACCAATAATAGGAAAACGGATATTGCGGAAACAAGAAAAAGCTTGTCTCATTATTCGGAAAGATTACTAGATGTCTATGCCTCTATTTTTGCAACTTCTACCTTTATTGCCTACTCTCTTTTTACGTTTTTGGAAACACCGACCGGATTTAGAATAAATTTCAATCTATTCATGCCAGATTTTCTTCCTGCTTTTTTTCAAAGAAAATGGTTAATGATAACCATAGTCCCTGTAGTTTACGGGTTAATGAGATATCTTCAGGATATTTATGAAAAAAATGAGGGAGAAAGTCCTGAAAAAGTTTTATTATCGGATAGACCTCTTTTAACAACCGTAATTATTTGGATACTTTTAGTTGTTTTTATAATCTACGCTGTTGGCCCCTAGCTAAATTACTCTTTTGTGGCGTATTGACTACTAATCCAACCTGCTTTCCCGTCTTTTAGTTTTATTTGATACCATCCTTCAGTTTCACTTAGAAGATCATACTTTTCTCCCGGAGTAACTTGGCCGATTTCAGCCCCTGATAAAGAACCATTGTCTCTTACTCTTAAAAACCCTGTTGGAGTATCACCAATTAATACTTGAGTTATTTTTACAGCAGCTGTTGGAGTTGGTGCTGAAGTAGGCAAAGCAGATTGAGAGGAAGATTGTCCAATAGCTAAAAAGGCTGTTGCTTCAAGTCTATAGCCTTTTATTGTTCTTATTCTAATTATTCTATCCTTATATCCTTCTTTTGTTAGTTTAATTTCATGGTCTGACTCTGTTTGATTTTTTAAAGCAATCGGAGTGATCCCTACCAAATTATTATCTACAAATACTTGCAGTTTATCGGGAAAAGAAATTACAAGAAGTTCTGCGTCATTTTTATCACTAATCTTATTTAAAGTAATTACACTTCCCTCCGATAATGCCCCTCTCCCAAAAGTTCTATCAACAACTGTTAAAACAGAGGGGGAAATTGTAATTTTTTCTTCAAAAGGATCAAGTCCCGCTTGATCTGGGATCAACCGAACAGTATGTTCTCCTACATTAAGCATGTTTGGATATTCACATTTACAAAGAGGCGTTTCACCAATTAATTTTCCATCTAAATAAACTTGACTTTTGGGAACGGAGGTAACTTGCAATGCTCCTTTACCTGAGTTTCTGTTTAAAAAATAGGAAAAGATTAGAAAAATTGAAAAGGCAAATATTAAAAAAAGAAGTGGGAAGAGGATTTTCTTAGCAACTCTCATAAGTTTAACTATTATATTATAAATTCTAAAATTGTGTATAGAGTTTGTTATAATTAATTAAATGAAAAAAGGCTTTATTTATTTAATTGGTGCCGTTACTATTTGGTCTATCAGTTCAGGCTTAATCATTCCTCTAATTAAACTTTCTTCTTTTGTTTTCTATGGTATTGGTTCTTTTTTTAGTCTTATTTTTTTACTTTTAATTCTTGCTTTTAAAAAACATTTAAATCGCTCATTTAAATATCCGAGGAAAATTGTCTTTTTTATGGCGCTTATCGGTTTAGGAACGGCGATAAACAATGGTCTTTTTTTCACCGGTCTAAAAGCAGGGTCTGTCGCCAATGCTGCTTTGACACATTATTTAGGTCCCGTCTTCGTTGCGTTTATATTTGCGCCCCTTATTCTAAGAGAAAAATTAACACTTAAAACCTTTTTTCTTGTTATTTTAAGTTTTTTGGGACTTCTAATACTTATGCTTCCAACTCTTCAGACATCTTTTGATCTTGCAATTTTGTATGGAAGTCTTTCTGCAATTTTCTTTGCACTTTTTGTTGTAATAGAAAAAAAGGTAACACAAATGGAAACGGATGCTTTGACAACGGTTTTTTATATAAGTTTAGTTCCCTTCATTCTATTCGGACCGCTGGCAATAGGAGATATCATGAATGGAATTACGGTTCATGAATGGCTACTACTGGCACTTTGGGGAATTCTTGTTCCAGGAATCTCTTTTACTCTGTTTTTTGAAGGAATTAAACGGGTGTCCGCAACCAGCGCATCAATACTAGGATATGGAGAACCATTAGGGGCGATTATTCTTGCATTTATCTTTTTCAAACAACCAATTAATGTCTATATAATCATTGGTGGCTTTTTAATTATTCTAAGTGGTATATTGATCGTAAAAAAACCTAAGTTAAAAACTTGAAGAGCGATTAATAATCCATTCCACCCATTCCGCCAGGCATTGAAGGTTCTTTCTTCTCTTCGGGAATATCAGTTACCAATGCCTCTGTTGTTAAAATCATTGTTGCAACCGAAATAGCATTCTGAACTGCTGTTCTTACTACTTTTACCGGATCTATAATTCCCTCTTTAATCATGTCAACCGGTACTGCCGTTTCTACGGAATCTGTTTTTAACAGGTTAAACCCTTGTCCATGTGCGCTTGCTTCTTTGGCTTTTGCAATTAATTGACCCGAATCAAGACCTGCATTTTCAACCAACCTTGTAAAAGGTGCCTCAAGTGCACTTTTGACAATTTCAAATCCGATAATTATATCTCTATTTACTTTAGCATCTTCCAAGTCTTTAGTGCTCATCCTTGATCCGATATCCAAAAGCGCAATTGCTCCTCCAGGAACGATTCCTTCTTCAAGAGCTGCTTTGGTTGCTGCAACCGCATCATTAACTCTTTCTTTTTTATCTTTTAATTCAATTTCTGTTGCAGCTCCTACGTTTATAACGGCTACTCCGCCTGATAGTTTTGCCAATCTTTCCTGAAGTTTTTCCTTATCAAATTCTGAGGTTGTTCTTTCAATTGCAGTTTTAATTTGAGCAATTCTTGCCTTAAGAGCTTGGTGATTTCCTTTGCCTCCAATTACTCTTGTATTATCTTTATCTGCCCAAATTTTATCTGCTCTTCCGCAATCTTCAATTGTTACCGAATCAAATTTTCTACCGGTATCTTCTGAAATTACTGTTCCACCTGTTAAAATTGCTATATCTTCAAGTATTTCTTTCCTTCTATCTCCAAATCCAGGAGCCTTAATTGCAATTGCATTAAATGTTCCCCTAAGTTTATTTACTACTAAAGTAGCTAGTGCTTCCCCTTCTATTTCATCGGCGATAATAACTAAATTTTTAGACACTTTTACTAAACTTTCTAAAAAGGGAAGTAGATCATTTAAGGCAGTTATTTTTTTATCGGTTATTAAGATATATGGATCTTCGATTTCAGACTCCATTTTATCCGGGTTTGTTACAAAGTATGCGGAAGCAAAACCTTTATCAAATTCCATTCCCTCTTTGTATTCAATTTCCGTAAAAAGTCCTCTTCCTTCTTCAACGGTTATAATTCCGTCTTTTCCAACTTTTTTTAAAGCCTCTGCAATTAAATTTCCCAGTTCCTCATCTCCTGCTGAAATTGTGGCAACATTTGCCCAATCGGTTGGTTTAACATCTTTTTTCATTTTTTTAAGCTCTTCAACTACAAACGCACTTGCTTTTTCAAGTCCTTTTCGCATTATCATTGGATTCGCATTTGCGGTAATCATTTTTATACCTTCCTTTACAATTGCTCTTGCCAAGACCGTTGAGGTTGTTGTTCCGTCTCCGGCAACATCTGAGGTTTTTGAAGCTGCTTCTTTAACAAGCTGTGCTCCCATATTTTCAAAAGGATCTTTTAATTCAATTTCTTTTGCTACTGTTACTCCATCATGAATAACATTTGGTGCTCCCCATTTTTTGTCCAAAGCAACATTTCTCCCTTTTGGACCAAGGGTTGTGGCTACAGCATCGGCCAACTGGTTTACGCCTTTTAATAATGCCGCTCTTGCTTCTGTTGAATATTTTATTTGTTTTGCCATATTATTCTACAATTGCCAAAATATCTTTCTGTTCAACTATTGTCCACTCTTCATTCCCAACTTTAACTTCATTTCCGCCCCATTTTTTATACATTACTTTTTGCCCTACTTTAATATTCATTGGAATTTTTTCTCCTTTTGGGGTTACTTCTCCCGGTCCTACAGCCATAACTTTTCCAACCTGTGATTCTTTTTGAGCAGTATCGGGAAGAATTATACCACTTGCCGTTTTTGCCTCATTCTCAAGAGGCTTTATTAGAACATTTCCAAATAAAGGTTGAATATTAATATTTTGGTTTTTTGCAGTCATATATTTTAGTCAAAAAATATCACTTGCTTAAAGTGACTGCCAAATTTATACACTAAAAATTTTTTTCTGTCAAGGGGGTCACTTAGGGCTTGAGCACTTGACACTCTCTCGTTTGTTATATACGATAAATTTAGTTTTATAAATTATGTCCTTATTTTCGGGCAAAAGATTTCTGTTATTGGGATTTATTGTCGTACTTCTTATTGCAATTCCCCTAACAATTTATTTAGTACAACAGCAGCAAAAAACAAGAAGTAGTGCAACTCCCTCAACCACTCTTACTTTAACGCCTGCTACAACCTCAACTACTGTTGGGCAAAACGTTGTATTAGCATTTAATGTTAATCCGGGTACCAATCTTGTTTCTACTATTAAGTTCACGATTAATTACGACTCTACAAAATTAGCAACAACCGATGGAGGATTTGAGTTAAAATCCTGGAGAGCTACAGACGGTACTAATTTTACTCCCTCGCTTTTAAAAGGACCAATTTATGAGGACGGATCAATAGAAGCAGTAATTACGGTCGGAGCCACTCCGCAAAATGCAATTGCTACACCAACCCAGATTGCAGCCATTACTTTTAATACTCTTGGGCCAACAGAAGTAAGTCCAACTTCGGTTACTTTTGATGTTCCAAATACCCAAGTATTATCCGTAGGAGGAGAATCCAGTGCAGGAGAAAATGTACTTTCCACAACCTCTCCTGCGGCAATTACAATAACAGGTGACGCTCCTATTACCGAAACCCCAACGCCAACTCCTACTGTTGAGATTACGT
>Ga0214473_10005055_pt1 | contig 15817 bp, 18 predicted proteins | sample RVTome_7_FD_203509 | JGI IMG/M metagenome (GOLD analysis project Ga0214473, IMG submission 203509) | Soil microbial communities from uranium-contaminated site in the Upper Colorado River Basin, Wyoming, United States - RVT98D197 | ecosystem: Environmental > Terrestrial > Soil > Contaminated >... | reverse complement strand
TCCAAGGCCAAGGCCATGACCGCCGATGTCCAGAAGACAGACGCCAAGGCTGCCAATTGCCCTATGACTCCCGGCTGCTGCGATACCAAAGTATCCAAGGCCTCCAACGCCTCCCAGAAGGCCGAGATGACCGAGGAGAAGAAGGATGCCAATCCGGTCCTCATCATAAGCGCCCCGGTCGAGGTTTCCAGCAAGTAGTAGCTGCGGCATATAAAAAATCGAAGGCCCCGACAATTAATGTCAGGGCCTTTATTTTTGCCGTCTCGGCCGTTTTCAGGTTAACCATCGGGCGGTAATATCAGGCGAATTTGCCCGTCTTGGGGGCAAACTCGTCAAGCGATTAATTATTCGCGCGCTCTATTAGTACTCCTCCTCCAAGTCCTCTTCCTCCATATCATCCCCTAAATCATCGTATTCCTCATCCTCGAGGCCAAAGCGTTCCTCGCCATCGGCGTCGGCACATTCCTTGCTGCAATAGTTCTCGTTTTCCCGACGATACGGTTTTCCGCTGAAATCAATGCCGCAGTAGGCGCATTCCATAATGTCCTCCCGAAGGATCTCCTGTTAAAAACACCCTTTCCGTTTCGGGGTTCTCCCGCACGGAGCGGATTTACTCATTTGTTTTTTGTTTTCGACAAAAACCTCGAAGAATTTAATCTCAACTACAGGTTTGTGATTGCTTCCACGCTTACAGGCTCAATTGTTATGCGCAAATCTAACAAGTCTTCCATATTTTTAGTTCCCTGCGTCAACCTGATGGCTCATCATGCAAAGGCCGGCTAAAGGACATGGCCCAAATTCGCCTCGTCAATATCGACTATTTTGGTAGCGTTACCATTTTCGATGGCGCAAATAAGTCCAATTCCCCGAATTGTCAATATTTTTTTTTACAAAATTAATGGCGAAATATTCCCTCGATTTATATGAAAAATCGCCCCGGCGTCGTGGGCCTGCCTGATTCGAAATGCATACAGCTTAAATAAAAGCCTCCGGCATGGCGAATTATCTTGAAATCGATATGCCGCTGCATATTTTAGCGAACAAACCCAATCGTATTCCGTATTTTATGCCGGGCTCAAGCACAACCAATTCTCAAATATCACTAATCACCGGAAAACCAAGGAGTTCTTATGAACAACATCTGCCATTGGGAGCTGCAGACGACCAGCCCCGACAAAGCCAAGAAATTCTACGAGCCGCTTTTTGGCTGGAAACTCGATTATGTGAAGGAAATGCAATATGTAATGGTTAACACGCCGGAGCCACCGGGGGGCGGCATTAATATTGTCAAGAAAATAGAACCTTCTGGCACCCTGCTTTATGTCCAGGTTGAGGATATCGAGGCCACATTGAAAAAGGCCGAAAAGCTTGGAGGCAGAACGATTTCGCCTAAGAGCCCCATTCCCGAGATCGGCTTTTACGGCGTCCTGACCGACCCCGAAGGAAATAAGCTGGGGCTGTTTACGCCACTGGGCAAATAACACGTTCATTGTGCCGTCAGGTCCCCGAACCTGACGGTATTTTTTCTTGGGCGGCAGACGTCCTTGTCTGCCCCTTCGATGGAAAATACATGGGGGCGTCCATCGGGACGCCCCTGCCGCATCAACCCTATTTGAATCCTATCTGTCGCCCCGGTTTCTTGGGCGGCGCCATCAGCTGCCGGATGGCCGCGATGAGCGACTTAATGTCACTATCGTGTCCGGCCACTTTGCGCTCCAATTCGGCCAGCTTACGGGCCAATTCGCTATTCGACGATATGATCTCTCTAAGGCGTACGAACGCCCGCACCACATAGACGCTGGCTTCGACAGCTTTTGGCGAATTAAGGACGCTGGCCAACATGATCGCCCCGTGCTCGGTAAAGGCGTAAGGCGGATAGCGGCGGCCGCCGCGGCCAATCTTTGAGGTGCCAAAATGGTACCTCAAATTGGCGAATTCCTCCTTGGATAGCCGGAACATAAAATCCAATGGAAACCTATCAAGATTCCTTTTCATAGCGCGCACTAATTGCTTAGTCTCGACCCTGTAAAGCTCCGCCAGGTCGTTGTCCAACATTACCTTCTGCCGCGAATCATGAGGATCGTATTCTGTATCCGTTGGAGAGGAATCAGCTCGCTGGATTTTTTCCTGTCTTTCATGGAGCATTAATAGTATGAGCTTACTGATCATGTCAATGAGCGATTTGGGGGAATTTGAAGTCGCAATTTGCGACTTCAAGATTATGAGGCGGCAAAAGGGAAAGGGCTTGTTAACACTCTCTTAATAACTGTGGAAATAGGCCGGGTATTGGATTCTCTTTATCTGTCTCCCAATTAAACGGGTTCAGTCTTATGTAATCGATAATCGCGGCCAGGTCGTCATAATTTCTGATAATATGTTCGTAGTATCCCCGTTGCCAGACCTTTCCCTTTGATTGGCATATTAGATAAACTGCCTTAGTGACGGTTGATTTATACAATCCGATGATCAACGGTATCGAGCCCTTGACCGATCTGCCAAATGCCTGAGCATTTTCGTAGGGGCACGGCACCGACGTGCCTACGTTGATATTGTCATCCCGCTGCAAAACTATAACGCCATGAATGTGGTTGGGCATGACAACCCATTCCAATAATTCCGCATGATGAAAATGGCCTGGAATTTCGCGCCAGAACTTGTCAGCGAGACTGCCGATATCTGTCAGGCGCATTTGGCAATCGACAACTTCTCCAAAAGAATGAAATTTTCTATGGGTGCAAATGGTGATAAAATACGCGCCGTCTTGCGAATAATCAAATCCCGGCAGACGAATAGAACGGCGATGGTGGGGTGTGTTTGACCTGTTATTCATAACCTTTAAGGGGCACGTCTATGCCGTGCCCCTACGAATTATATCCGCTTTTCATTTAAGATATTAGACCCCCTATTTCACCAGCACCACGCTTGTCTCCCGGCTTTCGCCGGCATCCGTTCTCAGCCTTTCCTTGGGAAAAAATACATAGGGGCGTCCATCTGAACGCCCCTGCATGAACTCGATGAGTCGCGGCAGGTCTCCGCACCTGCCGCATTTCGTGTCACGTGCGGAGACGTGATACGACCGCTGGAATTTATCACGCCATCTGCGCCGGCGTAGCCTTGGCTATCTGCGATTTGATCCAGGCCGTCGTCACCGATTTCGGACGCTCGATCGGAGTGCCGACTGCGCGATTGACCACCAACTGTGAACACATCCCCATAGCGCGCGAGATCGAGAAGAGCACCGTATAGTACGAGAACTCCTTCATCCCGAAATGATACAAAAGCGAACCCGATGCGGCATCGACGTTGGGCCACGGGTCCTTGGCCTTCCCCTGTTCCAGGAGAACCTTGGGCACGATTTCGAAAACCTTATCCATCAGTTGGAACACGGGATCCTCGGGCATCACTCTCCTGCCGAATGCGCGGAATGCGTCGAACCGCGGATCGGTGATACGCAACACCGCATGGCCGTAGCCAGGAATCACCTTGCCGGAATTGAGCGTGTCCCACGAGAATTTGCGCAGGTCCTCATCCGATGGCACGCCTTTGAATTTCTCGATAACCATCAGAAGCCAGTTAAGGCACTCTTGATTGGCCAGGCCGTGCAGCGGGCCGGCCAGACCATTGAGGCCCGCAGAGACTGCATAGTACGGATCGGAAAGCGCCGAGCCGACGCAGTGGCAGGTATGCGCCGAAACATTGCCGCCCTCATGGTCGCTGTGCAGAACCATGTAGAGCTTCATGAGATTGGCAAACTCGCCGGTCTTATCTTTGAAACCGAGCATGTGGGCATAGTTCGAGGCCCAGTCGAGATTCTTCTTGGATGGAATGCGCGGGCCTTTTTTGAATCTCATGCGATAAACTGCGGCGCCGATGGCTGGCAGTTTGGCCACGAGATTGAGAGTGTCCTCGAGCGCCCAAATCCAATAATCGCTCTTCTTCATCCCCTCGTCATAATGTTGGCGGAACAACGATTCTTTTTCCATCACCAGAATGGCGGTGTCGAACATCACCATGGGATGCGAATCCTTGGGCATAGACTCCAGGACTTTCCAGACATAAGCCGGTACTTTGGAGCGGGCTTGAAGTTCTTTCTGTAGAGAATGCAGGGCCTTCTCGTCGGGAAGCTCTCCTGTCAGAAGGAGGTACAGCACTTCCTCGGGAAGCCGGTCGGCCAATTTTGCCACCGGTATGCCGCGGATGATGAGCCCCTTATCGGGGGGCACGTCGGATGTATCGCAGATCATCCCCTTGACACCGCGCATGCCGCCGTAGGCCTGCCCGATTGTCACCTCGGAAATGACATGGTTGCCATGTTCCTTGTTTATGGAGCTGATTTCCTCGCGCCATTTTGGGATCAACTCTTCCAAGCGTTTCTTAAGCATAATTTTTATCTCCTTTTCACCAAGTTCGATTCGCCAAAAAGATCATCGACGACCCTTGTATCTAATTTGTGATTTAATTCACTATCATGCGGCGCAAAACCAGCGCCGCGTAATTTCTTTCTGACTGGATAATTAACCATAGTGAATTGCAATGTCAAATGAATTGTAAATTATTGAGCATCTTTTCATTTCGTATTTGCTTGATCTCGCCCTGGTGTAAACAGAATTCCAGACTGGCCGCCGCGCTTATTCTATTGAATGGTAATTAGTTGCGGAAGTGGGCGGAAATGCCGGTCCGCATTGTGCGCTTCTTATCGAATTTGGGCGATACCATATGAGACCAGAAATTGAATTTGGTACTATTTGACAATAAAAGGTTGCTTGCGAGGCAACGAGGTTGTAAGCTTTGCGCTGGAATCGAGAATTTTGAAATTGCAATTGGTAAGAAGCATATGGTTTTTAAGTAAATGATTTCGAAAGGAGAGCATCGAATGAATCGATCCGCAATATTAGTGGGTATCACGCTTCTGACAATGACCCTGTTATTTTCAATGGCATGCAGCCGCAAGGCCGATACGATTCGTGTCGGCACGTATGACAATCGGGCCGTGGCCATAGCATATTCCAATTCAAAATATAACGATGTTTCATCCAAGATGGAGGAGTTCAGCAAGGCCAATGAGGCTGGGGACACGGCCAAAGTTCGCGAGCTGGAAGACTGGGGCGCAAAACATCAGAATGCGCTCCACCGCCAGGGATTCGGGCGCGTGCCGGTCGACGATCTGTTAAAGCCGGTAGAGGACAAAATCTCCGCAATGGCCCTGCAAATGAATCTCGATCTGATCGCCTGGAATGTCAATTACTCCGACGCCAACGTTGAAATTGTCGATATATCGCTTGAACTGGCCAAACTATTCGAGCCCAGCGAACAGGCCCTGGGTTGGATCGAGGATATCAAAAACCAGCCCCCCGTCGACTTAGATGAGCTGGAGGAGTGAAGGCGGCTCAACTCCATTAAAATAATCGCACTATCTTGAGGGCTCGCAGGATTGTCTAAAGGCAAAGTATTACTGAGTTGGGAATAAAGACGCACTAAGTGCGTATATCTAATGAAACCATGCGCAGAAATAGAAGAAAATTTCGGCCAATAGACAATAATTCATCATGTGCCTCAATTCAATCCCTGACTTTTGTATTGTTATTGGCCGTTCCAGTTTTTGTCTCGGGTATTCTATTCCTGAGCCCCCAATCGGTTTACGGCGTTCGAGAACTCCGCATGGGCACGATTGAGGACGACATCGATGTCGCGCGACAGATTTGGGAAATCAAAAAAATCACCGACCGAAGAGATTACGAGTGACTGCTGGGCTATCTTTTTTCCAACAGGCTTCGTGTGGCCACCGCCGCTTCTCGGCAAATGGTCCTTCTCGGCGCATCCGAGGGAATCCCGGCGTTGGCGCAAGCGGGCCGCAAGAGCTACGAGCGGAAATTAATTACTGGTATGGCGATCGCATTCCTGACCAGAGGCATTCCCCCTGATTCCATAACCGATTCATACAAGTTTACGGGCGAACCGATTTACTCTTGCTGGATCGATGTTGATTTTGAATTTAGACTTATTCGAAACGCACTCCGCACAGGGCGGGATCTGCAGTCCTATGCCGATGAGTCGTACACCAGGCTCAAAGATACCCTTGCCTTTATACAGGCTGATGCGCGACTGGCTTTTTTAATCGCCGAGGTCTGGGATTTTAGGTCGCCGCCACGATATGAGGCCGCTACGCACATTCTGATCGAGAATTTTGGCCGAGCGGCTGTCCAGCCGATTCTAGCCAAATTGAACGATCCCAATTCCATTCCCAGGGATTCGGGCCCGCCATATAGCAAATCGCATACAAGATATTCCGTTGCGCTTGAGTTATTAAAATGCATACCCGATAGCACATCCCTGCCCATTTTGGACAAGTTGTCTTTATCCCCAGTACGTTTTGTCTCCGAAGAAGCCGTGAAAACTTCCAAATGGGTCCGCAGTGGCATGCCGTTTCCGTATGGCCATCGTTTCCTGATGCTGACGACCGATTGACCACGGGGCCGCGACGCAGCTAATAAAAGAGACACGGTAAGCAGTGCCCCTAAGAAAAACAAAATCGGTGACAAATCTTATGGTGCGTCAGGATGGAGTCCGCCCTAGGGCGGGCGACATCCTGACGCGTTTATGCTACAGAGATTATTGAGCCGAACTTGATGCCGGATTATCTCCCCGCCTTGCCACTGCCGCCTTGGCCGCCCTGTCGGCCACGTCGCGGCCTACGCCGGTTATCTCGATTATGCGGTCGACCGCCCGGTCCAGCCAGACCGACCAGTGCGCCGATGGGAATTTCAGGCGGAAATAGTCGGTGACATCGTCGGCTATGATCAGGATATGCTCGGCCACCTCACGGTTACGCTTGGCCTGCAAAAGCGGCAGGATTTCCTTCTTGATAAATATCCCCAGGTAGATCATCAAAAGCGCCCCCAGCGCTTGCAGCCCTTTGTCGCTTAAGAATCCGCCGATTGAATCGAAAATCGAAGCTTCAAACATTTGTGTATTCTCCTTTCCAAAGTTTAACAGGACTGAAAAAGGACTGAGGAATGAGTGCTGAGTATTATTTCTCAGTCCTCAGAACTCAGCCCACAGTCCTTTTACCTGAATTCCCAACTCACCGAATCGGGCACCGCCGTTTCCGATCGCATAATCACTCCCGACGGATATTCGATGGTGAAAAGGTATTTCGATGTTGTATCCGACAGTACGCCATTGGGGAATAAATCGATTTCCCAGTAGCCGGTCGAATCGCTTATGGCGCCCTTTTCGAATGGGGTGATAACGACATTGCCATATTTAATCGGCTGATACTCCGCTGGAATCTCCGCAGTTACCACCACATCTGATAGGCTCTCGCCGGTGATGTCGAAAACCCAGCCGTAGACTCTGCAGAGATCAGGGGAAACCGGGGCGCCCGGATCGAAGGGAATCATGTTGAATGTCCAGAGAGAATCTCGAAAGACAATGAGGGTATCTGTCATCGGCACATAATTATTGGCGGCCAAAGATAGAAAGTAACTTGCGGCATCGAGTTCCGCTATACCCTGTCCGTTGGTATCTGTGAATAGCCCGGGCACCCTGGTGGCCGTCTGGTCGAGAGTTCGGATAATGATCCTGGCCCCGAATATCGGCCCGCCCCCGCTCTGCATCACCGCCAATGTGCACGATTCGCTGCCACTTCCAGTAAGCGACAGCCCCGCGATATCATCTCTGATATTATTATTGTCCCCCGGCAATCCGGAATACGATCCTGTTTTCTTGTGAAGATTATCCTGGTATTTTTCGCCGCTGATGCTCATCGGCATGCCGACCGCCCAGCGAATCGAATCCACGCGCGCTATCACGGAATCGGGTACAGAACCGCTGCCGAGGCTGTCGTCCGTGGCCCATGCCAGGCGTGTCGGGTTGGCATCTTCCGATGGATTCCCCATATCCTCGTCTATCCCATCGGCGCCGTTGCCGTCCGTGAAATTGAAAATATTCTTTAGAAATGTGTGGGCCTCGTCCTGGTTGGGGTTGTAATCCGTTATGATATCGGTCCAGAAATATCGCTTGACTGCCCTGAAGAAGGCCACCGCAAAATCGGCGCTATCGATAGCCCCGTCGGCTGCGCCTGCCAACGTTACATATCCAGAGGCGTTCGTGGCAAGCTTATTTGATGGTTGTGCCAGGATATTGTCTGCAATTGACGGAATCGAGTCGCCGACCGCCTCCCTCAGGCTGTTGCCCAGGGCCCCATTCACCGATGTATCGGCGCTGACCAGAATCTCCTCCAGCGGGTCCTCGTTGACATAGTACCATCCCTTGTGCATATGATGGGAATCGGTTCCGTTGTTGCCATCCACCATCAGCGCCCAGTATGTGTAGACCCCGATATCGCCGCCGCTGTTGGCCGCCCTCAAGCGGTACTCGAACATGAGATTGCGGGGGTATAAGCCATTGAGATCGTAGCTCCCGGGGGATGTCAGAGTATCGATATTGAAATCGACCCCGCCGAATGACTGAACAATATAGGCGGTGTCCCAGGTCGCGTATCTCTGGCCGGAACTGTCCAGCTGGCAAAACTGAATTACCAACGTGTCGTTCTTATTGCCGCTGCCGTTGTCGAAAATCATTCCCGCTGCGGCCGGCGGTACCAATGACAATATAAGAAGCGCTATTTTTTTCATTTCACTCTCCCATCAGTATTGCCCGCCGACGAGTATCTGTTGTGCCGGCTGGGGTATCGCGATAATGAGCTGCAACCGAATATCTGGCGTTGAGCTGATTGTCATCCGACCAGACCGCCGGAAATGTGGAATTGCTGGTTCTGGAGAGGGCCGATGTTTGAATGTCATATGCCACGGCGGGCCCGCCTGCCCCAACTATATCGACGCAAATCGTATATGTTGTGCCGCTCTCGAGATCGATTCCTGCCTTCAATCCCCAACGTTGCATCGTATTGCCTGAAATCGAAAGCGAATCGGAGACCGCCACGCGGTTGGAGATTACGCCGGCAATTACATCGTAAATGCCAAAAACGACTTTGGGGTAATTGTTCTGGCCATTGCACCAAATGAAAAGACTATCCACCGCAACATCGCTGGATGGCGTAAAAAAGTCGTCGCTGTACTTGTTCCCCCAGCAATATGAAGGAGCGATGGTATAAGTCCAGCTTCCCTGGGCGTCCAGGCCCCAGTACCCGTCCGCCAATGATTTTGAGGACAACAATGGCATTACGACAATCATCACCGCGGCGACCAATGACCAACAGAATCTCATCTTTCCCTCCTTACGCTTTCGACGGTGGATTGAAGGCGTTTCTGGATGCTGAGAAATTGGCCAACAGGTTGTAGGCTTCCTTGCGATATATATCAGCCACCGCAGCCCATGATTGGGCGTCTCTGGTGGCGACCACGCTGCCTCCCGACGGCCCCATTGACTCCATGGCTCGAATACGGCAAATGATTGCCACCGATAAATAGGTCTCCCCTATGACAAGCCCCTTTTCAGTGGAATTTCGATATGAGCGGTCGATAAAAGCCAGAACCTGCTCATCCGCTTCGGCTATGGCATTATCTATGACGGTATCGTCGAAGCTGCCATATTCGGCGGTATAATCCGCAAGCACCCATTGCCCGGATTCGATCGCCCCCGATGCCCGACGCCTGATCGATCCGGCGCTGTAATCGACATCGTAATCAACCCCTCTCTGATAGATTCGATACGGCAAATACCAAATTGTTAAGCTCACTTGTGCCGATATATCGCCGTCACTCAGTCGTTGAATTGTGCCGTGCTGATAATCGATTTGGTAATCGACGTGTTCGACGAAAATGCGCCCCAGCGAGCTGTCGCTGGACACGACAACCGAATCCTGAATAATCCGCTCATGCTGCAGCGGGACATCGTCGCCGCCGGCGAAACTGACCGACTCCATTTGGGGCTCGTCCTGCTCGCGGGCCTTGATTACCTCCGAGGATATTAGAACCGGTCTATTCCGCAGACGGCAGGCATCGGCTCCTGTAAGCGATAGCCGCTCATCGATTATGATCGTCGAGCCTATATGGTGCTCGAGGATATGTTTTCTGACAATCTCCTTGGTTGTAAATGGCATTTATTTCATCTCCATTATCAGAAGGTCAACGACTGGATCCAGCGCCTCTCCGGGTGACTTGGCAATTCTGAAGGACGAGTTTCCCGGTGTGCCCACCACAAATGCCCGGGAGTGATTTTTCGGAACTATGATGATTTCCGGATTGGAGATCGTATCGGGAGGCACGTTGCCCCGATGATCCACCAGGTCGATATACTCGATTATCTGCGCCTGCCCACCCACAAGCTCGCGAAGAAATACAACGTTGGAGCCGTCATCATTCTCGGTGGCCAATACCGCCGCATCGAATATGTCGGAATCGCCCCAGACGGTGAAATCGCGCACCAGCCACTTGCGGTTGCCGGTCAAATTGTTGAGGATTGTATTCATGAGCTCACCCCATTTAGACCAGTGTCCGGTTTCATCATGGCCATGTCGTCGATTTTCGACCCTGCCAGCAGTTGTGTTCCCACCGGATTTGTCGCAAAGCCGGTCGTAACTCTGGCTCGTACCCAGTATGCATCCGTACCGTACACCGCCACAATTTGCCAGCTGGCGGGAGCCGAAAATAAGTCCTGCCATAGGTAGACCGAATTATCGGGAGAGTCGAAATGGAATGCCCCGGAATGAGGCGTGAACTCGACCCACGAGACGCCGTTCCAGAATTCCCAGACCACAACCCCGCCGATGCCGCTTGTTGAAAGGACCACGGCCGCTTTATTGAATTTGGCCAATTTCCCCAGATAAAGGCAGTCGCCGACCGAATCGAGCAGCCCTTGAGACCCGGAATGGTAAACGTCACCTGCTGCAGTGTTTGCCGCGGCGGACGTTTTATCTTCGAACTGAGGGGAGCCGTTCAACGCAAAAACGAGGACCTTATCGAACTCGCCTATCGATGGCGAGGCGTTGCTTATTTCGAATGAATCGCCTGATCTGGCGCAATACCGCGGCACAAAATGCCCGTTGCCCAGATCTTTGGAATAGATTATTTGGGGCGACGATCCGCTGTAAGCGATTTGCGGCGACCGCGCCGTGGCAGTCTCGAGTTCAACCAGCCCGCCCCACGTCAGCCCATCGAATTCTTTAAAATAGACGTTGCCCGATAATGGCGTTATCACCACGCCCAGTCTGCCGTCGGTTGAAATGGCAGCGTCGAAACGGTCATCGACATTATTGAGATCAACTATCGAACTTTCAGCTTGCCATGACGAATCTGAAAGAGTGCAAATCCTGAGTTTGAGACTCGACCTATTGACGCAATAGACCGCATAAAGCCTGGCGCCGCTGACGCAGATTGTTGCGTAAACCGGATCGATCCACGCCGCCGAGAGCGCCGTTCCCAGGTCACCCGGGCCGCTTCCCCAGGTCGCTCCCTCGTCTGTCGAATTCTTGGCGCGAACATAATGGCGCCCGTCGTATGAAACGCGGAAATGATCGAACAAACACCACAGCTTGTCATCGCCATCTTTGAAGATCACCGGCCGATAAGTCTCATCGACATTGATAATGGCATTGGCCGAACCGACGTTCCATTGTCCGCCGCTGAAAGTGAGTTTCCTCATCTTGAGGATCAGGCCGGTATCGGTGTAGGCCAGGAAGATATTTCCATTCTTGTCGATACAGGCCGAGAATGGCGAATCATGCGAATCGCTTGCAATGGCTTGCGCGGCCGACCAGGTTTGGTATGGATAATCGGAATACTTCAGCGCGATGCTATTTTCCGAGTCGGCGTATAGCGCCGCCAATCGCCCCACGAATGGACCCGATTGCACCCTGAACAATCTTCGTTGTGGCGGCGACCCGGTTGGCCGGGCCGCCGTCGATGTTGCCAGTAATTTCAGCATCATCTGCCTCTTATGTCCACGTCGAATCGAGCACCAGCGATGACTCCTTGATAATCTTGGCGTACGCCACCGATTCCGAGATTACCGCTTCCTCGATCTTCTGCTCGATCACCTTGTCGTATTCGATCATCAGCGGCTGGCTGATAACCTCCTCGATTGCAAAACGGTTGTCGATGCCGATCGCGTAATCCGTTGGCACCTCATCGCAACGAATCAGGGTGGCGCCCAGGGGTGAGGTTATCTCGCCGTTGGCCTGGAAGCTGAACCCGATCATCGGATCCTTGAATTCTGCCAGCGTCAGAATGCTTCTTATCTTGTCCTTATGGCAGATAAGAACATTGGGCTGATACGGATAAAATTCATTCCAGAATTTAACCAGGTCGTCGTAATCGAGCGTCCCGGTGACGTCGGTATTGATGACGCTGGCGGCGTTGGAATTGCCGTCGCCGTTTATTATGGTGTCGACCACCAGCGCCACCTTGTCCGACTGCAGGCGATATCCGATATACCACAAAAGCACCCGGAACTGCGCCATGCTTCTGTAGCGAAGCGCCTTATATGTTACCTTCAATGTCAGTCCGTAATCGGGAATCACGATGGTGTTGTTCTGCTCCATGACATTGACCGAGGGTATCTCGGCCCCTTCGCCCACCGGGCGCAGCGAGATATCCGTATCGCCGGCGGCGTAATTGACTTTGATAGGCGAGTAACGGGATGTCGCCACGGCGGCGCTGGATGCCAGCAGCCGCCCCAGTTCGGGCCTCATGCTCATGCCGCGACGAATCTCGCGCAACATGAATTCCGGAAGCAGGGCCGGCGCGCCGCGATAAAACATCTCCACCGTCACCGCGTTGCGCCCGTTTGTCCGCAGGCCGCGCAATGCCAGTTGGCGTTCGAATGCATCCAGGGGCGAGGCTGCCGGGCTGGAATCATATTCCGACTGCTCCAGAAGCTCGGAGAGAGTCATGCCACGCGCCTGGGCTTCCATATACAAATCGCGGTCGACTTCAATTCGTTTGGCGCGAGAAAAATCGACTGCCTGATTTTTCTGCGGCCTGTTTTCCGCCGCAACGGCCATGCTGTTGCCAAGCTCCGACGATAATAATTTTTCAAATTCCATCTATTTCCTCCATTTCGTAATTCTCATTGAGATTCATCTTTGCCCCCCATCCCCTGATGCCTTCTGCCTGTTTCCCATTCCCTGTTGCCTAATTCAATATGACCGTCACGTCCGTGGCGCCATTGACCACGATAACCGTGCCGCGCGCCACGTTACCGCCGGCCGGATCGTACCCTGTCAAGACCGGGGCCTGCCTGACCGCCCCGGCGCCGTTTACCACAACCCTGTTGCCAACCACCGGCACCGTTGCAGCAGCCGCCAACACGCAGATGCCTGCGATCTGCACCGTGGCCACTCGCTTGCCGTTGTCGGCGTCGGTAAGCGAGAGATCGATCAATTTTCCCAGGAGTTGCCCACCGTTGGCGCCGAGGCCGACCTCGTTATTACCGGACAGGCTGACGGCTTTGCCGATATCGATATTCTTGAGATCATCCACCCCGGCCGTTTGATGAATCTTGAATGTGGCGCATAAGAACCCCACCGATTCGAGATTTTGATCGCGTACTGTCATTCTTGCTTCCTTTCCTCGAAATTCTTGTTGAACCTGCTATTATCTGTATTCCTCGAAATTGACTGTTGCATTCTTTTCCGCCGCCGTATCGCGCCCGGGCCCGGTCATCCCGGCAACGCCCGCCTTGATCGTCTCCAGTTCGACGATAATGCGGTCAATATCGATGCTGCCGTTGTCGAAAGCGCCGGCGAGAACTTTCTTGACGGCCTCGAGCCGCAAAATTATTTCGTCTGGTTTCAAACTTCCTCCTTCATTTTGAATCATTGTCGCGAATTCTTGTCTCGATCGCCGTCAGCCGCGAAATGATTTCGCTCCTGAATCCGGCCAAATCGTCCCTGGTGGCAAACCGCTCATTAATCATCGCCTCCAGCCGCGCCAGCCTGATATCGACGTCCCCCACGTAGCGGCTCTCGGCTTTAGTGGCCAGGTCCACCCGCACTCCCGTATAGGCGACATAGTACCCTGAGAGAATCCCCGCGACCGCTATCGCCACGCCAACCAGATATTTGACAATCGAATCTTTCATTTTCATTCTTCGTTGCCCATAATCAGGCATGTTTGAACATGACAAATCGCTTGCCGTCTTTGTGTGCCACGGCAGCCAACGCTCCCGCTGGCGCCGATACTACCCTGCATTCGTCATGGGTATTTTCGAGCGGGATGATCGCCGTTTGCGTAGAGCCCATCAGCCGGGGAATGGGTATCGATATTTGACGGGCGCCGGAACGAACCACAATCGCTTCGTCCGCCATTATCAGGCGGTCGGTGATATGCGTCCCCCGCACGGAGCCCTTATATACCAGCGATGTTTCCAGGACTTGCGTAATGCCGCGGTAAATAAAATGTGGTTTCTCAAATGATGGCGCCGACAATTCGACCTCGTGCGGGCAGGTCCTGATATCCTCACCGCAGACCGAGCATTGCGGGAATGTATATGTGAACGAAATCGAACATTCCTTGAAGATGCCGGAATCTATCTTGGTCAGGAATTCGTCGAGGCTTGAGGCCTTGGCCGCCCCGACGACTCCCTCCGACTTGGGCCAATAGAAATAACTTTTCAACCACAGGGCCCCGTCCTTCTCCTCGAGCTCCGCATGAAATGTGCGGGCCAGCGGCTCCGATGCGCGGTTATGGCCGACCAGAACCGGCGTATCGCATATCCGCCGGCAAAGGCTCAATAAGTCTTCGCGCTGGAACCGTCCCCCATGCGAATTAACCCGGTCATTGACAACATACATGGCCCGGATATTGACATTGTCCGACGAGGCCTCTCTGGGCGGCTTGATAGTCTCATTTATGCGGGAAATCAGGAACGCCAGGCGATCATCCGGCGCGCTGCTCGCCAGGCTTCCAATCAACGTTTCGGTTATTTTCTTCAACAGACCTCCTTCCACTAACAGGGGGCCCGCCAAAGAAAATGCAAATTGCACTCAATTCGACGGCGCGGAAACGGCCAGCCAAATTTTATGCATTGACCCTCGCGACAAATGGAATTCAAGCATTATGAGGTCAAAGTAGCTTCGATCTAAACCTTATCCCTCCTTGACATTCCAATCTTATCTCTTATCTTTAGCTAAGGCCTGAAAGCCGTCTTCAATTAACGGAACATTACACTTGGCCAAAAGATTCGATAATACGTATAACGACTGAAGAATGGGCCTCCGCTTCACCGAATGGCGCGGTTCATGCCCGTACGAGAAATATGAAAAAAATCACACTCGTTTTCACAAGTTTGGCCCTGATTTCCGCCTTCGCCCAGGGTCCGCAGATAATCACCAAACCCGTGTCGCGCGAGAATCCCTCAGCCGTCACGGTCGCCCGTCTCAAATACGACGGCGGCGGCAACTGGTACTGGGGACGATCCGCCATTCCCAACCTGCACAATTTCATCAAAGAGAATACCAATATAGAAATCTCCGATAAGGAAGTCATTGTTACCCCGACCGACCCGGAACTGCTCCGCTATCCTTTCCTGTTCCTTACAGGGCATGGCAATATCCGATTCTCCGACGATGAATTGTCGTCCCTGCGGACCTATCTCGAAAACGGTGGCTTCCTATTCGCCAACGACTCTTATTCTTTGGCCGAATCGTTCCGGCGCGAAATCGCGCGTGTCTTCCCCGATATCGAGCTGGTCGAGCTTCCCTTCTCCCACTCCATCTACCACTGCCTCTACGATTTCCCCAACGGCCTGCCGAAAATACACAAGCATGACGAAAAACCGCCGCAGGGATACGGCATTGTATACAAGGGCAGAGTAGTTGTTTTCTTCGCTTACGAGTCGGATATCGGCGATGGCT
>Ga0214473_10005054_pt1 | contig 15818 bp, 13 predicted proteins | sample RVTome_7_FD_203509 | JGI IMG/M metagenome (GOLD analysis project Ga0214473, IMG submission 203509) | Soil microbial communities from uranium-contaminated site in the Upper Colorado River Basin, Wyoming, United States - RVT98D197 | ecosystem: Environmental > Terrestrial > Soil > Contaminated >... | reverse complement strand
CTCACTTGGGGCCACGAGACCTCACGATGAGCTTCCTCGTCTCTTCGGCAAGAAGAAGCGCCGCCGCAAACGGCACGAGCGCAAGCCAGAGCCCTGCGGAGACCGGCGCGGTCGAAAATATCTTATTCCCCCACGGGTGGTAGACGATAAAAATCTGGAGGGCAAGCTCCGCGGCTATGCCCGCAAATATCAGCCTGTTTGAGAAAAATCCGATGCCGAAGACCGACTCCCTCATACTCCGGCAGGCAAAGACATTCGCTATCTGGGTGATTACGATTGCCGTAAGGCAGGCGGTCGTCGCCTGCATGTATAAAACATTGTTCTCCGGAAGCATCTCGCCCTGCCAGCCGCCCCCCTTAAGCACATAGAAAAAGCCGAAGAGTCCGGCCGCCGCCTCTATAGGCCCCAAGAAAAGATATGCCCTGCTTAGGAGCTTGAAATTCAAGAGTCTTTCCTTTGGACCTCTCGGCGGCATCTTCATGAGGTCGGCTGTCGGTTTTTCAGCGCCGAGCGCAAGGGCGGGGAGCATGTCGGTGCCTAAGTCAACGGCAAGTATCTGTATTATCGTAAGCGGAAGCGGAATCCTTAAAAGCACATAACTCAAGTAAGGCACAATCTCCGGCACATTCGATGAAAAAATGTAGCTGATGAATTTCCTTATGTTCTCATAAACGGCCCTTCCTTCTTCGATGGCATTGACGATGGTTGCGAAGTTGTCGTCGAGGAGCACCATGTCGGACGCCTCTTTTGCCACATCCGTGCCGGTTATGCCCATTGCTATTCCGATGTCCGCTTTTTTAAGGGCAGGGGCGTCGTTGACGCCGTCTCCGGTTACCGCGACCCTCTCGCCTTCCTCTTTAAGCACGGTGACGATTCTCATCTTGTGCTTGGGGGTCATCCGGGAAAATATTACCTCCGGGGCCTTGAGGCTTTCCCTCAGCTCCGCATCGCTTATACTCTGGAACTCCCTGCTTTCTATTATCAGAGGCTCTCCGGTTACAAGTCCTATCTCCTTTGCCACGGAAAGGGCAGTCCGGCTTGCATCTCCGGTAATCATGATTACCTTAATGCCTGCCTGCCGGCATTTTGCAATGGCCCCGGAGACCTCCGGCCTTGGCGGGTCTTCAAGTCCGATTAAGCCTAAAAAGACCATGTCTTTTTCAATTTCCTCGGAATTCACCCTCTCCCCTTGAGGGAGAGGGGAGGGTGAGGGGTAGTCTTTATATGCAAATGCAAGAACCCTCATGCCCCCATCCATCATCGCATGATATGCATCCATGGCCTTTTGCCTTTGGGCCTCGTCGAGAGCCGCTATATTTTTATCTACATGAATCCGGCTGCAAAGCGGAAGAAGGTTTTCAGCCGCGCCTTTTGTAAATGCGGCCTTTTTGCCGCCCAGAAGGTTAACGGTGGTCATCATTTTTCTTTCGGAATCGAACGGGACCTCCATAAGCCGCTCCGCCTCTATATCGCCTATCGTTTCCCTTGCCGCCTTAAAGAGCGCAACTTCCGTGGGTTCTCCCTTGTACAGCCCGTCCATGAATTTTGCGTTATTGCAGAGGTATGCCGTTTTAAGGAGGAGGCCCGCCTCTTCTTCATTGATATTTTCTACGGGCACAACCTCGCCCCCGAGCCAGAGGCCTTTTACGGCCATCTTGTTTTGGGTGAGCGTGCCCGTCTTGTCCGTGCATATGACCGTGACCGAGCCGAGCGTTTCTACGGAGGTGAGGGTTTTAATAAGGGCTTTTCTTTTAGCCATTCTCTGGCTTCCCATCGCAAGGGCAAGCGTAACGGTCGGCAGGAGTCCTTCGGGCACATTGGCGACGATGATGCCTATGGCAAACAGGTAGTTTTCCCAGAAAGTCCTTCCTATGATATGCCCTATAACGAAAAACACAACGCCCATGACTGCCGCAATAAATGCAACTATTCTCGATACTTTTATTATGTCTTTCTGAAGGGGGCTGAGGCCCGCCTCCACTGCGCTCGTAAGATGGGCGATTCTTCCGAACTCGGTTCTCATGCCGGTGGAAAAGACGACCGCCCTTCCGCTTCCGCTTAGTGCGGTCGTTCCGGCAAAGGCTATGTTGGGAGACTCCATGAATTCTCCGCCAAAGGGGGCGTGGCTGAGGAGCACGGGCTCGGACTCTCCGGTAAGGGGGGCGTTATTGACTTTCAGGGAAACGCTCTCTATGAGCCTTGCATCCGCAGGGACCTTGTCCCCTTCTCCGAGCATGATTAAATCGCCGGGCACGACCTCTTTTGCGGGAATATCCTTTTCTCTTCCTTCGCGCATGACCTTTACATGGAAGGGAAGGAGTTTCTTAAGCGCCTCCAGCGCGCGCTCCGCCCTGTATTCCTGTGTGAATGTAAATACGGCGTTTATGAGTATCACCCCTACGATTGCAAGCCCAAGCGTAAGCATGCCCTCGCCCGGCTTGAGGTATTCGGAGACAAAGGCAAGCCCCGCGCCGAGCCAGAGGACTACGGCAAGGAAATGCGTAAATTGCCCTATGAACTTCCTGTAAAGGGGTTTCTTGCGGACTTCTCTTATCTCGTTCGGGCCGAATTCGGCAAGCCGCCTCAGCGCCTCTTCGTCGGTCAGTCCGTTTTCGCTTGCAACAACCCGCTTTAAGACATCTTCTTTTGCGAGGTTATGTATTTTCATCGGTTATTTGGGCTTCAGTATTATCAGGTCGCAGGGCGTATGTCTCAGGAGCTCTTCGACCGGATTGCCCTTAAAGAGCGAACTCAGGAGACTCCTCCGGCTTGCGCCCATGATTATCAGGTCGTGCCTTTTTGAAAACGCCTCTATGGCGATTGCCCTTCCCGTCCTGCCCGGCACGAATTTCCCCGTATGGGTTACCTTGTACCGGTGTATGTGCTCCATAAAATGCGCTACGTCCTTGGGGAGCGCCTTTTCCCACTCAAGGGGCGTAAGGTGAATCTCCCCGTGGAAGAACTTCGAGACGGGCTGGGGCGCATGGAACACGACCACATTGGAGCCGAATGCCTGTGCGAGTTTCGCCGTAAAGTATGCCCGTTCCTCTACATGGTCCACTTTCGCCTTGAGGGGCACGAGTATTTCTTTGGGGTGTATCCTTCCTATATGTACCACCCTTACGATTGCAACCGAGCACGGAAGGCTCATGGAGAGCCTCCTTGCGACCGTGCCCGCATAGAATCTCCTTTCGGTATCGGCCCTCCTTGCGGAGGCAAAGACGATATCGACGCCCTCGCGCCTTACCAGCTCGCCGAGTTTCCTTACCGGCTCTCCGGCCCCGGTTACGGCCTCGACTTCGATGCCGGCCTCCCCGGCCTCTATAAAGAGCCTTTTCACCGCTTCCTCGGCCCTGCCTATATCCTGAGGCGAAAGCGACGGCTCGGCTATGAACGAAATATAAAGCTTTGCCTCTGTAGCGCGGGCAAGGTTCAGGGCGTATTTTGCGGCTATCTCGGAGTTCAGATGCTCGTTTACGGCGGTGAGGATTTTCTTATACATAGTAAACATTATACTCCCCACCCCCCCTTTGCCAAAGGGGGGAAATAAGAGGAAACGGATATGGTAAAATGTATGTTACAAAAAGAGGGCCGCTAGCTCAGTTGGTAGAGCAACGCCCTTTTAAGGCGTGGGTCGTTGGTTCGAATCCAACGCGGCTCATCGAATGCCGGAAAATCTTACGGTTTTCCGGCGGAGTTTTATATAATATTACAATTGTCCCCATCGTCTAGCCGGGCTTAGGACATCGCCCTTTCAAGGCGGTAACAGGGGTTCAAATCCCCTTGGGGACGCCAGAAAAATCAAGGGGCCGGAAGGCCCCTTTTTATTGGCGGTGTTTGGCGGAATCCCTTCTAATCTTCGAGCGGCTCGAACCTGTACTTCAGGGAAAGGTTCGTGATGATGCCGCCGAATTCCACCTCTGTATATCCAAGCACAGGGCCGAGCTCGCCGAAATCCGCCTTGACCGAAAACCACTTCACTTCGAGGCCGAGGGCCAATTTCTTCGAGAGGTTGTAATCCACGCCGCCGGTCACATGGTAGCCGAGTACGCCTGCACTTGCCGAGGTATCGCTTGACGATGTGTAATAATACTTTGCAAAATAATAGCCCGGGCCCGCGCCCAGATAAAGCTCTGCCTTTCCGAGGGGCAAAACCCCTTTAATCGTCGCTAAAATCGGTATCGCCGATATCTTCGGATAGCCCCCGGACCACGACCTTGCGCTGTAGTAGCCGATGCCTAATTCTCCTGCAAGGTTCTTGTTGAATCTATAACCGGCCGCGACTTCCGCATTATAGCCTGTATCGTAGCCCTTAAGTCCCTTTTCCTCGTCGTTGGGGAAGAAAGCGCCTACCTTAAAGAGGCTGTAAACCTCCTCCTCCTCCTCCTCCTCCTGAGCATATGCGGCCCCGGCCAAAAGCATTATCGCCATGAAAGCGACGACCGAAAATCTCTTCATCTGAACCTCCTTAGTTGCAATACCGATTATTCTACATTTTAGCCGGAAAATGTCAAGAATCATTAATTTTATTAATAGGCGGATAAAGTTTTTAAGATTGAAATTTCAGTAATATAGGAGTTAATGTATAAGGCTTTATATTCCGGAATGTATTAGGCCATATTTTATTAAGTTGGGGAGGCATTCCATGGCGAAAAAGGCGGCGGTCAAGCGGAAAAAATATATCTACTTCTTCGGCGGGGGCAAGGCCGAAGGCACAGGCAGGATGAAGGACCTCTTGGGCGGGAAAGGCGCGGGTCTTGCCGAGATGACGAACCTGAAGATCCCCGTGCCGCCCGGCTTTTCGATTACGACGGAGGTCTGCACCGCTTACTACGAAAACAACAGGCAATACCCCAAAGAGCTTAAACCTCAGGTGGAAGTCGCACTCGCAAGAGTCGAAAAAATTATGCAAAAAGGCTTCGGTGACACGCAGGACCCACTACTCGTCTCCGTTCGCTCCGGGGCAAGGAGTTCGATGCCCGGCATGATGGAGACCGTCCTTAATGTCGGCCTTACCACAAAGACCATACCCGGCCTCATCAAAAAAACCGATAACCCGCGCTTCGTATACGATGCGTACCGCCGGCTCATGATGATGTATTCGGACGTTGTCATGGAGAAGGCCGCCGGAATCGAGTATGCCAAAGAAGATGAAGATAAGGCCGTGCGCAAGAGGCTTGAACACGCCCTCGAACACGTTAAGAAGGAGAAGGGCTATAAAAGCGATACCGACCTCACGGTCGAAGACCTCAAACTGCTTTGCGACGAATTCAAGGTTATCATCAAGCACACGCTCGGCAAGGAGTTCCCCGACAACCCCGGCGACCAGCTATGGGGCGGCATAGGGGCGGTTTTTCAGTCGTGGATGGGTAAGAGGGCCGTCTCCTACCGAAGGATAGAAGGCATACCAGAGGAGTGGGGCACGGCCGTTAATGTCCAGTCCATGGTCTTCGGCAATACGGGAGACAACTCCGCGACCGGAGTCGCCTTTACGAGGAACCCCGCCACCGGAGAGAATGTCTTCTTCGGCGAGTGGCTCCCTAACGCGCAGGGCGAAGATGTCGTTGCAGGCATAAGGACCCCAAACCCGGTCAACAAGGCGGGAAAGACCGAAGACACTATGCACCTGCACTCCCTCGAAGAGGCCATGCCGAAGCTATATAAGCAATTATTCGATATACAGAGGAAGCTCGAGAAACACTACACCGATATGCAGGATATAGAGTTTACGGTTGAGGACGGAAGGCTCTGGATGCTCCAGACGAGGGTCGGCAAACGCAACGGTCAGGCCGCCATCCGGATGGCCGTGGAAATGGCAAAAGAGAAGCTTATAGATAAGAAAACCGCCGTATTGAGGGTCAAGCCTGACCAGATAGACGAACTCCTCCATCCATCAGTTGCCCCGGTTGCCGAGAAAAAGGCGGTTGAGCTTGCCAAGGGTCTTCCGGCCGGCCCCGGAGGCGCAATCGGCAGGATAGTCTTTACCGCAGACGATGCCGAGGCATGGGCTAAGAGGGGAGAGAGGGTAATTCTCGTCAGAAACGAAACCTCCCCGGAGGACGTCCACGGCATGCACGCCGCTCAGGCAATCCTTACGGCGAAGGGCGGCATGACGAGCCACGCCGCACTGGTTGCGAGGGGATGGGGGAAGTGTTGCATAGTCGGCTGCTCGGCGCTCGAGATAGACCTTGCACGGAAAAAGCTTCACGTTAACGGGAAAACACTCCGGGAAGGCGACTGGATAACCCTTAACGGCACAAAGGGCAGGGTCTATGAGGGACAGCTTGACCTTCTGCCCGCCGACCCCGAGCATAACCCGTGGTATAAAGAGTTTATGAAATTGGCCGACCAGTTCAGGCTTATGAAGGTAAGGACCAACGCCGACACACCCAAGGACGCCACAAGGGCAAGGAGTTTTGGCGCGGAGGGCATCGGCCTTTGTAGGACGGAGCATATGTTCTTTGAGGCCGATAGAATCAAGTCCGTCAGGGAGATGATACTTTCCGATACGGTCGAGGGAAGAAAAAAGGCGCTTGCCAAGCTTCTTCCGATGCAGAAAGGGGATTTTATCGGAATATTCAGGGCGATGGCGGGCCTTCCGGTAACGATACGACTTCTTGACCCCCCGCTTCACGAGTTCCTTCCCCATACGGATCAGGAGCTGCAGAGCTTGGCCGCCGACATGGGAGTGTCCTTTGATCAGTTAAATGTGAAAAATGAATCCCTACACGAGTTCAACCCGATGTTGGGCCACAGGGGCTGCAGGCTCGGTATAACCTACCCGGAGATATACGAGATGCAGGTCAGAGCCATAATGGAGGCCGCCTGCGAATTAGCTAAAGAGAAGGTCAAGGTCATACCGGAGATAATGATACCGCTTGTGGGGCATGTAAAAGAGCTTGCCGTGCTCAGGGAGATGACCGAAAAAGTGGCGGGCGAAATCCAAAAAATCTACAAGGTCAAGTTCCCCTACACCGTCGGGACGATGATAGAACTGCCGAGGGCCTGCGTTACGGCCGGTGAGATAGCGGCCTATGCCGATTTCTTCTCCTTCGGCACCAACGACCTGACGCAGACGACATTCGGCCTTTCGAGGGACGATGCCGGTAGGTTCCTCCCCTACTATGTCGAGAAAGGCATATTAGAGGACGACCCGTTCATCACGCTCGATAAAACCGGCACGGGCCTCCTGATGAAGATTGCCGTGGAAAAGGGCAGGAAGGTCAAAAAGGGCCTCAAGATGGGCATATGCGGGGAGCACGGCGGAGACCCGAAATCCATCGAGTTCTGCTACGAGATAGGGCTTGACTATGTGAGCTGTTCCCCTTACAGGGTGCCCATTGCAAGGCTTGCCGGCGCACAGGCAACGCTCAAGAAGAAATCAAAGCTCAAGGAGCTTGCAAGGGCCACGGTCTAAGGGGATTTGCATCCCGATATATTTCGCCGCGGGCCGTGCCCGCTCGCGGGGGCTCGTAGCCCCTCAAGTTTAAACTTCAAGTTGACAGGCCGCAGGCCCGCAATTATCATTATATGGGGTGGGTCTTAAAGAGGCAAAGGCGTATCTGAGGGAACTCCGCAAGAAGCAGGGCAACCCTTATCTCTGGCCGGATTTCCTGACCGGGCTTCCGGAAAAGCCCGCAATTCTGAAGAAGGTCTTCGAGGTTTACGACCGACTCGGAAAATACTCCATCCTCTATATAAGGATAGCCAACATCCAGCCATATCTCATCAAGTACGGCCCGGAGGGCCATGCCGACATAATCCAGTGGGCCGCCGCAGTCCTTAAGAGCGCCGCGGACGAATGCGGCGGGTTTGTCGGCGCCTTTTCGACCCATGACTTCGTGGCCGTATGCGATGCAAAGAAAGCAAAGACCTTCATAAACTCGGCATCGAGACTCTTTGAAAGCAAGGCGATGGAGTTCTACACGGACGAGGACATCGAAAAAGGCGCCGTGCTTTCCTTTATGAGGGGCGGAAGAAAAATAGACATAGGCTTCATGAGGCTCATCTCGACCGAAATCAACCGGAAGACCGACATCCCCAAGGAGCGCCTCATCGCCCGCTTGGGCAGTCTCTGCGCAGAACTCGAACAGGCCCTTTAGGCCGCAACTTCTCTGCGCGAAATCTGCCGATAGGGAATCGTCATTGCGAGCGAAGCGAAGCAATCTCAACACTTCACGCTGAGATTGCCGCGCACCCTTTGGGTGCTCGCAATAACAACAGTCTCTGTCATTCCCGCTTGTCGGGAATCCTTCTTAAGATAGACTCCGGACAAGCCGGAGTGACGGATAAAGAATTTCTATCTCTATTTCAGGGTCTGCTATAATTATTGGATGGCTGTTTTGAGGGCGGTAATTTTCCTTTGCCTGCTTGTCCTTTCCGCACATGCAGGCCCGGTCAGGAGCGTGGTCGTAGATGCGGGCCACGGGGGCTTCGACCACGGGATAACCGCCCCCTCCGGGCCAACCGGACGGGGGATTAAGGAAAAGGACTTTGCTCTCAGAGTAGCGCTTGCGCTTGAGACCGCGCTCAAAGAGGAATTCAAGACCGTAAGGCTCACGAGGAGGACCGACCGGCAGCTTTCTTTCAAAGAAAGGACTCCGGAGGGCGCAGACATATTCATAAGCATACATGCCTCCTTAAGCGACTCCCCCTCGGTCTATATCGCATGGTACCCGGAAGGAGACGCCCCGGCCAAAGAGGAGTACAGGCTTGAGTCGAGGCAGAGGCGGTTTCTTCCGCAAAGCCGGGAGCTTGCCGGGGCCGTTACGGAGGCCCTGAAAGGGGAATTCAAAACAATAGTCTCCGTAAAGGAGATGCCCCTTCCGGTTTTAGGCTCTGCCGGTGCGCCCGCCCTGCTTATAGAAGTTCCGCTTGGCTGGGACGCCTCCAAAGCGGCAAGGGCGATTCTCAAGGGGATACACCTGTATGAAGGCAAGTAAGACCCTGCTTATCATACTGGCCTTTACGGCCATATCCGTTTTGGGCTTTATAGCCGGATATCTCTACATGCCGGAGGTACAGGCGCCCGCCGGCAGGATTACGAACCTTCCCGATGAGGACAAACGGCTCTATATGAAAATCTATTACCCTACTTCTCAGGGGCTTGAGATGGAAGAGCGGATGGTCGGGCCGGGCCAGCCGCCCGAGGAGGCCGCATTAAGGGAATTTTTAGAAAGCGCCCCATCGAGCGGGAAGGGCGCTTATACGCCCAAAGGGGCAATGCTCCTGGGTGCTTACAGGGGCAAAGATGGTATACTTTATGTAGACCTCTCAAGCGGCTTCAGGGGCAATCTCAAGGCCGATGCGACGGCAGAGTTTCTTCTTCTGAGGGCCCTTTACGAAACAGTCATGGCGAACACGGAAGGCATAAAGGATATAAAAGTCCTCATAGAGGGCAAGGAAGTAGAGACCTTGGGCGGCCATCTCCCGCTCATATACCCGCTCGGCAGGGCCGTGGCAGGGCCGGGCGGAAAATGAAGAAGAATATCGCAGGTAGCCGTGGCCCCCTTTCGTGGCAGGCCGTGCCTGCCGCAGGCGGCCGTGCCGCCAATATCGCAGGCGGCCGTGCCGCCCCCATCGGGGTCTTCGACTCCGGCATCGGGGGGCTTACCGTCCTTAAGGAGATTATGGCGGCGTTGCCAGATGAAGGCACTATTTACCTCGGAGACACGGCCCGCGTCCCTTACGGGATAAGGTCGAGGGAGACCGTGCAGAGGTATTCATTTGAGTGCGCCCGGTTTCTCCTTTCAAAGGGGATAAAGCTCCTTGTGATTGCCTGTAATACGGTCTCTGCGGTTGCGCTTAAGGAGATTGCCCGGATGAGCCAGGTGCCCGTCATCGGTGTGATAGAGCCGGGCGCAAGGGCCGCACTCAAGGTCTCGAAGACCGGAAAGGTAGGCGTTATCGGAACCGAGGCTACCATCAAAAGCCGGGCGTATGAAAGGGCCGTAAGAAGGCTCGGCGGAAGGCACAAGATACAGGGACTTGCCTGTCCGCTCTTCGTCCCTCTTGCCGAAGAAGGATGGTTTGATAACGAGGTTGCAAGGCTTACCGCGGAAAGATACCTCGGAGGTCTTAAGGGCATAGACACCCTACTTCTTGGATGTACCCATTACCCGCTCCTTAAGCCGAGCATCGGGAAGGCGCTCGGCCCCGGGGTGGCGCTCATAGACTCTGCCGTGGAGACGGCCCGCGAGACAAAGAAACTGCTAAAAAGGAGGGGCATACAATCAGGTTCCGTAGGCGGCCGGGCCACCTTCTTCGTCACGGACAGCCCGGAGAGGTTCAAGCGCTTGGGGGAGAGGTTCCTTAAACGCAAAATAAATAATGTCGAAGTCGTATCGCTGGAGGCGCAATGAGACCGGACGGAAGAAAACCCGATGAGTTGAGAGAGATAAGGCTTACAAGAAACTTTATAAAGTTTGCCGAGGGCTCGGTCCTCATAGAGATGGGCGGCACGCGCGTAATATGCACGGCCTCCATAGAGGAGAAGGTCCCGCCTTTTTTGAAGGACCGCAAAAGGGGATGGGTTACCGCCGAATACTCGATGCTCCCGCGTGCGACCTCCACGAGGACCATGCGCGAGGCCACATACGGCAGGGTCGGCGGAAGGACGCACGAAATCCAGAGGCTCATCGGAAGGGCGCTCAGGGCGGTCGTGGACATGGAGGCCCTCGGCGAAAGGACGGTGTGGCTTGACTGCGATGTCATACAGGCGGACGGGGGCACGCGCACTGCGGCCATAACCGGCTCCCTCATAAGCCTTGTCGATGCGATGGGATATGCCCTGAGGACGGGCCTCGTCGGGAAGATGCCCATCAGGGACTATGTGGCCGCAGTGAGCGTCGGAGTCGTAGGCGGAGAGCCGAGGCTCGACCTCTGCTACGAGGAGGACTCCAGGGCGGAGGTGGATATGAATGTGGTCATGACGGGAAAGGGCGAATTCATAGAGATACAGGGCACGGCGGAGGCCGCGCCGTTCGGCAAGGCGACCCTCGACGGTCTCCTCGACCTTGCCCGGACAGGCATCTCGGGGCTCGTTGCGCTCCAGAGGGCAGAGTTGGCCGGGATTATGATAAAATGAATAAAGGAGGGTAGTTTGAAGATATTCCGCGGTCTTTTCGTCTGGATTCTCATCGGCGTTTCGATGCTGTTGCTTTTCAATCTTTTTAACGCCCCTAAGAAGACCGAGGACGAGATGAAGTTCTCCGAGTTCCTCACGAGGATAGAGGCCGGCGAGGTCTCGGAGGTCGTCATAAAGGAAGACCACATAACCGGCAGGCTCAAGGACGGAAAGAAATTCAAGACATACACTGCCCAATACCCGGAGCTCATAAAGGAGCTCAGGGGCAAGGGCGTCGAGATTACGGCAAAGCCGCCCGAGCCCACGCCGTGGTATGTGAACTTCCTTCTGAGCTGGGGGCCCATCATATTCATTGCGCTCATCTGGGTATTCTTCATGAGACAGATGCAGACGGGCGGCAACAAGGCGCTTTCCTTCGGAAAGGCTAAGGCAAGGCTCGTCTCCGAAAAGCAGGTGAAAACGACATTCGCCGATGTGGCGGGCATAGAGGAGGCGAAGGTCGAGGTGCAGGAGATAATAGATTTTCTCAAGGACCCGAGGAAATTCCTCAAATTGGGCGGTAAAATCCCGAAGGGCTGTCTTTTGGTAGGCGCGCCGGGCACGGGAAAGACACTCCTTGCAAGGGCCATCGCAGGGGAGGCGGGCGTGCCGTTTTTCAGCATCTCCGGCTCGGACTTCGTAGAGATGTTCGTCGGCGTGGGGGCATCGAGGGTGAGGGACCTCTTTGAGCAGGCAAAGAAGAACGCGCCCTGCATAGTCTTCATAGACGAGATAGACGCCGTGGGAAGGCACCGCGGGGCGGGCCTCGGCGGAAGCCACGACGAGCGGGAGCAGACCCTCAACCAGCTCCTCGTCGAGATGGACGGCTTCGAGGGCAAAGAGGGCGTCATTATCCTTGCGGCCACGAACAGGCCCGATGTCCTTGACCCCGCGCTCCTCAGGCCCGGAAGGTTCGACAGACAGATAGTCGTCCCCCTCCCGGACGCAAAGGGGAGGCTCGAAATACTGAAGGTCCATACGAAGAACATCCCGCTCGATGAGGCCGTCAAGCTCGATACGATAGCAAGGGGCACGCCGGGGTTTTCGGGCGCCGACCTTGCAAACCTCGTAAACGAGGCCGCGCTCTATGCCGCAAGGAAGTCCAAGTCCAAGGTCGAGATGGCCGACTTCGAGGAGGCAAAGGACAAAGTCCTCATGGGCGTCGAAAGAAAGAGCATGATTATAAGCGAGACCGAAAAAAGAAATACCGCTACACACGAGGCGGGCCATGCCCTCGTTGCGAAACTCACGCCGGGCACCGACCCCATCCATAAAGTGAGCATCATACCCCGCGGAAGGGCCCTCGGCGTCACGCAACAACTCCCGATTGACGACAGGTATACATATTCGAAGGACTACCTCCAGAAGGCCCTCATGGTGCTCCTCGGCGGCAGGGCCTCCGAGGAAATAGTCCTCAAGCACATGACCACAGGCGCCGGAAACGACCTTGAGCGGGCAACCGAGCTCGCAAGAAAAATGGTCACCGAATGGGGAATGAGCGACAAATTGGGCCCGCTTACATTCGGCAAACGGGAAGAGCAGATATTCTTAGGCAAAGAGATAGCCCGGCACAAGGACTATAGCGAAAAGACCGCCGAGGAGATAGACGACGAGGTCAAGCGCCTCGTCATGGAGGCATACGCAAGGGCAAAGGCCCTTCTTCTTGAAAACACCGGCATCCTCGAGAGCCTTGCAAACGCGCTCCTCGAAAAAGAGACCATGGACAGCCACGAGATAGATGCCGTTATCGCGGAAGCCGGAAAGGCCGCGCCCGCCCCGGCATAGTCCGCCGCTTTCCGCCCCCCCTGTGCTAAAATCATCCGATGGAGCTTAAATGGCGGGATTACCGGCTCGACTTCGCCTCGAAGACCTGCATCATGGGCATACTCAATGTCACGCCGGATTCTTTTTCCGACGGGGGGATTTATTTCGACAAGGCACGCGCCGTGGAAAGGGCCTTCCGGATGGCCGAGGAGGGCGCAGACATCATAGACATAGGCGGGCAGTCCACAAGGCCCGGCAGTGAGCCCGTCCCGGTAGAAGAGGAGCTTAAAAGGACAATCCCCGTAATAGAGGCCCTCAAAGGCAGGCTCGGTATCCCCGTCTCCATAGACACATACAGGGCGGAGGTTGCAAAGAGGGCGGTAGAGGCAGGCGCAGACATGATAAACGACATAAGCGGCCTCATGTTCGACCCGGAGATGGCCCATGCCGTGGCTAAAGCAGGCGTCCCGGTCGTCATCATGCACATAAAAGGCACGCCTAAGGATATGCAGGCAAACCCGGTTTATGAGGCCCTCATCCCGGAGGTCATGGATTACCTGAGGGAGGGCATCAGGCTCGCAGTGAGTGCGGGCGTAAAAGAGGATATGATTGTCGTAGACCCGGGGATAGGCTTCGGAAAGACATTCGAGCATAACCTTGAAATACTCAATCGCCTCGGGGACTTTACCCTCCTTGGAAAGCCCATACTCGTGGGGGTCTCGAGAAAGGCATTCATAGGGAAAATCCTCGGGGATGCGCCGCCTTCCGAAAGGCTCGAAGGCACGCTTGCCGCGGTCTCTATAGCGGTCCTAAACGGCGCAAATATCGTGAGGGTCCACGATGTCCGGGAGGTTTCAAAAGCCGTGAAGGTGGCGGATGCCGTTATTAATGGAGGGGTCTCATAATAGAATAGACATCACAATTTGTCATTCCCGCTTGTCGGGAATCCTTCTTAAGAAAGATTCTGGACAAGCCAGAATGACAGAAGGAGACAAGCCAGAATGACAGACAATTTGATTTGGCATGTAGTAACTATTACGAGACGGTTATTAAACAAGGGGCTCTGCCCCTTGAACCCCGCTGAGGGGCCGGCCCCTCAGAGTCCTTTCAGTTTAACCAGCCTGTCGAGGATTCTATGGGAAAGCGCTTCCTTTGTCATGAGGGGGAGGGCCTCCTCAAATCCCCTGCCTATGAGCACGGCCTGATTCGTCTCCGAGCCGAAGCCCGAATCCTTCCTGCTTACATCGTTGAAGACCATCATGTCTGCGCCTTTTTCCCTGAGCTTCCGCCTTGCCCTCTCAAGGTCGTTTCCGAACTCCGCGGAAAACCCGATCAGAAGAGGTCTTTTCGGAAGGGCGCTCAATCCTTTGAGTATGTCCGGCGTCTTTTTAAGTGCGACGGACTTTACGGACGCCTTATCGGGCTTTCCTTTATGTCTTGCCGCCGGGTAAAAATCAGCGGGTGCGGCCGCCATTATGACTGCGGCGACACCCCTTAAATTGCCAAGCACCGCATCCCTCATCTCGACTGCGGTCTCTACCGGGATAAACCTTACCCCTTCGGGGGGCGCAAGCGAAGACGGGCCGCTTACGAGCGTGACATCCGCACCCCTTGCCTTTGAGGCGGCGGCAAGGGCATAGCCCATTTTGCCTGTTGACTTGTTGGAGATGAACCTCACTTCGTCCATGTACTCTCTTGTGGGGCCGGCGGTGACGAGGACATGTTTGCCCGTGAGGTCTTTCTCTATAAGACCCGCCTTTATCGCCTCGATGATTTTCTCCGTCTGCGCCATCCTGCCGATGCCTTCCTCCCCGCAGGCAAGCAGACCTCTTTCCGGGGGGACGACCGTGACATTTCCACCGAGCAGTGAGAGGTTTCGCTTGAGGGCAGGGCTTTCATACATCCGCCAGTTCATCGCAGGGGCTATGACTGCCGGGCCTCTGAAGGCAAGGAAGCATGCGCTTAAGAGGTCGTCGGCAAGGCCGTTTGCCGTCTTTGCTATTGTGTTTGCGGTGGCAGGGGCTATGACCATGATATCCGCCTGCCGGGGCAGTTCTATATGGGACATCGGCTCATCGAAAAGTCCGGTGTAGACCTTGCCGCCGGATGCGAGTTCAAGGGAAAGCGCGGTGACGAATTCTTTGGCGGCCCCGGTCATAACGACTGTAACCCGGGCCTCTTCTTTTTTGAGTCCTCTTATGAGGTCTATCGCCTTGTATGCGGCTACACTGCCGGTTACGCCTAAGAGGACACGGCTATTTTTCAGGCTCTTCGGCACTCTCCTTCTTCTCTCCGAAGATTTCCTCGAGGGCGCGTTTGGATTCCTCTCGCTCGTGCAGGTAGACCTTCAGGTCCTTCTCGAGCTCGGTGATGTCCTCGGGGACGGTCTCGCGCCTTCTTTCTTCGAGGAGTTTCCTGAAGTCGAATTTCTTGAACTCTTCCTTTTGGACCCTTGCCTCTTCCCCGACGAGGAACTCGAAGGCCCCTTCGAGGGACTCCTCGATGGCCACCGAAGTGGGCTTCTTGCCCTTCGTCTTTATCTTTTGCTTCACGCCGAGGGCAAGCTCCTTTGCCCTCTGCGAGGCAACGACCACGAGCCTGAACCTGCTGTCGAGCTTCTTCTTGTCCATCTCTATGGGCAATGATACTATATCCATCTGCCTACCTCCCTGCGCAACAATAAATTTTCCTTTACCCATGAAGGCTCAATCCTATCTTCGCCGAGCCTCCTTGCGGTAACAATCGAGCAAAGCTCCCTCAGGGCCTCGTCAAAGACCCTGTTTACTATAACATAATCGTATTTTTTATACTCCTTTATCTCCTTTACGGCCCGGTCGAGCCTTTTTTCTATCTCGGTCTCGGAGTCGCTCATCCTCCCATGGAGCCGCTCCCTGAGGGCCGGCAACGAGGGCGGAAGGACGAATATGTA
>Ga0214473_10005053_pt1 | contig 15819 bp, 15 predicted proteins | sample RVTome_7_FD_203509 | JGI IMG/M metagenome (GOLD analysis project Ga0214473, IMG submission 203509) | Soil microbial communities from uranium-contaminated site in the Upper Colorado River Basin, Wyoming, United States - RVT98D197 | ecosystem: Environmental > Terrestrial > Soil > Contaminated >... | reverse complement strand
AATGTAGAATTAGTAGCGGAAACTAATTCACCGTTTAAAAATATTTGGGCACCATCTGGTACCGATTTAACTGCAAACAAACCGTTCGGTCGAAATTTTAATTCATCAAAACTAAATCTATAACCACGAGCATAAAGGGATGCAAAGGTCCCTAATATTGCAATCACAATTAATGTTGCGACAAATATAATTACACGAAGCCTGGTCATTTGAGAGAATTATACCAAATTTGACATAAAGAATTTGAAACTTCCTCTTGTTGTTAGTTGTTAAGGTAAATATAATGGCAAAACAGTGGACAGTGGTTAGTGTACAGTGGATTGTGAAGTAAATCATAATACTTCATTAAAGTATATAAATGTATCACCGTACACCGCACACCGTTCACTGATCACAACTTCATGTTACGTAAGAGAATCGCTATAGATTTAGGTACTGCTAATACTCTCGTTTGGGTAGCCGGGCAGGGGATTGTTGCAAATGAACCGACTGTAGTTGCTATATCAGCCGATGACAATAAAGTTGTTGCAGTAGGAGAAGATGCAAAAAAAATGCTTGGTCGTACTCCCGAAAGTTTGATTGCATCGCGCCCAATGAGGGAAGGTGTGATTGCGGACTACCAAGTTACCGAGGCCATGCTTAAATACTTCATAGGAAAAGTTGTAGGGCGTTTTCAATTCCTAAAAGCTGACGTTATGATTTGTGTTCCTGCTGGCTGTACACAGGTTGAGAGACGCGCGGCCCTTGATGCGACGCTTGCTTCAGGTGCTGCCCACGCTTATTTGATAGACGAACCTTTGGCGGCTGCCATCGGAGCTGGAATTCCGGTTTCGGCGCCCTCCGGCCATATGATTTTAGATATTGGAGGCGGAGCGGCTGAAGCGGCGGTAATTTCATTAGGTGGGGTAGTGGTACATAAATCAGTCCGGGTTGCCGGTACAAAACTTGATGAAGCAATTCAGGATTTTCTTAAAAAAGAATTCAATATTATAGTTGGAGATCAGACGGCAGAAGAAATAAAAATTAAAATAGGCTCAGCTACAAAGCTTGATAAGGAAGAAAAAATGGAGATATCCGGGCGGGATTTAATATTCGGCTTGCCGAGAAGTATTAGTATATCCTCAAATGATATTGTCAAAGCATTGAAACCTACTTTAATGCAGATAATTGGAGCAGTAAAGGCAGTATTGGAAGATACTCCGCCTGAGCTTGCGGCAGACATTATTGACAAGGGAATTATCATGAGCGGGGGCACAAGTTTACTTCGCAACTTTGACAGGTTGTTAACCGAAGAAACGGGTGTTCCGGCTCATGTTGCGGAAGATGCCATGCTTTGTGTAGTCAGAGGAACGGGGGTGGTTCTTGAAAATATTGAGTTGTGGAAAAGAAGTGTGACCACCCGAAGGTAAATTCCAAATTCTTAGCACTAAGCGCGGCAAATATTAGAAATTGGTTGTTAGAAATTTGAAAATGGTAATGGAAACTGGAAAGTAGAAAATGGTAAATACCAATTTCCAATCTCTAATTTCTATTACTAATTTCCATTTTCCAAATAGCTAATTTCGATATTAGTATTTCGAATTTATCTTAATGACTAGAGGATATTGGGTAAATCGAGATGATTAGCAATTACTGGGACGAATTTCACAGAAGATATAAGCGATTATTGAAACGATTTTAAAGCAATACAGACAGATATAGTAATGATATTGCGATACACAAACAATTGGGGACGGATTGAGGATAACTACTTATAGTATAAGGCTATATATTGCAGTAATATTTTGAACAAAATGTGCAAAAAGAAGAGATATAAGAGTTTTTACTATAACCTGTAATATCTTCGCTATTCTTGATAATAAATATTTAATAAAATATTATTACAAAATGAATGGTGTATTAATATAGGATTTTCGATAATCGTAAATATTTAGAAATTATATCAATAAATCCGTGCTTGTATGAAAAATAAATCAAATAAGTTGAGGCAAGACGATAAAAAATGACAAAAAGAATGAAAAACGATCGAAGGAACAATGTAATTAATGGTCGTAATTACGGATATGTTTTAGGAATAAAGATTGATAGCACAACAATCCCCCGAGTGCTAAGAAAAGTACAGGTTTATATCTCCGAGGCTAAAAAGTTTTATATTGTAACCCCTAATCCGGAGATAGTGATGGAAGCTCAAAAAGACGATTTATTGGCAAAGATATTAAATGAAGCTTCGATATCGCTGTCGGATGGAATCGGATTAGCACAAGCTCAAAAATTTTTGAGTCTTCCGAATCCCAAAGGTACTATTAATCGCTTCTTAACACTATTTATACAGGGTCTTGCTGTGGGTTTTTTAACTCTGGTTGATACAAAAACCGTAACTGGCGCGCTTAACATTATAACCGGCAGGAGTATGTTTCTCGAGCTAATTAAATTCGCAAATAGAAAAAAATGGAAGGTATTTTTACTTGGCGGAGAGCATGGAGAAGCAAACAGTACAAAGTCAGAGCTTGAGAAAACATTTAAAGGAATACGAATAAAAGCATTATCCGGTCCGATGTTAAATAAGGAGGGGCAATCATTATCCAAAAGTGATAAAAAGAAAGAAGAGTCGGCTATCAAAGAAATTAATAATTTTAACCCCCATCTTTTATTTGTCGCATTTGTTTTCCCAAAACAAGAGAAGTGGGTGTACCGTTGGTACAAAAAGTTAAACATAGGTGGCGCGATGGTAGTCGGTGGTACATTTAATTATATATCTGGAAAATCTGAAATACCTCCTAAGTGGATGGAAGAAAAAGGACTTGAGTGGTTATGGAGGTTTATAAAAGAACCTGAAAGGGCAAAAAGAATATTTACAGCATTTCCGAAATTTCCTTTAGCAGTTTTTTTGGATAAATTTACGAGGTAACCTGTTTTTGAAACGGCTGCCAGAATTTGGAAAAGACTTCCGACTAATAAATAAAACTATTAGAAACAATTTCTCCTTGAATGACCCTTGACCCCAAGCATTCTTCCTTCTCACCTTTTCAGTATTATTCATACACGGTTCGAAGAGCGAATATACGGGGTCTGCGCCCCGTTTGATGTATAACTATCAAACAGGGGCTTGACACCTTTGCTACCGTTTGATACGTTGTGATTAGGAAAGATAATCGTTAGCTTCGCAACTGTATCAGATAGAGTATAAGTAGAAAGTAGTATGCAAGTTAAAAACCTAAGTAAATTACTAATTAACGAATTAACCAATTAACTAATCTTCTATTCCATGGCAGAGCTTACTAAAAAGAAAGTAAAGTTAGATGAATTACCTGATTTATTGACAGTGCGCGAAGTAGCAGAGCTTCTCAGAGTATCCCCGTTAACTATCAAGCGCTGGGGTAAACGCGGAAAACTTCCCGCAATCCGCATAAACTCCCGTGGCGACCGCCGCTATAAGAAGGAAGCAGTACTATGGTTATTGGGTATACAAGAAAAAACTGAGTGATCCAAAACTAACTCCATTTTTTCATCACCTGATTAAGAATTTGCTTGAAGACGATTTCACTGGTTTTTAGCAAAATTGATAAGTCTCCCAATAAAGATGCTTTCTCGACATAGATTCTGTCTAGTTTCATCCACTCGGCAAAACTTAAGCTGTGAGCGCCTGAAATAACCCAGGAGCTGGTCATTCCGGGTTTGACCAGTTCTCTTGCCTTTTGCGCATTCGTCAACTTTTTAGCTTCATAAACCGGGAGCGGACGAGGTCCTACCAAACTCATTTCACCTTTGATAACATTTATAAGTTGAGGAAGCTCATCGAGTCCGGTTCTTGCCAAAGACTTGCCTATTCCTACAAACCTCGGGTCGTTTCTAATCTTAAAAACCGGTCCATCGGCTTCATTCAGATGAGCATATTTCTTTTGGTCGTTCTCGGCTCCAACCTTCATGGTTCGGAACTTAATAAAGTTGAATACGCGACCCCTTTTACCAACTCGCTTTTGGGCAAATATGACAGGCCCGTGATTTACAAGTTTTAATAATAGGCCAAAAAGAAGGAAAACCGGAGATAGAAAGATAATTCCTACCAGAGCTAGTGTCAAGTCAGAGCATTTTTTGGATAACGAGTCGTGGTGGGAACTTGGTTTTTGCATTCTACTAGTATAACTAGATTTTGAATAAGGTGTTAATCTAGCCCTTGACACGATGCAACATATGGTATAAATTTGTACTAGATATGACATCGTTAACTACTATGAAAATCCTACAGTCTCTTGAAGAAAAAAGACTAAAGTTTGTAACTGAGACTGAATTCGCGCGGCTTTTTAAGATAGAAAATCAAAATACTCTTAACAAAACACTCCAGAGACTTAACAAGAACGGCATTTTGAAAAGGGCAGTTAAGGGGAAATATATTTTGGCCAATGCGGATTATGACGATTTTGAGCTGGCAAACTTTATAGTTGGGCCATCATATGTCAGTTTTGAATCAGCCCTTAGCCTTTATGGAATATTATCTCAATTTACTTATACTGTAACCTCGGTAACGATTAAACGCGCAAAGAAGGTCTTCTTTACAAAGGAATTTGAGTACACCCACCTTGATAGGAATTTATTTTGGGGTTTTGTAAAAAATAAAAATTTTTTAATAGCGGCTCCTGAAAAAGCATTTCTTGATACGCTCTATTTATCATTAAAAGGCTTAAGGAAGGTTGATTTGGATGAGCTTGACACCTCAATGCTTGATAAAAAAATTTTGGAAGGCTATCTAAAGAAGATGAGCAAACCCTTCCTTACAAAATTCATAATTAGAAAAAAGATTCTAACATGATTGATGCAATTACCTTAAAAGCTTTAGCCAAAAAATTCGAGATTGATAGCTTTACCATTTTAAGGGAGTATCTTCAAGTTAAGCTTTTAGACTCGTTTTATAAAGAAAGATCATTGAAACGTACATACTTTAAGGGAGGGACGTGTTTGAGACTGATATTCGGATCGAGTAGATTTTCAGAAGATTTAGATTTTACAACTTATGAGTCTAATGAAAAAATAGAAAGGATTATAAAAAAGTCACTCAAAAATCTTTCCCTTGAGTTTCCCAACATTTCGCTAAAAGTTCTGAGAACTCTTCAGGGTTTTAGTTTTAAAATTTTATTACCGACAGAAATTTCTGCACAACCTTTAACAGTGAGACTTGATTTTTCAAAAAGAGAGTCGGTAATCGAGCCGATGGTTAGCCCGATAGAAACTTCCCTTCCGATTTTAACTACGGTGGTGGTCGACCATCTTTCTCAAAAGGAGATTTTGGCGGAAAAAGTAAGAGCCATAACTAAAAGGGAAAAGGGTAGAGACCTTTTTGATTTATGGTTTTTGTTAGCTAAAGGAGTGTTTCTTGATAGGGAGTTTATTGCTAAGAAATTGGAATATTATCATGAGAAGTTTGAGGAGGATGAGTTGATAGATAAGATAAAAAAATGGGAAGAGGATGACATCGACGATGACTTGAGACGATTTCTTCCGGTATCGCAAAGAAAAATAATCCCGGAATTAAAAAGACTTACCCTTTCAAAACTTCTTGAGGAGAAGAGTTTAAAGAAATGAACACGGCTGGGGTAGCTTATCAAGCCCAGTAATAGCCAAAAATTTCCCTATTCCTACAAACCTCGGGTCGTTTATAATCTTAAAAACCGGACCATCGGCTTCATTTAGATGAGTATATTTCTTTTGATCCCGTTCAGCCCCCACATACATTGTCCTAAACATATATATACTAAATGGTTTACCTTTTTTCCCAGTACGCTTTTGCGTAAAAAAATATGGCCGTTACCTGTTAATTTTATTAGGATGAAGATAAAAATAATAAATGGGAATAGTATTATAAATGTGATGAATACAATCAGCGAGTCAAAAAAGTTTTTTTGGATTGAATCGTGATAAAGATTTACACTTATTCCATTTCTATTCATTTATTTAAAATTTTAAAAATTTTTGTATCTCCTGAAAAATAAACCAGTTTATATGAAGGATTATTTATAATTTTTTCGTATTTATTATATATAGCATCCGCATAAACAACCTTGCTTCCTAGATAAAGATAAGTAGGTTTAAGACTTCTGACTCTTTGATATATTTCATCTCTTTCGTAAAGTATAAAATCGTAAAATATTATCTTGCGGGTTGTGAACGCAGGTATCCATAAACCTGCATCTCCATAATTGTTTAGAAAAACGTCATCGGGCGTGGTATTTTTGGAAATCCACTCGAATGCAGATAGGTCATTTTGGGTTACAGAAACGGTTTTGTTAACAGCATCGTCAAATTGTTTGTAATTAATAACAAATTCGAAGGTAAAAGAAACAAATAGAATAATAATACTAATAATTGTACTCAAATTAGTTAATGAAAATATACTTTTTGATTTTAAAGATCGGATAAAAACATTAATTATCCATCGGAAAAATTCGGCAATAAAGTATGAGAACGGTATTAAGGTTAAAGTTAATACCCTATCAGGAAAAAATAAGGGTGAAAAAGGCAATATCCAAAATTTGCTGTTTATTATAAGTAAAATAGAAATAAAAATGGCTAGTATGAACCACCTTGAATGTCCGTTTTTCTTGAAAGTTTTTTGCGCAAGAAGTATACCAACTGAACCTATAAATAATATCTTCCAGCCGATATGATTTTGAATGTATAAAGGTAAGGTGTATACGGCATTTATTAAGTTTCCATTCCAAGCTATATTCTCGTTGAGCCTATGTAATTCCTTGATGTGATCTAAAGTTTCTTGAGATGGTAATTTTAGCAAAGTAAGGAAAGGAATTGAAAAGATTAAAAGAAATAAAATAATATAAGCTATAAAGGTAATATTTTCCCGGTTTAGTTTTTTTGTTATTTTTTTTAATTCAAATATGAAAATAGCCAAAACATAATAAGCCATAACGAAAGGTGGAAGTTGATGAGTAGTAAAGCTGGCAAAAAGAAGCATGGCGATAATAAAAGAGTTTGCTTTAGTAAACTGTTTAGAGCCTAAGACACGTAAACTATATACTAGTGAAAATATAACGAGTGATATAGAAAATATATTTGGATTTCCGCCCCAAACTATATAGTTATGAATGTTTATACTTACCCAAAGTATTGAAAAAACAGTTATAAAACTTACAAAATTTGAAAAGTATTTATTTAAAAAAATATATACGGCCCCGCCTAATAGAAAGTAGGTGAGAATTGTTACTAAGATTGCTGATTGGCCTATTGTAAAAGCAGATGTTTTGAACAATAAGGCTATTAATATCGGCATTCCGAAAGGAGACGAACCGAAATTTTGAATGGGCGCAACGGGTTCGTAGCTTGTCGGGAAGCCGTTTGTTTCGGTAATTAGTCGAGCAATGTATGTATGGGTAGACATATCTGCTCCAGGCGGAGCCATTTTTTGCAAAAATATTGGTATAAATGATAGTGTTGTAAGAAAGACAAAAATGAAAGAAAAACAATCTTTTTTTGTAATTTTGGGAGCATAGAACTCTTTTGTTGATTTAAGAAGTACTAGAATAAGAGTAATTAGGATTGTTAGGTATATATATTCTGTTAAGTCAAAAGGAATAAGTTTAAGCAGCCAAAAAAAGCCTATCCAGTACGATATCGATAATGCAATTGAAAACAAAAAATTTTCAAAGAAATTAGTTTTTATATTGACATAGAAAAGAAATAATAATCCTGGAAAAAAGAGTAAGAGTAAGGGTTTAAAGTAAAAAAATGAGATTAATGCAAGGATAATTACAGCTAACTTATGAGCGTAAATATTATTTTTATCAAACAGGAATTTTAGCATCGTTTTAAATATATCAGAATTGTTGATAATCATACAAAATAATAAATAGACTTTTTGGGTACTAAAATTGACTACTAAAATACTTAGTTATTAATATATTTAAATGTGTGGGATATTTGGAATTGTAACTTACGAGAAGGGTGAGGATACTTTAATCAAGCTCAAGACTTGGTCTCACGAGCTCTTTAAATTATCGGAATCAAGGGGAAAAGAGGCTTCGGGAATAGCCTTGTTGCAGAATAATAGACTCAAGGTTTACAAAGAAGCAGTCAGAGGCTCAAAACTAATTAGGCTAAAAACCTATACAGATTTATTTAGGAGCACAGACGCCTTTCCTATTGCCTTAATTGGACATTCGCGACTGGCTACACACGGTATCCAAACAAAAAATCGTAACAACCAACCGGTTTCAAATAAAAGAGGAGCTATCGTTCACAACGGGATAATAGTCAATGATAAAGAGATTTGGAATACATTGATAAGAAAAAAGCCAAGATTCGAGGTAGACACTGAAGTAATGCTTGAGTTGATATGTCAATATAGTCAGAACGGAGTCGGTATCGAACAGGCTATCTCATACTTTTATTCGAAAATAGAAGGCTCAGCCTCCATAGCATTTTTATTAAAAAATATCCCTGATTTAATTTTGGCCACAAACACGGGTTCTATTTATTTTGCCAGAACTAAAAATCCCAAATTATTCGCTTTTGCATCCGAAGATTATATTTTGAGAAAATTCCTTTTCAGAAATAACTTTCGAGCTAAAATTACCCAGCTTAAACCAAGGTATGGTTTGAGAGTGAATTTAAGAAAGCCTAAAGATAATACTTTTGAAATATCACATCCAAGTACCCGGTCGGATAATAATAAGCTTAATTTATTTGCCGTAGAAGAGATTCCCGGGAAAGGAGTAGTTGAAAAAGGCGTATTTACAATTTATTCAGTAATAAACGATATTAATAAATTAAAAAAGCACAAAATTGACTACGAAAGGATTGACAAATTAATACGGTGTACTCATTGTATCTTGCCATCGACCATGCCGTTTATAAATTTTAATAAAGACGGAGTTTGCAACTATTGTCAAAACCATAAAAAAATAATAACTAAAGGGAGAGGAGAATTAGAAAAAATTGCAGCCAAAGTTAGAAGCAAAAATGGTAAACCTGATTGTATTTTAGCTTTTAGCGGAGGCCGTGATAGTTCTTTTGGCCTTCATTATCTTAAGAAGGAAATGGGGTTGAATCCTATTGCTTACACGTATGACTGGGGAATGGTGACAGATTTAGCCCGGCGAAATCAAGCTAGACTGGTGGGTAAGCTTGGAGTGGAGCATCTGATAGTTTCAGCAGATATCACTTCAAAAAGAAATAATATTCGAAAAAATATTTTAGCGTGGCTAAATAAACCGGATTTAGGATTGGTTCCGCTTTTTATGGCAGGAGACAAACAAGCCGAATATTATGTTGATAAAGTAGCAAAGCAAGTTGGAGTCGACTTAGTTATTTATTGTTCAGGGTGTGAATTAGAGAATGACGATTTCAAAGCTGCGCATTGTGGTGTCAGAAATGCATATCCTAAGGCGGTACTGCATAATATGTCTTTGGGAGGGAAAATAAAAATGGCTTCATACTATACACTTCAATTTATAAAGAATCCTAAATATGTTAACAATTCATTATTTGATACAGCCTTTGGCTTTTTTTCCATATATATCAAACGTCATAGATATGTCTATCTTTGGGACTATATTACTTGGAATGAGGATAATATTGTTTCCAAATTAAAAAATGAATATGGGTGGGAAGGAGACGAAAAAGGAAAATTAACTTGGAGAATTGATGATGGAAGTTCTGCCTTTTATAATTATATCTATTATGTTGTTCAAGGATTTACCGAAAACGATACCTTTAGAAGCAATCAAATAAGAGAAGGTGATTTGACCAGAAATAAAGCTTTAATATTAGTTTACGAAGAGAATAAACCGCGTTATGAAGCCTTGAAGTGGTATTTTGATGTGATCGGTTTAGATGGGAATAAAGTTTTAACAGCAATTGACAAGATGTCAAAATACTACTAATTATTTGTACCCTGATAACTGCTTAGATCGATGCGATACAATTTAGTTCAACTAAATTGGGTTGAAATTACCCTCAAGAATTGTGTTTTCAATTATCTGGTCGTCAGAAGTTTCGAGTGATACCACAAGTAAATTTAAGGCCGGCAGGAATTCTGATGATATATAAGGCTGGGCATATTCGTATAAATCTTCGAGGACGTAATTGTTTTCATTTTTTATTAATTCTCCAATTTGGAAGAGAGAGTCTGGTGATTCACCCATCCATACAAAGTAATACTGTCCAACCTCAAGATCGGGTAATTGGGCAGAAATTTGGTGTTTGTGATAGGTTAATGTCCGTGTTCGGGTCACCATACCAGTTGAACTTCCACCTGTTCTGTCAACCAGATTGATAGTTTCTGTTCTTATGAAGGATTCAGGAGTAGGTGAAGGAGGTATTTTTGAAGTAAGTAAGGGTACATCTTTTGATTTCGAATCTACTTTTTCCCGATTGCGTGTTAAGATTCCGAAAGTTACGCCCGATATAGCTAAAATTACTATGAGCAAAGCAATTATAATAAGTGGTTTTTTACTTTTGGTATTAACTTGTTTTGTAATTATTTGCTGATTGCTGGTTACCTGAGTAGGTAAACTGGATTGTTCAACTTCTCCCGTTTGTGGTTGAGGGTATTGATTAATTGGATTTTGTTGCTCTTGGGTGGGGTCATCCATTTCTGGATTCAGTATAAAGCTCTATTAACTAAACAGTCAATAACGTTAGAACATCTTTGGTATAACTAGACTATAATTATCTTGTATATGAGAAATTATTTAGATTTACTTTGGGCGATGACTGAGAAGGAGTTAAAAGTGCGTTACAAAAAAACTATATTAGGATTTTTGTGGATAATTCTAAATCCATTACTACTAATGTCTATTATAGGATTTTTATTCTCTTTTTTTATCAAAATTCCTAATTATTATTTATTTCTTTTGGCGGGGCTAATTCCGTGGACTTTTTTCTCGAATTCTATCAATGAATCGACCAATAGTATTGTTAACGAGAGAAGGCTATTACACAAAGCCAAGTTTCCTATTGAGCTAATTCCTATCTCGGTAGTTTTAGCAAATATAATCCATTTATTAATATCGATAATTTTACTTATCATAATTATATTTATTATTCAGGGTGTGGTTTTTGCTAAACTAATATTATTATTACCAGCTTTACTGCTTATAGTATTATTTACTTTAAGTTTATCGCTAATTGTATCTACTCTTTACGTTAAATATCGGGATGTAGGTTATCTTGTGAGAACGGGATTAATCTTAGCTTTTTATGCAACCCCAATAATATACAACATAGGGCTTATACCTTCAGGAATACGTGATTTTTTTGTATTTAATCCCCTAGCTGGAGTTTTTGAGCTTTTTCGATTTTCTTTATTTAACCAAGGAGAAATTAATTTAAAAATATTAAGTTTAAATGTCATAGTAATTACTATTTTCGTTCTTCTGGGAATATATACGTTTAATAAAGAAAAAAATTTCTTTGTAGATTGGATTTGAAATGCAAAAAACGATTATTCGATTGAATAGAATTGGGAAAAAGTATTTGGTGAGTCATCAGAAACCAACGCTAGTTGGTAATATTTTAGGACAGGGAAAGAGTGAGGTCTTTTGGGCTCTTAAGAAAATAAATTTGAACGTAAAAGCGGGAGAAAAAGTAGGTATATTAGGTCCAAATGGAGCAGGAAAGACTACACTTCTTAAAATAATCGCCGGCATATCAAATCCTACGGTAGGCAGTGTTGAAACATTTGGCAAAGTTGTCTCTGTTATGAATTTAGAAGCTGGATTTCACCCGGATCTAACCGGAGAGGAGAACATTTATCTGAACGGAATGTTAGTTGGAATGAAAAAGAAAAATATAAAAACCAAATTTAAAGAAATCGTGGACTTTGCCAATATCGGTAAATTTATAGATGCTCCTTTTTATACTTACTCAGAAGGGATGAAGTTCAGACTTGCTTTATCAGTTGCCCTTGCAAGCAATTGTAATATTTTAATAATTGATGAAATCTTTATCTCCGGTGATATTAATTTTCAACTAAAGACGATTGATGCTATCAGAAGAATCCAAAAAGAAAGAGAAGTAACTACATTAATCACATCTCATGTTCCAGCTTTCGTTTGGGCTTTTGCAAATACTTTTTATTTTTTAGACAACGGTTTCATTAAAAAAATTCCAACTAAAGATATGGAGAAAATGGTAATGGATGTAGATAGAAAGTTTAGAAAAAACATGTACATCTATAATAATCAAGATGTGGAAAGTAAAAATATTGGAAAAACTGCATTTTAGAAAATTAAGAACTTTTGTAATTTCACTTTTTAAGTTTGGAATATTTAATGGTCAAGTGGGTAAAGTAATTATTGATTATTACGATGGTTATTGGGGTCAACAAGTAGATCGCGGAACAGGAAATCTTGGTTTTGGTCTTATTCACTATAGTTTAATTGCTAATTTGAAACCAGAGAGAGCTTTGTGCATTGGATCACAGAAAGGATATATACCTGTAATCTGTGCGTTAGCCTGTAAGGATAATAAAAAAGGATTTGTAGATTTTGTCGATGCGGGTTATGACATAGGACATCCTAAGGCATGGAGCGGTATTGGATTTTGGAAAAAAATTAATTCAAAAAAGCATTTTTCTTATATGGGTGTAGGAAATAGAATTAATACTTATGTTATGACTTCAAAAGATTTTATAAAAAAATATCCAAAACGAAAGTATGGATATATTTATATCGACGGGGACCACTCCTATAAAGGTGTTAAAAATGACTTTGAGCTTTTTTGGCCTAAATTAAGGAAGGGGGGATTAATATGTTTCCACGACATAATAGCTAAAGGTAAATTTAATAATAGATATGGATTCGGAGTTTGGAAATTGTGGCAAAGGTTGGTGAAGAAATACCCAAATATTCAATTTAACTCACATCCCGGATTGGGCATATTACAAAAAAGATAAATATGTTTGGATTAAAAACTTTTCTTGATGAAAAAATTTCTAATCGGAATTTTCCCAGCAAACCTACCCCGTACTTAAAAAGAAAGATACAATTACTCCGGTTACATTACAATCTTTACAATCAAAGACGCTCAGCAGGACTTTCGGATTTACTTTCGCTTATAAATAGGGAAGCAGCTCTAGTGTGGAAAAAATTATTACCTTACAATCCGAACAATTTGGGCAATTGGTCTTTCAAACCCGAGGCTTCTTCTCAAGTAACATCGAGAATAGAAAAAGAAGTAATAGCAAAGATGATAAGTCTTTATAGAGGTGAAAAAAGCAGTTTTGAAGGGTATTTCACCAGCGGAGGTACTGAGTCTAATATTTTTTCCACTTGGCTAGGAATTAAATCTTTGGAAAAAAAGGGTATAAAAAGAGAAAAGATGATTATTCTAAAAAGCAGTCTAACTCATTATTCTTTAGATAAAGCGGCTGACATTACTGACTTGAAAACTTATACGGTTGCACTGGACGAAAAAAGCTGGGGAATAAATCCCATAAATATGATAAATACGATTGAAATGTTAGTAGCTAAAGGGTATAAGGGATTTCTAATTCCACTTACTTTAGGTTACACCCTCACAGGAACAGTAGATCCTATTGACGAGATTTGTTTAGCAGTTGATAAATTAAGAAAAAAGCGAAAAGTGGAATTTTTTCTTTGGATAGATGCGGCTTTTAATGGGTTAATAGAGCCGTTTCTGAACAAGGAATTTATTCCATTCAGAAACACCAATATTCAAACATTTAATACGGATTTCCATAAATACGGGTTCGTTCCTATACCTGCCGGTTTAATATTGTATAGGAAGGAACTTCGTAACTTAATAGAGAGGCCAATTGACTATCTTAAGCAGAAGGACAGTACTCTTTTAGGATCAAGAAGCGGAATAGCGCCTGTTAGTTGTTGGTTTGTAATTAATTCATTAGGAAAGGAAGGATTTAAAAAGTCGATTTTAGAAATGCAAAAAAAGATGCGACATTTTGTAAAAGAGTACAAAACCAATAAAGATTTAAAATTTGTTGTTTTTCCCCGAAGTCTTAACTGCGCTATAATAGCAAAAAAGATGAACTCTGATATTTTAAATTTTGCCAAGTCATATGGGCTGGATTTTAGAAAAACCGAAGTTATGTTTGTCAACCGAAAAGAAAAATATTTAATATCCAAATTATTTTTTTTCCGCTGAAATGAAGAAGGATTTATCAAAAGAAGAATTCACTTTTGACGATATTCTGTTACTTCCTGGAAATCCAACTATAGAATTAGCTGAAGAGAAGATAATTGATATTTCTTCGAGTTTAACGAAAAAAATTAAATTAAAGGTGCCATTGGTTTCATCAAATATGTCAAATGTAACGGAATCCGAGATGGCAATAGAATTAGCCATAGTGGGGGGAATAGGAATAATTCATCAATTTATGGAAAAGGAGCGACAGTTAGAGGAGGTAAGGAAAGTGAAAAATCAAAACCTTTTAGTTGGAGCGGCTGTTTTTAGTTTTGGCAACGAAGTAATTAGTCAAATTAAAGCATTAAAGAAGATTGGTTGTGATGTTGTTTTGATTGATAGTGCCAATGCTCACAACAATAGAGTAATTAAACTTGTAAAGGATATCAAAAAAGAAATAGACTGCGAGTTAATTGTAGGAAACGTGGTAACTTCAGAGGCTACGAGAGATTTAATACGGGTTGGTGTAGATGGTATTAGAGTAGGAATTGGTCCTGGGTCTCATTGCACTACAAGGGTTATTACAGGATTTGGTAGACCTCAGCTTTCAGCCATTATGGAATGTGCGCAAGTAGCTAAAAAGTATAAAGTCCCTATAATGGCAGATGGAGGAGTAAAAAGCCCTGGTGACGTGGTTAAAGCACTTGCTTTGGGTGCTGATACCGTCATGTTAGGGGGGATGTTAACCGGGACCGACAAAAGTCCGGGTAAGGTTTTTAAAAGAAAGGGTAAATTTTATAAAGAGTCTTGGGGTAATTGTACAGATAAAGCCTATAGATGGACTTTTCCAAAAGGTAAAATTAGACAGATAACTAAAAGTGCAATAAGACGAATTATTCCTAAAAGAAATCTACGTGTTGAGGAAGATATAGATTTCGTAGAGGAAGGAGTAAGTGCACTAATTGAATATAAAGGAGAAGTAAGGCAAATATTAAACCAAATTAAAGGTGGAGTGAGAAGGGGTTTATGGTACGGAGGGGCAAAAAATATTAACAATTTACAAAAGAAAGTAAAGGTTATACATATTACACCGTCTTCCCTCCAAGAAGCTCAAGCGAGTATTTAAACTAAAAATAAGAATAATTTTTTTTTGGACTTTATATTAAAGAGAGGTCAAACCACTAATGAGAATTAGAGACTCTGTTTATTCTGAGAAATTTATTTTTTTAATCTTTATTGGTTTTGTATTTATTTTCTGTTATCGATATATTTCTTATCTTCCTCTAGGTTACGACGGGGCTCTCTTTCTCCAAGTACCAAAGAGCTTGGTGCTATTTAATGAATATCGATCAAATTCTGCCTGGTTTGATCCAGCCATAACCACTGGTTTTCCTGTACTGGTGCCGATTTATTTTATTTTCTATCTTTTTGGAATCGGACTTCTGCAATCACGAATAATCATGCTAATTTATTTTCTGAGCTTCGTTACAATAGTATTTCATTCCTTTAAAAAGAACGTAAAAAATTTTTATATATCCCTTTTTTTATTAATAACATTTATTATTATTCTTTTTTCAACTATTCCACATATTATGTATTTTGTAGTTGATCCGATGGGTGAAATACCTACTGTTCTCTTTTTTCTATTTTCGATTTATATAATGGCAAGTGTTTATAAAACTCAATTAAATAAATATTCTGGTCAAC
>Ga0214473_10005052_pt1 | contig 15821 bp, 13 predicted proteins | sample RVTome_7_FD_203509 | JGI IMG/M metagenome (GOLD analysis project Ga0214473, IMG submission 203509) | Soil microbial communities from uranium-contaminated site in the Upper Colorado River Basin, Wyoming, United States - RVT98D197 | ecosystem: Environmental > Terrestrial > Soil > Contaminated >... | reverse complement strand
GCCGTGCACAATGCCGGCTACATGTATCCCGCGCCCGGTAAGCGACGTCTGCAAGACGTCCTTCCGGAGGCGCTTTTCGGTGATGATCCGAAGGTGATCGCCAGCCAGGCTGACTCGAAGTACCCCGTTGAGTTGATTGAGCGCCACCAACGCATCCTGCAAGGGCTCAGCGGAAAGCTCCCAGATTACGCCGGCAGTCAGTTGGTGTTTCAGAGTCGACGGAGTGTCCATGGCCAGTAGCCGGCCGTCCCGCATGATTCCAACGCGCTCACAGTACTCCGCCTCGTCCATGTAATGCGTGGTCACGAGGACAGTGACGCCTTTCTCGGTCAGGCGGTAGATCAGATCCCAAAAAGCCCGGCGCGCAGTTGGGTCGACGCCGCTCGTCGGTTCGTCCAGAAAAAGGAGTTCGGGCTGATGCACGAGGGCGATTCCGAGGGCCAGGCGCTGCCGCCAACCAGCCGAAAGCGAACGCGCAAGGCTCGCGTCGTGACCAGTTAGTCCCACTTCTCCGAGCGTCGCGCGGACTCGCTCGGCGTCCCCGATGCCGTAGACCCCCGCGTAAAATGTCAGATTCTCAAGAACGGTGAGATCGTCGTATAGGGCGAACTTCTGTGACATATAACCGGCGCGCGCGCGGACGGCAGCCGATTCGCGGAAGGCATCATGGCCCAATACCAGCGCCCTGCCTTCCGTCGGTTGGAGCAATCCGAGCAACATTCGGATGGTGGTGGTCTTGCCCGACCCATTGGGACCCAGGTAACCGACCACCTCCCCTCGGCCCACCTCGAAGCTGACATGATCCACGGCGACAAAATCGCCAAACCGCCGCGTGAGTTCGTCAGCGTGAATCACGGGCTCATTCATAGGCTTGCTCCGAGAGGTAGATGAAGACATCCTCCAGATCGGGAGCAATTGGGCGGAGCTGATCCACCTTGCCTCCGCCGTCTGCCAGTGCCTGTGAGAGGCGGCGCGTCAGACTCTTGGTCGCTTTTTCAGCCAGGCGCAGGTGCAGCCGATCGCCAAATGCTCGGACCGTCTGGACCGCCCGGTCGGCCTCTGCGAGCCTGCGAAGGAGTCTTGCTGGCGAGCCCCGCATCTCCAGAATCCGGCCCTCAAGCTGGCCGCGCAGCTTCGAAGGACTGTCCTCTGCGATCAGCTTCCCGCGGCGCATGAAGCCGACCCGATGGCATCGGGCTGCCTCGTCCATGTACGGTGTGGAAATCAAAACAGCTACTCTGCCGTCCTTGGCGGAGGCTTGGTCGACATCGACGGCTGAGCCGGCCGGGGATGCAGTTGAGGTCAGGGCGATGAGCAGCTGCCAGAAGTCCTGGCGCGTGACCGGGTCAACGCCGGTGGTCGGCTCATCCAGAAGCAGAACTCGCGGACGCGTGACGAGGGCCGTCGCCAAGCCAAGCTTCTGACGCATCCCTCCAGAAAGGTGGCCGGCTCGACGATCCTTGAACGGCGCCAGACCCACGAACTCCAGGATCTCCATGCACCTCGGCCGCCACTGATCAGGACGCAGGCCGCGGACTTCAGCGAAGAAACGGATGTTCTCGAGGACGGTGAGGTCCTCATACAGCGAGAACCGCTGCGAAAGATAGCCGATCTGCGCGCGGCCATCCTCGGGCTTGCGAGCCATGTCGAAGCCCGCGACCGTGCACTCGCCGGCATCGGCCTTGAGCGCGCCGACTATCAGGCGTATGGCGGTGGTCTTTCCCGCTCCATCGGAGCCGACGAGCCCATATATCTCGCCCGCGCCGACTTGGAGCGTCACACCATCGACCGCGCGGATCTCACCAAAGGCCTTCTGGAGGTCCCGCGCTTCAATCATGTCTGACACAATGGTGTGCTCCACTGCATCCGAAGGAGTTGGCCGAAGGGGAGTAGATCATTTGCATCGGACCGCATTCGCCGTCAGTCCTCCACCGTTCTGACCTTCAAACACTCCAACGTTTCAACGTTCTAGCGTGTGAACGTTACGTCTGCCGGCATGCCGGGTTTGAGTCTGCCCTCTGGATCGGTCACCGTCAGCTTGATGGCGTACACCGTCGAGCTGCGTCCCTCCGCCGTCTGCACGTTGCGCGGCGTGAACTCCGCCTGATCCGCTATGTGCGTCACCTCCGCCGTGAACGTCGCCTCCGGGAACGAGTCCACTTTCACGCTCGCCGCCTGCCCCAGGTGGATCTCCCCGTACCGATCCTCCGGCACGTACACCGTGATCGTCAATTGCCGGATGTCCCCCATCGTCAGCGCCGCCGCCCCCGGCTGCACGTATTCCCCAGGCTCCACGCTGCGCGTCAGGATCACCCCCTCCATCGGCGCATACACCGTCAGCTTCCCCAGCTGCGCATCCAGCAGATCCAGGTTGGCCTGCGCCTCCGCCACCGCTTTCTGGCTTTGATCGTACGCCGTCTCGGCCTGGTCCACCACCCCTTGCGCCGCCGTCACACTCGGCGCTTGATCGTCGATCTGCAGCGCACTGTACCGATCCAGCGCCGCATAGTACCCCTCTTGCGCCACCTGCACTTCCGCCCGCGCCTGCAGCATGGCCGCCGCTTCCTTCGTGTTCAACAGGGCGTCATAGGCCTGCTGCGCCGCCGTCAGCTCCGCCTTCGCCGCCTCAAACTGCGCCTGGCTCACGTCCGTCAGATACTGGTCCCCCGTGCACCCGTAGTACACGTTGATCAGTTTCTTGTCCGCCAGCACGTACCCTTGGTCCGTCCCGCAGTGCGTCTTGTTGTACCGCCCCTGCGGCGATTTCGCATCGTCCGAGTTCTGCGCCCGCTCATCCACATCCTTGCTCACCTGGTACGCCACCCGCGCCGCCAGCACCCGCTGCTCCGCCGCCAGAAAATCCGCCTCCCCCACCGACTCCGAGACCGTCGCCAGCTTGGCCTCCGCTGCTTCCCACGCGCTCTTCGCCGCATCGATCTGCGCTTGCACCGCCTGCACCTGTTCCGAGCGCGCAAAGTACCAGTTCGGCTGATCAAACTGCTGCTGCTGTTTCGAGAACCAGTCCTCCAGCCGCGTCGCCTTCCCCGCCACCAGCGCCCCCTCCAGCGCCTGCTGGTACTGCGACTTCGCAATCTCCAGCGCATTCCCCGCCGTCCGGCTCCCCGCCTGCGCCGACGCCAGCCCCGCCGCCGCCACCTTGCGCTGCTCCTGCAGGAGCGTCCCATCCAGCACCAGCAGCGCATCCCCCGTCTTCACGCTCTGGCCCTCATCCACCCGCACCTCCACCACCCTCCCGCTCAATTCCGGCGAGATGTTCACCGTCACCGTCTCTATCGTGCCCGAGGCCTTCAGTTCCGTGCCGCCATTCGCATTCAGCGCACGTATTCCGTAGTACGCGGCAATCCCCAGCACCAGCACCGCCGCTACGATCAATGCCCTCGAGGGTCGTCTGCTTTCCATCTTGTGCTCCTTCTCCGAATCCGCGGCCCTCAGTCCAGCCGCTTCCGAAAACGCGCTGCCGCGGCACCCATGATGAGGATCGCGAAGACAGCCAACGCCAGGATCTGCGACTCCAAAGCGGCGGCACCAACACCCTTTATCAGCAGGGACCGCACAATCACCAGGTAGTAGCGCAGCGGAATGAGATATGAAACCAGTTGCAGCAACCGGGGCATGGCGTCAATTGGAAAAAAGAAACCGGAAAGGAACACGCTTGGCAGCAGGGTCATCATCACGGCCAGCATCGCCTCCTGCTGAGTATTCGCAATCGTGGAGGCAAACAGCCCGATTCCCAAACCCGACAGCACAAACAGCCCCGAGAGCAGAAAGACCAATCCGAGATCGCCGCGAATGGGAACATCGAACCACCAACGTCCGATGACAAGAACCTCCAGCACATCCACCATTGCCAAAATGGCATATGGCAGGATCTTGCCCACAATCAGTTCCCAGGACCGGATGGGCGTGACGATCAATTGCTCGATCGTGCCGCGTTCGCGCTCGCGCACGACCGCCGTCGCTGTCAGGATGGCGGTGATGAAGGACAGAATCATGCCCATGACGCCCGGAATGTTGAAGTAGGCGGAGATCAGGTCGGGGTTGTACCAGACCTGGGTTCGCAATTCCACCGGCGTACTGTTCAGTGCCGCGCGACCCGAAAGGGTGCCCTGCTGAGTCGTTATCGCCGTTGCATAGGCTTGACCAATAAGTCTGGCGGCAGACAGCGCCGTCCCGCCGACCGTCGCGTCCGAGCCGTCCAAGACCATTGAGACTTGCGCCGTGCCCTCGGCGAGGCGCCGGTCGAAGTCGGGCGGTATCACGAGGGCAGCGCGCGCCTGCCCCTTCTCGATGAGCAGGCGGTACTGGTCCTCCGATCCGACAATGTAGCTGATCCGGAAGTAGTCGGCCGCCCTGAAGGCATCCAGGAGTTGACGCGACTGCGGAGTGCGGGATTGGTCCCACACTGCCAGCGAGATGTTCTTCACATCCGTGGTGGCCGCATACCCAAGCAGGAACAGCTGCATGATCGGCATGATGACAATAAGAATGAGCGTGCGCGCATCCCGGCGAATCTGAATGAATTCCTTGCGGACGATGGACAGCAGTCGCAGACTCATGGGCGCGCCTCTTTCAAGATCCCGTGCAGGAAGATGTCCACGAAGTGGTCAATGGCGCCAGTCGACATCTCGGGCGGCATGGACCTGCCAAGGATCGTTTCGGTAATGTAGTACGAGAAGAACATGCCCAGGAATGCCCGCGCCAGGACGGGCGCGGGCATTGTCCGCAGGCTGCCCTGTGCAGAACTGATTCGCTGCGATAACGGGGCAACCAACGGTAGGAAATTCTCAAACAATTTGGGAAGGTGGCGGGCCTTGAACTCGACTATCTCAATCAGCATCAAATTCAGGAAATCGGGATGATGGCCTAGCTGCTCGACCAACGTATGGGCCGCATTTCGGACGTAACTTTCGATACTGTCGCCCTCCACCGAGCCAAGCAGAGGAATAATCTCAAGCAAAGGGTGGCGGCCCTCGATCACCGTTCGGAAAATCGCCTCCTTCGAGGAGAAGTGATTGTAGATTCCGCCCAGGGCCACATGCGAGCGAACGGCGATATCCCGCATGGAGGTGGCCGCAAAGCCCTGTTTGACAAACAGAGCGTAGGATGCGTCGAGGATGGCGCCGCGTGTACGCTGTCCTCGTGAGACTGCCGGAAGTCTGTTTATCGCTCTCATGCCATGCGAACGAACGTTCGTTTCCATTATGCCTGAGAGAGCGTATTATTGTCAAGGCATTCCCGCCTCCGAATTCTCCCCATTCGGGGGGCGGAACTGCGTTGGCGCTGCCCGGCAGCGAGAATCAAACGAAGGTGGCCCCGCACGCGGCGCGGAGGGCCGCCCCGTGTCCTGACCTGCCCTTTGCATGTGGCTTCGGTCCCGTGAATTTGGCACCGCTGGCAACAATAAAAGAGAGACGGATGGGTGTCACCCATCCGTCTACACGGCTTGCCTGCGGCAAGGGAAGGAACGAAGCGGCTGGCTAGTCGTCCAGCAGACGCCTGGAACAAAACCCAGGGTTTAGTCCAGCTCTACGGTGCTTCGATCCCTCCGTAAGAATGCGTCTCAGGCGGTGTGTCGATAGCGCACCTCCTTCCCATTCCAAGCCCATCTTACCTCAAATCGATGAGTCGTGCACTAGCCCCGGAACGGCATACCTGGAGTGTTCGCGCCGAATTCGGGATCAGGCCAGTGAGCAAGTATGCGCTCGATGGAGGGGTAAAGTGGAAGCAAGTCAACCCTGTAGGTCCTCCCGGCGTACGCCCGCATGAGATCCCGCGCCGTCCGCAGCGCCGCCCTATCCCAACCAAGCGGCAGGGCCATCAACTTGGGGATAATGCGGCCCCGATCCGCCGCCTCCTCATGACGCCTTGGGAGAGACTGCAGGAATCTGAACTGGCATTGCCAGGCGTCGAGTTCACCGTACACCGACAGTGCTGTCATCCATCCTTGTTGCACATGCCGCACCTCGTGAACCAAAAGACTCAGGGCATACGATGCGCCCGCCGGCCGCCCGGCGTAGCGTGGATGGCTTTCAATGCGGTTCCAGGGGGTCCAGCGCGCGCCAGCCGATTGGGCACGAATGCCGACATGGATGCCGTGCAATTTCACGAAGCTCACCGCCTCATGGCCCACAGGGCCCGACCGGTCGAGGCTCGCCAGCAGCTGCGTCACCCAGTCGGCGTAGGCGGACGGATGCGCGCTACGGCGTGGCAAGAGCCGTGTCCCGTAATTTGATGAGATAGAGTATCAGAGGCTCGGCTGGGGAATCCGCCAGGGTAGTATCGTCCAGATGGATATTGGCGCTTGCATCCTGCGAGGCAATCTCCAAATCATACAAGAAGCAATCGGCGCAGGCTGATTCCCGCGGCGTCGGAGCAGGCGAGAGGGCTCGAGCATATAGTTGGCTCAACTCTGCAATCGAGTCACGCGGCAATTGCCCCACAACATTGTGCCCGGAGCGTTTGTCGGCGACCGCCAGTCGTCCATCGCTGGAGACCTGAACGGTTTTACTGACGCCGGCAAATCCACCCGTCTGCCTGAGTGTAATGATCCAATTTCCGGCACCAGCGGATGGCGATTGCGTGTTCGGCGCTTCGGGTCGCGCAGGCGCGCAGGCACCGACCAGCAAGAGAAACATGGCTTGCACGAGAACGAGTCGCCTGCCTTCAATCGACGACCGCACCCCGACAGTATACCCGCCTGGCACGGCGCCGCTTCTGGCACGACCGCGCCATCGCTCCGCAGGGCTTTCGCGGGCTTGATAGCCCCTGATAGCGTCGACTGGTAGAATTCCCGCATGCGTAGAGTCGCCGTGCTGGGTGTCGGTCAGACGGTTGTTGGCGAGCACTGGGACAAGTCACTGCGTGAGATAGGGGGAGAGGCGGCGTTCGCCGCCATGCGTGATGCCGGCATGGACCGAGTGGATTCCCTGTACGTAGGCAACATGCTCTCGCCGTTGGTGGATGGACAGAACCAGCTGGGTGCCCTCTTTGCCGACTGGATCGGGATGTGGCATCACGAAGCGGTCAAACTGGAGGCGGCCTGTGGCTCCGGGGCGGCTGCCTTTCGAGCTGGTCTCATGGCGGTCGCCTCAGGGGAGGTTGAGTCCGCCCTGGTCCTGGGCGTTGAGAAGATGACCGACAAAGTCGGCCACGACGTCACGGCGGCGCTGGCAACAGCGGCCGATGCGGACTACGAAGTCGAGCAGGGGGTGTCATTTGTCGGATTGAACGCCCTCATCATGAAGCGCTATATGCATGAATTCGGTTGGCAGCACGGCGACTTTGCGGCGTTTTCAGTTAATTCGCACGCCAATGCGACGCACAACCCATTCGCGCGCTTGCGCGAAAAGGTCAACGCCGAGAAGTTTGACAAATCCCCCATGATAGCTACTCCGATCAATCTGTTGGATGCTTCGCCAATAGGAGACGGCGCTGCGGCCGCCATCCTCGTCGCTGCCGAGTATGTCACTTCGAACCCTCTCCGGCCGCGCATTCTGGTCACTGCCTCGGCCTCGGCGACGGACACGATCGCGGTGCACTCCCGCAAGGACCCGATGTTCCTGGACGCCGCTGCCCGCTCGGCCAAGCAGTGCTATGACATGGCTGGCGTGGGACCAGAGGACATCGACGTATTTGAGCTTCATGATGCCTTCTCGATCATGGCTGCCCTCTCGCTCGAGGCTTGCGGATTCGCAGAACGTGGCCAGGGAGTCCGCCTCGCGCTCGATGGGGACATCACGGTCGGCGGCCAGGTGCCCATCTGCACGCGCGGCGGACTGAAGGCCCGCGGTCATCCGGTGGGCGCAACCGGCGTCTACCAGATCGTGGAGGTTGTGCAACAGCTGCGCGGCGAATGCGAGGCCACCCAGGTGGAGCACGCCGCCATTGGCATGGCGCAGAATATCGGCGGCAGTGGTGCCACAGTCCTGACTCACATCCTGCAAGCGGAATAGAGCCGGCGGCGCGTCCGGCCAATTCCCTGATCCGCCGGCCGCCGATCCAGAGACCACTCCAGGACGGGCCTCTAGCACGTTGTGCGCCGAAGTCACCGCTCAATGGCGGTCGTGTACAATTGCCCGGTGCGCGACCTGCTGCGTTGGCTATTGCGAAGGCTGATCGACCTGATCGCGAGGGTGGAGATCCGTGGATACGAGAACGTTCCCCAGACCGGGGCATTCATCATCGCCACCAATCATCTCGGCATGATCGATTCGCTGCTGCTCTTCTACTCGCTCGATCGCTGGGATGTCTTCATTCCTGTGGCCGAGAAGTGGGAACAGAATCCGTTTCTTCGCTGGCTTGGCAAATACCTCAACTTCATATTCATCGACCGCTTCAACCCTGACTTGAAGGCTATGCGCAAGATGATTTCCCTGATGGAAAGAGGCGATATCCTGGTCATCGCACCGGAGGGCACGCGGTCCCGCGTTGGCTCCATGAGCGAGGGAAAGCCGGGAGTCAGCTATCTGGCAGCAAAGTTGCAGCGATCTATCGTTCCAATCGGCTTGGCAGGGACCGAGGACAAGGCAATTTTCGGCAATCTGCCGCGTTTTCGGAAATCAACCATCGTGATCAACGCCGGCAAGCCTTTTACCCTTTCCCCTTTCGCAACCAGGGATCGCGATGCCGCGCTAAGACAGGATACCGACGAGATCATGTGCCGAATCGCGGCGCTGATCCCCGAAAAGTACCGCGGCGTTTACGCCAATCATCCGCGACTGAAAGAACTGCTCGCCGCAAGCTGACCGGCGCGCCATGTCACCGCTTGGAGCGTGGACTGCGGGCCAATCCCGATCTCAAGACCGGCATGAGCCCCTGCTGCCCGGCGCGCCCGAAGAAACGGCACGTCGCCCGGCAATCAGAGGATCTCGCCTGTTGAACGCGACAGATACTGTCCCCCACCCCTGCGACCCATCCATCGATCACCATCGACGATCAGCTGGCCCCTGAGGAAGACCTTTTCCGGATAGCCGGTCAGTTCCCAATCCTCGTACAGGTTGTAGTCGGTCCGCTGATGGGACATGGCCACACCGTAGTTGACACAGCGATCGGGATCCCAGATTACGATATCAGCATCGGAGCCGGGCAGTAGCGCCCCCTTCCGAGGATAGAGGCCGAAGATGCGCGCCGGATTCGTGCTGTTGAGAGCCACAAACTGATTGGCGGTAATCCGGCCGGCACGCACGCCATACGTCCAAAGGATCGGAAGTCGATCCTGGACCCCCGGCAGCCCGTTTGGGATCTTCGTGAAGTCCTCGCGCCCGAGTTCCTTCCCCGGAATTTGAACGGCTTGGCCCTCATACATGATTGGCCGGCTGCCGTCAAAGAAAAACGGGCAATGGTCAGTCCCGATGGTCTGGATCGTTCCATCCCGCAAGCCTGACCAAAGGCGGCCGTTGTCCTGTTCGCTGCGGAGCGGCGGGGAGCAGATCCACTTGGATCCGTCCGGCCGGCGCAGCACGTCCTGCGTGAAGAAAAGGTATTGGGGGCAGGTCTCACCCATGATTCTCGTTCCGTGCTCGCGTCCGTAACGGAGCATATCGACCTCGCCACCCATGTTCAGATGGACGATGTAGACCGGCGCCTCGGCCTCGTTGGCCATCGCCGCCAGGCGGAGCGTGGCATCGACGGCTCCCCAGCCGGGCCGTGTTCGTGCATGCCACTCGGGCTCGACATGGCCCGCGGCAAGGGCCTCGGGAACCAGGACTTCGATCACGTCACCATTCTCGCAGTGCGCCATGACCAGCAGGCCGTTGTCGCGCGCAATTCGCAAGGCACGGAAGATGCTGGCGTCGTCGAGGCGCAGGCGGCCGTTGTAGGCGGTGAATACCTTCAGAGTGGTGATCCCCATGTCCCGGAGCGCGGGCAATTCACTGGCGATGCGTTCGTCGAACTTCGTCAGGTTCATGTGGAACGAGTAGTCGATCGCCGCCTTCTCGGCCTTTCTTCGCCAGGCCTCCACTGATTCGGCTAGCGTGGGAAAGTCGAAGGAGACAAAATCAAGCACCGTGGTCGTGCCGCCAAACGCTGCCGCCTTGTGCCCGGTGTAGTGGTCATCGGATGAGACCGTGCCGAACATCGGCAGGTCGAAGTGTGTGTGCGGATCGACCCCGCCAGGCAACACCAGCTTGCCAGAGGCATCCACGACGATGTCCGCATCCCTGGCAAGATCCCGGCCGAGTTCGGAGATCCGCTCCCCCTCTATCACGAGGTCCGATTGAAACGTCTCGGATGCAGTCACAAGCGTTCCGTTCTTGATGAGCGTCGTCATGATTGCTCCTACAGGCGCCAGAACACCATCATACCCACCAGCAGCACGATGAAGCTGACGAGCGTCAATGGCCATCCAATTCGAAAGAAGTCCCGAAAGGTGTAATTTCCCGGCGCGATCATCAGGATGTTGACCGGATGCGCCAGCGGAGTCAAGAACGATGCAGAGCACCCGATCGCGGTGGCGACTGCAATCGCCTGGGCACTCACCCCCATTTGAATGGCCGCGCTGATGGTCACGGGTCCCGTGACAAGCGCAGCCACCTGTCCACCCATCAACTGGGTCAGGAGCGAAGTCAGCAGATAGGCGCCGGCGGCGAGACCGAGTGGGCCAAATGGTGTTGCAGCCCGGATCAGGCCATTCCCCAGAATGTCGGCCAAATGCGTTTCCACCATCGCGTTGCTCACCACATACATGCCCGCAATCAAAAAGATCGCCTGCCATTCTACGGAGCCGTAAGCCTCCTCCATGCTGAGCCGTCTGGCGAGTAGGCTCACGACCGCCGCAGCCAGCATCGCGAGATAGACGGGCACGCCAGCAATGGAGGCCCCAATGGCCGCCGCGACGATAAGAATGGCAGAGAACGCCTGCTTCGCGTCGACGGGCAAGTCGCTCAAGTTTTGTTCGAAGACAATGAAATCGGCGCCCCGATGCAGATCGCGGATCTCTTGACTCCGGCCCACCAGCAGCAGCGAGTCGCCGGGTTCAAGTGGCATGTTGCCTATATCCGTGCGAAAGCTCCTTTGTCGGCGAAGAAGGGCAACGGCCACAAAGCCATACTGACCCCGGAAACCAATGTCCTTCAAGGTTCTGCCAAGAGCCGCCGACCGTGGAGACGGCATGACCTCGGTGAGGGTCAAACCAAATGTGGTAAGTGCGTGCCTCTCCGGTCGCAATTCCAGCCCCAGATCGAGCAGCTTCGAGACGCGCTCCTCGCGGCCGACAATCAGCAGGAGATCGTCCGAGCGAATGACTTCGGACAGCGGAGGGACGAAAAATGCGTCGCGACCTCGCCGCAGGGCGGCAACGACGACGCCGAGTCTTTCGCCGATTCCGCAGCTCATGAGCGGAAGGCCCACCAGCCCCGACGTACTTCGAACCCGGGCCTCCCACAGCCGGTCGCCGAGATCATACAGCTCTTCCAGTTCAGATCCCGTCAGACGGGCAAGACTCTGTTCTTCGGTCGGGCGGCGGTCTGGAAGCAAGCGCTTTCCATACAAACCCAGGAAGGCCAGCCCCGCCGCCAGGATCAGCCCGCCCGTCGGCGTGAAATCCAGAATATTCAGTGCGGCCTGCGCCGGCCTTGCGCTCTGCAGCAGGGCGCTGACAATGATGTTGGCGCTGGTGAAGTACGTGGCGGTGCCGCCCAGGAGGCTACCGTAGGCGACCGGGATCAGTAACTTGCTCGGGTTGCGCCGTGTTCGCCGCGCGGCGTCCATGGCAATCGGCAATACCAAAGCCCCCGCGGCCAGATTGTTCATGAATAGTGAGAGGAACGCTGTCGTCGCGGCCAGCAGGACAATCAATCGCCCCTCGTCCGCCCCGCCCAGCCTGACCAAACGGCGCGCAATCCAACGCGTGACGCCGCTCTTCTCGAGCAGCCGTGTCAGCACAAACAACGAGATCAAAACAAGGATGATGGGCTGATTGAAACCCCCCAGTATGTTGCGAACGGCAGTTGGGTCGCCCGCCGCGCCAAGCATGCCCAGGCCCGCCAACTGCAGGACTCCGAGCAAGACCGCCATCAGCAGGGCAGCCAGGTCGATCCGCAAGCGATTCATGGCGACCAGTGCAAGCGGCACAAGCACAACGGCGATCAGGACCCATTGCGCGGTAGTCATGGGCTCGCGGGGATCGGCGAGGCTGGGAGTGCGAAGTGCAATCTCACTCGCAGAAAAAGCGTGAGGGCCTGAATGTGGCGGGGCAACTCAGTCAAAGTCCGAGGTTTCATAACCTTCGAGGACCTCTTTGATCCCCAGCAGGGCCAGCAGCGCCTCCGGAGGCACGGGCAAGTCGGGAAGCTCTGTGTGATACAACTGATCGCCTTCGGCGCGCTCCCGCAGGCTCTTCCACAAGGATTCGCGTTCCGCGGAGTCGACCACCAATTCATTAAGGGTCTGCGCTCGAAGCAGGTATTCTCCCGTCGTATACAGGAAAGTAATGCGCCGCCACCTGTCCGCCACTATGGGATGCGGCAGCACCTCGACCGCTCCCAACTGGATCCGGAAGTATTCTTCCCGAGCACGCGGGTGATGGGCCTCATCTTTCAGGAGCTCCGCGCGCGTCGTCAGTTCATGCCCGCGCACCGCCGCGCTGACCTCGATCCGCCCACCCTGCCCGCCGAAGCTGGCCGGCTGGTAGAACGCAAGACGATCGACACTGATGACCTTGGGTGCCGTGCGCAGTGGAATTCTGTACCACCCTAGCAGGCGCGCAATTTCCAGATCCCGAGGCGCCGGTACAAGGCAAACTAGAATCAAATCACTGTTCTGTACGGGCATTTGTCCGAGGCGCGATCCCTGGACAGGAACGCGACCCACTCAATTCATCAAGATGCCTATGCCACTAGCCCGACTTCCCGATTGAATTCCACAATTAGGGCGTCAATCTCATCTGCCTGCTCTTGAACGGGGTTCCAGTAGTTCGGCTGCGTCCACATCGCCTGGATTTCGTCGTAGGTCTTGCCCTGCTGCTCAACCCACGTGTAGTACTTCAAATTGTGCACGCGGCGCCGGTCCGGATAGCGGAGCTCCAGCATGTTGTCGGTGGTAAGGCCGTGGAGGTGCCTTGACAGGTCCGCGGCAGCATCCGAGGCCGTGTACACCCCAAGTTCGAGCTGCATCTCGTGCAAGCGCGACCGATACAGTTCCATCGAGTCGGTCAGCACCGTCAGCATCACGTCGTGCTCATCCATTTCAAAGTATTTGGCAGCCTTGATAGCCGTCAGGACGTTTGAGATTCCGGAGAATCCCAGCAAATCGAGTTGTGAAACCACTGTTTCAGGGACGCCGCGCTCGACCAAATAGGCCCGGCCGGTCTCCTCGTTGAACAGACGTGCCAAATTGACAACGGCATTGTCGTCGATGGCCACGACCACATCCGTATTCTTGACATTGTGGATCCAGGGCACGTGTTTGTCGCCGATGCCCTCAATGCGGTGCGAGCCAAATCCGTTTTCAAGCAATGTGGGGCACTGCAGGGCCTCGCTGGCGACGATCTTGCTGTCTGGGTACAGATGCTTCAAATAGTCGCCGCTGGCGATGGTCCCGGCCGAGCCCGTGGCCGATGCCATCCCACGATAGCGGCCATGCTTGCCAAGCACGCGGCCCAATACCTCCGCCATGGCATGACCGGTCACCTCATAGTGCCACAGGTAGTTGCCAAACTCGTCGAACTGGTTGAAGATCATCAGGTTCTGCCCGGAGGCCCGCAGTTCCTTGCATTTGTCGAAAATCTCCTTGACATTTGATTCGGATCCGGGCGTCTTGATGGTTTCGCCTGCAATCTTGGCGAGCCACTCGAAGCGCTCCTTGCTCATACCCTCCGGCAGGATGGCGATCGACTCGCAGGCCAGGAGCGCTGAGTCGTACGCGCCGCCGCGACAATAGTTGCCCGTGGATGGCCACACGGCCTTCTGGGTTGTCGGATCAAATTGGCCGGTCACCAGCCTCGGAACCAGACAACCAAAAGCAGCCCCGACTTTGTGCGCACCCGTCGGGAACCACTTGCCCACAAGCGCGACGATACGCGCGCGAACACCCGTCAGGCTGGGCGGAAGCTCGAGATAGTTGACCCCGCCAAAGCCTCCACCCCCCATTTTCGGCTCGTTGTGCCATGTAATTCGAAACAGATTTCGCGGATGCAGGTCCCACAAGCCGATGCCTTTCAGATCTTCCCTCACCGTGGTGGGTATCTTCGACGGATCCTTCATCTGAGCGTATGTCGGAATGACAATGTTGCGCTCTCTGGCCCGCTTGATGGCGTTCTGCCGTCCGGCTTTCTCAATGGTCAAATCGATGGTGGTCATGGGCATGCTCCAGGGGAAGTTGTCTGACGAATCGGATTATATCCGAGGGTCTGCGGCCCACGAAAAGGGCGTCGTCACCGACGGCCTGACATCCCAGCCTGGCGCGCACGCAGGGCTTGCCGGCACGGCAAACCCCCGGGTAAGAGTCCGGGATTCCGGGCGAGGGAATGAGGCACCGAGCTACTGCTTCAGCGCGACGATCAAGCCATCTCTTATTGGAAAGAGAGACACGATCCAGTCAGGATCGTGCGTAATCGTCTGTGTGAACTTGCGCACCCCCTCCGTGGGCAGGGACTTGTCCGTCTTGCTGAATACGCGGCCACTCCAAAGCATATTGTCGACGATCAGGACCCCGCCCGGTCGCAATTTCTGCTTGATGACCGGCAGCGACGCCGGGTAACCCTCCTTGTCGATGTCGTTGAAGATCAGATCATAGGGGCCGGATGCCTTTCGCAGGACCTCGACGGCCTCGCCCACATCGTACTTCACGATTCCGTCGTATCCCAGGCGCGCCATGTGCCTGATCGCCGTCTGGGAGAGCTTGGCGTCCCAGACGACGTGCTGCACCACCCCTCCGCCGTTCTCCTGGACAGCCTTGGCGAACCAGGCGGTTGAATACCCGAACCCCGAGCCCAGCTCAAATATCGCCTTCGCGCTGATCATACGGGCGATCTGGTAGCAAGCGTACCCGGCGGCGGGCCCGATAATGGGAAACCCCGTTTGCCGCGCATACTCCTCCATGGCCTGCATCTCCGGCTCTCGCGGCGGTACCAGACTTGACAGGTATTCTTGGGTTTTGGCATACGTCAGGCTGCTCACATTCCACTCCTAACTCAAAGGCTGCCTTCTCGCGGATACGGAGCATTCCCCTTCATGCTACGGAAGCAGGCGCGCAATAGCCCTGCGCTTTGTCACGAATTCCGGCCATCATCCTGAAAACTTGAGACGCTGTCGATTGAAGTCGGTGGCGGAAGGGCGACTTTCACCGGAGGGTTGTAACCGTCCTGCAGCGGATGTCAATCCGACGGGCCCTCGCGGACGATGTAAAGAGGCCTGCCTTTCGCCTCATCGTAGAGCCGGCCGATGTACTCCCCAAGCACCCCCAATGAAATCAATTGGATGCCGCCGAGAAAAAGCACGGCGATCAATGTCGTCGCCTGTCCCGTAAACTGCGGAATGCCCGCCATACGCAGATACACGACCACCGGAATTGCCAGGATGGCAAGGCCCGCGGAGAAAAAGCCGAAAAAGGTTGCGACCTGCAGCGGGAAATACGAGAAACTCGTGATCGCATTCAGCGCCAGCAGAAGCATGCGCCTGAACGGATACTTTGTTACTCCGGCGTATCGGGCGCTGCGTTTGTACGCCACTCCCACCTGGCGAAAACCCACCCAGGCAGACATGCCTCGCGGGAAGCGGTGACGCTCCCGCATCTGCTTCAGAACATCTACTACCTTGCGATCCATCAACCGGAAATCGCCTGAATCCATGGGGATTTTGACG
>Ga0214473_10005050_pt1 | contig 15824 bp, 15 predicted proteins | sample RVTome_7_FD_203509 | JGI IMG/M metagenome (GOLD analysis project Ga0214473, IMG submission 203509) | Soil microbial communities from uranium-contaminated site in the Upper Colorado River Basin, Wyoming, United States - RVT98D197 | ecosystem: Environmental > Terrestrial > Soil > Contaminated >... | reverse complement strand
GCAGCATTAAGGGAGTTCTATGAATGCGCATCAATTCTCCTTTGATTGGGCTGAATAATCTATGCAATCCTTGAGACCAAAATATGAATTTTCCTGCCGTCACACAACTAAAGAATATACGATTTCCGGCCTGGTCTGGCAACCGAAGAATTATGCCAGCCTTAAAAGAGGGGCTAATAACCTCAAGCCCAGCCAGATAACTGCGATACCGATCAGGTCTAAAATCAAGCCGGCTCTTATCATTTTAGTAATCGGAATAAAGCCGGAAGAGTAAACGATGGCGTTGGGCGGGGTGGAGACCGGCAGCATGAATCCGAAACTGGCCCCCAAAGTAGCTCCCAAGGCAGGCGGTAAAGGAGAAACTCCGGCCGACTGAGCCACCCCGATCATGACCGGCACCACCATGCTGGCTGAGGCGGTATTGGAGGTGGTCTCGCTGATAAGTACTGCGGTGACAATGGAAATCAAGGTGATAGTCCAGAGCGAAGAGGCGCCGGTCAATGACAAAATCCACTGGCCGATTTTTTCGGCCAGGCCGGTGGAGAACATCAGGCTGCCTAATGTGAGCCCTCCGCCGAACAAAAGAATCGTCCCCCAGTCAATCTTGACCGCTTCCTTCCACTCCAGAGTGAACTCTCTTTGCTTCCAATTGACCGGAAGGATGAATAATAAAGAGGCGGCTATCAAAGCCGCTACCGCTTCGGGGATTCTGGAATTATAGAGTTGATAAAATTTAGAGGAAGTTCCGCTCCCCAGGGCCACCATCCCCGGCAAGACCCACAATGTCACCGCCGTCAGAAAAGCGACCAAAGTATTCTTCTCCCCTCTACTCCACTGGCCTAAGTTTTTTCTTTTGATTCTGATTTGGTCGTTCAGACCGGAGAGGTCTTGCTTCTCTATTCGAAACATCAGCTTGAAAAGCAGCAGTAGAATCAGGAGAGTGACCGCTGCCAGGGGTAAGGCCAGCATCATCCAGCCGAAAAAGGAGATGTTTTTGTTCAAGATGGATTCGATCATCCCCAGACCAATCAGATTGGGAGGCGTTCCCACCGGAGTGGCAATTCCGCCGATGGAAGAGGCGTAGGCCACCATTAACAGAAGTGAAATTCTGAAAGCAGAGATATTTGTTTTTTCGGGGATTGATTCCGACAAGCTATTGACAATCCCCAATGCTATGGGAAAAGCCATGGCCGCGGTGGCGGTGTTGGATATCCACATGGAGACAAAGGCACAGGCGGTGGCCATGGCTATCACGATTCCCCAGTAAGATTTTATCAAAGTTTTTCGTGAAAGTATGAAATAAGCAAATCTCTGGTCTAAACGGTGCAGCCTCATGGCTCGGGCAATCATGAAGCTCCCCATGAAAAGAAAAATAATCGGATTAGCAAAGGAGCTTAAAACCTTTTTCTCTTCCTCCACTCCTAAAATGATGCAGAGAGCCGCCCCCAAAAGAGCGGTGATTGGAATCGGCAGCGCCTCGGTAATCCAGAAGATGATTACCAGGCCGACAATCGCCAGTAGGCAGTGCGCCGGCCCAGTCAGGCCGGCAAAAGGTATAAGTAGAATTGTTAAGAAGGCCAGCGGGCCTAAGAACAGACCGGCCGTATTGCGCCATCTTTCAAAAACCTCTTCTCCGGCTGAGATTTTTTCTTCTATTTCCAAAAGCTATTTGGGGGTCAAGAGTTTTCTTAAGAAAGGTGGAGCTAAGACGGTAGTAGCCACCACCATGAAAAGCACCACCGCGTAGAGTTTTGAAGAAATGGCGCCGGAAGCTAAGCCAATCGAAGCCACAATCATCCCCACCTCTCCCCGGGGGGTCATCCCCACCCCCACCGTGAAAGCGTTTTTCAGGCCGGATTTGATGACCGCCAGGCCGCAGCCAATTACCTTCCCCAGAATGGCAAACAGGGTAATCAATCCGGCCCCCATCCAGATGCCTGAGTCGGCAAACAGGCTTAAATCTACTCTGCTCCCTAAAATCACGAAGAAAAACGGCACCAAGAAATCATAGAGCGATTCGGCCTTTTGAGTGAGCTGGAACTGATAGTTGAACTCTGACAGCACCAATCCGGCCATGAAAGCGCCGATGATGGCCGCCAATTTTATGGAACTGGCCACGGCCGACAATCCTAAGAGGAAAATCAGAGAGAGGGCGAAGACCGCATTTCTGGTTCTTAAATTTGCCACCCGGGGGACATAGCGGCGGGCTAATCTTGTGCCAACCAAAATCAAGAAGAGCACGAATCCGACCGCTTCCAAAGTGATTATTCCTAAGTTTACGTAAGATAGGGTCCCCTGTCCGGCGCCGGTGACAATGGCCAGGATAATCATCCCTAAAATATCATCGATCACCGCCGCGGCTAAGATTATGCGCGCTATCTCGGAGTCCATCAGGTTCAGGTCGGCAAAAATTCTGGCGGTAATCCCCACGCTGGTGGCCACCATGGCCGCGCCGATGAACATTGCCTCCAAAGTACTGTGCTCCGCGATGAGAGTGTAGATGTACCCCAGTACAAAAGGGAACACGACGCCCAAAACCGCCACCAGGGTAGAGCGCCCCCCCACTTTGAGAATGTCCTCCACTTTAATGTGTAAACCAACTGTAAAAAGTAGAACCATCACCCCGATTTCGGCCAGGACTTGATAAACCTCCTGCTGGGGAATCATATTCAGCAAATAGGGGCCCAAAATCACCCCGGCTAAAATCTCTCCTATCAGAGCCGGCTGTTTGAAGCGCTCAAAGAGCTCCCCCATGATTTTGGCCGAGGTGAAGATGATAAAGAGGCGAAAGAGAATGTCAGTGATGCCGTGCATGAATTTTGAATCCAAATTAAGAGATATCCAATAAGTCTGTCAATAAAATAAAACAAGTGACCCTTATATTGTCATTCTGAGCGACAGCGAAGAATCTCTCTTTTAGATTCTTCGTCCTCCCGACTAAGGTCGGGACTCCTCAGAATGACAAGATAGATGAACCCTCCCCTCTAGGGGAGGGAACTCTTTTTCATCTTGATTTGCTTTCATGATTAGAGTTACTTTCCAGCCTAAGTCAAGGAGGATATGTGAAGAAGGTTAGTTTAACAGCCACAATCTTAGCTCTTTTAGTTTTAATGACACTTGAGGCCTTAGCCCTGCCTGGCAATCCCATCCGAGTTTTCTATCTGGATAACGGCTTGCAGGTGATAATGAAAGAGCAGCATGAGAAAAATCTCATTGCGGTCAATGCCTACGTCAAGGGAGGGAGCCGGACCGAGACGCCCGATATTTCCGGGCTATCCCATTATTATGAGCATTTAATCTTCAGGGGAGGGACCGATAAACAGGCCGAATTAGAGACCCGAAAGGTCTTTCAAGCCCTGGGGACTTTTTACGGCTTCACCAGCGATGATGTAACCGACTACTACATTGTTTCAACCAAAGAAAATTTAGACGAAGCGCTCTGGCGGCATGCCGATGTGGTCATGAATGTCAAAGTCACCCAGGAAAAAGTGGACAAAGAGCGCCAGGTGGTGATGGAGGAGTACAACATGGACTGGGACCGGCCCGATTATCGGGTTAATTATCTCCTCTTGGAGACCGCTTACAAAGTCCATCCCTATAAGATTTCTCCGATTGGGTTGAAAGATGTCATTTTGAATTCTAATCTGGAGAAATTCAAGACTTTCTACCAGGAGCGCTACGTCCCCAATCAGATAGTCTTAGCCTGCGTGGGAGATTTTGATACCCAGGAGATGTTAGAAAAGATAAAGATGCTCTGGGGGAGTTATCCCCAAGGAAAAGATTCTTTCGAATTAGGTTTGACCGAGCCGGAGCAGACCGAATTCCGGGAAGCTTCGGTGCAGATGAAGGCGGCCAATACTTATATGCAGTGGGCCTTTCATATTCCTGGAGCGGCTCATATCGATATACCCACCCTGGATGTGTTGAACACCATTCTGACCGACGGGGAGAATTCCAGATTATATCAGGCTTTGAAAGTGAAAGAAAATTTAGTCCTCTCGGTCGGCAGCTATATGGACAAAAGAAAGGACCCCGGCCTATTGGTTTTGGATTTTCAGCTCCAGCCGGAAAATGAAGCTAAGGTGGCCCAGATAGTCTTTGACGAATTAAAGAAAATTGCCGAAGCAGGAGTGACAACACCGGAGCTGGAATCAGTTAAAAAGAAAATCGAAAACAACTACTACTTCCAGCATCAATCCTTCATCAACCAGGCCCAGACCCTCTCTTTCTATGGCGCCAATTCCGACATCGTGATAGAGAATTACTACTTAGACCAAATCAACCGCACCAGCAATGCAGACTTAATACGTGCAGCACGAAAATATCTGCGGCCTACCAATTGCTCTATTGCCACTGTCAGACCAGAAGGCTCTCCCGAGACAAGCTTTGCCAGCAGTGCCGATAATTTAGCTTTTCCTGCTGAGGAAGCAGAGGCCCAGGCCTCCGCACCTGCCACCAAAAAGGTCTTGGCTAATGGCCTCACTCTGATTTCTAAACCAGACTTTTCCTCCAATACCGTCGCAGTCGAGGTCTATGTCAAAGGAGGGCTATTAGCTGAGGATGAAAAAAATAACGGCCTCTGCAACTATCTTTCCGGCTCTCTGTTAAAAGGAACTGCCAACAAAGACGCTACCCAAATTGCTCAGGAAATCGACCGCCTCGGAATTAGCCTTTCCGCCAACAGCTCGGAAGACTATTCCAATCTGTCCCTTTTGACCGTGCCTTACAATTTCATGCCCTCGGCAGATTTACTTTTGGAAGTCTTGAGCCAGCCTTCTTTTCCAGAAGAAGAAATCAGCAAGACCAAAGAAGATATCCTGGCCCAAATAAAATCTTTGTCCGACCGCAGCTACGACTTGACCAACAAAGAATTCGCCAGGCTGATTTTCAGCCAGAGCCCCTATCGAATGTCGGTCTTAGGAGAAGAAGCCACCGTCTCCAAACTGACTCAGGCTGACTTGGTGGCCGCTTTCTGGAGACTGTATGTTCCGGCTAACCTGACCGTGGCTGTGGTGGGGGCCTTCAGCGATGAGGATTTACAATATCTGGAAGACAAACTGGCCTCACTTCCTCCAAAGGAGAAACCGGAATTAAAATTAGTGAAGGAAAATTACCGGGCCAAATCACAGGCTAAAGAATTCCCCCTGGAGAAGACCCAGATTACCTTCAATATAGGGACCCTGGGAGCAGGAATAGCCGACCCGGATTATTTACCTCTGAAATTAGTCGAAAGGGTTTTTTCTCGGAGACTCTTCTTCAAATATGTCTATGAAGAAGGGATTGCCTATCGGATGTGGACCTATATCCGACCCCGACTTTTAGCCACACCCTTCACTTTTGAGATGGGGGTCTCTCCCAAAAATTACCAAAAGGGGAAGAAGGGAATTCTAAATGAAGTCCGGCAAATTCTGGGCTCTTCCATTCCGGCGGATGATTTTGAGGTGGCCAAGAAAAATCTGGTGACCAATGTCTATCTGAGCCAGGAGACCAATTCCGGACAGGCGGAGAACTTTGCCTTTTACGAAATGGCCGGCCTGGGCTACGATTATCCGGACAAAATCAAAGAAATAGTAGGTTCCATCTCTTTGGAGCAGGCCAATCAAATCGCCAAAAAGTACCTGAATCCCAATAAGTACACCATGGTTATAGTGGGTAAGACTCCTAAAGGAGGAGACTAGTGGGAGAGCACACTTTCTGGGGCCTGAGAATCGACAAAGATTTATCTCCTAAGATTGGCTTGATTTACTCCATGCTGGAGGAGAACCGGAAGAAGACCAAAAGATTGGTGCTGGGGATGAAGTCAGAACACTTAGTCTGGCAGCCGGATCCGCATGCCAACACCATAGGCACTCTGCTTTTGCACATCGCCGAAGCCGAGCTTAACTGGATGCAGAAGGAAATTGCCGGAAAGCCCTTAACCCAGGAACAGAAAGAGGAATTCCGTTATGATATTTATGGAAGTGCCGGCCACAAACAAATTGAATCACACCACCTGGATTTCTTTTTGAGAAAATTAGACCGAGTCCGGGCCTATACTAGAAAAGTATTAGGGAGATTAAAGGATAGCGATTTGGCGACAGTTCATCGGGAGGGTAAGGAAAGAATCACCAATGGCTGGATTTTGTATCATCTAATCGAGCACGAGGCCTCCCATTTTGGACAAATTGCCAATCTGACTAACCGAATGAAGAAACTAAGACTAATTAAGCCCAAACCTCAATCTTAGGCAGACCTGCAGTTACTTCTCCGATGATTCGCGCCTGGCTAATTCCTGCTTTATGCAGATTTCCTAACAACTTTTCGGCTCTATCTGCTGGGACGGAAATCAACAGTCCACCGGAAGTCTGCGGGTCAAACATCAGCGCCCGAAAATCTTCGGTGATATTCTTAGCGAATGTCACTTTATCCCCCACAAAACTGCGGTTGGCAGAATTCATGCCTATCTTCACATTTTTTCTTATCATCTCCAAGCTTTCCGGATAATGCGGAATCGTATCAGCCTCAAGTCTGACTCCTATTCCACTGGCCGAAGCCATTTCCCACAGATGACCCAAGAGTCCGAAACCGCTGATATCAGTACAGGCGTTGGCTTGATGTTGCAGCATTAAGCGACAAGCTACATCGTTGAGTTGAATCATAAGAGGGGCAATTCCTTGGAGGACGGTTTCGTTCAAGACTTTTTGTTTAACCGCATGAATAATCACTCCCGTCCCAATTGGCTTGGTCAACACCAGCTTGTCCCCCGGCTTGGCAGTCGAGTTTCTTTTCACCTCTGAGAGCTTGACCACGCCATTGACCGACAAGCCGTATTTTAGCTCCTCATCTTTAATCGTGTGTCCGCCCAATAGGGCCGCTCCGGCTTTTTCAAGGATGTTCAAGCCCCCTTTCAGAATCTGGGTTAAATAATTTTTTTCGATCCCTTTGGCCGGAAAGCAGCACAGGTTGATAGCCGAAATCGGTTTTCCCCCCATGGCATAGATGTCGGAGAGAGAATTGGCAGCAGCTATCTGGCCAAACAAAAATGGGTCGCTCCCGATGGGCGTGATAAAGTCGGCGGTCTGGATAATACAGACCTCGTCGGAGAGACGAAACACCCCGGCGTCATCGGAAGTATCGAATCCCACTATCACACTCCCGTGAGGTTTCTGTTTTAAGTCTTTAACTATTTCTGCTAAGTCCACCGGACTTAGTTTGCCGGCTCAACCGCCCGAGGTGGCAAAGTCGCACAGGCGCTTTTTTACATTCTGCATCATAGTCATAAATTTAAGGTTTACCGGAAAGGAAGAAAGTGATTTCTTTATTGAACCATGTCCGGCAGAAAAATTAATCCACTAACTGCTGGGTTTTCTTTTCGGCTAAGTTGGTAGAATAGCCGGGGAAGACTCTTAGTTCCGGATGGATGGCATGGGCGGCATGGTTGACTGCGATGGCCGCCTCGGAAAAGCCGGTGCAGATTAAACGCAGCTTCCCCTCGTAGATGGTAACGTCTCCGGCTGCATAGATACTGGAGAGATTAGTCTCCATGCGCTGGTTGACCTTGATGGAGGAGGCCACCAGTTCTAAACCCCATTCTTTCAGAGGCCCTAAATTGGGGGTAAAGCCGATGCAGCACAGAATCGAATCAATCTCTAATTTTTTTTCCTCTTTAGTGGTATTGTTAACCACCACCACTCCTTCCAAGTGGGAGTTTCCTTTAATCTCCTTTAGCTCGGTGAAAGTAAGAACCTCAATCTTTGAGTTCAGCAATTGTTTGATGCTGGAGGGGGCGGCCACGAATTTATTGGAGCGGTGAATCAGGGTCACCTGGCTGGCAATCTCCTTTAAGTAAATCGCCCAGTCCAAAGCAGTGTCTCCCCCCCCGATGACCAAAAGTTTCTTACGGCGAAAATTTTCCACATCGATTACAAAGTAGTGAAAATCTTTATCTAAAAATCTCTCCACTCCTGGCACTTCCAATTTCTTGGGCGAAAAGACTCCGGCTCCGGCTGTGATGACCAATTTCTTGCTAAGATGCACCTGCCCGGCTTCAGTTGTAATTCTAAGGATACCGTCATCTAAGTAGTTGAGTTTTTGGACTCTTTGATTTAAGCAGATGGCAGGATTATACTGTTTAGCCTGCTGGTACAGATTTTCGGCTAATTCCGAGGCCTGAATTTTGGGGAAGCCAGCCACATCGTAGATATATTTCTGGGGATAGAGAGTTGTCAGCTGGCCACCTACCTGGGGCAGGTGGTCGATTATCTTGGTGGTTAAATCTCTCAAACCGGAATAATAAGCCGCAAACAGGCCCACCGGTCCGGCCCCCACTATGGTGATATCGTAAACTTGGTCTGACAAATTTTCCCCCTTTTAAGCTGGATTAGCCTGCGATTTTAATACCCCGGCCTGGGCTAATTGCCTTTCTTTCTCTTTTAAGAGTCTTTCAATTTCGGCTACGTCCGGGTTATTCAGAGGATTACTGGAAGCAGGAATGTGCACCATAATATCTCCGTAAATCTTAGACTGACAGCTTAGTCGAGAAGTCTGGGTCAATCCTTCCGCCTCATTTAACATATCCTGCTCCTCGTCGGTTTTAGGAGAAAGATTTTCATATCCTTCGGCCACGACCACATGGCAGGTGGAGCAGGCGCAGTTCCCGCCGCAGTTGTGCTCCAAATCAATGTCATTATTCAGAGCCACTTCTAAGATGGTAAAACCATCTGGCACTTCAAAAGTCTTATTGACTTGAGGAAAGGTTGCTTTGGGCATTATTGACTACTTTGACTTGACGGTTTCTTTTTCTCGCGAGTAAATCGGCAGAGGGGAGGTGACTTCTCCGTAGTTTATGCTTTCAGCATACTGGGCTAGTTTAGCCGCAACCATCATGTAAGCCCAGGTCGGAATCGGAATCTTAGCGCAGCCCGCAATCAAGACTCTTTTCCCCTGAAACTGTTTCCAGTCAAAATTTTCCACTCCCCGGCGAAAAGATTCCTCCCGGATTATTCCTCCCTCGGCAAACTGGCTGATGTCCAGCGAGCGCATTTATGCTGAGAAGGAGTGCCCGCACCCGCAGCTTTTCTTGGCGTTGGGATTGACAAACTTGAAGCCGCCGCCCAAAAGTTCTCCGGTGTAATCCAGAGTCATCCCCATCAGATAAAGTAAACTGCGGATTTCCACTACTACTTTCAGGCTGTCAAAATCATAGACTTTGTCCTGCTCGCTGACTTTATCATCAAAGCTCAACTTGTAATTCAAGCCGGAGCAGCCGCCCGATTCCACCCCTAAGCGGAGATACTGATTTGGGGCGCTCTGCTTGTCTTTCAAGCGCTTGACTTCCTGAAGTGCGGAATCTGTTATTTTAATCATTAACCTCTACCTCTCTATTTTCGTCTGTATTACGAGATAAACCTGGCCTTTGTTGATGAGTCTATTCAAATTCAGTACCGTCAGCGCAGTCTTGCCTAATTTCAATTTAACCTATTGCCGGCCAAAGTCAAGTCCCATCCATTTGATATATCGGCAGTTAGGAAGATATTTTGCAAGGCTGCCGGTGAAGTTGACAGCTGAACATTTTGTCCATATAATTAGCCACAGACAAAGGAGTATCAATGCCCGCAATCGTAAGTGGAAAGAAAGCTCCCGATTTCAGATTACCCGGAACCGATGGGAAATTCTACACCCTCCAGGAAGCCTTGGCCAAGAACATCACCCTGATAGCCTTTTACAAAGACACCTGCCCCACCTGCCAGTTTGCTATGCCTTTCGTGGAGAGAATCTATCAGGCTTACAAAGAAAAGGGGCTGGCGGTCTTGGGCATCGAGCAGGATGACAAGCAGAGAACCATAGAATTCTCCCGGCAGTATGGTTTGACCTTTCCCGCTCTTCTGGATATGGAGAACTACAAGACTTCCTATGCCTACGGGATTGACACCGTGCCGACTATCTTTTTGGTGGATAAGAATGGGGAAATTATGCTGACCAGCGTGGGATTTGTCAAAGATGAGATAACCGAGCTTTCCAAAAAGATTGCCGCCAAATTAGGGGCGCCGGCCTTCGAGGTTTATAAGCCCGGGGAGTACGTGCCGGCCCTGAAAGCCGGCTGAGGGTCGAGGAATAAGTAGCCCAGGCTGGGCTGACTAAAGATTAGGTATTGACAGAGGGGGGAAATGTGGTATTTTGAAGTTGGATAAATATAGAGGTCGAGATGGGGAAGTGTATTAGATTTTTTATGGCAGTAGGGTTTGTATTGGGGATATACGTTTCTGGTTGGGGACAAGTATATGAGGCCTGGGTGGCCAGATACAATGGACCAAGTGATGGCGATGATTTTATTAGCGCCTTAGCTGTTGATGACAGTGGTTATGTGTATGTGACTGGCATTAGTCCTGACAGTGGAAGCTCTAACGATTATGCTACAATCAAGTATGCCCCTAATGGTGATACCTTGTGGGTCAGACGATACAATGGACCACTCAATTCTGCCGACTATGCTTATGCTTTAACCGTTGATAATAACGGCAACGTCTATGTGACGGGCACTCCCGCCACTATTAAGTATAAGCCTAATGGTGATACAAGCTGGGTAAGATGTTGTGGGGGTTATGCCGTGGCCTTAGATGAAAGTGGCAATGTTTATGTGACTGGTTCTACTGCCACCATTAAGTATAAGGCTAATGGTGATACAAGTTGGGTAAGATGCTGTGGAGGTTATGTCGTGGCCTTAGATAAGAGTGGCAATGTCTATGTGACTGGTGCAAGTTGGAATGGGTCTTCTTATGATTATGCGACAATCAAATATGCGCCTAACGGTGATACCATATGGGTAAAAACATATGATGGACCTGGTAATGGGTCAGATTTGCCAGCAGGGATGGTATTAGATGACAGTGGGAATATTATTATAACAGGCAATAGTCAGCGTGATTCATCCTGGTACGGCAACAGAGATTTTGCAACAATCAAATATATGCCCAATGGGGACACACTTTGGGTCAGACGATTTAACGGCCTTAAGAATAGTGACAACTTCCCATCTGACCTGAAAGTAGATAAAAGTGGCACCGCATTTGTCACGGGATTGAGTCGTGACTCACTTGGGCTTTGGAGCTTTGTGATAATAAAATATGCCAAAAATGGTGACACTGTCTGGGTAAGACAGAAATCACTGAGTGTGAATTATTGTTGTGAAGAAGATGGCCCATTATTGGAGGTCGATGCTTACGGAAGCTGCTACGTAACTGTTAGAGGACCTCTTTGGGAGACCCTAACGAGAAAATACTCGACCAGCGGAGATGTTATCTGGACAATTAGATATTATGCCTTTTATTCCCAGCCTGCTGGTATAGTATCTACTGCCACCGGAGAATTGTATGTTTCAACAAATGTATACTTTGACGGCGTTTCACAAGGAGGAGACTATGTAACAGTTAAGTATATGCAGTGTTTAACCTCTCCAGGTGATGGGAACGCTGATGGCAGCCTCACCTTAGGAGATATAATCTCAACCGTAAATTACATTTTTCAAAAGCCTGGCTGTTTGCCGCTTCCCCTGTGTTGGCTCTCTGGGTTAGTCTGCCGAGGTGACTGGAGCGGCAATGGGGCAGTTACTTTAGCAGATGTCATTCAGGGAGTGAACTTCCTTTTCGACAAACCCGGCGGCCCCTGGAATCCCATTCCCTCTGGCCCCTGCTGTCTGCCCGTCCCATAAAAGCAGTTATTCTTACGATTCTCGTAGGCGGGGTTCATCCTGAAAGGTTCACCCTGAAGGGATCATTCCCCGCCTTTTTTTAACCTAGCCGAGGAAGGATCCTCGGCTACGGTGATACCGTCAGGAAAAAAGAGTGAATGTCCGAGACTCCTAACATATACACCCTCTCCTAAGAGGAGAGGGCGGGGGTGAGGTTTAATTAAACCCCACCTTGATCCTCCCTTCAGGGTGAATCCCTTTTCACTCTGACGAATCGGAACGAGCAGGATGAACCCCTCTTAGGGGAGGAAAAAATGAAACTGACCCCTCCCCCGCCTTTGGCGAGGCTCGCCTTCGGCGGCTTTCCCTCCCCTTACAGGAGAGGGAATATTGCCCCCGACTACGCCGTGCGTCAGGTTTTCCTCTTAAGAAACCTGATCCGATGATGCGGCCTGGCCACGGAAGGCATCTCATCCTTCCTCAACACGCTGATCGAGCCGTCAATCTCCAAGACCGCCTGACTAACCTCCTCGATAGCTGCCACCCCATGCTCCCGTAAAGCCTGGTTTAACTCCTCAAGCGTCACTCTTTCCTTATCCAAATTCTTAGTGAGCGCTTTCCCGGAGTGAATCAAAATAGTGGGAGTCCCTTCTACCAAGTGTCTGAACTTCCTCTGGCGCCAGACCAACAGGGTAATTATAGCATTCATAATCAGCAAAGTTGCCGCAGCTACAATGCCTCCGGTGAGAGACGTATCCGGGCCGGTCATGGCATTCTGCACCGCATTGGCTATCAATAGCAGCAAAACCAGATCAAAGGGGGTCATCTGTCCCACTTCCCTTTTGCCGGTCAGGCGAATCCCCACTAATACCACCAGGTAGATAATCGCCGCCCGTAGGGCAATCTCCAGCAAGGTAGAATTAAATATCAGCATTGGGGTAAGAGTGACTTAACTCTTTCTTACTCCCGGCACAAACATGCTAACTTTGCTCTGGTATTCCTGATATTCCCCTTTGAAAGTCGAGACCAAAAGCTTCTCCTCCATTCTGGCGACCAGGTATAGGAAAATTGGAAAGGGAATCGCCAGTATCAAAAGGGTGACCAGGCTGTTCAAAGCCAGAGCCAGCCCCCACAGCGCCAGAATACCTCCTGCATAAATCGGATGCCTGACAAACTTGTAAGGACCTTGCTGAACTACCTGCTGTCCTTTCTTGGTCACCAGCCGAGTTGCAAACCATTCCCCTAGACAGGCTCTACTCCACAGAATCAGAATCCCCCCCAGAGTGAAGAGTACCAGCCCGATTAGCTCTAGAATCATAACAACTCCGGCTGAATCAGGTTGGCTCCCGAAGAGCTTATGCTTATACCCTTCTGCTAAGAAAAAAACCACGAACCAGATTAGCAGCAGCAAAAATCTGATCGAGCCCAAAATCCAGAAGCTCGGCTCTCTTTTTACGATGGGGGGTTCGTTCTTGCGGAACCTGTGGTTCAGATAGCCGAAGGCAAAATTAAAGAGAAAAAACCCTATGACCAGATAGAGCTGAATAAATTTGGCCATTCGCTATTTCAAAATCCCCAGCTTCTGGCCCACTTTTTTGAAAGCCTCCAGGGCCCGGTCAATATCTTTCTGCTCTAAAGCGGCGGAAACCTGAGCCCGCAGACGCGCCTCCCCTCTGGGGACCACCGGAAACCACAACCCTTTGATATAGACCCCCTCTTTGAGTAACTCGGCTGAAGCATCCTGGGCCAGGGCCGCTTCACCCAGCATGATTGGGACAATCGGGTGCGTTCCTTCGATGATAGTGTAGCCTAAATGTTTTATTTCTTTTCTAAAATAAGCCGTGTTCTGGTGCAGTTTTTCCACTAAAGAATTATCCTTTTCCAAAAGTTCAAAAGCCTTCAGTGAAGTATATACAATAGCAGGAGGCAGTGAATTTGAGAAAATGTAGGGGCGAGAACTTTGTCTTAAATAATCCACAATCACTTTCTTGCCGGTAATAAATCCCCCTACTGCCCCTCCTAAGGCCTTCCCCAGAGTGCCGGTGGTGATGTCAACTTTACCAAAAACGCCTAAATCTTCAGCCGTTCCTCTTCCGGTCTTGCCTAACACTCCAATAGAGTGAGAGTCATCCACCACGAGAATGGCATCATAAGCTCGAGCCAGCTGAATAAGCTCTGGAAGCGGAGCCAGATCCCCTTCCATGGAGAAGACCCCGTCGGTAACTATCAAACGGAAACGATATTCTTTCCCCCGGTCCTCTTCTAACATTTTTTTCAAATGGCCGGTATCGCGGTGGTTGTAAACTCTCTTGTCAGTAGTCTCGGCCTTGCAGAGGCGCATGCCATCGATGATGGAGGCGTGATTGAGACGGTCAGAATAAATCACATCCCTGTAACTCTCGTATCCCAGGCTGTCCGCAAACAAACCGGCAAAGAGTCCCTCATTGGCTGAAAAACAGGAGAGATACAGAATCGTGTCTTCTGTGCCTAAGAATGAGGCGATTTTCTTTTCGAGTTCTAAGTGAACTTCATGCGTGCCACAGATAAATCGCACCGAAGACATCCCATAGCCATATTTTTTGACCCCCTCCAAAGCTGCCTCCATGATTTTGGGATGAGAGGAAAGCCCCAGGTAATTATTGGAGGCTAACATTACAACTTCTTTACCCCCTACTTTGACTACTCCACCCTGGGGAGACTGCAGGGGGACTTCGTATTTATAAGTTTTATTCTGATGCAGATTCTTTATGGCCGCATCTAAGACTTCAGTTATGGCCTGCATATTAAACCTTCCTATTTCAAAGTTTCGCTGGCTCTAAAATTTTCTACCGGTAACATCCAAGGCGCTTTCCCCTAAGAGCTTTTTAGAGAGGACTTCAATCATCTCTTTGGTCATTCTGGGCAAATCGTACTCCGGCTTCCAGCCCCACTCCTGCCGGGCGCAGGAGTCATCCATATAATTCGGCCAGGAATCGGCAATCGCCTGTCGCGCCGGGTCGATTTCGTATTCAATCTCAAATTCAGGGATGTGTTTCTGGATTTCTCTGGTAAGCTCCGCGGGGGTGAAGTTCATGGCAGTGAGGTTGAAGGCGTTGCGATGAATCAACCGAGATGGGTCAGCTTCCATCAATTCAATCATGGCCCGCAAAGCATCCGGCATATACATCATGTCCAGGCAGGTATCGGGTTTCAAGTAACAGGTAAATCTTCGGTATTTAATCGCATCATAAAAAATGGAGACGGCGTAATCGGTCGTACCTCCCCCCGGCTCGGCCACGTGAGATATTAAGCCGGGGAAGCGCAATCCGCGAGTATCGACTCCAAATTTCTGGCAGTAATAGTCGCATAAAAGCTCGCCAGCCACCTTGGTGATGCCATACATGGTGTTAGGTTTCATAATGGTATCCTGGGGAGTATTGTCTTTTGGAGTAGTAGGGCCGAAAGCGCCTATTGAACTGGGAAAAAACAGCGCGCACTTGTATTGCCGGGCTGCCTCCAACATATTGTACAGGCCGCTGACGTTGACCTTCCAGGCTAAATTGGGCCGGGACTCACCCGTGGCAGAAAGCAGGGCGGCCATATGATAAATGGTACCGACATCATATTTCTGCATCAGCCGAGTAATCTGATTCTGGTCGGTTACGTCAAGTATGTCAAAGATGCCTTCGCTGCTCAGACTCGAATCCGAAGGCATGCGGACGTCAGTCGCAACCACATTTTCATGGCCATAGCGCCCCCTCAAAGCCGTTGTCAACTCGGTCCCTATCTGTCCGGCTGCTCCAGTAATCAGTATCTTTTTCATCTTCACATCTCTCTTCTTGGAAAGTTAGCTATCCGCAGGTTTTAATCTGCCTCATAACATTATCTAGGTCTTCTGGAACTCCATATCTGAAAACAAAAAAATGCCGAAGGCGGGAGTTGAACCCGCACGTCCTTTCGGACACTGCGCCCTGAACGCAGCGCGTCTGCCAATTCCACCACTTCGGCACTGTGAAAAATATAACCAAAAATTGAGCTTCCAGGCAAGGAAAAACTCAAAATTGTCTTGCACCATAAAGGGGCTGGCCTATATTAAAAAAGTGCCCAAAGAGGAAGTTAAGGTCATAGCTACCAATAAGAAAGCTTATAAAGACTATTTTCTGCTGGAGAGCCACGAGGC
>Ga0214473_10005049_pt1 | contig 15830 bp, 14 predicted proteins | sample RVTome_7_FD_203509 | JGI IMG/M metagenome (GOLD analysis project Ga0214473, IMG submission 203509) | Soil microbial communities from uranium-contaminated site in the Upper Colorado River Basin, Wyoming, United States - RVT98D197 | ecosystem: Environmental > Terrestrial > Soil > Contaminated >... | reverse complement strand
TAACGCGGGCTGGGATGCCGTTGAGCTCCAGGCCGGCGGTGGCTTTTTATTAGTTCAATTTCTCTCGCCGGAGACCAATCAGCGGACGGATAAATACGGCGGCAGTGTGGAAAACCGCGCCCGAATCATAACGGAGATTATTACTGCCGTTAAAGCCAGGGCAGGAAAGGATTACCCCGTCTGGGTAAGACCCGCCGTACAGCAGTTTCATACGGACAGCGGGATTACCCGTGAGGACGGCAAGCAAATTTGCCGTTTGCTGGAAGCGGCGGGAGCGGTCGCCATTAATGTCACCGCGGACTATGTCCAGAGTGCCATGAGATCCCCCTGGACGGTGGTAGGCGAGCGTTTTCCCCGCCCGCCCATGGCCCACCCCCACGGCATGCTGATACCCTGGGCGGCTGATATCAAAAAGGCAGTTAAAATACCGGTGATGGCGGTAGGCTGGATAAACGCTGAGGCCGGCGAACAGGCGCTTCGTGATGGGAAAGCAGACTTCATCGTTATGGGAAGACCTCTGCTGGCGGACCCGGACCTGCCCCGCAAACTGATTGAAGGCAAACAAGATGATATCAGACCCTGCATTGGATGTTTAATGTGCCAGGTGGATATCGATAAAGGTGTCAAATGCAGTGTCAATGCCCTGGCAGGCCGTGAATTTGCCTATCCCCTGGTCCAGACTGCTAAAAGGAAGCGTGTCGTTGTAGTGGGAGCCGGTCCGGCCGGTCTCGAAGCTGCCAGGGTCGCAGCCTTGGGAGGACATGATGTAACTTTGTTCGAGAAAGATAAGAAGCCGGGCGGTCAGCTGCTGCTTGCCGCTATACCCCCTCACAAGGACATCTTGAACAGTTTAACGGGATACCTCTCCGGGCAGGTACAAAAGCTCGGTGTTAAAATGGAGCTGGGCAAAGAAGTCACCGCTCACATGGTCCTGAAAGCTAAACCGGATGCCGTCATCATAGCCACAGGCGTGAAGCGCGCGGTACCCAGGATACCGGGTATCGAGAAATCGAACATCGTTGATGCCGTTGACGCCCTGACGGGCAAGGCCAAAGTTGGAGACAGGGTCGTCGTTATCGGCGGTGGGACTGTGGGACTGGAAACCGCCGAGTACCTGGCTTTTGACGGCAAACGAAGGGTAACCGTTGTCGAGATGCTGGAGGAGCTAGCCGTGGGCATGGAAAGATGGCACAAGCAGTATCTTCTCGACCGGCTTAAAATTCTCGGTGTGACCATACTTACCGGAACCAGCGCCGAAGGCTGCGACGAGAAGGGACTGGCGGTCTTCAAAAACGGCGCGCGAGAGCTGCTTCCGGCGGACACTATTGTCTCATCTACCGGTGCTAGATCCAACCAGGACCTTTATCAGCAACTCTCCAGGAAAGTACCCGAAATCTACATGGTAGGTGACAGTGTTCAACCACGCCGCATTATCGATGCTACGGCGGAGGCCTACCTCATGGCCCGGAAAATCTGAATTGTGTCAGTGTCCAGTGAAAATGTCAGTAGAGGGTGCCACAGTTTTCAACCGCCACTCATCCCATCACATTTTTAGACCGCCCCTTATATACTCCAAAATCCTCGAAAAAAATTGACAGTTTTTCGATAAAATGCTAGAAATTGGCATCAGTAGCCAAGTGGGAAAAATCATCCTCAGGATGGATTAACGGGGCCGCGAGGCAAGGGGAAAGCTGGGGGATTAGGAATACGCCACCATCGGCAAAGGGGCGAAGAAAAGCGGGTTTGAAAAATAAGGTTTCAATGATTGGGAAAAAAACCAAAAAGGATGGGGAAAGAAGAAAGGAGAACCTATGAGCAAAGACATGCGCACTTTCCTGGCGGATTTGGAGAAGGCGGGACAGTTACTCCGAGTAAAAAAGCCTGTGGACGTGGATAAAGAGATTGGGGCTTTAAACTGGGAGGCCATCGTCAATCACAAAAAAGCTTTGATCTGTGAGAACATTAAGGGTTATTCGGGATGGAAGACGGTGAGCGGTATCACGGGGAGCCGGGAGAATATCGCCGTGGCCCTGGGCACGACGGTCAGAGATTGCGTCCCCCTTATGGCCAAACGTTTTCGCGAGTCCCGCTTCGAGCCGTGCCCGGTGGTCAAGAAAGGACCCTGCCAGGAGGTGGTCAAGACCGGCAAGAACGTCGACCTGAACGCTCTTCCGTTCAATGTGGTCCAGGAGAGGGACGCCGGGCGGTACCTGGGCTCAGGCTGCATCATGGTCCGAGACCCGGAGACGGGAATCCGCAACATGTCCATTCAACGTCACCAGGTCAAAGATCGGGATAAACTGGGGATCATGATGGTGGCCGGAAGGCACTGCCGGATGATCTATGAAAAGTACCAGAAAAGGGGAGAACCCATGCCCTGTGCGATCTGGATTGGTCATCATGGAGCCACTATTTTAGCCTCCACCTGGACGACCGCGTTTGGAGTCGATGAACTGCAGATTGCCCAGGTCCTCCTGAATGAACCCCTGGAGTTGGTAAAATGCAAGACCGTGGATTTAGAAGTTCCGGCCAGCGCGGAGATCGTCATCGAGGGATTGGTTCCCCCGGATATTGTGGAGGACGAGGGGCCTTTCGGCGAGCACACGGGTTGTACCATTGCCGGTTTCGGAAAGAATGAGGTCGTCCAGATCAAGGCGATCACCATGCGCAAAGATGCCCTTCTCTTCCAGATCACCGAAGGGCCGAGCACTGACGGGGCGATTCTCGATTCGATTCCGATGGAGGTGGAGCTGTTCAACCGGTTGAAAGACGTGGGGGGCTATGTCCAATTGCACAACGTAGTGGTGCACGAATGCGCGGGGGGTGGGCATTTTGTCATCATACAGATGACCCCCCGGGTGGATGGAGAAGTCAAAGGGGTTTTGATGGCGGCCCTATCCAGCAACTACCTGCACCACAAGATCGCGGTCGCCGTCGATGACGACATCGATCCTTTTGTCCCCTCCGAGGTCATCTGGTCGATGTCTACTAAAGTGAACCCGGTAGATGACGTGTTCATTGTTCAAGGGACTCGAGGGCATTCTCTGGATTCCAGCCTGCCGCGGGTTTCGCCCAAAGGGGTGAACCCCGTCATCCGGGTAGGTTCCCGCATGGGCATCGATGCCACGAAGCCCCCTCTCATCCGGCCGGATGAACGAGCGGAACTGGAGAGAATTTTCCCCAAAGGATATGGGAAAATTAAACTGGAGGATTTTTTGAAACCTTAACTCAAACTCCCCAAATTCCTTTCATCGGCGACCGAGGGGAAGGATAGGGGGAAACGGAGGAAAAAATGAAGGCAAAAAGGGTAATTTGGGCTCTTTTAGGTATCGTTCTTCTGACGGCCGCTTTCTCTACCATAGCCTGGGCAGCGGAAGAAGAGTATCCCGTGCGGTCGATCGAGCTCATCCTTAACTTCCCGCCGGGTGGCCCGCTGGACACGGGGGCCCGAATCATTCATCCGGCCCTCCAGACCGCGCTGGGGGTTCCCGTTGTCCTGACAACCAAGGGCGGTGCCGGAGGAGCCCTGGGGGCCGACTTCGTGAGCAAGGCCAAACCGGATGGGTACACTGTGTTGGCCACCAACAACGGCGCTTTGACGATTGCTCCCCAGATCAACCCGCAGATCACCTACAAGAAGCAGGATTTTACACCGGTCTGCGCTTTCGTTGCCGACCCGGCGGTGATCACCAGCAAGGCCAATGCCCCATGGAAAAATTTGGACGAGCTAATCGATTATGCCAAGAAGAATCCGGGGAAATTGAATTATGGCACACCCGGCATGGGAACCGTAGCCTTCTTCACGATGGAGGTTTTCAAAATGGCCTATGGCCTGGATATTGTTCCGGTACACTTTCAGGGGACCGGCCCGGCCAAGAACGCCATTTTAGGGGGACACGTGGACCTCGCCGCCAGCGGCTTCGGCTCTTTAGCTCCCCTGATCAAGGCCGGGAATATTATTCCCCTGGTGACCACTTCTTCCGAACGGGTAGCTACTTTTCCCAATGTGCCTACCATGGCAGAGAAAGGCTTTCCCGACGCCACCCTGAATATCTGGTTCGGGTTGCTCGTTCCCAAGAAATGCCCCAACAATGCGGTAAGTAAGCTCGCCGGGGCGATGGAGAAGGTGATGAAGGACCCCGCCATCATCAGCCAACTGGAGAAAGGAGGCCTCATCGTCTATTACCGCGATGGGGAGACAACGGCAAAGCTGCTGGAGCAGGAATACGTCACAATCGGCAAAGTAATAAAGAAAATGGGGATCGGAAAATAAAAAGGCGATTTAGGTAGGGGCGACCGGCCGGTCGCCCTTACGGGGAGAGGTGAGGCGGAGAGATTCCTTTGAAACGCCGTCAAATCGGGTGTGCCTTTTTTTTACTTTTATTCGGAATCTTCATCTGCTGGGAGGCCCGCAAGCTGGATATGGGGCGGGTGGTCAAACCCGGTCCAGGATTCTTCCCTTTCTGGCTGGGTCTGGCCCTGATCATCGTTTCGCTGGCCTTGTTTTTCAATTATGGCCGGAAAAAGATTGACCCCTCGCTTTCCTCCCAGGATCTATGGAAGGGCCTTCACTGGGAGAAAGTCCTCTACTCATCGGTAGCGTTGCTGCTCTACGCCCTTTTCCTGGAGACCTTGGGTTATATCCTGGCCACGGTCCTCTTGATATTGTTCTTTTTCCGGGCCATTGAACCCCAAAAGTGGGTCGTGGTGATCCTGGGCTCCGTGATCACTTCTTTTATAACTTATTTCTTGTTTAAGGTATGGCTCCAGGTGCAGCTCCCAACTGGACTGTGGGGGATGTGAAAAGGTTTTCTGAAGATGGACCTCCTTCAATGCATCTATTACGGCTTTTCCGTTAGCTTAGAGCCGAACAACCTTTTCGCTTGCTTTATGGGGGTCTTTATAGGAACGCTGATCGGAGTCCTCCCCGGCCTCGGCCCGGTAGCGACGATGTCGATCCTCCTCCCCATCAGTTTCAAGATGACCGCTACCGCAGCCATCATTATGATGGGGGGTATATTCTACGGCGCCATGTATGGGGGATCGACCACTTCCGTTTTGGTGAACATCCCCGGCGAAGCGGCCTCCGTGGTTACCTGCCTGGATGGGTACCAGATGGCTCGCCAGGGCCGCGCGGGTCCGGCTTTGGGCATTGCCGCTTTTGCGTCTTTTATCGCCGGGACCATAGGGGTGGTAGGGCTCATGCTGCTAGCCCCTCCCCTGGCCACCATCGCCCTTCAGTTTGGACCCCCGGAAATCTTTGGCATCTTAATCCTCGCCTTCACCATGGTAACAAATTTGTCCAGCGGTTCAAAGCTCAAAGCCGTAGCCATGGCGATTCTGGGTTTAATTTTGGGGTCTGTGGGGCTTGATCCTATGGTGACGACCCCGCGCTTCGCCTACGGCAGCATCACCCTCATGGATGGGATTGGGCTGGCACCCCTGGTCATGGGTCTCTTCGGCGTCTCCGAAGTCTTCTTCAACATCGAGAAAAAAATCAAGGCGGAAATCTTCCAGACCGACATCAAAGGCCTCTTGCCCAGCAAGCAGGACTGGAAGGATTCGGGCAAGCCGATTATCCGGGGAGGTCTTTTGGGATTCATCCTCGGAATTCTGCCGGGGATCGGAGCCATCATTCCCACCTTCATTTCTTATGCTCTGGAGAAGCGCCTTTCCAAGCATCCCGAAAAGTTCGGGAAGGGAGCCATCGAAGGGGTGGCCGGGCCGGAAGCGGCGAATAATGCGGCCACCGCGGGGACCATGGTTCCCCTCCTCACCCTGGGAATCCCGCCCAACGTGGTCATGGCTGTACTCATGGGAGCTTTTTTGACTCACGGGATACAACCCGGTCCGCTTTTGATGAAAGAGCACCCGGAGATTTTCTGGGGCGTGATCACGAGCATGTATACGGGAAATGCCATGCTCCTCCTTTTGAACTTGCCCTTGATCGGGATTTGGGTGAGGCTCCTCAAGGTTCCCTATGGAATCCTTTTCCCCCTGATCCTGCTTTTCTGTTTGATCGGAGTTTACAGCGTAACGGGCAACGCCTGGGATATCGTGGTTATGCTGGTCTTTGCCGTGGTCGGTTACTTGATGAAGAAATTTGATTACGAAGCCGCGCCCCTCATCCTGGCCTTTGTCCTGGGGCGGATGGCTGAAGAGTCCGTACGCCAATCCCTCGTCCTCTCCCGGGGGGATTTGCTGGTTTTCTTCAAACACCCCATCTCCTGCGCCGCCATGATCATCGCCTGCATCCTGATCTTCTATCCCCTGATTTGGCATCTGTTGAAGAAAACCACCAGCAGAGCCAAAGGGGCACAAGCATGAATTCGGACGCCGCCGGCAGTATCCTCTCGCGTTTGAAAACATCAAAATTCGAAATTATTTAGCCACAGAGTTCACCGAGAGCACAGAGATATGGAAGCAGAAAATGGAAAAGAATTGGACCGGCAGCCTGAAAACAGATTCCGCAAGCGTTCGCCTTTTCGTATTGGTTTTGGAACGCAAATCCCTCTGTGGCCTCGGTGATCACGCGCAGCGCGTGACAAATAAGTTTCTAATATTTTTGTCTTTTATTCTTTATCCTTTTTTGGCTAAACTGTTTCCAAAATTCAGGATTACCCTGACCCATGAAGCTTCTCATTATGGTTATGATCCCTGTCTATTTCAGGATGCAGTCCATGGTGGCGCGGGTCACCGCTCGGGTAAGGAATTTCTTAGACAAATGAGTCATCGCCTATCATTGCCTTCCTCTTTGGGGCGAATAAGAACATAAACGTTGCATAAAAATCTCGAAAAACATCACCCCCACCCCCTGAACCATGTGAGGTTCAGGGGGTGGGGGGGCAAAAGTCACCAGAGGTGAAGTGTAGCTGCCATCTATAAAAAGCATTTCTGCCACCTCAATTAAAGGACACAAAGAATATTTTGGAAAAATTTTTTGCAACAATAAGGAAAACGCAGATGGACAAGGCATAAGGAGGTATGGAACAATGAATCTTCAAGGCAGGGTAGCCATCGTGACCGGTGCCGGACAGGGAGTCGGACAGGGGGTTGCCAATGTTTTGGCCCGAGAAGGGGCGAAAGTCGTAATCGCCGACTTGAATGAGGAAAAGGCCAAAGCTGCGGCTGATTTAATCAAATCGAAAGGGGGAGAAGCCATGGCCTGTGCCGTAGACGTGATGAATATGGCCAGGGTGAATGCCGTGGTGGAAGCCGCCCTCAAATCTTTTAAAGGCCTGCACATTCTGGTCAACGATGCCGTGGCTCCCAGTGTCAACGTTCCCTTCGCTCAATCCAAAGAAGCGGACTGGGACCAGGATCTGGGCGTGGGACTCAAGGGTTATCTGATCTGCACCCGAGCCGTAATCAATCATATGCTGCGGCAGAACTACGGCCGGATCATCAGCATCTCTTCTTCCGCCGGGAAGATGGGAAGCCCGAACCTGGCTGCTTACTCTGCGGCCAAGGGGGCCATTATCGCCTTTACCAAGGCCCTGGCCCGGGAGCTGGCCAAGACCGGAGTGACTGTAAACAGTGTGGCCCCGGGTGCGGTGAATACGCCCATGCAGGACCGCCTCACGGAGGAGTTCAAAGCACACATGCGCTCTACCATTCCCATGGGACGATACGCGGAGCCCGAGGAGATCGGAGAAGCGGTGGCCTTTCTGGCCTCGGACCGCGCCACGTACATCACCGGTCAGGTCTACAGCGTGGACGGCGGGCGAACGATGCAGTGAACGGCAATTTATCGGGCGCAGATTTACCCTGTTAGATGTTTACTATCTAACAGGGTGAACGCAGATTTTCAGGATCTGAAAAGAAGACAAATGAGAAATTCCTTTTTGTAAACTTCAGGAACTCTAGGGCATTTTAGCTCATTTAGGCGGTTACTAAGGGGTCCATAATTGACCAGACATCTTCTTCCGAAATCTCCCCTAGCCCCTCTTTGCCAAATCCCGCGAAACGCGGGACTCCCTTTGGTAAAGGGAGGGAAGGAGGGATTTAGTCTTAAGTGTCTATACAATTATGGACTGACTAGTAATGGGAGAAAATTTTTTCTGCGTTAATCTGCGTCCTATGATTTAAGACGGAGCGGTCATGAAACGGGAAATCATTGAAACGGAAGGAGCTCCCCGCCTGCCCCTGCCCTTTTCTCAAGCGGTAAGGCTGGGGAATCTGGTCTTCGTCTCGGGTCAGGGTCCCATCGACCCCCGGACACATGAAGTCAAAGGGGACATCAAAGAGCAGACCGAGAGGATGCTTTTGAACATCAAAGCCATTCTGGAGGCGGCCGGGACCTTGATGAGGGACGTGGTGAGCACCACTGTGTATCTAACCGACCTGAAAAATTTTGAGGCCATGAACGAGGTTTATGTCAAGTTTTTCCCCAAGGATCCCCCGCCGCGGGCGACGGTCCAGGCCGGGCTTCTACGGGATATGCTCGTAGAGATGCAATGCATTGCCTGGATACCGGAAGAAATAAAGGAGTAATGGAAGAATGGAATACTGGAATGTTGGGATATGAGGACACGAATACCTTTCAATACATACCCATTATTCCATCATTCCAATATTCCAGTATTCTACTCCGTGCTTTCTGAGGCGGGTAGGCCATACCCGGAGAAACCCGGCAGGCTTAGGATGGGCGGGACGGGAGGTGAAGAAAACCGACGCCGTTCCGCAGGGGGCGGCAGTCGGCTGCCGTGATTTTTCCGTTGAGATGTGGGGCCGGAAAGGATATTCTGACGGCACAGGGATACCAAATTTTTTCAGGAAAGGAGGATGCTATGTTCGGGAAGAAAAAATTCATGTTGCTGCTGGTCTTTTTCACAGCTTGGGCGGGAAGTTTCTTGCTGATCCCTTCGGGAGATGCTCTGGCCCAGAAAGCCCTCAAGATCGGCGAGCTGGCCGGGCTTACCGGGGGGATTGCTCCGTACGGAACCCAAATACATAACGCCCGCCTCTTCGCCATTGAAGAGATCAATAAGAAGGGCGGGATCACCGTAGGGGGTGCAAAGTACCAACTCGAAATGGCTTTTCTGGATGCCGGGCCCCCGGCAGAAGCCATCAAAGTATTTGAGAGGCTTCTCACGGTTGAGAAGGTGAAGTTGATCCTGGACGGCGCATATTCTTCTGTAGAATATGCCCTGGGCCCCGTGCTCAAGGCGAAAGAAGCCCTGATCATCTGGTCGGGAGGAAATGACCCGGCCACGACCGTGGGAATTCCCAACGCCTTCCGGAACCATTTTGACGGGGGCGCCCCCTTCATGAAAGCCAATGAACTCTTCTTGAAGAAAATGGGGGCAAAAAAAATCTCCACCTATGGCCAGGCCGGGCATGCTGACTTCAAGCGTTTCGTGGAGGAATATCTGCCGAAGATTCCCGGGTTCGAAGTCCTATCCAAAGACTGGTTCCCCTTTGGCGAAAAGGACTATTTCCCCATCCTCACCAAGATCAAAGGGTTGAAACCGGATGCGGTGATTACTCACGGGTTCTTTACCGATGGCGTAACGATGGTGAAACAGGCCCGGGAAGTCGGTCTTCTCCCGGGGATTCTCTGGTTGAATCAGTTTGCCGCTGCTCCCCTGATGATGGACGAAGCCTCCAGAAAAGTCTGGGAGGGAACATACGAAATTCTTTGTTCCAGCCTCGCTCCCACAACCGGAGCTTCGGCCAAGTCAAAGAAATTCCTGGAAGCCTATAACAAAAGATTTGGCGAAAAGGGTGGTTTTGGAGGCTGGACGGAAGCCGGATATGACAGCGTGTACATCCTGGCCAGGGCGCTGGAGAAGGCGGGTACGGTGGATGACATTCCCAAGATCATCAATGCCCTGCATAGCCTGACGACGGATGAAATCCCTGAGCTCCTGCAGGATTACAAGCCGGGAAAGCTCTTTGATAAAGACGGGCAGGCCTACCCGAAAATCGTTTGTTCTCAGTGGAAGGATGGGAAGCAAATCCCCGTATTCACCGACTATGGCCTGTGAGATAAAAAAATCGCCAAGCGCGTAGAGCAGAGCGCATAGCGCGAGTGCAGAAAATGACTTCCAAATCCCCCCTTTAAAAAAGGGAAGGTGTGAAGAATTTGGATTATGCCCCCTCACCCTACCCTCTCCCGCTAGGGGAGAGGGTAAACATAGTGAAATAGAAGAAGAAATTTCCTCCCCCTCGACGGGGGAGGGCGAGGGTGGGGGTGGAAATGGAATTTTTTCACAGCTTCAAGGGGAGCGGGGGAGACTTTTTCTCCCGCCTGGGGCGGGACGGGGTCGCAGGTGTCGTAGCCATCCTGTAAGATCAGCAGGACAGAAGGAAGGATCTTGATCCAGATACTGGTGAATGGATTGGTCAATGGGGCCATACTGGCGCTGATCGCCATCAGCCTGACCATCATCTTCAGCATCCTCCGGGTTCCCCATTTTGGCCTGGGAGGCATCTTCGTCTGGGGGGCCTTCGTGGCCTATTTCGCCGTCACCCTCTGGAAATTGAACTTCCTGCTGGCCATGCTGGTCTCCGCGGCGAGCATGGCAGTATTGGGAGTCCTCATTGAAAAAGGCGCCTTCAAACGGTTGCGCACGGCCACGGAAGATGCCATGTTCGTTTCGGCCGTCGGGGTGCTCATCGCCCTGGAAAACGGGGCCCTTCTCCTGTGGGGGGATAAGACCCGGTCCATTCCCGTGCCGCAGCTCGATTTTGTCTTTTCCATCCCAGGCGTGCTCCGCCTACCGGCCATGAGGGTGGTGATCTTCGTAGTCGCGGGCCTGGCCATCATCGGGCTGCATTTCTATGTGAAAAAGACCCGGATGGGTAAAGCGATGAGGGCGGTAGCCCAGGAAAGGGTTGCCGCCCGGCTCCTGGGAATTCCCATCGACCGGGTGGCCTCATACACTTTCGCCCTGGGCAGCGCCATGGCGGCCGTGGCCGGGGCGCTGGTGGGCGCGGCCTTCACTTTTACCTTCGATATGGGCAGTTTGAATATTCTCAAAGCTTTCGTGGTCGTAGTGTTGGGGGGGCTGGGCAGTGTAGCCGGAGCGATCATTGGCGGCTTCCTTCTGGGGGTGGTCGACAGCTTTACCCTTACCTACATAACCTCAGAGTACAAACATTTGGTCTCTTTCAGCCTTTTGATCTTGGTACTGGTGTTCCGGCCTTCGGGTCTCTTCGGGCAGAAACTGGGGAGGCCGCAATGAAGACCGGCTGGTGGAGGTGGGTCCTCTTTCTCGTCTTGGGGATCATCTTTCCTTTCATCGGGAAAGAAGGATACCTTACCCATCTGGCCATCGCCATGTTGATCTTCTCCATCCTCTCCTCCAGCCTGAACCTCCTGATGGGCTATACCGGCCTCGTCTCCATCGCCCATGGGGCTTTCTTCGGTATCGGGGCGTACACCTCGGCCACCTTGATGATGCGCGCTGGCTTTCCTTTCCTGGCTGCCCTGGTTGTCGCCACTGCTTTTACTGGCCTGATCGCCCTGGCCATCGGTATCCCCTCTTTCCGCACCAAGGGGATTTACTATGTGATCGTTACGATTGCCTTCCAGCTCATTGTCAGCGAGATCTTCGACGGCTGGTACGCCATGACCGGCGGGGGCCTGGGGCTGAGAGGGATTCCCAAGCCCGGTCAAATCTCTTTGCCCTTACTGGGAGCCCTGAGCTTTAAGTCAAAAGTGAGCTACTATTACCTGGCCTTTTTCTTTACCCTCTTGATCCACTGGGGAATCGCCCGATTGATCAAATCACCCGTTGGCATCTCCCTGATGGCCATTCGGGACAACGAGACCAAAGCCTTGATGATGGGGCTGAATCCCCTGTTTTACAAGATCTTCGTCTTTGTTCTGGCCTCCGGCCTGGCCGGTCTGGCGGGGGGCCTTTATGTTCATTACCTGGAGTTTGCCCATCCAGACCTGTTCAGTTTTTTCGTCTCGGTGGATATTTTCCTGATGGTCATGCTCGGGGGGGCAGGGACCTTCTTCGGCCCTCCTTTCGGGGTCTTCGTCCTGGAGATGATCCGGGAGTTTCTCCACGAGTTTGTCGCCCTGAGACTTTTTATCTACGGCGTCTTGCTCGTGGTCATCATCATCTTTTTACCCGAGGGACTTTTGAAACCCCTTACTCTTCTGGTAAAGAGAATTGTTCCGGCAAAGGAATGAATGAAAATTCGGGTGAGGCTTTATTCCTTATTTCGTTGTAGGGGCGACCGGCCGGTCGCCCCTACGCCAGGGAACACCGAAAGAATTTGGTACCCCTTTGCGCACCATTTCATTCGTAAGGGAATTAATTCCTGAATTATTTTTGGAGGGCAATTGGCTCTGCTGCAGGTCCAGAATTTAACCAAGTCCTTTGGCGGCCTCTTGGCGGTCAACAATGTCTCGTTGGCCGTCGAGGAAAAATCCATTTTAGGCCTGATCGGCCCGAACGGTTCGGGCAAGACGGTCACCTTTGACTGCATCACAGGATTTCAGAAGCCCGAGCACGGCCGGATCTTTTTTCAGAACCAGGAGATCACCGGGCGGAGGCCGAATCAAATCGCTCTGCGGGGCGTGGGAAGGTCCTTTCAGTTAACCGGGGTTTTCACCAAGCTTACGGTCTACCAGAACCTGATTTTCGCCGTCCAGGAGAAGACGCTTCGCCGCAATTGCAAAACCTGTCTGCGGTCCGTCAAAAGTTGGTTGCCCCAGGATCGGGTAGGGCGGATTGACCGGGTGCTCGAGTTTGCGGGACTCCAAAGGATCAAGGGGGAGGTCGTGGCCAATCTGCCCTATGGGCAGCAGAAAATACTGGAATTTGCCAGCCTCATGGTGATGAACCCGGATCCCATTCTCTACATGCTGGATGAACCTTTTGCCGGGCTAACCCGGACTGAAGTCAACAGTTACCTCTCGCTGATGAGAGAGCGGAGGGAGAAAGGAAGTACCTTCCTCCTCGTAGAACATAATATGAGGGCAGTCATGGATATCTGCGACCGGATCGTGGTATTGGACCACGGAGAAAAGATCGCGGAGGGCAGCCCGGCGGAGATCCAGGCGAACAAAAGGGTGGTGGAGGCCTATCTCGGACATGGCGGCATCGCTTGAAATCAGAGGGCTCTGGAGTGGGTACGGAAAAGTCTCCGTCCTCCAGGATATATCTCTTACCGTAAACCGGCTGGAAACCGTTAGTGTACTGGGGGCGAACGGGGCCGGCAAGACAACCCTTCTGAATACGATCGCCGGGGTCCTCAAGCCCTCCCGGGGAAGGGTCATCTTTGAGGGTGAAGATGTGACCGGCCATAACCCTGAGACACTCGCGGGAAGAGGTCTTTCTCTGGTTCTGCAGGGGAGATCCATCTTCCCCTTCATGACCGTCCAGGAAAACCTGGACCTGGGAGCATACCTTCTGAAGGACGGCCCCTCGGTACGGAGCCGGCTGGATATGGTTTTCCAGTTGTTCCCCGCTCTCGCCGAAAGAAGAACCCAGTGGGCAGGTTCCATGAGCGGTGGGGAGCAAAAGATGCTGGAGCTGGGCAGGGCCTTGATGCTGGAGCTTAAACTTCTCATGCTCGACGAGCCCTCCCTGGGCCTGGCTCCCTTGATCATGAATACCATTTTCCGCAATATTCGCGAATTCAACAAGAGGGGCATGACCGTTCTTCTGGTGGAACAGAACGTCTCCTTGGCTCTGGAGATTTCTCACCGGGGGTATTTACTCGAATTGGGCCGGATCCGGCTGGAGGGCAAGAGAGAAGATCTCCTGGACAATCCCGAAGTAAAGAAGTATTACCTGGGACTGAGTCCGGAATGAGAGCTTTCATGGGCCAGACTGACTTCCTACGCGCCTTCGCCGCCCGCGAAGGATGAAAATGCCTGTTCCCCCTCACCCTCCCGCGAGGAGAGAGAGTGAGGGGGGATCATCCATGACCAGGAGGAAAGGGAAGATGGCGATTTCCAAGGAAGAGCGGGAACGGAGAGAAAGAGAAAAGGTGGAGTACGATTGGGGGACCCTTTGGCCTCAACATCACAGCGAAAAGATGAACTGGGGCAAGGGATTCAGGACCAAGGGGGACGTGGACATTCTTTTCCTGGCAGGCTCGACGGGGAGGGATCCGCTAAGCGACGCGCCCTGCCGGGCCCCGGAGGAGGAGAGAGCAGGAAAGGGCAAGGTGGTGGGAGGAATCAAAGAGCAGACCCGGGCTACTTTAATGGAGATTAAAAATTCTCTGGAAATAATGGGAGCCTCCCTCAAGAACATCGTCTTCTTCCGGTATTATCTTCCCCGGAGGGAAGACGTCTTTGACATGCGCGATGAGATGTACCGCTTTTTCCGGGAGTTTGAGGCAGATCTGCTGGAACATCCCCGGCCGGCGACCCTGTGCCGGGGCGTAGGGATCGATCTGGCCGATATGCGGGTGGAGATAGAAGCCTGGGCGGTCGTGCCCAGGAAGAAATGATGGTCGTTTCCCGTAATTTTTCATGGTGGGTCCTTCACCCACAAGCGACAAAAATCCCCGCTTGCCCACCCTTTTATAAAGGGGGGTTGGGGAAAATTTGAGGGTGTTTCTAAATAATAGGGAGAAAGGAGAAAAGAAATGAGATTCAAGAAACTGGTTGGTTTCGCGGTTTGCCTGTTGGGATTTTTGGGTTTTTCCATGATCCCGGCCCTGGCTCAATCCACCCCGGCCAAAGCTGCGCCGGCCAAACCCATGACCCTTTCCTTCAACTGGGAAGGGGCCTACGGTCGGGCGAACTGCCTGGTCTGGCCCTTCCGGCCGGGTGGGAGTTTCGAGCAGCTGGTTACCAAGCATACGGGAGGCTTGGTGAAACTGGACATTAAAGAAAAACTCTATGGCATAATGGATTCGGCATTCGCCATCGGGGATGGACGCATCCAGATGGGCACCCAGTCCATCCCGGCGGCGACCGGAACCTATCCTTTGCTGGACTTCGGTGGAATTCCAGGTTTCTTCTCCGATCCTCCTCATGGCGCCTATCAGTGGGCCGAGGCCTTTGTTGATCCCCAGATGATGGCCATTTGGGATAAGTACACCAAAAAAAAAGCCGGTTTCAAGGTCTTGGGAGCGTCTATCAGCATAGCCAATAACGTCCTGTGGGGGAGCAAAGCGGTCAAGACTCTACCCGATTTCGAAGGGATAAAAGTCAGGGCTTCGGGCCGCACCCAGACGTCGGCACTTAAAGCCCTAAGGGCCAGTCCGATCACTTTATCCATGGCCGAGGTTGAGGATGCCCTGGTTCGCGGAACAGTGGACGCCATCTGCACGAGCAAGAGCTATGGGTCGGAGCGGGGTCTGATTGATCTTTCCAAGTATGCCTCCGTTTGGCCGGTTACCCCCGTCTTCTCCCAGTTTATCGCGGTCAATGCCAAGGTATGGGATAAATTGCCGCCGGCCGTACAGCAGGGACTCATGCGAGCGGGGGCAGAGTTGACCCGGGAGATGGCGCCGGTGGTGGAGCAGATGGAGATTTCTTACACCCTGTGGATCCGGAGCAGCAAGTGCCAGCTGGTGGTGCCCGAATCTTCGGAGGTAAAGAAGGCCATGGAGCTGATGAAGCCGGTGGTTAAAGAATGGCTGGATACAGCCGGTCCCTACGGGAAAGATGTCCTCCGGGTCGGGCTGAAATATGCCAACGGGCCTTCCGCGGGCTTTATCGCCGACATGGCGAAATGATCAGCAAATCTAGTAGGGGCAATTCATAAATTGCCCCTACTAATCAGTAGTGTCCCAACGTTATTTAAATAATTCCAATTGATTAGAAGAATCGTCTTCTGTTTCTTGCTGTTGAATCTGTGAAAATATTTGAAATAATGGTGTTTTTTCAAAAAGCGAGACGCTTAAAA
>Ga0214473_10005048_pt1 | contig 15831 bp, 15 predicted proteins | sample RVTome_7_FD_203509 | JGI IMG/M metagenome (GOLD analysis project Ga0214473, IMG submission 203509) | Soil microbial communities from uranium-contaminated site in the Upper Colorado River Basin, Wyoming, United States - RVT98D197 | ecosystem: Environmental > Terrestrial > Soil > Contaminated >... | reverse complement strand
CGATCCGTTTGCCGCTCAAATCCATTCTCGACGACAGCGTTGCCAACACTTCGCGCCAGGTATTGGGCTCGGGCGCTGTGATCGCGGGTTCCAATCCCAGTTCTTTGAGCGCGGCGACCGACTTCGGGCCGCGCGCGACCAGCGCCGTTTTACGTAGCGCCGCAACAATGCGCTCCTGAGGAAATTGCGTGCGCAGCGCTTCGTTGAGCGTCCGGGTGCCGACGCCGGTCATGAGAATTAACAGGTCAAACTTTCCCGCTTCGAGTTGCGGCAAGAGCTCGATCGCGGCGTGGTTCTCGCTCAGTGGAATCTCCCGCATAGAGGGCGCGACGATCGGCTCGCCGCCATAGCGGCGGATCAGCTCCGCCATCTCCTTGGCGCGGCGGCTTTCGAAGGAGACGACCCTAAGCCCTTGCAGGCTCGATTTCGCGGTGGATTCCATTGGGAGCTGGATTGTACGGCATAGGATCGAACCAATGCAACTTGTCCGCCAGGGACACGACGTCGCCGACGACGATCAACGCCGGCGGTTCTAAACGCGCGCTTTTTTCGACGATGTCCGCTAACGTGCCGAAAACGGTTTCCTGTTCTTCGGTGGTGCCCCGGCGAATGACGGCCGCGGGCGTTTCCAGAGCGCGGCCATGGGCAAGCAGCTTGGCGACGATGATCGGCAAGTTGCTCAGCCCCATGAGAATGACGAGCGTATCGACCCCGGTCGCGAGCTTGGCCCAGTCCACGGAATCTTGCGCCTTGCGCGCCTCATGGCCGGTGACCACGGCAAATGAGGAGGCGAACTTTCTGTGCGTGAGCGGAATTCCCGCGTAGGCCGGCACCGCCACCGCCGAGCTGACGCCCGGAACGATCTTGAAGGGAATCTCCGCGTCGGCCAGCGCTTCGGCTTCCTCGCCGCCCCGGCCAAAGACGAACGGATCGCCGCCCTTGAGCCGAACCACCTGATGCCCCAGGCGCGCATAATGGATGAGAACTTCATTGATCTCCGACTGGGCGATGCAGTGGCGGCCCGCCTGTTTGCCGACAAAGATTCTTTCGGCGCTGGACGGCGCCTCTTCCAGCAATGCCGGATTGACCAGTTGATCGTAGACGACCACTTCCGCCCGGCGCAGTAGTTGAAGCGCGCGTACGGTTATCAGGCCCGGATCGCCCGGCCCCGCGCCGACCAGATAAACTTTGCCTTTGCTCATGATCTGGCTCCTAACGTCGTTAATAGATACTCCTTTGCTTGCTCGGGGCGCCCCGCACGGATCAAGCGCCGGACCTCCCCCTTCAAGGCGCTGTTCCACGCGTCGGCGTCCACGTTAACAGATTTCTCCCTCAATTCTATTCTTACCTCCGCGGCGACTTGAACCAGTTGAACGTACTCCGCGGTGAAATAGTCGTCCAGCTCTTCGCGGATCGCGCGCGTCGCCGCCGGGCTAGCCCCACCCGTTGAAATCGCGACCATCAAATCGCCGCGCCGGATCACCGCGGGTAAGATAAAATCGCAGTGATCCGGATCATCCGCTGCATTCACCCATACACCGCAACTTTGGCCCTCTTGATAAACTCGATCATTGACGTCCGGGTCGTCGGTGGCGACGAAAACCAATTCATGGCCCGAGAGATCACCATTCTGATAACACCGCGCGGTTAATTGAATCGAGTGGTTTTTCGACCAATTCAAAATGGCCGGCGTTACCTCCGGGCTGATCACCGTCACCGCAGCGCCAACCTCAAGCAAGCCCGCGATTTTCCGCTCGGCGACTCCCCCGCCGCCGATCACCAGACAGCGACGTCCGTTCATTTCCAGAGCAATTGGAAAGTAGCTCATCGGCTGCGTCTCCCGTTGAAACGAATTCCAGGCGTTTCTCCGTGGCCGACTTTAACGCATGGTATGGCGCCCGTCACAGCCGCGGCGACAAAGGTCACGATCGCGGTAATCGGGTATTCGAATCCTTCAGTAAACATCACGAGTCCCGTTTCTTTCCTTCTGCTTACTTCCCGCCCAGTTTCCGATCTTAAAACGTTAGATCCCTTCGCCTGCGCCTCTCATGTGCAGGCCGCATTCCTTGGTTTCGGGATTTTCCCACCACCAACGCCCGGCGCGGAGATTTTCGTCGGGCTTCACCGCGCGCGTGCAAGGAGCGCAGCCGATGCTGGGATAGCTTTGGTCATGAAGTCGATTGTAGGGCACGTTGTGCTTCCGGACATAGTCCCACACCTGGTCGTAGCTCCATTCGATCAGCGGATTGATCTTCAAAATCCCGCCGTGGTCGTTATCCAATTCGACCTTGCGCGCTTCCGCGCGCGTCACCGCCTGCTCGCGGCGCAACCCGGTTATCCACGCCTTGAGATCTTTTAAAGCGCGGTTGAGCGGCTCCACTTTGCGAATTGCGCAACACAGCTTGCGCAGCTCCACCGAGCTGTAGAAGAGATTGAGCCCGTGGGTTCGAACCATCTCTTGCACTTTAAGGGCGTCGGGAAAGTAAACTTCGACCGCCACGCCGTAGCGCTGCCGTATCGCGTCCATGCAATCGTAGGTTTCCTGATTGAGCCGCCCGGTGTCCAAGGTGAAAATGCGAAAGTCCGATCCCCTCAGCCGATGTGCCATATCGATTAGAACCGACGACTCGGCTTGAAACGATGAAGCGAAGGCGATGCCGTCCTGAAAGGTTTGGAAAGACCACTCCAGAAGCTCCTCCGCCGATAGCCGCTCCAGCTCCCCGCTCTTCGTTCCCCAATCGTCTCTTGCTAAGTTATAAAACATCGTCGGCCTTTCTTTCAGTTGATACGGGACTGCCCATTCGCTTTCGATTCCACGTGGCCCAGCGGCGCCGCGAGCTCCACCGGCGCCATCGCTTGAATTCGCAGACGCACGCGCCGACGCGCATCGCTCTCTTGCTGGAGGGAAACTGGAACGCCGCCGAAAATCTGGCCGACAAACGGTTCCACCTCGGCCTTGAACGCTCCATAGCCTTCGTCGCCATTCGGCGCCAGCAGCCGATCGTTGAGCGTGATTTCAAATTCATCGAAGCGGAACTCGATTTTTCTTTGCAGCGCAGGCTCCGCTTGCAAACGCCGGCAGTATTCCAGCGCGCTTTGAGACACCTTGGCCAGTCTTTCTTGATTCGTCCCGTCGAGCGGCGCCTTCTGGCTGAACAAAAAGCCGCGCCGGCCGCCGGTCTCATCGACGCTGAGGTAGAAGTCGGGCGCGACCAAAACGATCCCCGGCCCCTGGTGCATATGGCTGTAGTCCGCCACGTCGTGGTAGACGCCGTCGCTGGCCTGAATCCAGCCGTGGAACAGATCGATGAAAGCCGTCAGCGGCACAGGCTCCCGTTCCACGGCGAAGAATTTAATTTCGATCTTTTGAAGCTCCATCTTCGCTCTCCGATCACGCGCTCGGCTGAGCGGCGTTGTCGATTTTGACCGCGTTCTGAACTGCGCCGCGCAGGCGGTTGTGGCAATCGTGGGCGGCGTCGATAAAAAGCTGCGCTTCCTGCAATAATTGCACCGCCCGGTCGCCGTCCGCAGCTTTTCCTTCTCTGACGAAATCCCTCGCCTTGAAAAAGTACTCGGCGAATTTTCCGCCGGCATATTTATCCCAGAAGAGCTGCGTGTCGTAGAACCGGCGCGTAAATTCCACAATGATTTTATTTTCATCATCCGAGATGCCGGGATCTTGGTTCTTGACCAGTCCCTGCGCAGCGTGAAGCATGGAGGCATAAGCCGCCTTGACGGCTTCCGCAGAGCGCCCGCCGTCGAGCAGCAGCTGCGCCTCGAACAACTCGCGCTCGCTGGCGGCCAGGGCGAACTCCGCCTGGCTCACGACCTCGCCGGCGCACTCGCCGACACCCATGTCCGCCAGGGTGAACTCCCGCGGGTCACCCCAATCCGTATAGTAGGAGCGATCCACTTCCGGCGCGGGAATCTTGGTAAGGTCTTCCAGTAAATCCTTGATCGCTTTCTTGCCGATGCGCGCGACGAAATCTTGAAAGCGTTCATCCTTCGCCCGCTGGCGCACGTAATACTCCGTGATCGATAGGACCGCCTCGGGAATCCGCTTCGACGGCACGGCCCCGATCGGCACGCCGTACTCGCCGGCGTTGTCGTGGAACTTGCCGCCGAGAACGACTTGAAAGTGCGGCACCTGAAATCCTTTGACGTTGCGGTTGATGCCGTAAAAACCGATGTCGGCGATATGGTGCTGGCCGCAGGAATTGAAGCAGCCGCTGACCTTGATGCGCAGATTCTTGACCGCCGCGTCCAACTCCAAGCTCTTTTCGCCGAGCCGATAGCGCAGCTCGCGGGCGAGGCCGCGAGAGGAAGCGATCCCCAACTTGCAGGTATCGGTCCCGGGGCAGGCCGTCACATCGACGATGGTTGCCGCGTCCGCCGCGCCCAAGCCGATGGCCTTGATCGCTTGATAGAACTCCGGCAGATCCGCTTCGCTCACCCAACGGAAAAGAATGTTTTGCTCCACCGTCGTGCGCAGCGTGTCTTTGACGAACCGCCGCGCAATGTCGGCGAGGGCGCGCAACTGATTAGCGCTGGCATCCCCCAGCGGCAGCGTCACGGTGGCGGCGACGTAGCCGGGCTGCCTCTGCTTGTAAACATTGGTCGCATACCAGGCCGCGAAGCCTTCGGGCCGCTGATGGCCGTTGAGGCTCACGCCGGGCTTGAGCGGTTGTTCGCTTGGCTCGTTGACCGAGGAGAGGAAATCCGTCCAGCGCGGATCGGGCGAAAGTTTTTGCCGCTCTTCCAACACGAGCTTGCGAAACTCCTCGATGCCGAGGTTGGCGATCAAGAACTTAATCCGCGCCCGGGCGCGGTTGCGCTTCTCGCCGAGACGCGCAAAGACGCGCGAAATCGCCTGCATCGTCGGCAGCAACTCCGCTTCCGGAAGAAACTCATCGAACAACTTCGCTTTGTACGGCACCGAGCCCAGACCGCCGCCGACGTAAAATGCGAAGCCGCGCTGCCCTTTGCCGTCGATGACTCGAGTCTTGGCGATGGCGCCCATGTCGTGCATGGTCACCAGGCCGCAAGGATTTTGCTCGCAACCGGAAAAGGCGACCTTCACCTTGCGCCCGAAGTCCTGCGTGTCGGGATGACCCATTAAAAACTTCGCGCAAGCCTTGGCGTACGGCGTCGTATCGAAGCTTTCCTCGTGGCAAATTCCCGCCAACGGGCAAGCGGTCACGTTGCGCACCACGTTGCCGCAAGCTTCCCGCGTGGTGATACCAACCGCGGCGAACCGGCGCATCAATGCCGGCGTGTCATCGATATGGACGAAATGATATTGAATGTCCTGGCGCGTCGTGACGTGAGATACGGCGTCGGCGTATTCCTCGGAAAGATCGGCGAGGGTTTCGAGCTGCGCGGGGTTCAGCCCGCCGAACGGAATCTTGATGCGCATCATGCCGGGCGCGTCCCACAGCGTGTCCGGCCCTTTGACTACGTCCGCCGGCAACTTGAGCTTTTGAATGCGCTTGCCGTCGTGTCTTTGTCCGTTGTCGTAACGCTGGCCGTAGATGCCGCGCCGCAAGCGCGTCTCGGCGAAAACTTTCTCGTCGATCTTGCCCTGCTTGCGCAGCTCCATCTGCTGCTCAAAGATATCGATCTCGCGCCCGAGCTCTTCGGGTATCCGCGCCGCGAGCTTTTCTTTCCAGTTAAGCGCCTTTTCCATGGCCATCTCCCTAGCTGAGACAGAAAAAAACCTACTTGATTAAATTAGTCAGAAATCAACCAAAAAAATTTTAAACCCGTCACTCCGTTTCGAATCGATCAGATGTAGTACATCAACGCGCCCACTTCGGGTTTACAGAGATCGGCGAGCGTGGTTTCCTCCAAAATCATTTCCATCGCTCGCACGCCTCTCGCCCAGGTTTCGATCAGCCGTTGCGTCACGGGCGAGATCGAGCGGCCTTGCATCTGCGGCCGCAGATCGAATCCCACGAGCGGCCCTTCCAACACGTGGAGAACCTCCTTCACCGAGATGGTCTCAGGAGGACGCGCCAGGATATATCCGCCCGATGGCCCCCTCGATCCGTGCACCAAGCGGCCACGTTTGAGCAGTACCATGATCTGACCAAGATATTGGGACGGTATATGCCGGTTCTCGGCGATTTCCTTCACCTGCACGGCACGCCGCTGCTTGTAATTCTCCGCCAACTCCGCCAGGGCCAAGAGCCCATAATGTCCTTTAGAGCCGACCTTCACATGACACCCATTAGGTCTCGAAAGTAATTGATCCTAAGTAAATAGATCAAGTTTGTCAAGAACCCTCCTTCAGGGCAATTTCGGCAGCTCAAGCCATTCCGCAATACCCAGCAATCTGGTCTCGGCCGTCGTGGTCGATGTCGCTAATTTGATTCGGCGTCGCGGCGGCCCGACGGTCGACTCCCAGTTGCTTGGGAAGAATAAATGAAGCTATAGTCGGTGAACTCGAAAGAGTTGACGCCGCATACCGAGCAAAATCGCTCCGACATCTAACGACGATGAGCATTCAAACCCGACTCTGCGCCTTTAAAACCACCGACAAGGAACGATTGCACGGCCTGCTCTTCACTCCGCCCGACGGCGAATCGGATCTCGCGCTTATTTTCGTTCACGGCGTCGCCATGAACTTTTATCTACCGCCGTTAGCGACATTCGGACAGGAACTCGCCAAGCGCGGCTTCCACTCCTTCGTGATCAATACCCGCGGCCACGATTGGATCGCCCGGGCCGGCAACCTGACGAAGTTCGGCGGGTCGGCCTATGAAAACGTCGAAGAGTGCCTGCTCGATCTCGACGGCGCGTTCAATTTTCTAAGACAACACAACTACCGCCGCTTCGTCTTGGTCGGCCACAGCCTGGGCGCGATCAAATCGATCATTTACCAAGGCACGCGTCAGCGCTCCGATGTGGTCGGCGTCGTCTCTTGCTCGGCGCCTCGACAATTCTACTCCGAACGGATCGCCCGGCAGCCGGGATTCGCCGAGATTATCGCCAAAGCAGAAAATCTGATAGCCGAAGGCAAAGGAGAAGAGCTGTTATCGGTGGCGGTAGGCCCAACGCCGGGCATTTTCAGCGCCCGCTCGCACGTGAACAAGTACGGCAAGGACGACCGCAATGATTGCCGTCGCTACTCCGGGCGGCTGGGTTGTCCGTTGCTTGCCATCGTCGGCGGCGCCGAGCCCAAGTTCTTCTACGAATACGCGCGAGACATGGTCGCCGCCGCGGGGCCGGACTCCGCGTGCGAGCTTGTCGAAGGGGCGAACCATTTTTATAACCGGCACGGTCGCGATATCGTCCAAATTATCTACCGGTGGTTGGGTCGTTTTACGGATTGATCACGACCGGTCAGCCGCGGGTCGCGCATCGATACGGCTGGTGACGAGGCAGTCTCGATCGCTCCCAATGCCGCCTTCGAGCAATCTGAACGATATCTTATCCGGCAAAGAATGGATGATTCCGAGAGTATTGTGTTACCCGCGCGACCGTTTGCGCGCGAGGTATGCGTCGCGCGCTTCGCGGATTTCCTTCTGGTCGATGGTCGCCAGCGGGGTCCCTTGAAACTCCAGATAAAAACGCATGACGTTGCCGATGACCCGCTCCGTCGCGTTGGGCCAATCGTCAAAGCGTCCCATCTGGATGTCCACGCTGGCCTCGACGGCGCTCAGGCTGGCGTCAAAGCGCTTTTTCGCTTCGCGCGTTCATGCCGGCGTGGGCGATGACGACTTTCGATGGCGCGGTAGCGGCGAGCACGGGTAGAGATCGGCACGCAATTGCGAAGAAGCAAGCAAAGACGATGCTCGCATTCATACGGCTCCGAATCGGTTGAGAGTGCATTTTGAACTGCCTCCACGCTCTGCGGGTCTTCAGCGCCAGGAGATCGCCCGCAACTCGATTTACGTTAGCAAATTGACGCGAATGCTACCATTGACAGGATTCTATTGGCAAGCTAATGCTGCGCTGACTATCTGGTAAATTGCCGGAGGTAACTATGGCCCTATCCTGGGGTAGAAAAATTGTCAGGAGCCTCAATTATCGATCAATGATCTACAGCGCTGTTATCTTCGATCTATTTGGAACATTGGTGGATGACTTTGCGTCGTCGGTCGGCCCAATGCATGCGGAGCTGGCCGCGGCTCTTGCCGTTCCTTATGAAGCTTTCATGCAGCTTTGGAGGCAAACTGCGGAGATGCGAACTATCGGGGCCTTTCAGACCGTGGAAGCCAGCGTAGAACATGTTTGCGGCGTCATGGGTGTGCGAGTCGGAGCCGAACAAATGACGAAGGCGGTTGAAATTCGATTGCGGCACACGAGGCGGGCGCTCGAGCCGCGGCCGGATGCCGTGGCGACGCTCGCGCGGCTGAAAAACCAGGACTACAAAGTAGGACTTCTCAGCAACTGCTCCATCGAGATTCCGATTCTCTGGCCGGAAACAACATTTGCCGATCTAGTTGAAAGCCCCATTTTCTCCTCCCGAGAACGCGTCAAGAAACCCGACCCTCGTATCTATCATCTCGCCTGCGAACGCCTCGGCGTCATGCCTGGGGCTTGCCTCTATATTGCTGACGGCGAAGACCACGAGTTAACCGGCGCAGCCAAGGTCGGTCTGCACCCCGTGTTGCTTCGCACGTCCTCACAAGAAATCCGTCCTGAATTGCATCAAGAAACTAGAGAATGGCAGGGCGCCACCATCGCTGGTTTGGCTGAGGTATTGCAACTGGTTAGGCGCTAAGTGAGGGACGAACGATGAAGAAGAATCATGTGATCGAATTTGAATCGAAAGAGCGGATTCTTGAGAAGGCCAAGAAATATATTGAGTCCCTTGAATTGTTCTCTGAGGAAAGCGACCAGGCGATCCCTCTTCTTCTGAGGGCTATGAAGCACGCGGACGGGGATCTTAAACGCGAGATCATGTTGCTGCTCGGGACCTTTGCCAAAGAGGAATCCGTTTGGCCTCTGTACGAGATCATGACCGACTCTTCGGAAAACGAGGAGCCCCGGCATGATGCCGCCATCCAATTGAGCGTGGTAGGGCCGTTGTTAAACGACCCACAACCCCTCGTCGGCCAATTGCTGAAAGAGATTCAAAGCTCCGACGCGAATCGGAGGCTTCATGCGACATTCGCGCTGGGATGGAGGGGAAATTTTGAGGCCGCGATCCCCTTGATCGAGCGGCTGTACGATACCGACGATCGAGTTCGGCAAACGGCGGTGAACGCATTGTGCAATCTCAGGGATGATAGGATTTTGCCGCTGCTTCTGGAACGACTGGAGCATGGTGCCGCGGAGCAAAAGAGGAGCATCCTGCTAAACCTCTGGCGCTTTGATTCGAAGCTGGAAAAAGTCATCGAGGTCTATCTGAAATGCTTGCAAAGCGAGGAGCCTGACGTTCGCTTCGATGCGCTCGCCTGTTTAGGGCTTTTAATCAACGTACGAGATCATCTCGGCGTGTACCGGAAGTGCCTCAAGGACCCGGACAGCAGGATTCGCGGATTGGCGATAAGAAGATTGGCCGAGGACGCAGGGGATGCCGCACTGCAATCATTCCCAACCGAGATTGAAGCCCTGCTCGAAGACCCAGACATGGAAGTGAAGAGGGCTTGCCTGAAAATACTCGGCAAGAGAAGAGCTTGAATCAGCAAGCTCGCCGTCACCGATCTTTTCAGGCATACTGCCTCAAAACATGTCGGAGTATTGACGGATCATGAACCGTAGCCAACCCGAAAGGCTTCACCATCCCCAAGGCTTCCTGTCGCTGGCAAAAAACGTCGGGATTAAAGACGCGACGCTAGATCTGACGGTCATTTACTCGACCGTGCGCGCGAGGGCGGCGGCGATGTTTACGCGCAACCGTTTTCCCGGCGCGCCGGTCATCGTCGGCCGGAAACACATAGCCAACGGCTACGTGCAGGCGCTGGTGATCAACAGCAAGAACGCCAACGTGGCGATGGGAAAACGGGGCATCGACAATGCGATGGAGACTTGCCGGATCGTCGGGCGGGAATTGGGCATCAGCCATCGCGACGTATTGCCATTCTCCACCGGCGTTATCGGCCGGCCGTTGCCGATGGATAAGATACGCGCCGGCTTGCGCGGCATCCGCGGCGAACTGAAGCCCGGCAATCTCAAGCGCGCCGCTGAGGCGATCATGACCACCGATAAGTACCCGAAATTTGTTTCCTGTCGTGTCGGCCCGGCGGTCATCGCCGGCATCGCCAAAGGCGCCGGCATGATCGAGCCCAACATGGCGACGATGCTCGTCTATCTGATGACCGACGCCGAACTGCCCGCGGCCTCGCTGGGCTCGATGCTGAAACGAGTGGTTGACCGGACCTTCAACTGCATGAGCATCGACACCGACACCAGCACCAGCGACACAGTTGTATTGATGGCCAACGGCCTCGCCGGCAAAGTTAATCTCCGCGAGTTTGAAAGCGGCCTGCTCCAGGTTTGCGAATATCTGACGCGCGAGATCGCGCGCAACGGCGAAGGCGCCACCAAGCTCATTACGGTTGACGTCACACGCGCGAAATCTCCTGCACAGGCGAAGCGCGTCGCCAAGTTAGTCGCCAACTCGCCCCTGGTGAAGACCGCGGTGTACGGCTCGGACCCAAACTGGGGCCGAGTCGTCATGGCGGTTGGCAAGAGCTTCGATAAGAGCATTGAGCCCGCTAAAGTCACCATTCGCTTCGGCGACACCGATGTTTTCAGAAAAGGTTCGCCTATCCCTTGCGATCTCGAAGGGCTGCGGCAATATCTCAGCCGATCGGAAGTCTCCATCGGGGTCGATCTGGGCATCGGCAAGGCCGCGGCACGGGTTTGGGGCTGCGACTTGACCGAAGGCTATATCAAGGAGAACGCTTACTACACGACGTGATCGCCACAGATGAATCGTCAAATCGATGACTCGACAACGCACGGACTTTCTCTTAAAAGGCGGCCGATTGATCGATCCGGCGAGCGGCCGCGACGGCCCCTTCGACGTGCGCGTGCGTGGCGGCATCGTCGATGCGATTGGCGCCGACCTCCCACCCGACGGCGCGGCAGTGATCGATGTTAAAGATCAAATTGTCACGCCCGGACTGATCGACGTTCATCTGCATCTGATGAAAGGCCTCGGCGCTTTCGGCGCGGACCCGGATGTTTTCGGTGTCGGCTCCGGCGTAACCACCGTCGTTGATGCCGGCAGCGCGGGTCACAGCCTGCTCAATGTCTTCCGCAATTACGTCACCGACAACGCTAAGACGCGCGTGCTCAACTATGTCAACCTTTCGACACTGGGCGGCGTCACCGGCCCGGGCTACAGCATCCTGGCCGATCCGCGGCTGATCGACGAAGACAAGATCGAAAAAACCGTCGAAGCCAATCGCGATATCATAGTCGGCATCAAGATTATGGCGACCGGCGGGGCGCTGGGCGCCCAGGGTTTGAAGCCGTTGGAGCGCGCACGCAAGCTTGGCGATAGCTTGAAGCTGCCGCTGCTCGTCCATATCGGCGAGAGCTGGACGAAAGATACCGCGCCCGTTCACGTCGGCGACGTGCTCAAATATCTGCGACCGGGTGATATCGTCACCCATATGTTTACCGTGCATCCGGGCGGGTTATTGGACGGCAATGGCAAGCTCTGGCCGCAAGTGCGCGACGCCAAGGAGTCGGGAATTCTCATGGATGTCGGCCATGGCTTGCATAATTTGAATTTCGACGTGGCCCGCAGAGTGCTCGACCAGGGACTTCGTCCCGACGGCGTCTCCACTGACGGCCATCGCGGCAACCGCGCCGGGCCGGTCTACGATCTTCCGACGACGATGGCGAAGCTAATGGCACTGGGGGTTTCCCTCAATCAAGTCATCGAGATGGCCACTGCTAACGCGGCCAAACTTTTGGGCCGCGATGGGGACCTCGGCACAATCCGGGCTGGGCAACCGGCGGACATTTCGGTTTTGAAATTGGAAGAACGGGAATGGCAGGCCGTGGACTCTCAAAAGGGAACCATCCCGGCCCACCACGCGCTCGTGCCTAGATATGCGATTCGAGGCGAGACCATCTTCGAGCCGCTGCCCATTGAACGGCCGTAGCAGCCCGTGGTGAAAGGCGAGCACGGGGTGGTCGCAAGCGGTGGTGAGAGATCGACATGTTCGGTGTGTTGTACTAAAGTTTTCCGCATGGCGATGGGACAACGAACACACGAAGAGCAAGCGGCGATGTGGGTGGCGGTTAGTGAGCTACCGTGGCCGGTGAGCCACCCGTTCTACGAGAAACTCAATCGGCTGTTGGCCGAGTACGGGTTCGACGACTTCGTCGAGACGCAGTGTCGGGCGTTCTACGCCGAGAAGATGGGGCGGCCGAGTTTGGCGCCGGGACAATATTTCCGTCTCCTGTTGCTTGGCTACTTCGAAGGCCTGGACTCGGAACGCGGCATGGCGTGGCGGGCGGCGGACTCCTCGGGAGTGCGCGCGTTTCTCGGCCTGGCGCTGACGGAGGGCGCACCGGATCATTCGACGATAGCGCGGACGCGGCGATTGATCGACCTGGACACCCATCGGGCGGTGTTCACGTGGGTCGTGCAGTGTCTGGGCATCGCTGGGCTGGTCAAGGGGAAAACGATAGCGATTGACGCCACGACGCTCGAAGCGAATGCGGCCTTGCGCAGCATCGTGCGCCGCGACACCGGGGAGAGCTATCACGACTTTTTGACCCAGCTGGCCCAGGCCTCCGGCATAGAGACCCCCACGCGCGCCGATCTCGCCAAGCTGGATCGCAAGCGCAGGAACAAAGGGTCGAACGAGGACTGGACGCATCCGCATGACCCCGACGCGCGCATTGCCAAGATGAAGGGTGGGATCACGCATTTAGCGCACAAAGCCGAGCATGCGGTGGACCTGGAGACCAGCGCCATCGTGGCCGTCACGTTGCAAGAAGCCGATCAGGGCGACACGACCACGATCCAGACGACGCTGCCCGAAGCGATCGAACAGTTGCAAGCCGTGGCCGCAGTTACCGACGACAGGGTAAGGACGGTGGAGGAACTGGTCACCGACAAGGGCTATCACAGCAAGCAAACCGTGCTCGATATGCAGAACCTGGGACTACGCACCTACATCAGTGAACCGGATCGCGGTCGGCAGCACTGGATCGATCAGCACGCCGAGCGCGACGCGGTGTATGCCAATCGGCGTCGCATTGCGGGCGAGCGCGGCCAGCAGTTGATGCGGCTAAGGGGCGAGTTGTTAGAGCGACCCAATGCTCACCTCTACGAGACGGGCGGGATGCGTCGAACTCATCTGCGCGGGCACGGCAATATTCTCAAACGGCTGCTCGTGCACGTGGCCGCCTGCAATCTGGGCCTGTGGATGCGCACGTTGACGGGAGTTGGAACGCCTCGTGGCCTGCAGGGCCGTTTGGCCGCCGCGCTGGCTCTCTGTTTTAGTCTGTGGGTGCTACTGCGCGACCGAGTAACCGCACGTCGTCCCTGGGGACTTAATCTGAGACTGTTTGCGATCCCCAGTCACTGCCTCGCGGCGTTCCCGTGCGTTAGGTGAAAAACGGAATTGTACCACGGGCTGTTAGTGCATCCATAATGGGCTTGCTCTCTTCGAATGTCAGACCATAGGATTCAAACACTTCAGCGACTCCGCCCGCTTCAATGTCTGCCTTATCAGGGATCTCGGGTGCTTCTCTTGCACGCTCGCTAAAGTAATGTTCTGCATCTTGCTTTCCGGCTATAGAACCGCCTAGTCCCATGGCGATCGAACCAGCCGCGATTTCCGCCAGGCCCGCTCACACACTGATGCTTGTTAAATCAATCGCGCCCCACAAACCGGCTGCCAACGCAAACGCTTTGCTGTAACGCATTGCTGATACAGCTGTCTCCTTTCCGAAATTTGTTTCCTGCAGTGTCTTCTTGCGTTGGCCGGCGCGTCATAAACAAGAGGGGCGCGAACATGGTTAGCCCTTGGCTGTCGCGAGGCGCAGATCGTCCCAGCGGTTAAGATTTATTAGTGTCCGACGAATCGTGTGTTCTATCTTCTCTCGATCTTCTCTTCTCTAGTCTCCCCGGATTTGCCCTTGCCTTCCAGCCCCTCTTTCGTGGCCTTCTTTTCTTCCTTTGATTCCTTTTTTTCCACCACAGTCTGTTTGCCGCCTTTTATTTCGCCCCTCGACTCAGGGACCTTCGCCGGACCTGCCACCGGCTTTTTGACCCTTTCCTCAGATTTTGCTCTGGGGCTTTCCACTGCCTTTTCGGTCTTAGCCTTTTCCCGCTGTGTCTGCTTCCGCTCTTGCACTTTTTCAGCAGGGCTCTTCGGTTGCTCCACGGTCTTTACGTCCAAGTTTTTCACCGGCTGACCCTTATTGATCACGGACCTGTTCTGCTCCTTCACCAACTGCCGTCCTTGCTTCAGTTCCTTCACCTTTATCCTGTTGACTTGCTGCGGCGGCAGCCTGGCGGGCTGGATTGTTTTTAGCACCGGCGCAAAACTCGCCTTCTCAGGTTTTATGTCGGGCCGGCCGACGTTTATCTTCTGACTCAAAAATGGGTTTTCCTTAACAGGGACCGCTTCGCGCCGTCCGGTCACGAACGTATTGTGGTTGATGACCGTCACGCCGTTGGTCACCTGGACATTCCTGTAAGTGATATTTGTTATGTTGATCTCCCTCATATTGCGTTTTCTTATATCCACGCTGTGCGGGCCATAGTTGCCATAGCCATAGTAGATTTCCCGAGGCGCGAGCGGCACCCACGCGATGTAAATAGCAGTTCTGACCCACCCTACATATCCGGGACCCCAGTAGACCTGGCGTGGTGCCGGTGGCACCCAAAACCACCCGATACGGGGAGCGAAGGCCCACCGGCCGTAATGATAAGGTGTCCACCCCCAGGGCTCATAGGATATCCAGACATAATCTCCGCCTCGCCACATCCATCTTCCTGTCCGGTAGGGCGCCCAGTCAGCCGCTACCGACCTGGGAGTCCATACGTAGCCGTATTCCTTGACCTGTACCCACCGTCCATTGTTATCTAAGTCAATGGAGTAGACCCGCAGTTCTTCGGGGAGATAACGGTAACTGTCTCCTCGTGAAGTGAACCTCTGGTCCCGTTGCCTGTTCCAGTTTTCCCACTCATCGGCTCGGCCGATCAGCGCGAGTTCCGCGTCTCTGTCTTCTCCGAGTGTCAGGGTCCTGCCCGCGTTGATCCGGGTCCTGCCTTTCCTTGCTTCGGCGTCCACCGAACCCGTGAACACCGAAAGGTCGGTAAACTGGTCAGGGACGTCCACTCGGAAGACGGCCCGGCCATAGGCCCGCAAGGACGCCACCGGCGTGTCGAACTGGATGACGTTGCCGCGCGGTGCATTGTAATCCACATAGATATGCCCCTCGGAGAGATAAAACTGGGAAGAAGTCCGCTCCAGGGTCAGTATCTGCAGCGCTGAATTCTGATCCAGCCTCACCGAGGTCCCGGTATTGAGCTGGAACTCCATCCTTCCTCCCTCCGGCACCCACAGCTCGTCCCCTTCATCCAGAGGCGTGTTGACAGCAGCAGGGACCCAGTCACCCGCCTCGGTCGTTCTCATCTGGACATCGCCTTCCAAAAAACTGACGCGCACAGAACCGAGGGTCGCTGTATGAGCGTATGCGGGCAGTAAAAGAACCGCCATCACCATTAAAATGACTTTTACCGTCTTCATCTGGGACTCCTTTTTGAGATGCCGCACCTCCCCTACCACCTGATCCAACTTCCCCTCTTTAGGTCGAAAGCCAGAACTCGCTGTCCGTGAATCTCGATTTTGCTTCATTATGGTATTCTCCTAACCCTTCATAAGGGTTGGTTGCGACATG
>Ga0214473_10005047_pt1 | contig 15832 bp, 13 predicted proteins | sample RVTome_7_FD_203509 | JGI IMG/M metagenome (GOLD analysis project Ga0214473, IMG submission 203509) | Soil microbial communities from uranium-contaminated site in the Upper Colorado River Basin, Wyoming, United States - RVT98D197 | ecosystem: Environmental > Terrestrial > Soil > Contaminated >... | reverse complement strand
CTGCGCCGTTCCCATATCGTTGCCGGCGATGACGAGACCGTAGGGATGCGCATGATCATTCAGACTCATGTACTTTGTCTCGGTGAACGTAGCAGTCACCGTGTAGTTGCCGGTTGCCTGGTTCGCGGGGTTCCAGTAGGTCACTGCCGGGCCCGTCATGACGTGAATCGCCCTGCCCTCGGGAGCTAGCTTCGCATCGTTGACCGTCTGGCCAGCCCGCTCGGCATTAGCGTCAATCTTCCCAACCCAGCCGGGCACCGAAATGCCGCCTCCAGCGACAAGCCGGTTGGCATCCTCTTGAGCATAGGCACAAATGAATGGAGCAATGAGAAGCGCAAGAGCCATCGCAAATATGGTGCCTCGGGTGAGACGCATAGGTGTCCTTTCGAGGGAAAAAATGTCGACAGCCCATAATAATAAGCGCTTTTCGAACCAGTTACAAGAAACACGCAATAGCTGCCCGTTTTTGTCCACTCACAGACTCATCCTTGCGCTGTTTGCAAGCGTGCGGTTCTTGGCCGATCGGACCTCAAAGCGTCTTGCCCCGCGCAGCCTGGCCTCTGAGAACGAACGGCTTCGGGAACTTTCCTTCCCCGCAATCTTGAACGACCCGAAATCCTTGTGCCAGGGACCGTCGGGAGCCTCGGGTTCAGACCCGCGCCAGACTTTCAGGCTATACAGGTCTTCGGCGGTGATCTTGCGCTCGGCTAACCAGTCCAAGAGGTGGTCGCGCGACGATGCCGGAAGGTTGGTCCACTGAATCCTTGGCATCACGTACCAAAGGTCATTCGCGCCAACTCCTTCTTCAGTCGCTTCCGTTCCTGAGAATCGGTCGTCTCCGTGAGCCGGTTGGCCAGCGCCAGAAAGCGCTCTTTCTCCGCTTCCTTGGACGCCAGACCCGCCTCAATCAATTCCACCAGGACGCGATTGGCGCTGGTCTGCTTCCGCTTCGCCAATGCCCGCACGCGCTTGGCGATTCGGGCCGGGATAGAAACGCTTTGCCGGACGGCACTCTCTGTGTCAGCCATGCTCTCCATGTTACACCATTATGCACCACAATGCACCACACTAGTCATGCGCGCCCTCCCTGTTCTAACTGGTGCCGCATCCTTGCGCCGTTTGCAACGGTGCGGTCTTGCAACGTTCGAGCGTGTCTTACCTGCTCCTTGCCCTCTGCCTTGAGCCTCTTCGTACCGCCGGCTTCCAGCCGGCTCCTTTTTCTCCCGCGGTCTGCGCCCCTTCTCACATTTCAAATCTCGGATTTGCAATTCGAGCTCTCCGCCCTTCTCTGTGCTCTCTGCGTCCCTCCGTGCTCTCTGTGTTGTGCCTTTTCCTCGCACACCGCACGAACCGTTGACCCGTCTGGTAAAATAGAATTGTTACGCTAACGGACAACTCAAACGGAGGCCGGCGCCGGTGACACTCGCATTTCGATCATCCAAGCAGTCCGTGCGCACCCTCAGCCCGCCAAGCAGTCTCGCGCCAAGCGCCGCCGACATGCCCATTTTGCAAGTCCATTTGATTGATATTCTTACGAACTGCTATCGCTGTAACCCTTGTCGAATGATATTCTTACAAATTGCCGGGGGGTGTGGGGTGGCCGGAAGTAACTAGCTGAATGACAAGGACTTAGAAATGGCTCAATACACAACCAACGCCCTCATTCGGCACATCCCTGCAGGAATGCCATGCTGAAACCTCGATCCGCGCGTCTAGCAGGTCGTCCGCGTGTAGGCGTACCCTGGCGCACCGTCAAGCAGGAGCGCGCGCGCGATCTCCGCCTAAACCGCGACTATCTCCGCGCCGTGCGCGCCGCCGGAGGACGCCCGGTGCAGGTTTCGCTCCTGTCCTCGCCCGCCAAACTCAGGCAGCTTGCGAGGACGCTCGATGCCATTGTGCTCCCCGGCAGTCCCGCCGACGTCAATCCGAAGCGGTATCGCGCCAGAGTTCACACAAGGGCTGCCAAGCCCGATGTGCGGCGCGAGAACACCGACTTCGCGCTCCTGAAGCACGCCTTGCCTGCCGGCAAGCCCGTCCTGGCCATCTGTTACGGCGTACAGTCGCTCAACGTCCATCTGGGCGGCAGCCTGATTCAGGACATCCCCAGCGAGCTTCGCCGCCCGCTGATCCACAGCGCCAGCGATCACCACGCCGACGCAACCCACCAAGTCCGCATCCAGGGCGGCCGCCTGGCTCAAATCGCCGGCCGAGCCAAAATCACGGTCAATAGCCTGCACCACCAATCCGTGCGGCGGCCCGGCCGCGGATTGCGCGTCACCGCGCGCGCCCCGGACGGCGTCATCGAAGCCGTCGAATGGACGCGCGGTCCCGGTTGGGTGATCGGAGTGCAATGGCATCCCGAGCGCATGCCTGACAATCCGCTCGCAAAAAAGCTTTTCCGGCGCCTGGTTTCGGAGGCCCGATCCGCCGCGGCTCGTCGCCGAGGGCGCTATGCTGGTAGCGCAAACCCCGTTCGGCCTGGCAACCTTTCAGGACGCAAACGGGTTCCATAGGAGTGGAAATACGAGGCGGTGAGAATGAAACACAAATCGGCTTTCGCTTTCGCTGCGGCAAATCTTGCCGCGGCGCTTCTGATGGTCTGCATCGCGCGGCCGGCGCGCGCGCAAAATCCCAATAGCCTCATGCCCGCCGAAGGCGCGGCCCGGGCCAAAGCAATTCTGGACCAGGCCATCGCCGCGCTGGGCGGCCCGGCGTATCTCGGCCTGCGCGATTCCGACTGCACGGCGCGGTTCGCCGGATTCGAGAGGTCGGGCGAAATCGGCGGCCTCGGGGAGGTGCGTGTCCTGCGCCAACTGCCGGACAAGAACCGCACCGAGTACGATAAGCGCGGCGACATTGTAACCGTCTATGCCGGCGACAAGGGCTGGACGCTCGACCGTAGCGGCGTAGAAGAACTGGCCTCCGAAGACATCGCCGCCTACCAGGAACAGCTTAAGAACGATGCGCACTTCATCCTGCGTTACCGGCTAAACGAGCCGGGCCTGGTGCTACGCTACGGCGGAAGCGAGGTCGTGGATTTGAAGCAGGTAGATTGGGTGGAGGTCGCCGACCGCGAAGGCCGCAGCGTAAGAATCGCCCTGGACCGCGCGACGCATCTGCCTTTCCGTTTCGTGGTCAGCACGCGGGATTCGGAAGGTGCGCGCACCGAAGCCATGACCGTGTACTCCAACTATCGCCCCATCAGCGGCATTCAGACGGCCTTTCAGGTCTCGCGTTTCCGCAACGGCCAGCAGGTTTCGCAGATGTTCTACTCCGCGTGTAAATACAACACCAACCTTCCCGACGATTTGTTCAGCCGCGTCTCTCTCGACCGGCACTTCTCCGAAGGGAAGAGGTAGCTCTGGTGCTGCACTTCAAGAATCGCTCTGGCGGCTCACTGGGCGAACACCTCAAACAAGTCCACTATCTCGCCGTCGACGGTTTTGAAGTACCCGCGGGCCTTGCGCGGATCTCCGTCCACATGGAAGGTAATGAACAGCGCCCCGAACTTGGCGTTTTGATCCGATGAGTAGATGCTGGCCCATTCGCCGTTGCAGCCATAGGGAAAAGTAAACGGCAGACAGCGCTCCTGATTACGGATGCTGTTTCCGCCGAGCCCGGACACAAAAACAAAGGTCGACCCGGGCGTTGTCCGCAGTTGCAGCGCATCGGGCCACAGCGGGTCAACGGTCTGCGTTTGGATATTCGTGAGCGTCCTCGTCCGGGAGTAAGAATGCTCGTGGGCCGTAGCAATAATCGCTCCGCCCTTCTTGCATTCCTCGTAAGGTTCCCAACCGACTTCGTCACTTTTTCCGCCGATCTGCATGGCCCTTTGGTTCTTGTGCCACGAGCATATGCTCCAAACAGAATTGTCCGCCGCCAATTGGTCCCGGAGATAGACGTCGTGCCCGGAACCCATGGTGCCGGCACCGTCCAATAGGAAGAACAACCCGCGGAATCGGCAGGCGGACTTCACACCCAGGTCGCCCACGCACGTTGCATCCGGCACAAGTGCCAGGCGCGTCGCGAGCTTCTGCTGATACCCCGGCCACGCGCTGACATCGTGGTTTCCAACCGAAGCGAAGTACGGATATGAAGCACCCAGGATGCTGGTGATCGTATTGTCCCAAGCGGTGGGGTTGTCGGCGTAGTCGAAGTCACCTGAATGGATCACAGCATGTGCTGCTTCATCCTTGATGAGTTGCAGTACGGCACGAGCGTTCGAGCCGTTGCCCTGGTCGCCGATGAAGGCAATCTTGAGATTGGGCACCGTTTCCCCCTGTGGGATGGGGGATGACGTAGAGATAGTGATGGTGAAGGTGGCCGAAGCCGTCGCGGCGGCGCTGTCGCGCACCTGGATGGTGAATGTGAATTGCCCCGCCATGCCGGGCGTCCCGGAGATCATCCCCGTCGAGGAATTCAGATTCAGGCCATCGGGAAGCTGGCCGGCAGAAACCGACCAGGTGTACGGCGGGACACCGCCGGTAGCCGAAAGAGTAGCGCTATAGGCAAGGTCCACGGTCCCCGAAGGTAAACTCACCGTGGTGATCCGTGGTCCGGAGGCTGTAACGCTGATTGTGAACGACCGCGTTGCCGTTTGCTGAGGATTGCTCGAATCTCTTACTCGAATGGTGAAGGGAAACGGCCCGGTAGAAGTCGGTGTACCGGAGATGCTGCCCGAGGAGTTCAGCGATAACCCCGTGGGCAACGAGCCCGAAGCCAAGCCCCAGCTATACGGGGCCGTGCCACCCGTGGCTGACAGGCCGGCGTTGTAGGCCGCGCCAACGGTCCCATCCGGCAGGCTGCTGGTGGTGATGGAGGGCGGGACTGGTGCGGGATTAACCGTGAGGGAGGCAGCATTACTGGTCACGGTGCCGGTGGAGTTGCTGACCACGACGGTGAACTGCGCTCCGCTGTCAGAGGTGGTGGTGGCTGGAGTGGTATAGCTGGCCGAGTTCGCCCCGCTGATCTCCGCACCGTTTCTCCGCCACTGATAGGTGAGCGGGGTCGTGCCCGTAGCCGTCACCGAGAAGGTCGCCGTCTGACCTGCGGTGACCGTCCGATTGGCCGGCTGCGTCGTGATCGAAGGCGCAACCGGAGCGGTTGTAACCGTCAAGGTCGCGGTGTTGCTGGTCACGCTGCCGGCGGAGTTGCTAACCACGACGGTGAACTGCGCTCCGCTGTCAGAGGTGGTGGTGGCTGGAGTAGTGTAGCTGGCCGAGTTCGCCCCGCTGATCTCGGCACCGTTTCTCTGCCACTGATAGTTGAGCGGGGTCGTGCCCGTAGCCGTCACCGAGAAGGTCGCCGTCTGACCTGCGGTGACCGTCCGATTGGCCGGCTGCGTCGTGATCGAAGGCGCAACCGGAGCGGTTGTGACCGTCAAGGTTGCGGTGTTGCTCGTCACGCTGCCGGCGGAGTTGCTGACCACGACGGCAAACTGCGCTCCGCTGTCAGAGCTGGTGGTGGCCGGAGTGGTATAGCTGGGCGAGGTCGCCCCGCTGATCTCCGCACCGTTTCTCTGCCACTGATAGTTGAGCGGGGTCGTGCCCGTAGCCGTCACCGAGAAGGTCGCCGTCTGACCGGCGGTGACGGTCTGGCCGGCCGGCTGCGTCGTGATCGAGGGCCCATCGGTAGAGGTCGAGGGCGCGCCGGGAGACTGCGCGCTCGTTAGGCCGACGCAACCAGACTGGGCGATGACCAACAGCAATATCGCCAGACATGCCAGGGCAGGAAACCGGTTACTCCGAATCGGCACCGTTTGCCGGTGAAACTGTGTACGGGACCGGGCACAATGACTGCGAACAATTGTGTACGAAGCCACTGGGGGAACTTTACAGGCCGGGTGCGATTGGTTGCGACTGGTCAAAGGGACAGACGACGGTCAGGTGTTCGTGCGAGCTAATCGAGAGGGATTCCTTGCAGGTTGGGATGCACTCGCGCGCCTGATACGGCTCTCACTCTCTCGCCCTGTCGCCGCTTGCGGCAATTGTTTCAGGTAGGATAGGGTACGTCGGCCAGGCCCGGGTGGCGGAATGGCAGACGCGGAGGACTTAAAATCCTCTGGCCCTAACGGGCCGTGCGAGTTCGAATCTCGCCCTGGGCACCAAGCTTTCAGAGTTCACGGCAGGAGCACCTCATGAAGGCAGCGATTATCGGAGCGAACGGCCAGCTCGGCGTGGATCTTTGCCGCGCGCTCGCCGCTCAGGGGGTTGAAATCGCTCCCCTGACTCATCGCGATTTGGATGTTTCCGATGCCGCGCAAGTGGACCGGATACTGGAATCGAGCCGGCCCGATGTGGTGATAAGCACGGCGGCGTATCACAAGGTGGACGAATGCGAGAAACAACCGGGGCAGTCGTTTGCTGTGAACGCCATCGGCCCCCTCCATCTCGCGCGCGCCTGCTGCCGGCTCGATGCCCTGCTGGTGCACTTCAGCACCGATTACGTCTTTGACGGCAAGCAGCAGCGGCCTTACACCGAGAGCGATCTCCCCGGCCCCTTGAGCGTTTACGCAGTTTCCAAGCTGGCCGGCGAGTGCATGGTCCCATTCAATTGCCGGCGATACTTTGTCATCCGCACCTGCGGACTGTACGGAGTCGCCGGCAGCGCCGGCAAGGGGGGCAACTTCGTCGAAACGATGCTCAAGAAGGCCGCTGAGCACGCGCCCATTCGCGTGGTCAACGACCAGGTGCTGACGCCCACCTTCACCGGAGATTTGGCCGAAGTGGTCAGCCAGATCATTCGCCCCGATGCTTACGGCCGCACCGATGCCTACGGCCTGTACCACATCACCGCCGAAGGCCAGTGTTCGTGGTACGAGTTTGCCCGCAAGATATTCGAGCTGGAAAAACTGGCCGTGGACCTGCAGCCCGTCAGCACCGCCGAATTCTACAGCCCGGTGCAGCGGCCCGCCTACTCAGTCCTGAGCAAGCAGAAGCTGAACCGCCTGGGGCTGACCATGCCCAAATGGGAAGAAGGACTGGCGCGCTACCTCGCTGCGCGGCGGACCAGCATCCCGCGGACCACCACGGCCCCCGCCTGAAATATCTTCCCAGGCGTCCCTGGGCAATTCTGGCGAAGCCTACAGAGTTGTTTGATTGAGAGGACGGAGTGAACCGCTCCCGGCTTATTCCGTCGGGGTCGAAGCCACGGTGATTTGCGGCGGCAAGGGACGGTAGCCGCTGCGTGTCCGCACCGTCAGGTTCCTGAAACGCGGGCCCAGCAGACGAACGGAGATCTCCCGCCAGCCGCGGTTGGGGTTGGGCAGCGGATAGTAGCTGAGAAGATAGAGGTTGTCCAGGTCGTTGCGGACCGCGGCGAAGGCTCTGGTCTGCTCCGTCCAGCTTCTGGCGAAGAAAGCGCGCCCGCCGGTATTGGAGCTCATGCGCTCAAACACGACGGTGGAAATCGGGTCCAATCGAGCCTCGCGCGTGCTCACCATGTAGATGGGCACTCCCAGCGACTGGGCCAGTTCGGCTACGTTTTCCGGTGGCACCATGCTGGCGTTGTCCGGCCCATTCGAGAAAACGACCACGGCTCGCTTGCCGATGTACTGCGCCGCGTCCCGCAGGGTCAGGAGCAAGGCGTTATAGAGCGCGGAATCAGACCCGTTCACGGTGGACCGCACTGCGCGCAGGATCTGGGACCGATCCGGCGTCAGCAAAGCGGCGCGCGTGAAGTCGCGGCTGTAGGAATAGAAAGCCACCCGCTCCGGTCCATCCATAGACCGGATAAATTCAGAGATGGCGTCCTGCGCGAAGACGAATCCCCCGGACTTGTACATGTAGTTGCTGGTGTCAAACAAAACGAAAACTTTGGCTCCCGCCAGCGGCGAGGCCGCCTGCGCGCTCCCCGCCGCCGGGGACTCCTGCGGAGAGGGGCTGGCCAAGGAGCCTCCTGCGGCGGCGCTGGGAAGTGCGGGCAACGGCGTTTCGGCATTACCCTGGCCATTCTCGGCCGCGCTGCGCGGACCACTGCTGCCTTCCTCAAACGTGGCGAGCTTCTGCGGAATGCCATCCTCGGTAATCACGAAGTCCGAGGGGCGCAAGCCTGTCACATAATTTCCCTGGCGGTCGGTGACCGCGACGTTCAACTGCACCATGTCCACGACCCGGCGAATAATGTTCTCGTCCGGCCGGCCCTCCTGAGCCGCCATCCAGACCGCCGAACCTGCCAGAGAGGCTGAAACAATCAGCAACAACGGAAGATGTCGGAGCGTCATGAGTCCTCGTCAGTTTCCGGGGGCCGCATCCATTGCTAGAATCCAGATGTTGCGCCCTTGGGCATGACTGCAATCTTGCCTTGGCGAAATTCCTCACCCGTCTCGCGCATGGCGCGGAGCACCGCCGGCCAGTCTTCAAAATGGCTGGCAAAAATCTTCTCTACCATGCGGCGTGTCAATTCCGGAATCAAGCGATTCAGCATCGCCGGTGAATACCCCATCTCGTCGGCCAGGCGGGCCCAATACAGATTGCTGGAGTCCCAGGACTCCGCCAGCAGCCGGCTGGAATGACCCAGGAAAGCGGGAAAGGGTTTTACGCTGATCAACTCGCGGGTGTAGGTCTTGGCCAGCGTGGGATGAGGCACGCCGAAATCCCGCGAGAGCCGTTCCCAACTTACTTCTGCCGGAAAGCTGTTCGCGAGAGCCTCGAGTTCCCTTCCCGCCGGTCCCCAGGAATCACGCGCGCCCGGGAATCGCCGCCGGAACTCAGCCCCCAGGTAAAAAGTCTCCCCGGGCATCACCTGCAGCGATGCGGCTTCCGCCTGGCCGCTGCGCAGGGCTTGCTCCACCTGGCTGGCCCTGGGAGGAAGCAGGCGATCGGAAAGGACATCCATCACCTGAGCGCGCAGAGTCTCACTCTGCATGGAACCTGCCAGAAGTTCCTCCCCCAATCTCTGATAGAGATGGATGGCCCGAAGCTCGTTGCGGGTCACTCCCCACCAGCGCGGCAACGTGGCGCTGGTCAAGAGGGTCGGCACCAGGTCCTGCCAAATGAGCGCTTGCACGCTTTCCGGAATGATGAAGTCCTGCTCCACCTCCGCCAGCACATAGGGCAGATCCGCCAGCGAGCCGACCAACCGAGCGCCCCCGCTGGCCGCAGCGCCGCGGCCCAACAGGTAAGGGGTCTGCCAATGTTCGCCCCTCAGACTCACGTCTCCCGAAAAATCATGGGAGCGCACGAACATCGGATTGGTGTGCAGCATCTGCGCTCCCGGCGGCTCATAGTAGGCGTAATTGAGACCGACCAGCGTGTCTCTCAGGAATGGAGTGAGCTGTCCGCGAGCCGCCATCAATTCAGCGGTCGAGGGGGGAGCCGTCAACACTTTGGTCAGATCGGTCCGCATCTGCGTCTGCGTATGGCGGATTTCGTAGCGGCCGCCGCTCCATTCCGCCCTTTCTCGAGTGGTGAACAGCGGCTGCGGCATCTCGAATTCGCGCAGCTCCGCCGCCAGCGCCACCATGGCCTCGTCCGCGGGTTCCGCCTGCGCCCGGCGGCTCAGGCCGTCGGCGAGCGCGAAAAGCGTGTCCAAAGAAACCAGGCGCTGAGCGGTCAGGATGGAGCGCATCCGGCGGGCCATTTCTGCTCGCACGTTTTGGTCCTCCGCGCTGGCTTGCTCCGGACCCGCCAGCAGCGCCAGGATGCCGGCTTCAGACACGTCCGTAGTGCCCGCGGCGTCGCGCAGGATTTCGCGCAGCGAAGCCCGGCCGGCATCGAATAGATCGGGCGCCGAGAGGGTCCGGCCAAACGGAGCGATGACCCGCTGCCAGGAGTCGTTCAGACGGTCGGCGGGAATTTGGCCTTGCCGCGCCAGTATCTGCCAAAGCCCGATACCCGCTTGAAAAATACCCAACGCATTGGCGCGCACCGTGCCGTCGCGAATGGCGTCCAGGGTGTCTGCGACGCTCACAAAACGGATGATGGAGGCGTTGTCCAAGCCGCGGAACTCGGAAAAAATCAGGTATTGCTGATGAAACCGCGGGAATCGGTCCGCCAGCAGGCGCACGGTGGCGGGAGTCAATCGCTGCGCGGCCGGGCGCCCGCGGTCAATTTCACTTAATAGTAAATAGATGTGCAGCGGCCCGTCGTCGGTTCGCACTCGCGAAAGTCCGATCATGGCCTCGATCAGTTGGGAGGGGTCCTGCCAATTGGCCGCGCGCCGGCCCCAATCTTGCACCAGGTTGGAACTGTTCCTGCGGCGAAGGATATCTTTCCACACCTGCAGATTCCCCGGCACGTAGGGCTGCCCGTTGGCATCCACCTGAATCCGGGTCAACAGCAGCAGGAGATTCGGGTCGGGCCGAAAAAAGACGAATCTCGCCGGACTCGGCGAAATGTTTCGTCCTCGCAGTGCTTCATAATCGCGCTGCAGGCGGCTTGGATCGGTGAAAAAGACCTGCTGCGTGCGGTTGACGCGGGCCAGCGTGTCAAAGTAGGACGCCAGCCACCCTTCGTCTCTGCCCAGCAACCGGGTGACGAATTCTCCCGGCGACGCGGGACTCGCTCCCACCAGAGCGGCCCAGGCGGCCTCCGCTGGCGCCCCTCCGGGCACAACCACACGTCCGGAACGGATGCTAACGTGACTGCCGTAAAAATCGAGCAGCGGGGCGAACGGCTGCAGCGCTCGCAATCCCAGGGATTTCTGCAGTGTGTCCCTGGTTTCGCCATCCAATCGGTACAAGGCCCAATACAGACGAGCCAAAGTGGCATCGTTTACAAGCGAATCCAATACATCCGGGCTGGCGCCCCGGGCATTTACGTTGCTCTCAATCCAATCGTTCGCTGTGAATAGGACCGGCACCGGCGACGAGGAGTATTGAAACTCAAAGGGCTTGCCTCCCCGCACCGCGTCCTCCAACTCCGCCAGTGGAAATCCGGAATCAACCGTGAGGAATCCCTGCTCGGCATCCACGGTCTCAAAAGAAACATCCGCTCCGCAGCCTTCCCGGATCCGAAAGCCCAGCACACGCAAGAGAGGAGTCGCCTCGGCGCAACCGGAAACGTGCAGGACGCCCGAGGCGCCCGCCATCCTCTGCAGCGCTCGTGCCTGAGCGATGTACCGCTTCAGCAGAACCAAGAATTCATTGGGCTTGCCGTCCTTCTGCCGTGCGTCCTGGTAGCCATGCACCACAATGTTGCGCGCCAAAAAGGGCAACACCTCCTCCGGCGCAACCTTCTGGCTGATCCCAGCCATACGCAGGAAGGAACGCAGAGGCCCCGCCAGACTGACTTCGTTTGAAGAGTTCGCCGCGCCAGCCGCAGCATTCTGTGCCGCGCCGGAACTTGGAGACTGAGGGACGGCAGCACTCGCGCTGTCCGGCCAGCCAAAAAAACCAATCAGGAAAATCGTGAGGAGACAGGCCAGCAGGCGAAGCGGCGGTTTCATAGCCCACTCCTCATTTCGAGCCTCGGGGACATTTCCTGGCAGCGATTCCCGCCCGCGACCAAAGACTCCTGCCACACAGGGACCGGAATACTACACCACAGCATCGGACACTACTCCCTCGGGGCGGTTCGTGCCGCGATTGTAAACACCTGCGCACGGTTCGTCAATCGAGCTGCAAGGCACGCCGGCCGGCGGCGCGGTCTGTGCCGGAGTACTACAACGGCTATGCGTGGTGTTGGGGCTGGGGCGATCTGGCCTCAAGCCGGGCGCGTCACCTCCACACGCAAATCGCTGAGTGCCGGGCGAGCGCGGCGAATGACCTCCGAGGCCCACAGGCGTTCGCTGAGAACGGTGAGGAAACCGGTCTCGAAGTCGCACACCGCACAAAACAGGCCGGAGTGGTACGCGGCTTGATAGGCGTCCACGCCGCGCGCGGCCAGTTGGCCCTCGACTTCCGGATCACCGGCAATTCCGGTCCCGCCAGCGCGGACTCCGAATCTCTCGTTGGCGAATCGCGCTAGGAGAGCTTCGAGCGACGCCGGCGCCGGTGCGGAAATCACCACAGTATGGGGGTTGGGCTCGCGGAAGGCGATCTTGCGCTCACGGCAGAAGTCGCGCACGCGGCCCAGGTGCGCGAAAAAATCGAGCACCCACGGCTCGCCGCCGGCCAGCGCCGGGAGCGTGGCCGCCCAAATCCGCGCGGCATCCGAGCCGGTGAGCGGTTCCCGCGTTCCGCGCTCGATCAATTCCAGACCGACGGCGCGCACGTCCGGCCCCAAGTCGAGCGCCTCCACTTCCAGGCGATAAATCGCTTCGTCCACGCGGCGTCTACTGTCCGACCGCGGTGGCTCTCGAACCGAAACGCCGCTGGAAATCCGGGGAGCGCTTGCGCACGTCCAGCCAGTCGAAAAATGTCTCGGGCGTTTCCAGCCAGATTCGGAACCACTCCAGGATTTCCCGCTTCTCCTCGCGCTTCTTGGGGTCCACGCGCGGGTTTCGCGCGATCATCTCGGCGCGCCGCCGGCCCAGCCGCCCCACTTCCAACACGCGCTTCACGGCCGCCTGCTCGCCTTCGGCGCGAAACTTCTGCACCAGTTCATCCAGGCGCATCAGGCACATTTCCGCCTCTTCCAAAGTGGCGAAGTGCAACAGATCGCGAAACTCTTCTTCGTACAAATCTTCCGAATCGGCCTGGGTGGACCAATTCACTCGCAGGCCGGCATCCTCCAGCACCTCGTGGATGTACTCTGCGGAGGCCTTGCCCTGCGCGCCGAATCGCGCGATGAGCTGCCGCCGAATCTGCTCGACCTCGGCCGGGGTGAATTGCTCGACACCCAGGTCTCGCGCCACCTCCAGAATCCTCTTCTTCTTGGATTCTTGTCCTGAGGCGGTCATGGCGACCCCTGCGAGCTGGTGGTGGACGGCGGACTGGATGCGGACGCCAGGCGCGCGGCCCGGCGCTGCTCTGCCAGCAGTTGGCGGTAGCGAGCCACGTTGCGGTTGTGCTCGGCCAGTGTGCGGCTGAAAATATGCCCTCCTTCGGCATTGGCCACGAAGTAGAAATGGTCGGTCGGCGAAGGATCGAGCGCCGCTCGCAGGGACATCGTTCCGGGGTTGGCAATCGGCCCAGGCGGCAAGCCGATTCGCCGGTAGGTGTTGTACTGCGACTCAAACCGCAGGTCGCGCGAGCTGAGTTTGCCCGTGTATTTCCCAGCCAGCTCCAGCGCATAGGCCACGGTCGGATCGCACTGCAACGGATAGCGGCGGCGCAGGCGGTTCAGAAAAACTCCCGCCACCAGCGGCCGCTCATCGGCTTGGCGCGTTTCACTCTCCACCAACGATGCCAGGGTCACGGCCTGTTGCAGTGAAAGCCCAGCCGGGTTATGGCCCTCGGCTGTCACCTTTTCCCACTCCTGCTGGAAACGCCGCACCATGGCCGCAGCGATTTCCTCTCCGCTGAGGCGCCGCGGAAGCTGGTAGGTAGCCGGAAAAAGGAAGCCTTCGAGGCTGGGCGCTCCGGGCGCCACACTCCGCAGCAGCGCGGGATTGCGAGCCGCGGCCAGAAAATCCTCACGCGTGGTAAGCCCTTCACGCGCCACCAACGCGGCGATCTCGAAGATCGAGTAGCCCTCGGGCACCACCAGCTCGCGGACAAAAATTCGTCCGCTGGCAAGTTTGTCGAATACCTCGAGAGACGTCGCCGGGCCATCGAAAAAATACTCGCCGGCTTGCAGGGTGCGGTCGGAACGCCAGCGGGTGAGCGCCTCAAAAAGCCAGCGGCTGCGAATCACTCCCCGCTCGGCCAGAAGACGCGCAATCACGCGTCCCGCGGCGCCGTGAGGAACATCCACATACACGCCCGGCTCCGCAAAACTTTGGTAGGGCTGGCTGAGTGCCCACACTGCCCGTCCCGCGGCGAGCGCGACGCCCAACAATCCGAACAGAACGATGGCCAGCGCACGGCGCATGTCAATTCTGCTCCGCCCTAACGGTGCGAGTCTGCTCCGGCCCGCGGGCGCGCGAAAGGTAGTCGCGCAGGATGACGGCAGCAGCTACATCGTCGAGCGGCTTGCCGGCGCGGCGCGCCGCGCGGCCCCCTATTTCTTGCGCTTGTTGCGCGGCCTCCCAACTGCTCAGCCGCTCGTCTGCCAGTTCGACGGGCAGGCTGCCCAAGTGCTTGCGGAGGCGCTCGGCGAACCGGGCAGCCTCGCGGGCCATCTCGCCCGGCGTGCCGTCGAGGCGAATCGGCCAGCCCACGACAATTCTCCCGACTGCATGGCGCCGGCAGAGATCACGTATCCGCGCGAGGTCGGCTCGCCGGTTAGTGCGTTCCCAAGTAGCCAGAGGGCGCGCGGTGAGGCCGAGGAGATCGGAAAGCGCCAGTCCCAATCGCCGGCGGCCGTAGTCAATGGCCAGCACCGCGCGCTGCGGTGCGGAGGAGGAGCGGTCAGGCGGGGTTTGCGAGTGAAGCGACATCGATATCCTATTCCGGCGGGCTGCAAGTACAGCCCGCACCCGTCATTATAGCGCGGAGCCGGGTGTCTCCGCCGAGTCGGATAGCTTAGAGTTGCGTTACGGTTGCCTCCCGCGCTCTCCGCTTTCCCAGAGGCGCCAGAGGCCCGCGGATTGCATCTTCGTGTCGAAACCGGTCCGCACGAGGAGCATTTCCGTCTCGGCGCGGGAAAGCCTGCGTCCGAGCGGCGCGGCGTGTTCGGCCAATCCGAAGGCCAGGACGCCGGCAACCGCCGTATTGCGTTTCAGATTGACCATGTCCACCTTATCGAAGGTGTCTGAAGCAGTGTGATGGTTGGCGGAGTAGCCCGCGTGTTCCTGGTTGGCTACTAGATTGGGCACGCCTTCGAGCAGGAAATCGAGATTGTCCGCGCCGAGAGAAGCGTCGGAGGTGTGCTGATTCACGTTCCAGGAAGAATCCAGCAGCGCCAGGGATTCGCGCACGCCGGGCTCGATGTCGCTGCGCCCGGCAAGAGAAAATCCGGTGACTCGGCCGCTGCCCCAACTGAAAAACACGGCGGCGACAGCGCGATCCAGCTCGGCGCGATGGGCGCGCACGTAGGCCCAGGCGCCCAGGCCGCCTTGCTCGGCGCCGGTGAAGAGCACGAAACGGATCGAGCGGCGCGGGCGCAGTCCCGTGAGGTGAATGACGCGAGCGGCTTCGATCACCAGCGCGGCGTTGCAGCCCGCATCAAGCGCTCCCGCGCCGACATTCCAGGAGTCCAAGTGCGCGCCGAGCAGGACAAACTCGTCCGGCTTTTCCCGGCCGCGGATTTCCGCGATCACGTTTTCGCCTTCCATCGATCCTACGGGGCCGAGCCATTCGAGCCGGGACTTCTCTTCGCTCCAGGTGGGCGGAACGGTGAACTTTTCGGTGTGAACGTCGTCCACTCCGGCTGCGCGAAACGCGGCCACGGCCCAGGCCACGGCGCGCTCCATCCGGGGCGTGCCGGTGACGCGGCCGCGAATCTCATCGGTCAAGCGGCGCAGATTTGTTTCGAGCGGAGACGGACCCAGCGCGCTTTCGATTATTTTCGGTGTGGCCTGCGCGCATGCGGAAACCCCCTGCACTGAACAGGCTTCGGCATTTGCGCTGGCTGCGGCGCGAACGCGCGCCAGCGGATCGGGCGCGGCGGGAGTGATCTGTGTCGAAGCCGGCAGTACGGCGAACGCGCCGGCAACCAGGCATTCTGCCAACAAGAATTTCGGCGACATCATCGAGCGATCCTCGCTCCAAGCGAATGCAAATTATACTCCAGCCACCGCAGATTGCCGGCCATCGCCAGCTTTGCACGGCAGGCGGCCAAGTTGGCGCGCCCGGGAGCACAGGCAAGAGTGTGTAAAGTATCAGGAGATCCTTTACAGAGTGTTATCAAGACATCCTTTACAGTCCGGGTGCAGGCCCCACCAGCGGTCCACCGCGGTGGACCGCTGG
>Ga0214473_10005046_pt1 | contig 15832 bp, 12 predicted proteins | sample RVTome_7_FD_203509 | JGI IMG/M metagenome (GOLD analysis project Ga0214473, IMG submission 203509) | Soil microbial communities from uranium-contaminated site in the Upper Colorado River Basin, Wyoming, United States - RVT98D197 | ecosystem: Environmental > Terrestrial > Soil > Contaminated >... | reverse complement strand
TCAAAAGGATGTCTCTTTTTTTCATGGCTTTCATCATAAGCAATAAGAGGGCAATTTTCAATAAGGATTTGAATTTCCAAAGGAGTTTGTTAGAATAAGGTCCGATGAGGATTTTATTGGTTGAAGATGATAAGGGAATAGCCCGATTCGTTAAGAAGGGACTTCTGGAGAATTCCTTTTTGGTGGATGTGGCTTACAATGGGGAGGAGGGTTTAGAATCAGCTCTTTGCAAGCCTTATGAACTCATCATTCTCGATATCCTCCTCCCTCAAAAAGATGGAAGAGAGGTTTTAAAAGAATTGAGGGAAAGGGGGAACCAAACCCCCGTCATATTTTTAACAGCAAAGGATACGGAAAGCGATATTGTCCAGGGTTTAAATTTAGGTGCGGATGATTATTTAACAAAACCATTTTCATTCCATGAACTGCTGGCGAGGATTCGAGCGGTTCTGCGGAGGGAAAATAAGGACATCGATGCTCCTTCGAGATTCAAAGTCGCTAACCTCATTTTAGAAACGGATGGACATCGAGTTTTTCGGGAAAATATCAAAATCGAACTCACGCCCAAGGAATATGCGCTTCTGGAATATTTTATGAGACATCAAGGGCAGATCATCACACGAACCATGATCTCTGAAAAGATCTTTGATTACCATTTCGATACCTCTACCAATGTCATTGATGTCCATGTCTCTCATCTGAGAAATAAGATCGACAAGGACTTCCAGCCCAAACTGCTTCATACTGTGAAAGGAGTAGGGTATGTCCTGGAAGATCGGGGATAAATTTTACCGAAGAACCGATATCAAATTGACTCTCTGGTACATCCTGACTTTCCTACTCTCTGCCTTAATTATTTGTGGGTTTCTCTATTATCGTTTAAGACACCAGCTCATTAAAGATGTGGATCGATTTATCCTGGATGAGATAAAGGAATTGGGAGAGATCTTAGCCATCAATCCATATGATAAAAAAGTTTTGAAAAGTTTTGAGAACCATATGGAGGCAAGAACACTTTACCCTGTCTATTTTCAGGTCTTAATGAAGAGCGGCGATCATTTTTACAGTTCAAATAAATTCAAAGAAATTGGATATATGCCAGGCGAACATGTCTGGATAAAAGTTCGAAATGGCAAAGAGATGAGAGAAAACGTTCGTCCTCTGGGAAGAAGGCTGCCCTACCGAGTCATCACCACTTTTCTTCCAATTCAGGGTCATCCAGGATATATCATCCAGGTGGGGACCCACCTCAAGTTTGTAAGGAAAAGTCTTTCCAATTTTAAAAGTAATATGCTCATCACCCTTCCCATCCTGATCCTTTTAGGTTCATTAGGGGGATGGTTTTTGGCCAGAAAATCTCTCTCTCCCATCGGTTATATTGCATCCAGGGCGCAAAATATTACCTCTGAGAACCTCAGTGAAAGGCTCATTCCAAGGGGAACGGGAGATGAGATGGATGACCTCATCCAGACGATCAATGGAATGATTGCCAGATTAGATGCCTCATTTAAACGGATGGCTGAATTTATCGCGGATGCATCCCATGAACTGAAAACCCCTCTTTGCGCCTTGGAGGGTGAAGCCGAAGTTCTGCTTTCGAAAAGAAGGACTCCAGAGGAGTATCAAGAGGGTTTGGTCCATTTTTTAGAACAATTTGTGCGTATGAACCGGATGATCAATGACTTGATTCTTCTTTCAAAATTCGATTCTTGCCAGGCGGAGTTGAAAATAGTCCCTCTTCGATTGGACCTCCTGCTTAGAGATATCGCCAATCTTTTTAAGATTCTGGCCGAGCAGAAAAATATAGATTTAATGATTGAGACGCTCCCGGAAGTGATCATGATTGGGGATAAAAGTCGTCTTCAACAGCTCTTCACTAATTTGATCGATAATGCCATTAAGTACACCCCGAAGGGATCTATTCAAGTTACTTTGGAAAGAGATAACGGAAATGTGATTGTCAAAATCAAGGATACAGGAATTGGAATCCCCAAAGAAGAGCAAGAAAATATCTTCAAGCGTTTCTATCGAGCGGATAAATCCCGGTCGAGGGAGACGGGAGGGGTTGGATTAGGTTTGAGCATTGTTCAATGGATCGCCCAGGCCCATCACGGAAGAATTGAAGTAGAAAGTGAATCAGGTCGGGGGTCGACATTCAAAGTATCTTTGCCTCTACCTTGAGATGAAATCCTTTTAATCCCCGAGAAGGTTTTCGGGAGAGTCTCATCCATCCCTATGCAGGAGGACACATTAAGAAATCTTAATGTTTGTTTAATCTCTTTCTAATCTTCTCCTCTTATAATCCTCTTCCATTAAGAACTAAACTCTATCGAAGGGGGTAATATGATGAAGAAAGTTTCACTTGTTTCATTTATTCTGCTTCTGTTTCTATTCACAGTTCACGTTTATTCTGCTGCTGCAAGAATGGGACCGGGTCCGTCCAAAGACCCGATCACAGGGAAGGCTTATGCAGGTTCGGAGAAGTGCAAATCCTGCCACAAGACTCAGTACGATTCCTGGAAGAACACGATTCACGCCTGGATGGTCCGGCCTATCGCCAAGGGTGATTTAAAAAATGCGAAGGCGGACCTTACCGTTGAGAATGCACCCAAACCGGACCAGTACGACTGGGCCTACGTCATCGGCGGCTGGTACAAAGAAGAGCGCTACACCTTCTGGGATGAGAAAGGAAATATCATCGACGGCGAATTCGAATATACCAAACCGAGGAAACACTTTTCCATCCGCAAGACCAAAGATGGAGGGCTTTCACGCCTTGACTGGTTCAATGAGTGCGGAAACTGCCACGCTACGGGTGTAAACTATAAAGAACGCACCTTCGTAGAATTTAATATAGGCTGTGAGGCCTGCCATGGCCCTTCCGCTGACCATGCGAAGGCTCCGAAGAAAGTGAAGGCTGTGATTGACAAGCATACTGAGAATTGTGGTCGGTGTCACATCCGTGCACGGATGAAAGGGGATCTCAAAACATTTAACTATCCGGTTCACTATGAGTTGAACAAACCTCAAACCTTGATGAAGGATCTGGATCCTGAGCCGTATACGGTGCCCGGATCCTTCTGGCCCGACCAGAAAAATGCCAGTCGTCATCGGCAGCAATATCTGGAATGGATAAAAAGTAAACATTTTGGTGTGCCTGATCTGAGCTGTGTAACCTGCCATGACCCCCACAAAGGAAGCCTGGGTCCTCGTGTAGGCCAATTGAGAGCAGATGAGCGTGTGATCTGTGCCAGGTGCCATGAAGGGATTGTGGAAGATTCCAAGAAGCACTCGGGGCATCGCTATGAAGTTGCTTCCTGCACGTCCTGCCACCTCCCTTACACCATTGCCGCAGGGACGGTTCCGAATCATACCTTTGAAGCAATCCCGCCTTCGAAGACGTTGCAGTATGGAATAGACGAGAAAACGGGTAAACCGAAGATGCCCAACTCCTGTAACCTTTACTGCCATGTGAAGGAATCCGCGTCCGACATGGACCAGAAATACCAAGCCCTCTTCAAAAAGGGTAAAAAGTAGTGTTTCAATCTCTCAGCGATTACCCCCAAAGGGGATCATGATGATTCATGATCCCCTTTTTTCATTTGTCTTTGGGACTCATTGCGGAGAAATCTCTTTAACGGATTAAGGAATTTTAATTTGCTTTTAATCTGCCATTAATTTTCGTCATTTATAATTTTTAAGTCATTTTTAAAGGTATCTTCTAGATGGGACCCAACCGATGGCTGTTCCTTGGCCTATTCGGATCGTTGTTTAAAGACGAGAGGGATTATGGGTTTTATTCGATTGAAACAGTTTCTTTTCGTCATTTTATTATTTGTGGGAGTCGTCATCTTTCTATTCTATCTCGGGGGGAGGGACCTCTGGGACCCGGATGAGACCCGATATGCTGTCGTGGCTCGGGAAATGAGGGAGAGTGGGAATTGGATTTTGCCTCACCTCAATGGGAAAATTTATGCGGAGAAACCCCCTCTCTATTTCTGGCTGGTTAACCTGTCCGTCCTGTTTTTAGGCAAGGATACAGAGTTTACCAATCGTCTTCCATCCGCTTTAGCTGGTTTGCTCACCGCTATCCTTACATTCCTTTTCGGAGAGCGGCTTTTTAATCTCAGAGTTGGTTTTTTATCTGGTCTTGTGCTCATCACCTGTTTTCTTTTCCCACAGATTTCAAGATGGATGATGTTAGACTCCCTTTTTACGCTTTTCTTTCTCCTCACCCTTTTTTATTTTTATCGCGGCTATGAAGATGACGAAGGACAGCAAAAGTATTATTTTCTGGCTGGTATTTTTATGGGTTTTGGAGTCCTGACTAAAGGTCCGATTGCTTATATCCCTATTCCTATTCTTCTTCTCTGCTCCTTGACCCGAAAAGACCCGAAGAAGGTATGGAATCTGAACTTACTCTATAGTTTCATCATTTCCCTTGCGGTCGTTTTAATTTGGTTAATCCCGGCCTGTTGGATTGGAGGCGAAGTCTACAGAGATAAAATTCTTTTTGGACAAACCATTGGAAGAATGATGGAAGGAGGAAAACATTTTCATCCGCAATCAGCCCTCTTCTATTTTATTCGGTTTCCTTTGGAATTTTTACCCTGGACTGTTTTCTTGCCAGCAGCCTTATTCTTTGGTTTACGAAGCGAGAAAGCTAAAAGAAAAGAATTTCTATTTTTATTCGTTTGGTTCACTACCGTATTCCTTTTCTTTACCCTATCCAAAGGGAAAAAGGATAATTATATTCTCCCCCTTTATCCCGCTGCAGCATTGATGGTGGGGGTTCTATGGGAATTCCGATTGGATTCAGGTGTGAGGGACAAAAGACTCCTCATTGCCTTGATTTTTTTGACCTCCCTTTTTCTCACTGTCTTTGTTGGGGTTCTATGTAGAATTCCAGATAGGTTATATCCTGGCTTTAGCCCCTACCATTCGTTAGGTTTATTTATCAGTTCTTATTTATTGGTCGGTTCCCTTCTCTCCACTCTTTTCTTAATAAAGAAGAGGGGATGGGTCTCATTCGTTTGCCTCATGGCAACCTTTACCTTTTTTCACCTTCACCTTTCCTATACCCTTCCCACGAAACTTAATGAGCAGAGATCGATGAAAGCATTTTCAGAAAGGATTCTCCAAAGAATGGAGATTGGCGATGGATTAAAAGTCTGTTTATTTCGTCCCACAGGTTTATTCTATTACACCAAGATGCCTTTTATTGAAGAGATATGGAGACAGGACAGATTCAATAAAGTGTTTGAATCATCAAGGCGGGTTTTTATGGTGGTCCAAAGAAGAGACCTCGATCAAATCAAAAAAGATTTTAAAATAGAAATTATTCCTATTGAACAGGTACGGGTTGGGCACTGGGACCTCGTCCTGATCTCAAACCGATAGACTCGTGAGGAGAGGGAAAGGAAGTGCTATGAGGTTCATAAAGATATTACCAGCAAAACGTATATGGGTTTTGTGGACGATCCTATTCATATTTTCTTTAACCCTCACTTATCTCTGGTGGGTCGTTATTGAATTTCATCGGGATTATAAGAGCATCCCTTCCCATCACCTTATCGGGAACAAACCCTCCAATGTCGCAGCATTAAAAGAAGAGGGTGCCCCGTTCTCTTTTCTGGTTGTGGGCGATACGAGAGGAAGCGAAGCAGCGGAAACCTTGATCGAAATGGCACTAAAGAAAGATCGTTCTTCTTTTATGGTCATTTTGGGAGATTTCGTCAAAAAACCTGATATCTGGAACCATCGCTTCTTTCTCACGGAGATGACAGCTGAAATCAATCCCTCTTTTCCCGTCTTTCTGGTATCCGGAAATCATGATATTGATTATACCGGTTCAAAGATAAAGGGAAGTGACCGGAGGGTGACGCCGGAGATTTATGAATCCCTTTATGGAGCAAGGAATTTTGATTTCATCTTCAACGATTGTCTGTTTATCATCTGCGGGGTTGATCTGAAATCTCCGGCCGTCTATTTAGACTACCTTCGTCAGGCATTGAATAATAATGGCAAAGGGAGAAAGCATATTTTTGTCTTTATTCACTATCCACCGAAAGGGTTAGCCGGGCATATCGAAGGGTCCCTTCCCATTCCAAGAGAGGAGGAGTTCTTCACTTTGTTAGAGGATCATAAGGTAACCGCTTGCTTTTTTGGAGATTACCATGGCCATTGGAGGGGGCAAAGAAAAGGGGTTAACCTCATCGTTTCAGGCGGAGGCGGACGCCTGAAACGGTCACAACCGGAATGGGGCAAGTTCCATCATATCTTGAAGATTACCGTTGAACCACAGAAGTTTGTTGAAGAGGTCATCACGATTCAGGAACAATTTGAGTTAGAGGACGCATTTGAGGAGTGGATTTTTACAAACATTTTTCCTGCCCTGGGAACCTCAGTCAAAATTTATTATCTAATCTTTGCCGGTTTTGCAATGGTCGTTGGATACTGCCTGTTCAAACTTGGCAGAGCCATCCGATTCCGAAGTTGAAATAATCCAGTCACTGGTTTAGTATAGGATAGTTTTTAAAGGTGGGATGAAGATGAATCAACGATTATCAAACTTATGGAATCATCCATCCGGGCAGGTGGGTCTTCTCCTTGCCTTCTGTTTTGTCCTCTATTTTGTTAACCTGGGGCAATGGGATCTCTGGAATCCGGATGAGCCCCGTTATGCACAGGTAGCAAGAGAGATGGTCAACGGAGGAGATTGGATTCTGATGCATTTTAATGGGAAGATGTACGCTGATAAACCCCCTCTCTTTTTCTGGCTTATCGCCTTTTCCTCCGCTCTCTGGGGAGGCCTGACCTCCTTTTCAGTCAGATTTCCCTCTGCCCTCTTTGGAACCCTTACTGTCCTCCTTACCTTTCTTATTGGGAGACACCTCTATTCCTCCCGCACGGGGTTTATCTCCGGATTGATTCTCGCCACCAGCACTGAATTTGCCTATCTTTCCACCCGGGCCAACATTGATGCTACCCTTACTTTTTTCACAACAGCCTCTTTATTCTGTTTTTTTAAATGGTACCAAAATACTGCCTCTCACCCTTCCCCCCGTGGTCGGGTCTTTTCGACTCTCCCCATGGGGGAGAGGGATGAGCTGACGGGGAACCAGGTTTTGAAGGGGAGCAAGGGGTCCTTCATCATTTATGGATTCTATATTGGCATGGCGCTGGCGACTTTGGCAAAGGGACCTGTGGGGTTTATCCTTCCTCTTTTAGTTAGCCTGGTCTACCTCACCGTTCAGAAAGATTGGAATGGCATCAAAAGAATGAAACTCATTCAGGGAATGATCCTCTTCATCATCATCGTCCTTGCCTGGTATCTTCCCGCCCTCTTGAAGGGAGGAAAAGAGTATTTCAATGAAACGATCATGCTCCACACGGTTGACCGTTTCGCAAAGGGGTCAAGCCATATCCGGCCTTTTTACTACTATCTTTATAACTTTCCGGCAGATTTCTTACCCTGGATCTTTTTTCTGCCGGCTGCCATCGCCTATGGATTCTCCGGAGGAAGAGCGGGAATCAAGAGAGAGTTTCTTTTCCTGTTCGTCTGGTTTGTGGTGATATTTATATTCTTTTCTTTTTCAAAAGGGAAGAGGGGGCTTTATCTTTTACCCCTTTTTCCAGCGGTCTCTCTGATCGTGGGAAAATGGTGGGACGAATTTTTGTCAGCTTCGATAAAAATTTATCATAACCGGTGGTCTTCAATCCCCCTCCGGATATTTTCAGGATTGCTCCTTAGCCTGGGAGTGGGCATTCCCTGGGTGGTTTCAACGAGATTTCCATCCTACCTGCCTTACAGCCTTCCCATCGCTTTTCTTTTTTTCGGCGGAAGTATTGCCCTGTTCATCCTCCACCGGTTCAGGTATCGAGCAGCCATATTCTTTCTCATTGTCGGAATCATGGCGGGTGGATTCTTTTATACATTTAGGGTTATCTTTCCAATGCTCAACACTCATAAGTCGGCCCGTTTCATTTCTCAGGAGATTATCTCACGGATTCAACACGGAGAAAGGCTGGCCATCTTTGGCGATTTTGTAATCGCACCTTATAATTATTATACGGGGATTGTGCCCATTCTGGAGATAGAGAAGAGAGAAGAACTCCTAAGCTTTCTTCAATTGGGGGAGAGGGTATTTTGCCTTCTCAAATCCAGAGATTTCTTGCTATTGCAGAACAATAAGGATAAACCTGATGTTAATGTAATTGCCCGGCGCCAAGTTGGGGGCGATGATATGGTATTAATTTCGAATAGGTAAGATTAAGGAGAATAACCAAGCACCAATCATCAATCACCGAATAAGTTCCAATTACCAATAACCAAAATAAAGGAAGAACTGGCGATTGGTAATTATTTGGAGCTTGCCTGCCTGCCGGTAGGCAGGGAATTTGGTTATTGGGATTTCATTGATGACGTTGTGAGTATGCGAGATGAACGATGAATCCTGCTGAAACGATCGAGATTTCGGTGGTGGTGCCTGTCTTTAATGAGGAAGGGAACCTTCCTATCCTAATTCCCAAGTTGGTGAAGGTTTTAAATCCTCTCGGTTTGCCTTATGAGATGATCTTTGTGGATGATGGGAGTTCGGATGGAAGCCGAAAAATCCTCAGGGAAATGGCCTCTCAATATTCTTCCCTCCGAATCATCGGACTAAAAAAGAATCGGGGTCTGAGCACGGCGCTTCTTGCAGGGATGAGGGAGGTTCGGGGAGATACGATCGTCACCCTGGACGCCGATCTCCAGAATGATCCGGAGGATATTCCTAGGTTGTTAAGTTACTTAGATCGATATGACATGGCCACCGGGTGGCGTCAGAAAAGGGATGACCCCTGGCTGAAGAGGATTTCCTCGAAGATTGCAAATGCTATCCGTAACGGGTTAAGTGGAGAAGAGATTTATGATAGCGCATGCACCCTGAGGGCCTTCAAGCGGGAGTGTATCAAGGAGATCCCCGTATTTAATGGAATGCACCGGTTTCTCTCGACACTGGTCAAGATGAAGGGATATCGAATTATCGAGATACCAGTTGCACATCACCCTAGGAGGTTCGGGAAGTCTAAATATAATATTCGAAATCGGGCGCTGCGGTCTTTCATCGATCTTTTAGGAGTGAGGTGGATGAAGGGGCGCCGCATCCAATATGATGTTGAAGAAAGGATTTGATATGGATTGGATCAAAGAAATTCTTTCAAACTTTGCCCAGCAATATCCCAAATTTAGGATCGATTTCTGGCTCATCTTCGGATTTATCGGCCAGGCGATGTTCACCATGCGGTTTTTGATCCAGTGGATCGCCTCCGAGAAGAAAAAGGAGAGTGTCATTCCGGTTTCATTCTGGTATTTCAGCCTGGTAGGCGGTCTGATCCTTCTCTCTTATGCCGTACATCAAATGGACCCTGTCTTCATCCTGGCCTATCTGCCTGGAAATTTTATCTATTTCAGAAATCTCTGGTTTATCCACAAGAAGAGGACTGCCAGCCCGATTGCCAAATGAGAACATTAAACACTAAGCGGACGAGGAGTGATTTATGAGTAAAAAGATTCGAAGAATCCCATTATTCATCGGAGCTATTTTATTGGTTGCCTTTGCGAGACCCCATTCGACCGGGACCCTGATCGGACTATTCCTTATTTTCCTGGGAGAGATGATCCGTATCTGGGCCGCTGGCCATCTTCAAAAAAATGAGGTTCTGACCGTGACCGGTCCTTACGCTTATGTCAAGAATCCACTCTACATCGGTTCGATTTTCATTACCGCAGGCTTTTGTATCCTGGCGGATAATATTTACCTCCTGGCGGCGGCCTTCTTTATGTTCTGCTTCCACTATATTCCCTATAAAAAGAGGGTGGAAGGAGACCGGCTGAAGAAGATTTTTGGGAACCAATATGAGGACTACGATCAGGCTGTCCCAGAGTATCTTCCCCGGTGGACTCCCTATCCTCATGAAAAAGTTTCCTGGCAATTCAAGAGTTTTATCGAAAACAGCGAAGAGGGGATTCTCCTGATCATCATTGCAGGGATCCTATTGATCTTGAGCAGACCCTTCTGGGGATCGATTTTTTAGGTTAAGGTTAAGGTGAAGAAGCCCATGACATACAATGAACGATGAACAACGAACAATGAAAAAAAAGATATAAACTGTTCAACGTTCATCGTTTGACGTTCATTGTTCCCTGAGATGAATCGAAAAGATCTTGAGAAAAGTTCTATTCGCCTGGTTAAGGGAAGGTTTGGAAAACCTGACCTGAATCGGGTCGAGACAGAGGGGCACACCTTCATGGTTAAAGATGTCCGGAGAAGAAATTTCTTCTTACGATGGACCCTGGGGCTCTGGTTGATTCAAAAAGAATGGAAGATCTACTCCCAGCTTAAAGGATTGAAAGGCATTCCCCAGCCTGTGGAACGGATTGATCGCTTTGCTTTTGCCATGGAATTCATTCCAGGAGTCCCCATCGAGAGAGGGAAAATCATTGTTCCTTCCTTCTTTTCAGACCTCGAGCAGGTACTTAAGGCTGTCCACTCCAGGGGAGTGGTTCACATGGATTTAAGGCATAAAGGCAATATTCTCGTCTCTGATAAGGGGGAGCCGTTCCTCATCGACTTCAACAGCAGTTTCTCTTTTAAAGAAGGGGGATGGCTTCGCCGCCTTCTCTTTCCCCTGTTCAGATGGGTGGATTATGGGGGATTATTAAAATTGAAAGAGAGAGCCTCCCCATCTTCCATGACCCCTGAAGAAATCACGTTCCTCAAGCGGTTTAACCATCTCCGAAGACTCTGGATCTTCAATTGAATCGGAGACCAGGAGTCAGACACCATAAGTCAGAATTTTAAAGGCAATCCTTCCATGCATTTCGACCTCTGCGAGAGGTTGTTTCTAACCTATGGCTTGAGGAGCGTACTCCCAATCATCAAAACCAGCATTAAATGTCAAATGCTAAGACTGACCCCATCCCCCTTCTGAAGTCAACACCTGGGCATTTAGTAAAACATGCTTGCAATTGTTAATCATCGGTACTCCTTTTTCTTGACATACAGGTCCCCTTTTTTGTACATTTAACTCATCCCAAGCCAAGTTCTTATTAAAAAGAATTTTCCATATTGTGATCCCGGGACGGAGAAGCTGAAAACCGGAGGGGACATTCATGGCGAGATTGACAGAACAGGAAAAACAGGACATCGTCCGCTATCTGGAAGCGGACAAGCCACTGCCGGACAAGTACCGTTTTCTGCTCTTTGATGAGAAGCGGGAGGTGGAACTGGTCTGGAACGGCAAGACCAACGAGGTCTGCAACATCGTCCTGCCATTTCAGGTTATCGAACAGGTGGACGAACCGCGCTCGGAAAAAGACAAATCCTTGCAGATGGGCCTATTCGATATGGACACCCGGGGCCGCCAGCTAAAGGGCTGGACGAACAAGCTGATCTGGGGCGACAACAAGCTGATCCTGTCCAGTCTCAAGAACGGTCCTCTATGGGAAGAGATTGAAAAGCAGGGCGGTATCAAGCTGATCTACATCGATCCGCCCTTTGACGTGGGCAACGATTTTTCCATGGATATTGAGATCGGTGACGACACCTTCACCAAAAAGCGTAACGTCCTGGAAGAAATCGCCTACAGCGATACCTGGGGCAAGGGCGCAGACTCTTTCATTGCCATGATCTATGAGCGCCTCGTTCTGATGCGGGATTTACTGGCCGAGGACGGGAGTATTTATGTGCATTGTGATTGGAGAATGGAGGCTTATATAAGGAATGTTCTCGAAGAGGTTTTGAGGAGAGACAATTTCATGAATACTATTATTTGGCAGCGTGATTCTGCCGCAAAAGGCGCAAAAAAGACTTCAAGACAATGGTCAAGAGAGGGAGATACGATTATTGTTTTTCGAAAAACAGGTAACGCGATTTATAACACGGTATATAAAGACGAAATTACTGATACCCAATTACGAGAATACATGTATGAGGATCCAGATGGTAGAAAATTTAAGAAAGTTACACTGGGCGACTATTCGGAAGAGTCTATCCAAAAATTTAGAGAACAAAATCTAATCTATAAGACCAAATCTGGCCGCGAATACAAGAAATACTACTTAGACGAAGCGAAATTCGCTATCGGGTCAATATGGACAGACATTGTAAATCTATCTAAAGGACAACATGAGCAATTAGGTTATCCAACACAAAAGCCAGAGGAACTTCTCGACCGCATCATCCAAGCCTCATCAAACGAAGGCGATCTCGTCGCCGACCCCTTCGGCGGTTCCGGAACCATGGCAGCAGTGGCAGAAAAATCAGGCCGCAAGTGGATCGTCGCCGACTTGGGCAAGTTCGCCATCCACACCACCCGCAAGCGTATGATTGGCGTGCAGCGTCAACTAAAAAGGGAGGGTAAGCCCTACCGCGCTTTTGAAATTCTCAACCTTGGTAAGTACGAACGCCAGCATTACATCGGTGTTAACCCCAACCTACGGGAAGGAGAAAAGCAAAAGCAACTGGAGGAGAAAGAGAAGGGTTTTCTCGAATTGATCCTGCGGGCTTACCGGGCTGAGAAGGTCGAAGGCTTCCGCACTTTCCATGGCAAGAAGGCCGGGCGTTTGGTAGCGGTTGGGCCAGTGAACCTGCCAGTGACGCGCCTATTCGTGGAAGAGGTCATTCTGGAGTGTCGTCAGAAGCACATCACCAAGGTAGACATTTTAGCCTTTGAGTTTGAGATGGGGCTGTTCCCAAATGTGCTGGACGAGGCCAGGGCCAAGGGAATTGACATCACGCCCAAGTACATCCCCGCCGATGTCTTCGACAAACGGGCGGTGGACTTCGACTTTGAGAACAAGCGGGAGATCATCCGTGTCAAAAACGCCGAAAACGGCGAGTGGGAAGAAGTCTGGACCGGGGATTATATTTTTGAGAATGAGTGGCAGTCCTTCCGCACCAAAAAGGATCGCACCCTGGAGCTACAGAGTGTCTTCCACGAATGCCTGCCGGGGCGGCGGAAGCTCGCCGTAAAGGTGGTGGACATCTTCGGCAACGACACCATGAAGATTATCGAGGTCAACGTGGGAGGAAAACGCTAATGGCACTACATCCTGATTTTCCCGAATCCCCTCACGCCATTCTCGATCCTGCAATCCGTTGGTTTCCGGCGGACGAGGCGCTACGGTCATCGAGCTTTGAAAAACTCCTGCCGCCGCTGGTGCCGGAGCTGCGTAAGCAAGTGAAGCAGTGGCGGGATAAGGGTTACGCAAAGGCCACCGAAACCACCCGGAGCCTGCTTAATTGGTGGTTCAACACGCCGCATTTCCTGCTCCAGTCCGATGGGACCATGGCTCAATTCCAGTATTACTTCGCCCAACGGGAGGCAGTGGAGACCATCGTCTATCTTTATGACGTGGTCGGCATAAAGGACAAGTACGACCTGATGCGTTTCGACAGTTCTGGCGTTGTTTCTACCGGTATGTTCGACGAGACCTGGCGGCGTCTCGTGGTGAAGATGGCCACCGGCACGGGCAAGACCAAGGTAATGAGCCTACTTTTGGCCTGGAGCTATTTCCACAAGCTGTATGAGCCGGACTCGGAGTTGGCGCGCAACTTCCTTGTTATCACGCCCAATATCATCGTGCTTGATCGCATCAAAAAGGACTTTAACGGCTTACGTATCTTCTTTGAGGACCCAGTATTGCCAGATAACGGCGTGGACGGGCACAATTGGCGGGATGATTTTCAGCCTACCCTGCACATCCAGGACGAGGTTCGCATCACCCGACCCATAGGGAATATCTTCCTTACAAATATCCACCGGGTCTATGCCGGCGACGATATTCCGCCCTCTCCCGATGACAATAACACCATGGAATACTTCCTGGGCAAGCGCCCCACCGGTGCAACCACAGACTCCAAGGTGGACCTGGGTATGATTGTGCGGGATATTGACGAACTGGTGGTGATGAACGACGAGGCGCATCATATCCATGACCCCCGTATGGCGTGGTTCAAGTCCATCGAGGACATCCACAACCGCCTGAAGCAAAAGGGGGTTGGCCTGTCACTGCAAGTGGACATGACGGCCACACCCAAGCATAACAACGGTGCCATCTTCGTGCAGACCGTGGCCGATTACCCCCTGGTGGAGGCCATCTCCCAGAACGTGGTTAAGCACCCTGTGCTGCCCGACGCCCCCAGTCGCGCCAAACTGGCGGAACGTCAGAGCACCAAGTACACCGAGAAATATTCCGATTACATCCACCTGGGTGTGGTGGAGTGGCACAAGGCCTATGCGGAGCATGAAAAACTCGGCAAAAGGGCTATCTTGTTTGTCATGACCGATGACACCAGGAACTGCGACGATGTGGCCGAGTATTTGGAGGGCAACTACCCGGAATTGAAGGATGCCGTTCTGGTGATTCACACCAAGGACAACGGGGAGATTTCCGAATCGGTGACGGGTAGAAACAAGGAAGAGTTGGAACGACTACGCAAACAGGCCAACGAGATTGACGAACTGGAGAGTCCCTACAAGGCGATTGTGTCGGTTATGATGCTCAAGGAGGGATGGGACGTGCGCAACGTAACAACGATTGTCGGCCTGCGCCCCTATTCGTCCAAGAGCAACATTCTGCCCGAACAAACCCTCGGGCGCGGCTTGCGAAAAATGTACCCCGGAAGCGTGGAAGAATACGTCAGTGTAGTGGGCACTGATGCGTTTATGGAGTTCGTAGAATCCATCCAGGCCGAGGGAGTGGTTCTTGAACGAAAGCCCATGGGCGAGGGAACCCAGCCCAAGACGCCGCTGGTGGTCGAAATCGACAAGGAGAACGTAAAGAAGAACATCGAGGCACTCGATATAGAAATCCCGGTCATGACTCCCCGCGTTTACCGGGAATACAAGAACCTTTCCAACCTGGATGTGGGCGCTTTCGTCAACGAAAAGGTGGCTTATCGTCAGTTCAGCGAAGCGGAACAGCGGGAGATCGTCTTCAAAGACATCACTACCGGCGAAATTAGCCACACGACAATACTGGATACAGCAGGCGTCGCGGATTATCGAAGCGTCATAGGCTATTTTGCGCAGACCATCATGAAGGACCTGCGCCTTGTCAGCGGTTATGATGTGCTCTATGGCAAGGTTAAGACGTTTGTACAGAACCAGTTGTTCGACCGGCAGGTTGAACTTGACAATCCAAACACCCTGCGCAACATGTCGGAACTGGCCGCCACCAAGACGCTGATCGAGACCTTCAAGAAAGCGATCAACGCGCTTACCATTCAGGAAAAAGGGGATGCCAAGATTCGGGACACCATCAAGTTGCGGCAAACGCGCCCCTTTGTGGCAAAGGACCAGGGATATCTGATCCCGAAAAAGAGCGTATTCAACAAGATCATCGGGGACAGCCATTTCGAGCTGCTGTTCGCCCGCTTCCTGGAAGATTGCGACGATGTGATCTCCTATGCCAAGAACTATCTAGCGGTGCATTTCAAGTTGGATTACGTTAATACGGACGGCGATATTTCCAACTACTACCCGGATTTTCTGGTCAAGGTGTCGGACAAAGAGATTTGCATTGTCGAAACCAAGGGGCAAGAAGATTTGGACGTACCGCTGAAGATTCGGAGACTACGGCAATGGTGCGAAGACATCAATCAAGCGCAAGCGGACGTGAAATATGATTTCGTTTATGTGGATGAGGAGAGCTTTGAAAAATACAAGCCCGCATCCTTTCGGGAATTGATTGGCAGCTTTACTGAGTACAAAGAGAAAATATAAGGCGGTGTAGCTAACGGCTATTCTGGTGCACTTCACAGCGGAGGGTGTGCTTTAGCGTTAT
>Ga0214473_10005045_pt1 | contig 15832 bp, 11 predicted proteins | sample RVTome_7_FD_203509 | JGI IMG/M metagenome (GOLD analysis project Ga0214473, IMG submission 203509) | Soil microbial communities from uranium-contaminated site in the Upper Colorado River Basin, Wyoming, United States - RVT98D197 | ecosystem: Environmental > Terrestrial > Soil > Contaminated >... | reverse complement strand
GTAGGAGTCTGGACCGTATCTCAGTTCCAGTGTGGCCGACCGTCCTCTCAGACCGGCTACCCGTCGCAGGCTTGGTAGGCCTTTACCCCACCAACTACCTGATAGGCCGCAGGCCCACCCCCAAGCGGATTACTCCTTTGGCCACAGACCTTGAAGTCCGTGGTCTTACGGGGTATTAGCCCGGGTTTCCCCAGGTTATCCCCCTCTCAGGGACAGGTCACCTACGTGTTACTCACCCGTCCGCCACTGGCCGATGCTCCGCACCCGTGACTCAAATTTCTGATAACCCCCCTTCATCCCCCCTTAAATTAAGGGGGGAATCGTCAGGAAAACCGAAACCCAAGCCACCGGTGCGAAGCACCAACCCGTTCGACTTGCATGTGTTAGGCACGCCGCCAGCGTTCGTTCTGAGCCAGGATCAAACTCTCATCCGTAACTCTTCGAACTTTAAAATTGACCGGGCACTACGCACTTTTTAGGCTTTTCAAAGAACAATCGTCAACTGCAAGAATATCTATAATACCCTGCTGTCTGTTTTTTGTCAACCTTCTCCGGGCCCTCTTCAGATAAGCCGCTTCCTCTTCAGGAATATCGCCGAAAGAAGGAAGAATGCTGCGGATACGACAACGGCATAGTTCACCGAAAGGAGGAGATATTTAAAGCTCCCGGGCTCAAGACGCAGGCTCCCGTGCACCTTGGACGCATGTTCCTCAAATGGGGTAAAAGTGGGCATTACAAAATATACGAGGTCCACGACGGCCTTTATCCCCTTCACCAAGAGGGCGGAAAGGCCGCCCGCGTCACCCCCGGCAGCTTTTAAAACTCCTTTAAGAAATAAGAATGTCCCTTCCTGAAAGATCAAGGCGAAAAGCACCGCCATCGCGGGATGAAAGATCACGGCCAAAAACCCCATGTAGAAGATGAGCATCACCGAAGAGGAATAATCATAGAAGGCCATGTAAAGAAGCCCCCACTGGAAAGATATGTTCCAGAGCAGGAACAGGATTTCGCATATGAGTATCACGGCGAGAAATACGAGCAGGGTTAGAGCCGCAGATGTTCCAAGGCCGGCAAGAAGCCACATCTCCGGCGTGAAGGGCTTCGTGAAGACAAGCTTCAATGACCTGTTCCTCAAATGGTGGGAGATGAAAAAGAGCACGGAGCCGGCCCCGATCATCCACGCGAACCGGCTCATCTCCGAATAGAGGAACATGACCGACTTAAGCCGGTTCCCGGTGGAGTTCATGAGGAACCCCGGGATGGAAAAAAGAGCCGGTATGAATATGAGGAGCACGAGGAGCGCGAGGAGGAGCCGGTTTCTCTTGAAAAATTTGAGGTTCGCCTTGAGATTCCCGATCAGGGCCTCTTTCACCTATGCCTCCCCGCTTAAGATATCGAGAAACGCGCTCTCCAGCGTGTTCTTCTTCAATGAGCACTCATATACTTTAAGACCCTCGCTCCTGACATATTCGAAAAAGTCCTCAAGCCTCTCGGCGGGCATCTCACCTTTGACCGTCTCGCGCCCCCTTGCTGTCACTTGGACGTATTCGGGAATAGAGCGGTTACAGGTGAACTCAACCGAATAAATCCGCTCTTCGAGCTTCTGGAGCGCGGAGAGGTCGTCCTCAACGAGCACTTTGCCCCTGTTTATAATGGCCGCACGGTTGCATATCATCTCCACCTCGGAAAGGACGTGCGAGTTTATGACGATTGTGACGCCATCGGCGTTCAGGCCCACGAGGACTTCCCTCAGGAGTTTGGAGAAGAGGGGATCGAGCCCGCGCGTGGGCTCGTCGAGAAAAAGTATTTTAGGAGAAGCCACAAGGCACTGCGCTATCCCCATCTTCTGCTTCATCCCCTTCGAGCACTTCTTCACCTTTAAATCCCTGAACTCCGTCAAACCCACGGACTCGATCGCCTCACGCACTTTTTTCCTCGGGATTTTTCTTCCGTAAAGGGAAGCGTAATAAGCTACGCATTCTTCGACCGTAAGGTACTGATGATAATGCGGCTCTTCGGGGAGATACGCGATATCCTTGAATATCTCCGCCCCCGGATAGGGCCTTTTCCCGAAGACCGAGACGGTTCCCGAGTCAGGTTTTATCAGGCCCATGAGACAATACATCGCGGTGGACTTTCCGGCCCCGTTTGGGCCAAGCAGGGCGAAGGCATCTCCCTCCCTTATGCCAAGGGAGAGCCCGTCCAGGGCCTTGAGCCTCCTTCCAAAGGCCCTCCTGAAGGAAACGGTTACATTTTCAGCTATTATCATGATTATCAGTTATTATCATGGCGGACACAAAACTCATTGTTAAGCTCTTTTATCACATCCCCGTCCGTTTTATCTTTCATATCCATTCCCTTGAGCTTTTTTCTTATCCTCTTTGCGGTGGAGCAGCCGCATTCCATCAGCATATCAGAGCAGCCGCAGGGGCAGGCCATCTTTTTTGCGATTTGAAGCTCCCTGCCAGAGAGCAGCTTTGTTTCATCTTCTTCCTTCTCGGCTTTTTCCGGGGGGAGCTTTTTAAGCGCCGCGAGATATGCGTCCTTGCCGATGTGCTTTCCCGCTTTAATCAGGGCCAGGTTCTCACCGAGGAAAGAGCCGAAGACGATATCTGCGTTCAGGACAGGGCCTGTCTCCACAATGCCTACCCTGCCGTCGGCCCCGATCACCAGTGTGGTCGGATAGCTTTTTACGTTATAGAGCTTTTGGGTCCTCTCGTGTTCGTCTATCCCTACGGGGAACTTCACATCGAACTCCCTCACGAACTCCCGGACCTTCTCTTCGCTTTCATCCGCATTTATGCCTATCATGACGAAGGGCGCGGATTTATTGGCCTCGTAGAACCTGTTCAGTTCGGGCATCTCCATTTTGCAGGGACCGCACCAGGTAGCGAAGAAGTTGAGGATTATGACCTTGCCCCCGATATTCTCCGAGAGCCTCCATCTCTCGCCTCCCGCGAGCTTCAATTCGAAATCCGGAGGCAATTTCCCCTTGAGCCCGGCGGCGGCTTTGAATGGGAAATCCTCCGCCCTGGGCTTCGCCTTCGCTGAAAAATGAAATAAAAGAGATATTGAGACAAAGACTGAAAGAAGGGATAAGGCCGCTTTATTTTTGATATCTATCATCAAAATAAAAGTGATTGACTATAATTGAATCCGGGTGGGTTGTCAAGGAAATCGGATAGGAAATCGGACACGGGCCGGATCTGAAATTTGAATTATTTTCTGTAGTGCAGCTCGAAGCGCACGGGGGCGGGTGCGGCAATTTCCCCGGCCTTCTCTTCAAGGCGCTTAAGCTCTTTGGGCTTATGCACGACACCCCTCACTACGATCTCTTCGCCCTCGGCAAGGACATCGAGAACGGGTATGAAGAACGAAGGGTCTGTGGCTATTGCGGCCTTGACCTTCGCGGCAAGCGCGCGCATATCGAGGAGCTTCTTTGCCTCCGGAGTTTTCTGCCTATCCCTTTCGAGGAGAGCGTCTTTAATAACGGAAATTATCTCCCCGACCGTCTCTGCCCCCGTATCGAAGAGCATGTCGTATTCTCCCGGGTCGTCCCATTTTGTCCCGTAAATGGAATGGATGAGGCAGGCCCTTTCGCTGTCGGTTTTCTCTATCAGCCAATGCGCTGTCTCTCTATCGACAGAGTCGCGCCTCATTACCCTTTCCACCCTTTGTTCGAGGGGGGCCTTGATCAAGACCCTTAACGCATGAGGGATGTCCTTTAAAAGGAAATTCCCTCCCCTCCCCACGATGACTACATTGTCCTTTGCTGCGTGTTCGAGGATAGCGCTTTGGAGGAGGGCGCCAAACCCCCTGTAGGACCAGTCGAATTTCTCCCAAACGGTGGGGCAGTGCTCGTCAAAATCCTTCCCCCACTTCTCCCATCTTTTTCCCGCCTTCTCGATGTCTTCGAGAAGTCGCTCCTTGTTCACGTAATCGTAAGACATGAGGCGGGCCACGCCCTCCCCGATCTCTCTTCCCCCGCTTCCGAATTCCCTCGCTATTGTCAGTATGGCCATTATTCAGGCACCCTTTCCCTTGACAGCTTCCATTTCATCAAGAGCTTTCCTATAAGGATAACACCCACTGCGAATGCCGCCTCTACCGAATACTTCATAATTGCACCTGTTTTCAGGAAACCTTCCACATAGGGGTCCGTGATTATCATCTCGCCCCCGACCTTGCCCAAAATGGCGGCGCCTATATAAATGATAACAGGGTATTTGTCCATGAGCATGGAGAGCAGGTTGCTCGTGAAGACGACAAATGGAATGGAGAGGCCGAGCCCGAAAAGGAGGAGGAAAATATTTCCGTGCGAAGCCCCGGCGACCGCGAGCATGTTGTCCGTGGCCATGGTGATGTCGGCGATGACGATTATCTTCACGGCCTGGAGAAGGCTCTTCGCCTCGTTCCCGGCCCCCTGTTCGGGCGCACCCTCCATGAAGAGCTTTATCGCTATCCATGTTATGAGGATTCCGCCTGCGAGCTTCAGGAAATTTATCTCCAGGAGCTGGGCCACAAAAAAAGTGAGGACGACCCTGAGGAGGACGGCCGCCCCCGCTCCGAAGATTATCCCTTTTTTTCTCTGGGGGGAGGGCAACGACCTCACGGCCATCGCGATCACGACCGCGTTGTCCCCGGCCAGTATCAGGTCGATGATCACGATGCTCACGAGGCCGGAGAGAAAATTCAGGTCTATGCTGAAAACGCCGAAATCCAATTAGCTCGCTCTCCCTCTTCACGCTTCTCTCTAATCATATCATTTTCACGTTGTTTTCTTTTCAGGGGAAGCTTGGGGGCCCGGGGCCTGAGCGGCCCCGGGCTTGAATTCCTTTCCTATATCTTCGGAGCCGAGAAGAGTATCCCGCCGAAGATGAGATAGGCGAGGCCGAGGGTCAGAAGAATATTGATGCCCTGCGCCAAAACGAAAGCGAGGGCCGGCCTTCCGCCGCCCAGCTTGGCAAGCTCGCCGAACCTCGTCTCGAGCCCTATGCATGTAAAGGCAAGGGCGAACCACCAGGTCCTGAGTCCGCCGAGGGAGGCTTTTGTAGCATCCACCGTCCCGGGCGCGATGAAGAAGGAGAAGAGAACGGAAGCCACAATAAAACCCATTACGAACTTGGGGAACCTGTACCATATCTCGGCCGCTCCGGGCTTTTCTGCGCCCGGGGCCGCTTCTCTCTTCTTGAACGTCCAGACAATCGCCAGGAGAAAGGCCGCCACGCCTATCAGGACGTTCTGGGACATCTTCACGATTACGCCTGTCTTCATGGCGCTCTCGCTTATGAGCTCGCCGGCGGCAACGACCGATCCGCTTGTGTCGAGCGTGCCGCCGAGCCATGCCCCCGCGACCACGTCAGGCATCCCGATGGCCTTCGCTATCACAGGCTGGAAGAGGAGCATCGGGATGGCGCAGATGAGGACGATGGAGGTCACATAGCTCAGCTTCTTCGGGTCTCCCTTTATCGCGCCCGCCGTTGCAATAGCAGCCGATACGCCGCAAATGGAGACCGCGCTTGAGAGCATCGCCGCGAATTCGTCGTCCACCTTCAGCCTCTTCGCAATCCAAAAGCATATGTACCAGACGAGAAGGACCACTATCACGGCCTGGACGATCCCGTATGCCCCGGCCTTCACGATCTCCCTGAAGAAAATTCCCGAGCCCAGGACCACAACGCCGGTTTTGATGTAGAACTCGGTCCTCACCCCGGGCTTCAACCATTCCGGCAAGCCTATGACATTGCTGATGAACAGGCCCAGGAAAAGGCACCAGAGCACGTACTCAACCCCGTAGTAACTGACCGTATAGCTGCCGGCGATGAATTGGGCCAGCCACGCGAGCATAAAAACGACGGGGAAGCCGATTATCACCTTCCCTGCCTTCTCGCCCATAAGCACAAGCGCGATGATCGTAAGCACAAGGAAGGCCAGGCCGATATAGACCGCCTGAAGGATATTCGCTCCCGAAAATACATTCCCGCTGAGATTTCCCGCCTGGGACTTCACTTCCTTCCCGATCGAACCCGCCTTCTTCTTTATGCCTTCATCTTTGGATTCCTTGGAGAGGTCCTCGAGTTTTTTCCCGGCATCCCCGATCGCCTTTCTCTCTCCGGAGTCCATGGCGGCCTTAAGGACAAGCGCCTGGTCCCTGATGGCCGTCTCTCCTTTTTCATCAGCGGATTTTGCGAGCTTTTCCACGGCCGGTCCGGTCTTTGCGATATACGTCCCGAACTCGCCCCGTGTGGTCCATTTGAATTTGGGCGTCTTCGCGAACGCGCCCCCAAGCACGACCGCGATGATGAGGAACCCTACCCATACCGCCAGCCAGTCCTCCTTCTTCCAGAGGCTTGACCAGTCAATCCCTTTCTTGACTTCTTCCATAGCTCCTCCCTTTTTAATTCAATTTTAATGCGTTGTTTGTGGAAAGCAACTCCCAAAATCCCCAAAGTAGTATTATTTTGGGATGTCGTGGAGGACAAGTAGAAATTTTTTTCTAATAATATCTATAAATAAGGAAAATAAGACGATGAGGAAGCACAACTATTGAAAACTGCATAATAAATGTCCTCTCTACGTCATTCCCGCGCAGGCGGGAATCCAGAAAAGACACTGGATTCCGGGTCAAGCCCGGAATGACGCAAAAAAAATAGAAAATCAATTTTGAGATAGGTTCTAATATTACAGGCATCAATAATTGTATTTACTTGATAATTCAGAACCCTAAAATCACAGGTCTTCCCTGCCCTCTTCCCTGATAAAAACGACCTGGCTGGCCGGGATCACGAGCCACCCGGATTCGGATTCGAGATGGATTTCGGTCTCGTCCACCTCCCTGAGACGCCCGCGGTAAACGAGCCCGACCACACCCACCTCCACCTTCTTCCCTATAAGGCCCTCTATCATTTTATTCCTCCTCTTGTCTGTCCCGAATGGCTGACTATTTCGGCCCCTACCAGGAATATGCAGGACGAGTAAAAAACCCATATAAGAAAAAAAACAAAAGCCGAAAGCGGACCATAAATGGCCCCGATCAAAGTCACCTTCTTTATGTAAATCGTAAAGAGCCTTTTTTCGAGCTCAAACATCAGTGTTGTGAAGAGCGCCCCGAAAAGGGCATCTTCCGGCCTCACCCGCCTGCCTGGCAGGATTGCGTAAACGGCGAACATAGTCCCGAGCACAAGCGAAAAGGGGATTATGTGCTTGAAAAGGAGCAAAAAGAACCAGCCCAGGTCCAGGAAGTCTATTTTACTGCCGAAAAATCTCAAGACCGGCTCCAGGTTGTAGAGGATAAAGGAGCCGATCGCAAGGAGGGCGATTGCCGTAACCGTAAGGACCGCTATGAAGAGGGAGACCAGAAAATTCCTGCTCTTTGCCGACTTGAATATCGCCTGCATGGACTTTTGCAGGGACATGAAAAGGCCCAGCGAGAGGAACGCGTAAAGCAAAAGGCTCAAATTCCCTATGCCCTTGAAGCGGATGAGCTTTTTAATCTGGAGCGCCGCCCTCTCCGTACCGGAGGGAAAGAAGAAACTGAGCTTCGACTCGAAGAACCTGTAAAAGCCCTCATTGCCCCCGTTGCTCCCCTCATAATCGCCGAGGAAATATCCGATGAGGGAAAGCAGGAAGATGGAGAGCGGCACAATGGACATGATGAAGAAAAACGAAATCGACGAGGCGTGGAGCATCCCGTCGTCGGCAAAAAAGTCCCTCACGGCCCTTACAAGCACCCTCCCCTTCTTCATCTTTTTCTTTTCTTCACTATTCTGAGAGGGGTCCCCGCGAACGAATACCTTTCCCTCAGCCGTTTCTCGAAATATTTGAGATAGGCGTCCTTGAGCCCCGCGGGCTCCTTCGCGTAAAGGGCGAAGACGGGCGGCTCCTTCCCGACTTGTTTGAGCCCGGCGATATATACCTTTTTCCCCTTATAGCGGGGGAGCGTTATTTCTCCGAGTGCTTCATGGAGGAATTCCCGCAGTTCCCCCTCGGGGATTGTTTTCTTCCGCTCGGCAATTATGGCGTCTACAAGGTCGAAAACTTTCGTTATCCTTTTTTTCTCGATGCCTGAAGTGGTAATCACGGGTGCGTGGCCAAAGAACCAGATTTTCCTTTTTATCTCGCCTTTCAACCTTTTAAGGGCATTTGCCGGGTCTTTTACGAGGTCCCATTTGTTCAAGAGAAAGACAGCTCCCTTTCCATGCTCGAGGACCAGCCCCGCTATTTTCTGGTCCTCGGCAACGATCCCTTCCGAGGCGTCGAGGACGATAAGGGCGGCTTCGCACCGCTCTATGCTCCTCAGTGCCCGCACCATCGAGAACCTTTCGAGGGGATAAGCCCTCGCCCTTTTCTTTATCCCGGCCGTGTCTATGAAGAGGTATTTCCTGCCGTAATAGGTGCAGATGGCGTCTATGGCGTCCCTCGTGGTGCCGGCGACCGGGCTCACCACAAGCCTCTTTTTGCCAAGAAGCTGGTTTATAAGGGTGGATTTGCCCACATTGGGCCTTCCCACGACCGCTACCTTCGGAAGCTCTATCCGGGGCTCGGGAGGCATCTCGGGCAGGGAGCGGACAAGCTCGTCCATGAATTCGTCGAACATGTAGCCGGTGACGGCCGAGAGGTGATGGAGGTCCTCCGCCCCGAGCCTGTAAAAATCGTAAAACAGGCTCTCGCGAGTAGGCGCGTCTATCTTGTTTACCGCCCAGACGACCCTCTTGCCCGAGCCCCTGAGCATGTCCGCTATGCTCTCGTCGGCGGGTGTCAGCCCGTCCTTTCCGTCGAGGAGATGAACAATAAGATCGGCCTCTCCGGCGGCGAAAAGGGCCTGTTCCTTTACCTCCGTGAATATCTCCTCTCTGGAGTCCGGATAGAACCCCCCCGTGTCCACGATTATGAAAGGCTTCCCGCCCCATTCCGCGTCCGCGTAATTGCGGTCCCGGGTGACCCCCTCTGCCTCCTCCACGATCGCCCCCTCCTCTTTCCGGCGAAAGGAGCCCACGATGCGGTTGAAGAGGGTCGATTTGCCCACATTAGGGCGTCCGATTATGGCTATTACCGGTTTCGCCATCCTATTCCTATTATTCGGAAGAATGATTGCGTGTTTTTCTGCATACTGTGCGTGAAATCACATAACATATCTTCCAAATATAGCAAAAATCCCTGAAAAAAGGCGGTTTTGTCCGGGGCATAAATATTGCAACCTAAATATTATAAAACCTAATGGTCCTTAAAGCTAAAATTATAGGCATACTTGCCGTAGTATTGCTTTTTACTATTGGTATGTCCACGGTAGCCATCCTTAATTTCCACAACAAAAGCCATATCGAATCCGAAGTCATGAATATCGGGCTTTTGAGCAGCATAATAATCCGCAGCACGGAAGACGCCATGCAGAAGGGGAGCAAGGAGGATGTGCAGAGGATACTCCAAAATATAGGCAAGGACCCCGAGATACTGAGCCTGAGGATAGTCTCCCCGGACGGATATATACTGAACTCAAAGGACCCCAGAGAGATCGCCTCCCGGTCGAAGGAATTCGTGCAGTTCAATTTCAGGGGGAAAGAGAGTTCAGTCCTCGGTGAAAATACCCTCACGTATGTGGCCCCCATACAGAACAAGCCCGCCTGTTTCGGCTGCCACAGCAGGAACATCAAGATAAACGGCATCGTGGAGATAAAGTATGACATCGCGCGCAGGAACACGGACCTCCTGGCCACAAAAAGGTTCCTCCTCCTGTCGAACATCATCACGGTCTTTGTGGTCTCGCTCCTCCTCAGCGCCCTTTTCTCAAGGAACATATTAAAACCCCTGCGCACGCTCCTCCACACCATCAAGAAGGTGGAGGGCGGAAACCTTAACGCCCGCGTGGACATAAAGAGCGCAGACGAGTTCGGGCTTTTGGCCGAGTCCTTCAACAAGATGGTCGAGGAGGTAAAGAGGCTATACGAAAAGAACCTGAAGAAAGAGAAAGAGATATCGAAGGCCCGGATGGAATTGGAGCACAAGCGCAGGCTCGAGGACTTGAACTCACAGCTCGAATTCAAGATAAAAGAGGTGGAAACGGCCAACAGGGCGGTCCTCTCCCTCACAAAAGAGCTTAAGACAAAGAACCTCGAACTCGAAAAGATGGTCGAGCGCCTGAAAAGGATAAACGAAGTGGGCAGGGTCTTGAGCTCCATAATGGAGACCGAGGAACTGATAAAGCTCATAATCCGCACCACGGCCGAACTCCTCAAGGTCGAAAAAGGCTCCATATATCTTAAAAAGATGAACGAAACGAGGCTCACGCTCCAATACCGGAAGGGCATGGGCGTGGAAAATACGTCCGACATCTCGCTGGACTTCCATCCCCTCTACAGGAAAATACTCACCGAGGGCACAAGCGTACTGGTCCGGAAAAGCGAGGACGGGGGCGAGATGAGCGCCATAGGCGTGCCGCTCAGGGTGAAAGGGCAGATAATAGGAGGCATGCTCCTCGAAAAACTTGATACCCCCTTCACGGAAGACGAGCTTGAACTCTTGAGCACGCTCGCCAACCAGGCCATGGTGGCCATAGAGAACGCCTGGCTCTACGAGTCCGTTAAATCCAACTACTTCGGCACCATCCAGGCCCTCGTGAACGCCCTGGAGGCAAACGACAGGTACACCCGCGGCCATTCGGAGAGGGTGAAATACCTCTCCATGGAGCTCGGCAAAAAGCTCGGCTTGAATTACAAGGAACTGGAGGTGCTGGAGCACGCGGCCATCCTTCACGATATCGGCAAGATCGGCGTGGACTCCGTGATACTCAACAAGACCGGCAGGCTTACAAGCGCGGAGTTCAGCCTCATTAAGGCGCACCCCCTCATCGGTGACGAGATACTGGGGCCCATAGGCACCCTCGAGGGCGTGCGGACCACCATAGTCCAGCACCACGAACGCTATGACGGAGGGGGATACCCGTACGGGATAGCGGGCGAGGAGATAACACTGAAGGCCCGCATCCTCGCCGTGGTGGATACATTCGACGCGATGATGACGGACCGGCCCTACCGGAAGTCCCTCTCCCTTGCGAGGATAAAAGAGGAACTCCACAGCGGCTCCGGGACACAGTTCGACCCAGTGGTGGTAGGGGCCTTTCTACAAATCATGGAGGAACGCGAAGAAGAGATCCTGCAAACGGCGGGCTATTCGCTCAATTAGGGATTGCCCGGGCTTTTAGCCTGAATTTCCCTGAATTTCCCTTGACAAAGGAACTTGCGAATTGTATTTTTAAGCAGCAGAAATTCGCTTAGGAAAACTGGGTGGTTCCGGCATTCTGCCGGAAGAGGGGGCATCCGCAATGCGCCTGAAAGATTTCTTCCTGAGATTCTTCTTTTTTATCCTTCTGGCAATCTTCAATTCCGGCAATAGCCATGCGGTTATAAATGAAGGCGGCCCGGACATCTCCAAAGGGACGGTTCAAGAGAAGGGAAAGGAGGGTCGGTACAAAGAGGGCGAGCTTCTCGTCAAGTTCAGGCCGAACACCCCTGAGACGAGAAAAGACGGCCTTCACAAAAAGCACGGCTCAAAAAAGATAAAAGAGTTTCCCTCTTTGCGCATAGAAAATGTAAAGCTCAAAAAGGGAATGACAGTAGAGGAGGCGATTGGGCTCTACAGCGCCGACCCTAATATGGAATACGCAGAGCCGAATTTCATCGTAAGCATCCTCGCTACCCCCAACGACCCTCGCTTCGGCGAGCTATGGGGGCTCCACAATACAGGGCAATCGGGGGGGACTCTTGATGCCGATATAGATGCCCCCGAGGCATGGGATACCGCCACGGGAAGCAGTGATGTGGTCGTTGCCGTAATCGACACGGGGGTTGACTACACGCACGAAGACCTCTCGGCCAACATGTGGACAAACCCGCTGGATACACCCGGCAATGGGATAGACGATGATGGAAATGGATATGTAGATGACATATACGGGATCGATACCATAAATAACGACAGCGACCCCTTTGACGACAACGGGCACGGGACTCATGTTTCGGGGACGATAGGGGCTGAGGGCGATAACGGCATCGGGGTTGCCGGCGTGAACTGGAATGTAAAAATCATGGCCTGCAAATTTCTCGGCTCGGGCGGTTGGGGGGATATCGCCGATGCCGTGGAATGCCTGGAGTACATAAAGGGCTTGAAAGACAGGGGGGTAAATATTCTCGCCACGAGCAACAGCTGGGGGTGTTCCGGAAGTGAAAGCTGTTATTCCCAGTCCCTCTACGATGCCATCAATGCGCAAAGGGAAATCCTGTTTATCGCAGCCGCGGGGAACAACTATGCCGATAATGATTCTTATGATTCATACCCCGCGAATTATTACCTGCCCAATCTCCTCTCGATCGCGGCAACCGACCGCTACGACGCAAAGGCCTCATTTTCCGATTATGGGAGGAGGACCGTCCATGTGGGGGCCCCGGGGGCAAGTATCCTCAGCTCGCTTCCCGCCGTAAACATATGGGGAATGGGCGGAGGATACGGACTGCTTTCCGGCACCTCGATGGCCACACCTCATGTGAGCGGCCTTGCGGCGCTTCTTAAGGCCTCGGACCCCGCATACGATTGGATTGATATAAGGAATCTCATCCTCTCGGGCGGGGACAATATCGGCTCTATGAGCGGAAAAACAATTACCGGCAAGCGGATAAATGCCTCCGGGTCCTTAAATTGCACAAATAGCCCCGTTTTTTCGGTATTGAAATATCCCGCGCTCTTCGATATAGGCGTACCGGAGACCCTTTCGGCCCTGAGCATCAACTGCGAACTGCCGGTAGGGCCAGTAACTGTAACGCTTTCCACGGGCGAGGTCATCAATCTTCTTGACGATGGAGTCACTCCGGACCTTGCCGCCGGGGACGGCATATTCAGCGGCACATGGACTCCTTCAGGATGGAACCCCGTGACCCTTACATTTTCCTCGTCAACAGGGGAAGAGGTTGTGAGTGCCAGTTCCCTTCTCATAAAGACAACCTATTTGCCTGAAGCCAGTACTCTTCAGGCGTACAGTTTTTTCATCGAGGCCGCCGGCGGCGTGCCGCCTTACTCATGGTCGCTTGCATCGGGAAGCCTGCCGGGCGGTCTAAGCCTCAACAGCTCAACGGGGGATATCTCGGGCACTGCCATCTCTACCGGCACGTTTTATTTTAGCGTGCGTGTGACAGACGCTTTGGATTCGGTCGCGTTGAAGAGTTTGTCGCTTTATGTAACCGATTCTCCTGTTGTGCAAATCTGGTCTAAATCCTTCGACACTGGTGGGCACGATTACGCTGTTGATATAGCTCTGGACGGCGATGATTTTATATATGTGACCGGACATACACAGAAAGAAGACTCAACTCATGATTACCTCACAATAAAATACGACACGGCGGGTAATATACTGCAGACCGAGAGTTACGATGGTGGAGGGGACGATTTCGCCTCCGGCATAGGCGTTGACCGGGACGGAAATGTATATGTTGCCGGAAGTTCGCAGAATGGAGCCGATACTGATTACGTTACTATTAAATATGATTCGTCCGGCAATGTTTTATGGACAAAAACGTATGATACCGGGGGAAATGATTTTTCCGAGGGGATAGCAATCGATAATAATGGCAATGTATATGTAACCGGATATTATAATTTCAACAATTGGACTGCTACTTATGCCTGGCTCACCATCAAATACGACACAGCAGGAAATTTAATCTGGACTGCCACTTATCATACAGGCAATTTCGTTTATGCTTCCGGCGTGACGGTGGATGGAAATGGAAATGTTTATGTAACCGGATTTTCGGGATCTCGCCCCGATGCTCTTGTTACCATTAAATATGATTCGTCAGGCAATACGATATGGTCAAAATCTTTTGATGGAGGATATGATGAGTACTCCCGGGGGATAGCGGCGGATCCGGCAGGGAATATTTATGTAACCGGGTTTATTTTATCCAATTCATACAGGGATTTTCTTACATTGAAGTACGACGATGCGGGCAATCTGAAATGGTGGAGAATCCATGATAACGGCAATTATGAAGGAGCTTATGATATTACCGCAGACGACATCGGCAATGTGTATATAACCGGAGAAAATTTACAATCTTATGAGACGGCTTATCAGACAATTAAGTACAGCCCCTTTGGGGATTTGATCTGGTCAAAAAGAGAACCCTTCGGATTTTTAAAAGGAGGAGAGGACAAAGCCGTTGGCATAGCAGTGGACGGAAAAGGAAACATTTACGTTACTGGCCAATATTTTAATTATAATACCTATGATTTTCGCACGAGCAAGTATTATGAAAACCTGTCTTTGCTGAGGATAATCACTTCCTCTTTGCCTTCAGGCATAATCGGCATGCCCTTCAGCCAGCCGCTGCATGCAAGCGGAGGGGAAACACCTTATTTTTGGTCAATCACGGCGGGCAATCTGCCGGACGGCCTGGTCCTGAACAGCTCAACAGGTGAGATTTCCGGGGTTCCGGCAGAACTGGGCAGTTTCAATTTTACTTTGATGTTGACCGATGCATCATCAAAGACTATCAGCAGAGAGCTTACTATTCATATTTCTTATCCTCTTGAAATCAGCACCACGTCATTCCCGGACGGCACTTACATGGAATATTACAGCCAGGGACTGGCCGCCACAGGCGGCTTGGCACCTTATACGTGGTCATTCATTTCGGCCAATGTGCCTACAGGACTTTCCTTGAGTCCAACAGGCCTTATTTCAGGCACACCCCGCGATCTGGGTACTTTCAATTTTACAGTAAAGGTGACCGATTCCAATTACAGCACTGCCGCTCAGGCACTCTCCATCACTATTTATGAGTCCCCTGTCATCACAACCTCGTCTCTGCCTGACGGAACCGTGAATTTGGCCTATAACCAGACGCTCTCGGCCACCGGTGGAAAGACGCCTTATTCGTGGTCGATTGTTTCGGGCAGCCTGCCGCCGGGCCTTGCACTTAACGGCTCAACCGGCGAGATTTCAGGCACCCCGGCCGCTGCAGGCACTTATGATTTCACGGCGCGGGTAACCGATGCGAACGGAACTACAGCCGATAAAGCTTTGTCCATCATCGTTTGCGCACCGCTGGCCGTCACGACAACATGGGTGTCTCAAGGCAACGTCTGCAATGCTTACACTTGGACACTTGCCGCAGAAGGCGGGCTCTTGCCCTATACGTGGTCGCTCGCTTCGGGCAGTCTACCTGGGGGGCTGACACTGAATAGCGCAACCGGGGAGATTTATGGAACCCCCGCATCTACTGGCATATTCAGTTTAACTGTTCAGGTGATGGATGCACAGTCCAATACGGCCGGGACGCCCCTTGCAGTAAATATCCAGTCCCCAATGAGGATTTCGGGAACACCCTTCAATTATCTACTCCTTGGGGATGCTTACAGCACAGCTCCGGACGGCGGCACCATTGAGGTCCCGGCAATTAACTCGACCGAGGACCTTACCTTCGATCAGGCAAAATCGGTTGCGTTAAAGGGCGGATACGACTGCGGTTTTACGTCCAATCCTTCCTACTCGACCATAAATGGAAATATAACCAACACCGATGGAACTATAACCCTGGAGAAGATAAAACTCAATGGGGTCCTGACCATCAACGGCGGCACGGTAATTCCGGATAATATGATAATCGAGTAAAAAGGAGGGGTGTCTCTATTCAGTTAAGCTCCCCATCTTTCATCTTGTCATTCCCGCTTGTCGGGAATCTTTCTTCAAGAAGGATTGCGGACAAGCCGCAATGATAAAAAGCATATCGCCTTATTCCACTTCAAAAATAAACTCTATCTCCACCGGGCTGTTAAGCGG
>Ga0214473_10005044_pt1 | contig 15834 bp, 12 predicted proteins | sample RVTome_7_FD_203509 | JGI IMG/M metagenome (GOLD analysis project Ga0214473, IMG submission 203509) | Soil microbial communities from uranium-contaminated site in the Upper Colorado River Basin, Wyoming, United States - RVT98D197 | ecosystem: Environmental > Terrestrial > Soil > Contaminated >... | reverse complement strand
CTGCGGCTTCAACCCGTCGCCCTTCCAGCGAAGCGGGTACTGCTTCTTCCAGTCCTGGATCGTCTGGTGCCATTCCGGGTGCGTCTGTTTGGCCGCCTTCTTCACCAGCGCCGCCAATACGTACTTCACATCGCCCACGATAGGCAGGGCCACCGCGATGTTCTTCCCGATCTCGGCCGGGTCAATGTCAATGTGGATGAACTTCGCGTTGGGCGCGAACATGTCTAGCTTGCCGGTGACGCGGTCGTCGAAGCGCGTCCCCACCGCAATGATCAAGTCGGCCTCGTGCAGCGCGTAGTTGGCATAGGCCGTCCCGTGCATGCCCGGCATCCCCAGGCCGAGCTCGTGTTCGTCCGGGAATCCGCCCTTTCCCATCAGGGTCATGGTCACCGGAATGTCGGCGCGCTCCGCCAGCGCCAGCAACTCCTCGTGTGCCTCCGCCGAAACCACGCCCCCGCCCCCGTAAACCACCGGCCGCTGGGCGGCGTCAATCATCTCCACCGCGCGCTCGATCATCTTCGGGTGACCGGTGCGAGTGGGCCGATAGCCGGGCAGCTCCACCTTCTCCGGGTAGGAGAAGTCCACCGGGCCCTGGGACACGTCCCGCGGGATGTCCACCAACACTGGGCCGGGCCGCCCGGTGCGCGCGATGTGGAAGGCCTCCTTCATCACCCGCGGCACGTCCTGCGCGTTGGTCACCAGGTAGTTGTGCTTGGTGATCGGCAGGGTGATCCCGGTGATGTCAGCCTCTTGGAACGCATCCTTGCCGATCGCGAAGGTCGGGACCTGGCCTGTGATTGCCACTATCGGTACCGAATCCATATACGCGGTGGCGATGCCGGTCACCAAGTTGGTCGCGCCGGGGCCGGAGGTGGCGAGGCACACGCCAACCTTGCCGCTGGCGCGGGCGTATCCGTCCGCCATATGGGCCGCGCCCTGCTCGTGCCGCACCAGGATGTGACGGATGTCCTTGACATCGTAGAGCACGTCGTAGATCGGCAGGAGCACGCCGCCCGGGTAGCCGAAGATGACCTCGACGCCCTCGCACCGCAAGCTCTCGATCAGCGCTTGTGCGCCGGTCATCCGCATCGCTGTGCTTCCTTCATCTTTCTTGACTTCTCGCTTATCCATACATCACGTCCTCGCGTTCACACTCAGCACCGCGCCGGTTGAGGCCGACCCCACCTGGGCCGCATACCGGGCCAGGTACCCCGTTTTCACCTTGGGCGGCAGCGGCTTCCAGCGCTTCTGACGCTCAACCAATTCGCCAACCTCTACCAGCAACTCGATCTGCCGGCGGTCAACGTCAATCAGGATCTCGTCCCCCTCCTGTACCAAACCGATGGGCCCGCCCACCGCGGCCTCCGGGGAAATGTGACCCACGGAGAGGCCAATGGTCGCGCCGGAGAAGCGTCCGTCGGTGATTAGGGCTACCGACTGATCTAGCCCCGCGGCGTAGATCTGCGAGGTCGGGTACAGCATCTCCCGCATCCCCGGTCCGCCCCTGGGCCCCTCGTACTGGATTACCACAACGTCACCGGGCCGTATCGCGCCGCCGGCAATCGCCTGCGTCGCCTCCTCCTCGCGGGTGAACACCCGGGCCCGGCCCACGAAGCGGCGCATGCTCTCCGCCACGCCGGAGGCCTTTACCACCGCTCCCTCAGAAGCCAAGTTTCCCTTAAGGATGGCGATACCGCCCTCCCTGTGGTACGGCTTATCGAGCGGTCGGATCACGGTACCGTCCAACACCCTCCCCTTGGCCGCGACCTCCGTGATCGCGACCCCGCTCACCGTCTCCGCGGGCTCGATCTGGTCCCTCAGCACGTGCATCACCGCGCTCACCCCGCCAGCCCGGTCCAGATCCTCCATCGCGTGCTGCGCGGCGGGGCCCGGCAGGATGTCCGTGAGATGGGGCACGACGCGGGCGATCTCGTCGAACCACTCTATCGGCACGCGAAGATCTGCCTCGTGGGCGATGGCCGGCAGGTGCAGCACCGTGTTGCTCGACCCGCCCAGCGCGTTGTCCACGCGGATCGCGTTGCGGAAGGCGGCCTCGGTGAGGATTTGCCGCGGCCGCACCTCCTGCCGCACTAGCTCCACGATGCGCTCCCCGGAGGCATAGGCGATGCGTCGCTTTTTCGCGGACACGGCCAACGCCGTCCCGCACCCCTGCAACGACATCCCCAGGGCCTCGGTGAGGCAGGCCATGGTGTTCGCGGTGTATAGCCCCTGGCAAGATCCGATGCCCGGGCAGGCGGCCATCTCGAGCTGCGTCAGCTCCTCCTCGGTGAGCAGGCCGCGCTTGTGCCAGCCCGCACCGGTGTACCCGTCGCCGTAGATCACGTGCCCCTGCGCGAGACGTTCCGCCGCCTTTGCCTGCTCCGGCTTACCCTCCGCCCGGAATCTCTCGGCCACCACGAGCAGCGAATCCGAGATGCAACTGCAATCCCCGGCCAGCATCGGCCCGGCCGTAACCACGATGGCTGGGATATTCACCCGCGCCGCGGCCATCAGCATCCCCGGGGTGATCTTGTCGCAATTGGTGAGCAGCACTATTCCGTCGAACTGATGGGCCTCCACCATGGACTCCACCGAATCCGCGATCAACTCGCGGGTGGGCAAGGAGTAGTGCATCCCCTTGTGCCCCATTGCCAGCCCGTCGCACACCCCCGGCAGGCCGAAGAAGAAGGCCACGCCGCCGGCCGCGAAGATGCCGCGCTCGACGTGACGCTCCAGCTCGCGCATCCCCACGTGACCCGGGATGATATCGTTCCAGCTCGTCGCCACTGCGATGAAGGGCCGGTCGAACGTGCTGCGAGTCAGCCCCGATCCGTAGAGCAGCGCCCGGTGCGGCGCCCGCTCCGGCCCCTGCTTGATCACATCGCTACGCACGATCTCTCCTCCTCCCCGTGCCTTTCCCTAAGACCCTAGTCCAAAAACAAACACCCCTCGCCCCACTTTGGGACGAGAGGCGTGTGACTCTCGCGGTACCACCCAAATTGAGCGTGGCCAGCCTCGCTTAAGGCGGAGGCCGCGCTCCACTCGTTTCGCGATAACGGGCGACCCCGGCCCGGTCTACTAGAGGTGTTCGACCGGACGGCTCTGGGGCGAGTTCGGCCGGGCCCTGGCGCCGGCTCTCAGCTTGCACCGGCTCTCTGTGGCCTTGACCGCGGCCTACTACTCCCCTTCACAGCCTTTACAGCACGATTTCCAGGAGTATAGCAGAGCGAACAGGCGGGCGTCAACGCCTGTGGGACAATACCAAGCCATTGGTCGGGGAGACAGGACTTGAACCTGCAACCCCCGGCACCCCATACCGGTGCGCTACCAAATTGCGCCACTCCCCGACACGGTCATTATACCACGCCGCGTCGCGATGTCCAGGGCTGCCGACCTGGAGTCCAGGAGTCAGGGCCCAAGCCCCTACCCCTGGCCCCTACTCCTCCGATCCCGCGGGTGCTTGCCGGTGAGGGCGATGCGCAGCGGGACGCTGGGCCGGAATACCAACGACCAGGTGGGCGGGAGCTTGAGCGCCTCTTGGGTGCGCGGATTCGTACCCGCCCGCGCCTTGCGCTTGCGGGGTTCGAATACGCCCAGGCCCGAGATCTGCACCTTGCGATGCTTCTTCAGCTCACTGGTGATCAGCTCGATCGCCGCATCGAGAATCTCGGCCACGGCGCGCTTGCGATACCCGGTCTGCTCGACCACTTCCTCGACGATTTCTGGCTTCTTCAAGGGAACGAACCTCCTCGTATGAAGGCGCAGATAAGTGCCATCACGAGGTTCCACTCACCCCGCGGAATATCCTTCTATCAGCAGGACAATCGGGGCTGTGTCGGCAGGCGCGGCTGGTCGGCCTGGGGAATGGTCCATCCCATGGGGCGCACAGAGCAGTGCGCCCGAACGCCACTCTCCCGCACAGGAGGCGCCCGCCATGCCCATCATCGAAGTGAGCGGACCGTTCATCACCGTGGAGCAGAAGCGCGAAATGGCCCGCGGCCTTACCGACGTCGCCGCCCGCGTCTACGCCCGCCCCAAAGGCCAGATCATCGTGCTCATCCGTGAGAACCAGCCGGAGAACGTGGGGGTCGGAGGAGAGCTAGTCGCTGACCGGCGCCCCGGCGCGGGCAGCTAGCCCTGACGCCCGCTGCACCCGCACCGCGCGAACACCAGCGCCTCTCCTGCCTCCTTATATCGGCAGCTCAAACGCTCTCTGCATGTACACCGCCATCTGGTCGCGCGTCACCGCCTCCTCTGGCCGGTACGTCCCGTCCGGATATCCCCCGGTCACGCCTTCGCTCCGAATGTACTCCACGTACTTGAAGGCCCAGTGATCGGTCAGCACATCGGGGAAGTACGCGGTCTCCGGCCCGGTCGGCACAGACGCGTCACCGCCACACATCGCGCGGGCGATGAACACCGCCATCTGATCCCGGGTGACGATGTCCTCCGGTCGGTAGGTCCCGTCGTCGTACCCCCCCACCACCCCGTGGTCTACCGCGTATTCGACGTACCTGAAAGCCCAGTAGTCGGTAGGCACGTCACTGAACGTGGCCGTCGCCGGCCCGGTGGGCACCAGGGAGTCCCCTCCCGCCAGCGCCCGGGAGACGAACACTGCCATCTGATCGCGGGACACCGGGAGATCAGGTAGATACAGATTGCCCGGGTAGCCTTGCACGATGCCGGCCTCCACGCAGGCATTGACCTGCGCACAGGCCCAGTGCTCGGAGGGGACGTCAGAGAAGGGTGAGTGAGGGATAATCAAGCGGACGATCTGGGAGTTGCCGGCGTCGGCGACCCAGCACGTGCCATCGGTGGGATTGACGGAGACAGAGTGGGGACCTCCGAATCCGCCTCCTCGCCACAACTCCGCTCCGCTGGCGGAGAGGTGAACCACCTGACCGTGATTGCCGTCGGCCACCCAGCAGGAGCCGTCGGTAGGGTTGGCGGAGACGCATTGAGGGGAGTCGAAGCTCCCTCCCCACCAGAGTTGTACCCCGCTCTCCGAAACGTGGTGGACACGGTGGATCGCACGATCGGCCACCCAGCAGGAGCCGTCGCTAGGGTTCACGGAGACCCAGGCAGGGTAGTAGAACGCCTCCGCCCACAGCTCCTCGCCGGTCACAGCAAGATGCCGCAGCGCGGCGTTGCCGTAGTCGGCCAGCCAGCAGGAGCCGTCAATAGGGTTCACTGATACGCATAGGGGAATGGTGAACCCGTATCCGGTGCCTCGCCACAGCTCTGCTCCGTTCTCAGACAGATGCACCACTTCGCTGTTAGACGTATCGGCTACCCAGCATGACCCGTCGGCCGGGTTCACCGACACGTTGGCAGGGTTGTAGAAGACGGGGTACCCGGCGCTCCGCCAGAGTTCCTCCCCCTCCGCGGAGAGATGCACAATCTGTTGGTTCTGCCAGTCCACCGTCCAGCAGGAGCCGTCGGTGCTATTGACCGACACACAGGAAGGAGTGTAGGGGTCCGCGTAGCCTACGCTCCGCCACAACTCCACGCCATCCACCGAGAAGTGCGCCATCTGCGCGTCGGCCGAGTAGGATACCCAGCAGGAGCCGTCACTGTAGTTCACCGAAGCGCAGGTCGGCCGATATGTGCTGCCCCCAGCCCACAGCCTGTCCCCAGTCGCGGACAGATGTACCACCGCCGGAAACCCCGGAGCACCGGGATCGTAACCCGTATCGGCTACCCAGCAGGAGCCGTCGGCAGGGTTGACGGAAGCAGACACGGCCGTATTGAACCCCGTCCCTCGCCCTATCGTCTCCCCGTCGGCGGACACGTGTAGGACTTCGTCACCTCCGGTCGCGATCCAGCACGACCCGTCCGTCGAATTCGCCGAGACGGCTAACATCCCGGCCCCACCCCCTCGCGCCAGCTCCGTTCCGTCTGCCGAGAGGAGCATCGCCTGTCCGTTCCAGGCGTTCGCTACCCAACAGGAGCCGTCTGTCGCGTTCACTGAGACAGATTTCGGATCATCGAACCCGCTGCCGCGCCATAGCTCCGCTCCACTCGCGGAGAGGTGCACCACCTCCTTGTTCCCCGTGTCGGCCACCCAGCAGGATCCGTCCGTAGGGTTCACGGAGACGCCGTTGGGAGCCGAGAATCCGCCTCCTCGCCATAGCTCCGCGTCGTTCGCACCGAGGTGCGCCACTTCGTTGTTCCCCGTATCTGCCACCCAGCAGGATCCGTCCGCAGCATTGGCGCTGACCGACTTGGGCCCATTGAAGCCGCCTCCCCGCCACCGCACTGCCCCGCGCGCGGAGAGGTGCACTACCTGATTGCTCCTCGTGTCCGCCACCCAACAAGAGCCGTCGGCCGCGTCGACCGATACCCCCTCGGGACACCAGAACCCATTGACCTGCTTCAGCACCGTTCCGTCGTCGCCGAGATGCATGATGCTGCTGCCAGTCGCCGCCCATACCGAGCCGTCGGAAGGGTTTACAGATACCGCTCTCCCTGTGCCAAACGGGCTACGCCAGGCCTCCAGCACCGTCTCGCCCGCCGCCGGGGCGCAGACCGTGAACAGGAAGGGCAACACCACCCACAGCGTCCGTCGTGACCTCGCCATCATCATTCTCTCCAGGTGCGGCCATTCCGCACGGGAAGACACGACGGAACCGCGGGGACATGACAGCAGTTCATCTCCGTTCCCCTTCGCGTGTCTCCTGAACCAAAACGTGGCCGGCGCAGACTTGCCATGGTCACGTAATTCCCCGGCGCAGGGTAACCTCCTTCTGGCACGACTGGTGTGCCGTAACTCCCAAGAGCTGTGCTCATCCGCGAGAACCAACCGGAAAACGTCGGGGTGGGAGGTGAGTTAGCGGCCGACCGGCGCCGCGACGCGCCCGGATAGCCCGTCACCTGTCGGGCGAATGTGTCGTCCGCGTGAGGCGGACGCATGTCCGCCAATCTGCCTGCACCTACCCCGCGGGTAGCGCAGATCCTGCCACATTGGGCAGTACCTGGCGTCCTGCCGCCTCGGACACGTCGGGCATCAGTCTACCCGCCTCGCGCGGCCGTCCCGCCTCCCTCCTCCCTGCTCCCTCCTGCCTATCCCCTACATCGCCGACCCAAACGCCCGCGTCGCATACACCGCTGGGACCGCAGGCCGAAGATCCGCCTCGGGCAGGCGTCTTGCCTGCATCGGTCGTTGGGCTTGAGTTTGCCTCATGCCGCCGTCTCACCCCGCGCCCCCCCGCCTCCCATGCGGTCCTCCCGGCCACCTCTCCTTTGCGCCTCTGCGACGAAAAGCCCTTGCCTCACCTCCCCCTGCCCCTTGACACAATACATCCAATGTGGTATCCTACCCGTTGCGTATACTTAATAGTCGCGCCTGAACCTTGACAACTACACATCTTCGACCTGGACCGCCTCACGCGCGGCACCCCCGCCGCGCACCCCTTCCAGCGGCCCTCCGTGAGAAAACGCATTCTCAGAGAAAATTTCCCAGGATGCACCATAAGGGTGCTAGCGACGATTTTGGGTGCGAATTCCCACCCTTTTCCCACCCATTTTCCCATCCCCTTCGCAGGAAATCCACCACCCTACCTAACCTAGGCCTTGCCCGAAAGAACTGGCACCCGCGAACTCAACCTCGTGCCCCCCAATGGCATCCTGGCCGCAAAACAACCCAAAATGTTCCACGTGGAACATTATCTGTATAATGCTCTGTTTCCTGGCTACCTCCGCCCCCTCCGCAGCCGCTTCACCAGTTCCCTAACCGTCAGCGTGTTGAGCACCTCCCCCTTCTCGATCCACCCCCGCCGGGCCGTCGCCACCCCGAACCGCATCAGCGGGAGTTGGTCGGCGGCGTGAGCGTCGGTGTTGATCAGCAGCTTCACGCCCAGAGACTTGGCGTGCCGGGCGTGCACGTCCTTGAGGTCGAGCCGGTCGGGGTAGGCGTTGATTTCCACCGCCACGCCGTGCTTCGCGGCCGCCCGCAGGACGGCGTCAATGTCCACTGCGTAGGGCTCGCGCTGCCCGATGATCCGGCCGGTGGGATGGCCCAGCGCGTCGACCCACGGGTTCTCCAGGGCCTTGATGATCCGCGCCGTCATCGCCCCCTCCTCCATCTTCCAGCCGGAGTGCACCGAGGCGATCACAAAGTCAAACTGGGCCAGCACCTCGTCGGGGTAGTCCAGGCTCCCGTCCCGCTTGATATCCACCTCCGTGCCGTTGAGAATGGCGATCCCCGGCGCCGCCTTGCGGGCGGCCTCGATCTCGGCCAGGCGCCGGGCCAGATTCGCCACCGGCACGCCGTTCGCGATGGTCTGGGAGGGCGAGTGATCGGTGACGGCGATATAGGCGTAGCCCAGGGCCTTCGCGGCCCGCGCCATCTCCTCCACCGTGTGATGGCCGTCGCTCCAGGTGGAGTGCATCTGCAGGTCGCCGCGGATATCCGAGAGCTCGATCAGCTTCGGCAGCCTTCCCTCCCGCGCGGCCTCGATCTCGCCCTGGTCCTCGCGCAGTTCCGGGGGCATCCAGGGCAGGCCGACGGCGGCGTACATCTCCTCCTCGGTGGCCCCGCCGAGGCGCTTCTCCCCTTTCGCCGTGACCTTGAACGCGCCGTACTCGTTGAGCTTGATCTTCTGCCGTACCGCGAAGTCGCGGAGCTTGATGTTGTGCTCCTTCGAGCCGGTGAAGTACTGCAGGGCTGCGCCGAAGGATTCCGGCGGGACCACGCGAATGTCGGCCTGCATGCCCGCGGTGGTCATCACCATGGACTTGGTGGGGCCGTGCGCGATCACCTCGGAGACGATCTCCATGTGGACGAAGCAGTCCATCACCTCCTCGGGACGGTCGGAGGTGACGAGGATGTCAATGTCGCCGACGCTCTCCTTGGCCCGGCGCAGGCTGCCCGCGGCCTCCATCTGTTCCACCGGCGCGCAGGCGCGCAGGTGGCCCACGATGGTCTCCGCCAGATCGGAGGCCACGCCCAGGGTGGCGCGCTGCCCGAAGCTCTTGATCTGACCGATGCCGCGGAGGATGTCCTGCTCGGACTTCTCCCCCAGGCCGCGCATGGTGCGGAGCTGCCCCGCTTGGGCCGCGTGCTCCAGTTGCTCCACGGTGGTGATCCCGGCCTCCAGCAGCAGCTTCACAGTCTTCGGGCCAACGCCGGGAATCTTAAGAAACTCGAACACCGTGGGGGGGAACTCCTGGCGAAGGCCCTCATAGTAGGGTAGCGCGCCGCTGTCGAGGAGTTGCTCGATCTTCTGGGCCGTGCTGTCGCCGACGCCTTGGAGTTGGCGCAGCTCGCCGCGCGCGCGGATCGTCGCCAGTGGTTCGGGAAGACTCAAGACGAGGTCGGCGAGACGCTCGTAGGTGCGCACCTTGAAGACGTTCTCGCCCTTGACCTCGAGCATCAGGCCGATCTCGGAGAAGATGCGGGCGATCTCGCGGTTGGTCATCTCGCCTCACCCACGGTAGCAGCTATCCTACCCCGTTCAGAAACGCCGCGCTGCGGAGTCGCCGCGGGAGATGGTAGTCCACGAACGGCCGCATGATGCGGGCCAGCTCCTCGCTCGCCGCCGGCGTCAGCTTGCGCTGCACCAGCTCCTCCGGGGACATGCTCACCAGGTCGCGCAACGCGCGCAAGGCCACCGCGCTGATCGCGCCGACCCCCGAGCTGCGCAGACATCGCGCGCACACTACTCCTCCCTCGGCTGTGGCGAACCCTATCTTACCCCCTTCCACCTCCGTCCCGCAGGAGACGCATGTCGCCAATTCCGGACCATACCCCAGCCGCGTCAGGAGTTTCAACTCAAAGCCGCGCACCAGGGTCGCGGGGTCACCCTCCTCGTTCATGCCCTTTAGCACTGCCACCAGCAACGCGAAGACAGCTTCCTCGGGGGCGCGCTCTTCGGTGAGCACGTCGAGCAACTCGACCAGGTAGCTGGCGTGCGCGTAGCGGCGCAGGTCGGTGCGAAGCTGGTAGTGCGGGTCGAGGGGGCGGACCTGAGTGACAATGTCGAAGGTGCGTCCGGCCGCGAGCAACACCTCGGCGTGGGTGAAGAGCTGGAGACCGCCGGCCAACTTGCTGCGGGGTCGCTTCACCCCTTTCGCGACGGCGGAGAGCTTGCCCCGCTCTTGGGTGTAGAGGACGACGATGCGGTCGGCCTCGCCCAAGTCGCGCTGGCGGATGACCACCGAAGCAACGCGGTAGAGACGAAGTCGGCTGGATTCTCCCCCGTCTGGAACCGCGCTCCGTCCCACGGTTACGGGAGAGCCTCTTCCTCGACCAGGGCCCGGTGCGTCTTGTCGTAGGCCTCGACGATGGCTACCCCGGTGCTGGTGCCGATGCGGTTCGCTCCGGCATTGATCAAGGCTACGGCCTGGCCCAGGGAGCGGATACCGCCGGCCGCTTTGACCCCGAGATCGCGGCCCACCACCTGTCGGACGTGCTTGACGTCCTGCACGGTCACCCCGCGGGGCCCCATCCCGGTGCAAGTCTTGATGAAATCGGCCCGGACGGCCTTAGCGATCTTGCACACGCGGGTCTGCTCCTCGCGGGTGGTGAGGCCGACGTCACAGATAACCTTCACCAGCACGTCCTCGCCATCGTGCGTGAGGCCGGAGAGCTTCGCCACGGTCACCACTTCCTCGATGTCGCGCTGTACGGCGCTGTAGTCCCCCGACTTGAGCGCACCGAGGTTGATGACGAGATCCAGCTCCATTGCGCCGTGGCTGAGAGCATGCTTCGCTTCGGTGATCTTCACCTTCGTGGGAACCACTCCCAGCGGGTAGGCGATGACAGTCCCCACCTTGATGTCCGAATCGCGGAGCCGCCGTTCCGCCACCGAGCACCAGTACGGCAACACCATCACGCAGGCGAAGTGATACTCCTTCGCTTGTTCGCAGCACCGGATCACATCTTCCTCCGCCGCCTCCTGCCGGAGAAGAGAGTGATCCACCATCTTTGCCAGAGCGATCCTCGAGAACATGCACGTCCTCTTGCGCACTGCCGTGGCGTTCGACCTGCTGCTCGGCCGCTATTCAGCCTGCTTCCTGGCGCCTTGCGTCGCCAGTTTCAGCTCCTCTACAAACCGCCCGACGGTGTGCGACAGCTCGGCTTGGCCGCCGGCTCGATCCATCAGCGAAACCAGCGCGCTGCCCACCACCGCGCCGTTCGCCATGGCGCAGACCTGGGCCACGTGCTCCGGCCGCGAGATCCCGAAGCCCACGGCGATCGGCTTGGGGGTGTGCGCCCGAATGCGATGCACCAGATCCCGCAGATCCGCCGGAATCTCACTCCGGGCGCCGGTCACACCCATGCGTGATACGCAGTATACAAAACCAGTGGCAAAGTCCGCAACCTTTTTCATGCGTTCGGGCGAACTGGTTGGGGCGAGCAGGAAGATGGTGTCCACCGCGTTCGCGCGGGCCGCCTCCACCCATTCCTGCGCCTCCTCCGGCGGGAGGTCGGTGACGATCACGCCGTCCACTCCCACGGTCCCGCAGTCCTCCGCGAACCGCGCCACGCCATACTGACAGATAGGGTTATAGCACGTCATCAGCACGAGAGGAGTCTGCCGCGTGTGACGAAAGCTCGCCACCAAGTCGAGCACGCCCTCCGGCGTCATCTCATTTCGGAGCGCCTGCTGGGAGGCCGCCTGGATCACCGGGCCGTCGGCCAGCGGGTCGGAGAAGGGGATGCCGACCTCAATCACGTCGGCCCCGGCGTCGGCGACGGCGCCCAGCGAGGCCGCGAAGCCCTCCACCGTCGGATGGCCGGCCACCGCGAACACTACCAGACCCCCGTCCCCGGCCTGCTCCAGCGCCGCGAACCTCTGCTCAATGCGGCTCATGCTTCACTCTCCGCGCAACCTCTGCACTTCCATCACGTCCTTGTCGCCGCGGCCGGAAAGATTGACGAGCACCACCTTTCCCTTCTGCAAGACGGCCGCCAACTCCATAGCATACGCCACGGCATGCGCGCTTTCCAATGCCGGCATGATACCCTCGTACCGGCACAACATGGCGAAGGCCTCCAGGGCCTTTTCGTCGGTTACCGCGACATACTCGGCCCTTCCGGTGTGCTGGAGATAGGCATGCTCCGGCCCCACCCCGGGATAGTCCAGGCCGGCCGAGACAGAGTGCGTGGCCCTGATTTGCCCCTCCGGCGTCTGGAGCAGCTTGCTCTTGGCGCCGTGGAGCACGCCCTCCGTGCCCGCGGTGAGCGAGGCCGCATGCTCACCGGTGTTCAGTCCTCGACCCGCAGCTTCCACCCCGACCAGCATCACCTGGTCCTCCAGGAAAGGATGGAAGATGCCGATGGCATTGCTCCCACCCCCCACACAGGCGATGATGTAGTCAGGCAGCCGGCCCTCCCGCTCCAGTATCTGGGCCCGCGCCTCACGGCCGATCACGGACTGGAAGTCGCGCACCATGGTGGGGTAAGGGTGAGGTCCGGCCGCGGTGCCGAAGAGGTAGTAGGCGGTCTCGGCCGTGGCCATCCAGACGCGGAAGGCCTCGTTGATCGCGTCCTTGAGGGTGCGGCTCCCGGAGGAAACCGGGACGACGGTAGCTCCCAGGAGCTGCATGCGGTAGACGTTAAGCGCCTGCCGCCGCACGTCCTCTTCGCCCATGTAGATGTCGCACCCCAGCCCGAATAGCGCCGCCACCGTGGCCGTGGCCACGCCGTGCTGACCCGCGCCGGTCTCCGCGAGGAGCCGCTCCCGGTTCATGCGTTTCGCCAGCAGGGCCTGGCCCAGCGCGTTGTTCAGCTTGTGGGAACCGGTGTGGGCCAGGTCCTCGCGCTTCAGGTAGATGCGCGCCCCCCCGCAATACTCAGTGAGGCGCTGGCAGTAGTACAGCGAAGTGGGCCGGCCGACGTAGTGCTCCAGGTAGGAGTCCAGCTCATGCTGGTAGGTCGGGTCCTGGCGCGCCTCTTCATAGGCCGCGGCCACGTCCAAGAGCGTCCCCATCAGCGTCTCAGGGACGAAGATGCCGCCAAATCGGCCGAAATGCCCTAACCCTCCACACTGCTCGCCGTGCTCGCGCCCCATGACTAGCCCTCGTCCGCCGCGCGCACCGCGGCCAAGAAATCCCTGATCTTCGCGTGGTCCTTGCGCCCGGGCGCGGACTCCACGCCGCTGCTCACATCCACGCCGTACGGGCGCACTGATCTTACCACCTCCGCGACATTAGCGGGCGTCAGCCCACCGGAGACGATTACCCGCCAACCTCGGGCGACCAAGTCGGCGGCTACGCGAGGGTCAAACCGCTGTCCGGTGCCTCCCAACAGCCCCTCGACATAGCTATCGAGGAGGACCGCGCGCGCCTCTCGGTAGGGGGCCAGAATCCCCTCGCTGAAACCCCCGCCGACGCGGAAAGCCTTCACCACCACATAGGGGGAGAGGAGATCAACGTAATCCGCCGGCTCCTCGCCGTGAAGCTGGGCCACGCTGCATCCGCTAGACTCCAGCAGGTCCCGAACCTCCTCCGGGGGGGCGTTCGCGAACACGCCGACGGCCGTGATGTACGGGCCGAGCGCCGCGAGAATCCCGCGCACACGCTCCGGGTCTATCCGCCGGGGACTCTTCGCGAACATGAAGCCGAGGGCATCGGCCCCACTATGAACCGCGGCCTCCGCATCCTCGCGCGTGGTGATTCCACAGATCTTCACCCGCGTCATCTGATCCCCAGCAGTTCCTTGACCTTCGCCCCCGGGTCGGCCGCCTGCATCAGCGCCTCCCCGACCAGCATCGCGTCCACGCCGGCCTCCTCCAGTCGGAGCACATCGTCGCGGGTATGGATCCCGCTCTCCGCGACCACCGGCACTCCTGCCGGCACGCGCGGCCGAAGCCGCAACGTCGTCTCCAGCGACACCGCGAAGGTGCGGAGATCGCGGTTGTTGATCCCGACAATCTCCGCCCCGCTCGCCAGGGCCTTCTCGAGGTCGGTTTCCCCGTGCACCTCGACCAGGGCGGCCTGTCCGCAGGCTGCGGCCAGTTCCCTGAGCGCGCGCAGTTCCTCGACCTCCAGGATCGCCGCGATCAGCAGCAGACAGTCCGGCCCCTCCGGTCCCGCCGACTCCGCCACCTGGACCGGGTCTATTATGAAGTCCTTTCGCAATACCGGCAAGCAGCATCTTTCTCTGGCCGCGGTCAGATCGGCGAGACTCCCTGCGAAGAAGGGCAGATCGGTCAGCACCGACAGGGCCGCGGCGCCCGCCACCTGATACACCTCCGCGACCGCGCCGGGATCCGCGCCGGCGTTGATCTCACCCCGTGAGGGAGAGCGGCGCTTGAACTCGGCGATGAGGGAGAGGCCGGGCCGCAGGAGCGCGGCGCGAAAGTCCCGCCGCGCGAGAGGCGTGAGCGGGTGCTGCCACTGGGCATAGGCGGTGTGCAGGGCCCCCAACTCGCGCCGCTTCTGCGCGACGATACGGTCCAGGATCACGCGGAGATCTCCTGCAGACTCCTTAGCTTCCCTAACGCGCGGCCGCGGTCAATGGACTCCCGCGCGTGCGCCATCCCGTCGGCCAGAGTGTCGGCCAGACCGGCGGCGGCGATGGCGGCGGCGGCGTTCAGCAGCACGATGTCGCGCGGCGCCCCCCCCTTCCCCTCCAGGAGGGCCACCAGCAGCTCCGCGTTCTCCTGCGGCGTGCCCCCAGCGATCTCTTCGGGGAGCGATCTCTTCAGCCCCACCTCTTCGGGAGCCAGCTCGTAGGTTCTCTGCTGCCCATCTCGCAACTCGGTGATGCGCGTCGCTCCCAGCGTGGAGATCTCATCCATCCCATCCAGGCCATGCACCACGAAGGCGCGCCTGCACCCCAGGTTCGCGAGGACCGCGGCGTGCATCTCAGTCAGCTCGGGCGCGTACACGCCGATCACCTGGGCTTCCGCCCCCGCGGGGTTGGTGAGCGGGCCCAGCGCGTTGAAGACGGTGCGCATCGCGAGCTCGCGGCGTACCGGCATGGCGTGCTTCATCGCCGGGTGGTAGGCCGGGGCGAACATGAACCCGAGGCCCACCTCGCCCACGTATCTCGCCACCTCCTCGGGCGACTGCTGGACCTTGATGCCAAGGGCCTCCAGCACATCCGCGCTGCCGCACTTGCTGCTCACCGAGCGGTTGCCGTGCTTGGCCACCGCGGCGCCGGCGCCGGCGGCCACGAAGGCCGCGGTGGTGGAGATGTTGAAGGTGTTCAGCCCATCCCCGCCCGTGCCGCAGGTGTCCACCAGCGGTCGCCGCGTGGGTCGCACCGGCACCACGTGCTCCCGCATCACCCGCGCGAACTCCGTCACCTCCTCCACTGTCTCGCCCTTCATGCGCAGGGCCACCAAGAAGGCCGCGATCTGCGCCGGGCCGGCCTCCCCGGACATGATCTCAGCCATGGCGGCATGGGCCTCATCCGCGGCCAAGTCCTGCCGTTCCGTCAGCTTGCGAATCGCGTCACCGATCATTCTCTCCTCCCCTCACAGCGCCAGAAAATTGCGCAGCAAGTCCTTCCCCGACTGGGTCAGGATGGACTCCGGGTGGAACTGCACGCCCTCGACCTGGAACTCCTTGTGCCGCAGGCCCATGATCTCGCCCATGTCCGTCTCGGCCGTCACCTCCAGGCAGCTCGGCAGCGTCCCCTTGCGCACGATCAGCGAGTGGTAGCGTGTGGCCTCGAACGGATTGGGGAGACCCGCGAAGATGGTCTTCCCGTCATGATGGATCATGGAGGTCTTGCCGTGCATCAGCCGGGGCGCTCGCACCACCTCGCCCCCGAAGACGTGGCCGATGCACTGGTGCCCCAGGCAGACGCCCAGCAGCGGCACCGCGGCCGCGAAGCGCTGGATGATGTCGTTGGAGACCCCGGCCTCGCGCGGCGTGCAG
>Ga0214473_10005043_pt1 | contig 15836 bp, 11 predicted proteins | sample RVTome_7_FD_203509 | JGI IMG/M metagenome (GOLD analysis project Ga0214473, IMG submission 203509) | Soil microbial communities from uranium-contaminated site in the Upper Colorado River Basin, Wyoming, United States - RVT98D197 | ecosystem: Environmental > Terrestrial > Soil > Contaminated >... | reverse complement strand
CGCCGATTTGGTCGACGAGACGGCAAGGTCCTTGCCGCGGTTTTCGAACACCGCCCCGATGCCTGCCAGTTCCGCCGCGTCGCCGATCGCAGTCGAGGTCGAGTGGGCGTTGATGTAGTCGATCTCGCCCGGTGACAGTCCCGCCATCCTGAGCGCGTTGCGCATGGCCACCTGGGCTCCGGCGCCGCTCGGCTCGCCCGAGGTCAGGTGGTAAGCGTCGGCCGAGGTGCCATAGCCCGAAAGTATCGCCAGTGGCACGGCGCCACGGGCACGGGCATGGCTCAGCCGCTCGATCACCAGCACCGCCGCGCCTTCAGCCAGCACGAACCCGTCGCGCCGACGGTCGAAGGGCCGCGATGCCGCCGATGGATCGTCGTTGAAAGCGGTCGACAGCGCTCGCGCGGCGCCGAACCCGCCCACCGAGATTGGATCGATCGAGCCCTCGGCGCCACCGACCACCGCGACCTCGGCCTCGCCGGTCAGGATCAGCCGCATGCCGTCCCCGATCGCCTGGGCGGAGGCGGCGCAGGCGGTGACCGGCGCGCCGATCGGCCCCTTGAAGCCGTAGCGGATGGAGATCCAGCCCGCCGCCAGATTGGCCAAAAAGCTCGGCACGGTGAATGGCGACAGCCGCCGCGGCCCGCGCTCGAGGATGGTCCTGGCGGCCTCGGCCATCACCGGCGAACCACCCACGCCGGTGCCGATGATCGTCGCCGTCGAGGCCTTTTCCGCTTCGGTCAGCACCGTCCAACCAGCCTGCGCCAGCGCCTCCTGGGCCGCCACCATGCCGTACTGGATGAAAAGGTCCATCTTCTTGATGTCCTTGGCGTCGACCGCATCGAGGGGATCGAAGCCACGCGCATCGTCGGCGCGCGACGGGACAAGCCCGGCGACGCGCGATGCATAGGCGCTGGTGTCGAACCTGGTATTGGTGACGACCCCGCTTTCCCCGGCAATCAACCGCGTCCAGTTCGTTTCGACGCCCACGCCCAGGGGGCTGACGGCGCCCATGCCGGTGACGACGATCGGATCGGGTGTATGGGCCATCTCTATCTCCAGCTAGAGCGCGATCAGCAAAAGTTGTGAGACTCTTGCGGTTCGATCACGCGACAATACAAAGGCCTAGAGCCTCATTTCGATTCAATCGGTTGCGCCCGGTCCTGCGCCCGCTCGCGCGCTAAACCCTTGCGAGTTGCTTGAGGACCTCGAGGGCGGCGGTAAACCCGTCCTCGCTCAACAGTTGTTTCATTTCGGCCTGGACCCCGCGCCAGAGCGGCACCAATTGCTCGACCAGCGCCTCACCCCTCGGCGTGAGCGCGCAGATTCGGCCATTTCCCTTCTCCGCGTTGCGCGACGCGATCAGCCCCATGCGTTCGAGCCGCCCCAGGTTCCGCGTCAACGTCGTCCGGTCGAAGCCACGCGCCTCGGCCAGTTCGCTCACGGTATGCTCACCGCCCAGCCGGATGGTTGCGAGCAGCGAGAACTGGGTCGAGGTCAGCCCATGCGGACGCAGGTGGCTGTCATAGTGCCGGGTGACCGCCCGAGCGGCCATTCGGCTGTTGGAAACCATGCATTCGGCGAACTCATTGATCATGGCCGGCACATATACCGTGTATATGCACGGTGTCAAATCGTGCCGCGCCCGGACCCGCCGCCACCTTCCTTTGCGGCTTTTTCATGCTATAGGCGTGCCCACCAAATTCTGCTGCCGAGGAGCATCTGCATGGCCAAGATCAAAGTTGCCAACCCCGTCGTCGAACTCGATGGCGACGAGATGACCCGGATCATCTGGCACGCGATCAAGGACAAGCTGATCTACCCCTATCTGGACATCGATCTGCACTACTACGACCTCTCGATCGAGCATCGCGACGCGACCGAGGATAAGGTCACCGTGGATGCCGCCAACGCGATCAAGGAGCACGGCGTCGGCATCAAGTGCGCAACCATCACCCCCGACGAGGCGCGCGTCGAAGAGTTCAAGCTCAAGAAGATGTGGAAGTCGCCCAACGGCACTATCCGCAACATCCTGGGCGGCGTCATCTTCCGCGAGCCGATCATCTGCCGGAACGTGCCGCGCCTGGTGCCCGGCTGGACTCAGCCGATCATCGTCGGGCGCCATGCCTTCGGCGACCAGTACAAGGCCACCGATTTCCGCTTCCCCGGCAAGGGCACACTCACCATCAAGTTCACCGGTGAGGACGGTCAGGTCATCGAGCACGAAGTCTACCAGGCTCCCGGCGCCGGCGTCGCCATGGCCATGTACAACCTCGATGAATCGATCCGCGACTTTGCCCACGCTTCGCTCAACTATGCGCTCGATCGCGGCGTGCCCTGCTACCTCTCGACCAAGAACACCATCCTCAAGGCCTATGACGGCCGCTTCAAGGACATCTTCCAGGAGATCTACGAGGCCGATTACAAGGCCAGGTTCGAGGCCAGGAAGATCTGGTACGAGCACCGTCTGATCGACGACATGGTGGCCTCGGCGCTCAAGTGGAGCGGCGGCTATGTCTGGGCCTGCAAGAACTACGACGGCGACGTTCAGTCCGATATCGTCGCCCAGGGTTTTGGCTCACTCGGGCTGATGACCTCGGTGCTGGCGACGCCGGACGGCAAGATCGTCGAGGCCGAGGCCGCGCACGGCACGGTCACCCGCCACTACCGGCAGCATCAGCAGGGCAAGGAGACTTCGACCAATTCGATCGCCTCGATCTTCGCCTGGACCCGCGGTCTTGCCCATCGGGCCAAGCTCGACGGCAACGATCAGCTGATGAAGTTCGCCCTGACGCTGGAAAAGGTCTGCGTCGAGACGGTCGAGAGCGGCAAGATGACCAAGGATCTCTCCCTGCTTGTCGGCCCCGATCAGCCGTGGCTCTCCACGCTCGGCTTCCTCGACGCCATCGACGCCAATCTCGGCAAAGCCATGGGCGCCTGAACCGCAACATCGTGTCCGCTGGCGGGCGGGTGGCGGTGCCCCCCCCCGGCGGCCATTCCGGCTTGCCCCCGCCGAGGGGATCCGCCTGCAACCGCAACGTCTTTTTTCGGCCTCCCCCTTGAATGGCTGGTAACACACCACCCAGCTCTCCCTTGTTGATGGGAAATGGAAGGTACGAGAATGCCGCTTGCCACGAAGACCGCGATTGCTTCGATCCTGCTGGTCGCAATGAGCGGGGTCGCCCTGGGCGCCTCGAAGACTTACGACCTCGGGGCGTTCACCGGAGTGGACATCTCCACCGGCGTTAATGCGGAGATCACCGTGGGTCCGGCACAGTCGGTGCGCGCAGAATCCCCGCGCCAGGAAGAGCTCGACAAACTCATCGTCGAAATCAGCCACGGCAAGCTCATCGCCCGCACCGACTGGAACATCCTCGATCTCTTCAGCTTCGGGGATCGGAATACCACCCTGTTCATCACCGTTCCGGCCCTCGACAGCGCCGAGGCCAGTTCCGGGGCCGACATCAACGTCACCGGCATTTCCGGGGAAGACGTGACGCTCAAATCCTCGAGCGGCGCCGATATCGACGCCAAGGCCGCAGCCGGCAAGAGCTTTGAGATCAGCGTCTCGAGCGGCGCGGACATCGAGGTCGAAGGCGCCTGCGGAAGCGCCAGCGTCGATGTTTCGAGCGGCGCCAGGCTCAAGGCTGACGGGCTCGAGTGCACCGATGTCGACATCGGTGCCTCCAGCGGCGCCAACGCTGACGTTTTCGCCAGCGCCTCGGTCAAGGCCGATGCCTCCAGTGGCGCCAACATCGATGTCTACGGCAAGCCCGCCAAGGTCGACGTCGAAGAAAGCAGCGGCGGTGACGTGGGGATCCGCGGGCTCTAGCCGATCGGCCGAATTCCGTAACCATCGCGTTGGCAATAACGCCACCGCCGGAAGCGCAGGCGATTTTTTGCCTGCTTACCCAAGGATCGTTGCTCCAGTTGCGTCTCATCCCCTAGAGTTGTCGCTCTGGGGGAAAGCCGCATGTTCAAGCCGTTTCTGAAGCCAATCCTCGCCATCCTGCTGACCGCGTTCTGCGCGGTGCCCGCCGCTGCCGCCACCATCAGCATCGTGTCGATGCAATACTCGGCCGCTCATCCCGTGCCGCATCTGCACTACGAAGGCGACACCGTGCTGGGCGACGTGGACTCGCTGCAGACCGTCTACGACCAGTTCGCCCATTGCCGGACCGAGTGCCTCGGCGACGAGGGCGGCGCTACCGCCGTCCTCACCATGAACGGCCCCGGCGGCCACTACGGGGTTGGCCTGGCTCTGGCCGATTTCCTGCGCGCCAACCACATCGCCACAGTCGTCGAACGCGGCATGACCTGCTATTCGGCCTGCGCCTTCGCCTTTCTCGGCGGCACCGGCTATTCGAGCTCCGAGCGCATCGGCGCCTACGTGGATCGCATGGTCGAGCCGGGCTCGATCGTGGGCTTTCACGCCCCCTATTTCAACGAGGAGACGCTGCGGGCGGCGCTGGAGGAGCGCTCTCCCACCGAGATCATGGGCGAGTCGCGCAGCTCGCTCTCGCTCATGGTCAAGGAACTGGTGAAGTGGAACGTCGACCCCGAGATCGTCTACTACATGGTCGACATGGGGCCCGATCAGACCTACGACCTCGTCAACGCCGATGACCTCTATCTTGTGCGCACCGCGCTGCCGCCGACCCCGACCAGCGCCTGGATCGCCGATGTCCCTGCCGCCGTCCGCAACGCCTGCCTCAGGCTGCTCGCCATCTATGAACGAGCGGACCCGCTGTTCCTGCAGGACAGGATCACCGGACCTTTCGAGCAGGGCATCGGCCGGGCCGAATTCGCAGGCCCCCTTTCCGGCTACCGGTTGGGCGAGGATATCCTGGACCTCGGCCATTGCAGCGTCACCGACAGCTCCGTGGAGCGCGGCTATGATCTCGAGGTAGCGCTCTACATGAACCCCGGGCTCGACGGCAACTCGGCGCCGCTCTTGAGCCTGTTCAACCGGCAGGACTACTTCTCGACCGCCGGAATCGGCGGCAGTCCGCTGAAGCGTACCTTCCAGCGCGGCGGCATCAACCACTGGTTCCTGCCGGTTGGCGTCGACATCGACGCGCTCGATCTTCCCGGCGAACTGGCCATCGAGGCCAACAAGTTCCTGACCATTCAACAGCCGCAACTGCCCTCCCCGTTCCCCGAAATGACGGTGGACGCGGAAACGCCGAAGAGCCGCATCTCGCACCTGGGCGACGTCTGGGTGTTCGAGCAGGTCGGTAGTTCCCGCCTCTATGAAGCCGCCCGTGCCAGCAAGGGGCCTGGCGTCACCTACAGCGCCAACTCGGAAAACGAGGTCAGCTTCGTCCGCGAGGGCACGCATGCCGACGGCACCAGCTTCGCTTGGTTCGGCTTCCTCAGCGGCGATGTCAGCCAAGTCACGCGCATCGTCATCGCCAAGCCGGCGGGGGACCCCGCCACCGCCGAGGAACAGGCGCTGCTCCGCTGGGTGATGTGCAGCACCGGGTTCGGAGGCATGACCTTGACCTGTGACTAAAGCGTGATCAGCAAAAGTTGTGAGACTTTTGCGGTTCGATCACGCGACAATACAAGGACTTAGAGCCCCATTTCGATTCAATCGAAATGGATCTGGCTCTAAGGTCCGGCCGCCACACTGCTAAAATAATCATCTTCGGGGGCCCTGCGCCCCATCGACGGCGCCCGGGAGCGGTCGTATAGGTCAAGGGTCTGCTCGATTCCCCCCTCCTCCGGACTCCCCAAGATGCCCTCCGGCGTCGTTTTTTCGCTGTTTGCCTACGGCCTCTATTCGTGCTGCGACGCCATCATCAAGGGCTTCGGCACCACGCTGAGCGTCTTCGAGATCGCGTTCTTCACCACGCTTTTCTCGCTGATCCCCGCCATCTTCACCAAGCCCAAGGGCGAGCATTGGCGCGGCATGTGGCGCATGAAGCACCCCTGGTTGGTGCAGCTGCGCGCGCTGACGGGCGTCCTGGGCAATCTCAGCGTCATCTATGCCTTCACCCATATCCCCCTGGCCGAGGTCTATTCGCTGGCGTTCCTGGCGCCGGTCTTCATCGTCATCCTCTCGGTGCTGGTGCTCAAGGAAACCGTGCGCGGCCCGCGCTGGATCTTCCTCGCCGCAAGCTTTCTCGGCGTCCTGCTGGTGGTGCGTCCGGGCTTCCGCGAGCTCGAGCTCGGCCACCTCCTCGCCATCAGCGCCGCCCTCTTCGGCTCGATCACCACGCTGGTGCTGCGATCGGTGGCGGCCGAGGAAAAGCGGGTGAGCCTGATTGGCGTGGCCTCGGCCTATATCCTTTTGGTCAACGGCGTCCTGATGATCCCGGACTTCCAGATGCCCACCCTCGAGGAATTCGGCCTGCTGCTCGCCATCGGCGGCTTGGGCGGCACCGGACATATCCTCTTCATCGCCGCGACCCGGCGCGCCGAAGCCAGCCAGGTGGCGCCGGCCCAGTATAGCCAGATCGCCTGGGCGATCATTTTGGGCGCGGCTTTCTACCAGGAATACCCCGATGCGTTCGCCTATTTTGGCCTCGCCGTGGTCGCTGTCGCGGGCGTCCTCAACGTTCTTTACGGCCACACCCGCATCCGCGTCATCTCCCGCTTCGGCATCGGCCGCGTCCCCATCGGCACCAAGACAACGGCCCCGCGGCCAGTCGAAAGCTCGACGACGACCGACGTCTAGGACTGTCGCCTGGCCCCGCTCCGATCCCGAGGCATCATTGCGCCGCCAAAGCACACGGGCACAGGCCTTTGCGAGGCTGTTCAGCCAGCAGCTAGACAGCCGCCAGCTGTGCCCGGATGGCCGCCAGCGCTTCGGCGGCTTTCGAGCCGTCCGGGCCGCCGGCCTGCGCCATGTCGGGCCTGCCGCCGCCGCCCTGCCCGCCCAATGCCGCCGAACCGGCGCGCACCAGGTCCACGGCCGACACCTTGCCGGTCAGATCGTCGGTAACCCCCACCGCAAGCCCCGCCTTGCCGTCCTCGGTGAGCCCGATAATGGCGACGACGCCCGAGCCGATCTGCTTTTTGGTCTGGTCGACCAGCCCGCGCAGATCCTTGGGCTGCAACCCGTCCACCGCCTTGCCGATAAAAGTTGTGCCGTTGACCGCCTCGGTTTCGGTTGCCGCCGCGGTCGTGGCGCCGCCGCCCATGGCGAGCTTCTGCTTGGCGTCGCTGAGCGCCTTTTCGGAGCGCTTGAGCTGCTCCTGCAGCGCCGCGATGCGGTCGAGCACTTCGCTGGGCGATGCGCGCAACAGCCCCGCCGCCGAGTTGAGCGTCTGGGTATTGGCATTGCCGCGATGGCGCGCGGCGTCTGCCGTCAGCGCCTCGATGCGGCGTACGCCGGCCCCGACCGCGCTTTCGCCCACCACCGAGATCAGCCCGATGTCGCCGGTTCGGCGCACATGGGTGCCGCCGCATAGTTCGACCGACCAGCCCAGCCCGTTGCCGGTGGGCTCGCCCATCGACACCACCCGCACCTCGTCGCCGTACTTTTCGCCGAACAATGCCCGGGCGCCCGATTCCTTGGCCTCCTCGACCCCCATCAGCCGCGTCTCGACCGGGGTATTCTGCAGGACGATCGAATTGGCGATGTCCTCGACCCTGGCGATCTCGTCGGCGCTCATCGGCTTGGTGTGCACGAAATCGAAGCGCAGCCGGTCGGGCGAGACCAGCGAGCCCTTCTGCGCCACGTGGTCGCCCAGCACCAGCCGCAGCGCCTCATGCAGCAGGTGCGTGGCCGAGTGGTTGGCGCGGATTGCCGAACGGCGGGCATGATCGACATTGAGCGCGAGTGGGATGCCCTTGCGCAGCATGCCCTTCAGAATCTTGACCTTGTGGGTGAACACCCCGTGGTGCTTGCCGGTCTCCACAACCTCAGCCTCGATACCCTCGCCCGAAAGGGTTCCCGTATCGCCCACCTGGCCGCCGCTCTCCCCGTAGAACGGGGTCTGGTTGAGGACGACGAAGCCCTCCTCGCCGGCCGCGAGTTGATCGACCATCTGCCCGTTGCGCACCAGGGCGGTGACTACGCCTTCCACCGCTTCGGTCTCGTAGCCCAAAAACTCGGTCGGCCCGACGGCGTCGGCGACCGCGAACCAGACCTGGTCGGTCGCCGCCTCGCCCGAGCCGGCCCAGCTCTTGCGCGCCTCGGCCTTCTGCTGCGCCATGGCCCCGTCGAACCCCTGCTGGTCGACGGAAATGCCGCGGTGGCGCAGCGCGTCCTGCGTCAGGTCGAGCGGGAAGCCATAAGTATCGTAAAGCTTGAACGCGGTCACCCCGTTGAGCACGTCTCCCTCGCCGAGCGACTTGGTCTCGTCGGCAAGGATCTGCAGCCCGCGGCCCAGCGTCTTGAGGAAGCGGTGCTCCTCCAGTTCGACGGTTTCAGCGATCATCGCCTCGCCGCGCGCCAGCTCCGGATAGGCCTGGCCCATTTCGCGCACCAGCGTGGGCACGATCCGATGGATCACCGGCTCGTCGGCGCCGAGCAGCGTCGCGTGCCGCATGGCGCGGCGCATGATCCGGCGCAGCACATAGCCACGGCCTTCGTTGGAGGGCAGCACGCCCTCGGCGATCAGAAAGCTCATCGAGCGCAGATGGTCGGCGATGACCCGCAGGCTGGTATTGCCCGCCCCGGCCGCATCGACCCCGATCGCCTGCGCGCCGGCCGCAATCAGCGCCTTGAACAGGTCAATGTCGTAATTGTCGTGCACGCCCTGCAGCACCGCCGCGATGCGCTCGAGGCCCATGCCGGTGTCGATCGAGGGCCGCGGCAACGGGCTGCGGGTGCCGTCCGCATGCTGCTCGAACTGCATGAACACCAGGTTCCAGATCTCGATGAACCGGTCGCCGTCCTCGTCGGGCGAGCCCGGAGGCCCGCCGGCGATATGGGCGCCGTGGTCGTAGAAAATTTCCGAGCACGGGCCGCAGGGTCCGGTGTCGCCCATCTGCCAGAAGTTGGACTTGGCCCCGAGCCGCACGATCCTGTCGTCCGAAAGTCCGGCGATCTTCTTCCAGAGCGCGTGCGCTTCGTCATCGTCCTGGTAGACGGTGACCATCAGCCGGTCCTTGGGCAACGCCCAATCCTTGGTCAGAAGGCCCCAGGCCAGTTCTATCGCCCGCTCCTTGAAGTAGTCGCCGAACGAGAAGTTGCCCAGCATCTCGAAGAAGGTGTGGTGGCGAGCGGTGAACCCCACATTATCGAGGTCGTTGTGCTTGCCGCCGGCGCGCACGCATTTCTGCGACGTCGTCGCCGTCGAATAGGGCCGTTTCTCCACCCCGGTGAAGACGTTCTTGAACGGCACCATCCCGGCATTGGTGAACATCAACGTGGGGTCGTTGCGCGGCACCAGCGGGCCAGACGGCACCGGCTCGTGGCCATTTTTGGCGAAATAGCCCAAAAAGCTGGAGCGGATGTCGTTGATGCTGGTCATGTTGCCTTCGATGCGGAACGGGGGCCGGCTTCAGCAAGCCCCCGGAGCGTGATCGGCGACAACCTGCCCGGCGGAAGCCGGTTGCGAGCCTGTTGCGGTCGATCACGCGACAAAACAAATACCTCGAACAAGGCATCGATCCAGCATGGAGCAATGCTTGCTCAAGAACGGGAGATGCCTTCTATCGCGTGGCTTACGCCTCTGTCCAGCAGGGCCGCGAGCTTCGCGCCATCCCGAACGAACGCCCCGGCCTATACGATCCGAAACGATGAAGGGCGCCAGCTGCCCGGCACCCTTCATCTTCTCCTGGTCGGGAGATTTCTCGCCCATCCGCGCCTGGAGCGGTACCCCCGCTCCCCTGGCCGGCGCGTGGCTCCAGCCTGCAGTTTGTCGCGCGACCGAACCGCCGCCTCAAACCCGGCTGCAGCCGGGCAGGCATCGCCGATCGCGCCTATTCTTCGGCGTCGGCCGTATCGTCGCCATCGGGACCGGCAAGCAGCGCCTCGCCCAAAAGGCCAGAGCTCTCCCGCACGCCCTTCTCGATGATTGCGGCGACCTCTGGATTGTCCTTCAAGAACTGCCGTGAGTTCTCGCGGCCCTGCCCCAGCCGCTGGCTGTCATAGGAGAACCAGGCACCCGACTTCTCGACGATGCCGCTCTTGACCCCCAGATCCAGCAATTCGCCGGTCTTGGAGATGCCCTCGCCGTACATGATGTCGAACTCGACCTGCCGGAACGGCGGCGCCAGCTTGTTCTTGACCACCTTGACCCGCGTCTGGTTGCCGATCACCTCTTCGCGCTCCTTGATCGCGCCGATCCGGCGGATGTCCAGACGCACCGAAGCATAAAACTTGAGCGCATTGCCGCCGGTGGTGGTTTCGGGCGAGCCATACATCACCCCGATCTTCATGCGGATCTGGTTGATGAAGATGACCATCGCCTTGGACTTGGAAATCGAGCCGGTGAGCTTGCGCATCGCCTGGCTCATCAGCCGCGCCTGCAGGCCGGGCAGCGAGTCGCCCATCTCGCCCTCGAGTTCGGCCTTCGGCGTCAGCGCCGCCACCGAGTCGACGACGAGCACGTCGATGGCTCCCGACCGCACCAGCGTATCGGCGATCTCGAGCGCCTGCTCACCCGAATCCGGCTGCGAGATCAGCAATTCGTCGACCTTCACGCCCAGCTTGCGGGCGTAGTTCGGGTCCAGCGCATGCTCGGCGTCGACGAAGGCGCAGATGCCGCCATTCTTCTGCGCCTCGGCGATCACGTGCAGCGCCAGCGTCGTCTTGCCCGAGCTTTCCGGCCCGAAAATCTCGATGATGCGGCCGCGCGGCAGCCCGCCGATGCCCAGCGCGATATCGAGCCCGAGCGAGCCGGTGGAAACCGCTTCGACCTGGGCAATGGGGCCCTCGCCGAACCGCATGACCGTGCCCTTGCCGAAGTTGCGCTCGATCTGGCTGAGCGCGGCGGCAAGCGCCTTATCCTTGTCCATCGAACCCCCGTCAATCACGCGCAGCGGCGTCGGTGCAGCCATCTTCGATCTCCCTTATTTCACGCCCGCCCACCCCGTGCAATGTGCGAGGATCGCCGCCGGCTGTACATCTAATGTACCTATTCTGTTCTCATTTTGTTTCCAAATCGTCAAGGAAAAAAAAGGGGTGGTGTCTCAGTTTGAAATATTGAGACACTACCGAAAATGGGAGCGACCAGCGTTGCGATGAAGGGGTGAAAGGTGAATCGTGAACGAGGCACGGTGCAGGCAACCCCCGCCCCGGGACACAGCCCTATTCACCATTCACCGCTTCCTACCCCAGCAATATCGTCTCGGTGATCTCGATGCCGAACCCGCCCAGCCCCACATATTGCCGGCCCGAATTGGTCATCACCGCGATCGAGCTGATCCCCAGGTCGCGGAGGATCTGCGCCCCCAGCCCCACCTCGCGCCAGCCGGTCAACCGCTTCATCGCGCTGCCGTGGTGCTCGCCGCCCTGCCCGTCGGCCGTGAGCCGCCGCGGCGTCTTCTGCCCGTCCGGCTCGCGCTCCAGCGCGCTGGGGTCGCGCAGCAGCCCGCAACGGCCGCGCGCCTTGATCTCGGCCACCGCCCGCGCCAGCGGATCGGGCGCGCCGTTGGCGCGGCTGACGATATCTCGCAGCGGCTGCTCGCGGATGATGCGGCAGAGCACGCCCTCTTTGCCTGCCACATCCCCGATCACCAGCGCCACCTGCTGCAGCGCGTCGAACTCGGTCTCGTAGGCATAGGCCTCGGCGTTGAGCCCGGCCACCAGCGCCGGCACCACCGCCACGCGTTTGAGGAACGTCTCGTGCTTGAGCCGGTAGGCGATCAGGTCCTCGATCGAGATGATCCTGAGCTTGTGCTCCTTGGCGAACGCGAGCAGCTCGGGCAGGCGCTTGACCGTCCCGTCGTCGTTGACCACTTCGGCCAAAACTCCCGCCGGCTCCAGCCCGGCGAGCCGCGCCAGGTCCACCCCGGCCTCGGTGTGCCCCGAGCGTGCCAGCACCCCGCCTTTGCGCGCGATCAGCGGGAAGATGTGGCCCGGCCGGATGAAATCGCCCGCATGCGCATTGCCGCCCGCCAGCGCGCGGATGGTCGCGGCCCGTTCGGTCGCGGCGATCCCGGTGGTCATCCCCACCTTGTAGTCCACCGACACCGTGAACGCGGTGCGGAACGGATCGAGGTTGTTGGCCACCATCGGCTCGAGGTTGAGCGCCTGCGCCCGCTCCCCCGGCATCGGCACGCAGATGATCCCGCTCGTATGCCGGATCATGAAGGCGAGCTTTTCCGGGCTGGCCTTGCTGGCCGCCATGATCAGGTCGCCCTCGTTCTCGCGGTCGGTGTCGTCGACCACGACCACCAGTTCTCCGGCGGCGATGGCGGCGATCGCGTCTTCGATGGTGTCCAGCTGCATGAGAGGGGTTCCTTTACGGTGCCCCGATATAGGCCGAGAGGCTCCCGGGGCGCAATGCGCCGCCGCCGGGCCAAAAGTCGTACTTTTCAACCCTTGCCTTTTGCCCGCCAGATGCGTTTTATGCGCCCCAATCATCCGAGGGGAGCGCCCAGCCATGCAACTCATTCAGTTCCAGGACGAGAACGGCCAGCGCGCCGTCGCCGCCATCCAGGGCGATACGGCAAGCGTGGTCACCGGCGCCGGCAGCGTCTATTCGCTGGCCCGCGAGGCCGCCGACCGCAATATCGGGCTGCGCGCGACGATCATCGAAAAGGGCCTCGGCGCAACGGTCGATCCCGCCGCCATCCTCGCCGACGGCCGCATGCTGGCGCCCGTCGATCACCCCGATCCGGCCCATCTCTACGTCACCGGCACCGGCCTCACCCATCTGGGCTCGGCCTCCACCCGCGATGCCATGCACAAGTCCAACCAGGCGGCCGCCGAAGCCCCGCTCACCGACTCGATGAAGATGTTCCGCATGGGGCTCGAAGGCGGCAAGCCCGCCCCGGGCCAGATCGGCGTGCAGCCCGAATGGTTCTACAAGGGCAACGGCCAGATCGTCGTCGCCCCCAACCAGCCCATCCCTTCGCCCGCCTTCGCCCAGGACGCCGGCGAAGAGCCCGAAATCGCCGGCATCTACATCATCGGCAAGGACGGCAACCCCTATCGCCTCGGCTTCGCTCTGGGCAACGAGTTCTCCGACCACGTCACCGAGCGGGTCAACTACCTCTTCCTCGCCCACTCCAAGCTGCGCGCCTGCAGTTTTGGCCCGGCGCTGCGCCTGGGCGAACTGCCGCGCAACATCTCGGGCATGTCGCGCATCCTCCGCGGCGGCAAGGTGCTCTGGGAAAAGCCCTTCCTTTCGGGCGAGGACAACATGTCCCACACCATCGCCAACCTCGAATACCACCACTTCAAATACGATCTCTTCCGCAACCCGGGCGATATCCACGTCCACATGTTCGGCACCGCCACGCTGAGCTTTGCCGACGGCATCAAGACCGAGCCCGGCGACGTCTTCGAGATCGAAGAACCCCAGTTCGGCCTCCCCCTCCGCAACGCGGTGGCGTGGGACAAGGAACGGGCGGTGAAGGTCACGGCGCTTTAGAGCGTGATCAGCAAAAGTTGTGAGACTTTTGCGGTTCGATCACGCGACAATACAAGGTCCTTGAGCCCCATTTCGATTCAATCGAAATGGATCTGGTTCTAGGGGCACTTCGGCCACCAAAGCCGACTCTTCGACCCGCGCAGGCTGTGTGCTCGATGCCCATCTCTCCCGCTCGCGGGAGAGAAAGGATTTTCGCGATCCCGGTGCAACGGGATCGCCCTTGAAAATCCCAGAGAGGGCGTCGCCCCACTCTGTGTGCACCCTCACCGCAATCGCCAAAAAAAGAGTTGGAGGCCAGGCCTGGAGTTGAACCAAGATGCCCGAGCATGCACGCCCAGTGCGTAACCATTTCCGCCACCTGGCCTCATGACGAGACAGTAACGGCCTCGTGATCGGATCGGCAAGCAGCGCCGGTGATAATGGTGAACTACGTAGGGGCAGACGCGCCGAGGGGGGTCATTCTGGCTCCGGCGGCTTGTCCGTGGCGTTGACATCGGGGATGGGAACCGGCTGCGGTTCGGTACCCTCGGGGGGGCGGGTCATGCCGGTGTCCACCAACTGCCCCAGGAACGCGTTGAACTGTTCGCTGACGCTGTCGTCTATCCCCATCATGGCAACCGTCCCCTCTTCGATGCGCCGACGGCTGATGGCCTCTATGAGCTTGAGGCCGCTCTGGCTGAGCGACACGATCTTGGCGCGCCGGTCGGTCGCATCCTCCCGCCGCCTGACCAGGCCGCGCTTTACCATCCCGCTGATCACCCGGCTTGCAGCCGGAATTACGGTGACAGGAATTACGGTGACAGTGCACTTAACCCCGGAATTACGGTGACAGTGCACTTAACCCCCCCTCCCCTACCTCCTTTTCCCCGCCGCCCCCGCGATCCCTTCCCCGATCACCACCTTCTTCGCCCCCCGTATCAATATTCGAAAAAGAATCCGGCTTGTCGGGGTCATTGTTGGCATGCACTTTCGTCTCGCGACAGAGGTTCACGACAAACAGGACGAAGCGACGAGGCGAGGGAGTCCGCCACGAAGCGGGAGCGGAATCAATTCGCTGTCACCGTAACGCCCGGATCGAAGGAGCTGAGAAGTGATTGAAGGCGGTGCGGTTGTCGGTGAAGAAGCCAGGCCCGCGCGTTCGCATGCCGAAGGTCTCGTCGCGGTGCGGGTGAGCCGGCCGGACGAGATGCTGCTGATACGTCCGCTGGCAGAGGAGTTTCACCGGGAAAGCCGCTACGGACACATTCCGTTCTCGGAGCGCAAGTTCAAGCGGCACTTTCTTGGGACCCTGAACAACCCCGACGATACCCTCGGGGCCTACGTCCGCCACGGCGACAAGGTCGTCGGCCTGTTGCAGGCCGGAGCGGGTGACTATTATCTCGGCGAGGGCGGGCGCATGGTCACCGTCCTGACCTTCTACGTCCCGCGCTCCGTTCGCGACACGATGCTCGGCGGCCGCGTTGCGCTGAAGATGATGCGGATCGTGACCGACTGGGCCAAGGCACAGAGGGCGCTCGAGTTGCACATGCACTCGACTTCGGGGATTGCCCCGCAGAGGACTGACCGGATGCTCCGACGCCTGGGCTTCAAGACCTATGGAGGAAGCTATGTCATGAGGGTTGGATCATGAGCCCGCTCCGATTGACGAGTCCTGCAGCGCCGCCGAGCCCCTCATCTACGGCACGTACGGCGAGATGTGGGTCTGGCGCGCCGCGGGTCGTGATGGGACGGAATAACCGTCTAGCTCCAGCACGGTGCCGTCGCGGGAGGGCCTAGATGACGTGGAAGCTCTGCGGCAGACCCAGAAAGAGTTGATTGTTATGCAGGGCAGTAAATGCGGCGAGCTGGCGGGGTCATAATTGATGAACGCAGTTCTGTTAGTGTTTTTGTTCCCGCTTAGAAAGATGCTAATACTCCACAGAAAGTACGGTGTTCTGTCTTGTGTGCTCTGGATCATAGTTAGTACCGCTGTATTGCTCATTTTTGTCGGTGTCGCTCAATATATTGAATTGGTATTTTGGAAAACTGAGGCGCTTCCCTTCGAGATAGTTGCAACGATACTGTGGCTGCCGCTGATCCCGACGTTCTGGGCGTCAGGAATACTTCTTATAGAGAGACTGTGGATGTTCTCTGGCGTGTATAGGTTGCTAGGTGTACGCCAACATTACTTGCGGGACTTGTTCGGGCGTTGGGCAAATGTTGATAATGAGGAGACAAATTAATGGATAGTCGGCTCAATGCCTTTGGAATTACGGGGAATTACGGTGACAGTGCACTTAACCCCCCCGGCCCTACCTCCGTTTGCCCCCCCGCCCCCCCGACCCAACCCCCCGCCCCCCC
>Ga0214473_10005042_pt1 | contig 15838 bp, 11 predicted proteins | sample RVTome_7_FD_203509 | JGI IMG/M metagenome (GOLD analysis project Ga0214473, IMG submission 203509) | Soil microbial communities from uranium-contaminated site in the Upper Colorado River Basin, Wyoming, United States - RVT98D197 | ecosystem: Environmental > Terrestrial > Soil > Contaminated >... | reverse complement strand
TTTCTGAGCGAAGTCGTGAACGACTTGTATGGTCTGTGGCAAGTCGATGGTGATATAGAGAACCAACTTTTGTTCTTTCTTCGCGCCTTCAACTAACTGCATGTCCAGCACGGACCGAGGCCGCGCAAACACCGGCTGGCAGAAAATAGCCGTCCCCAGTATTGCGAGAAGCAACGTTTTCACGGGTTCGCGCCTTTTGGTTTACCAACCGAAAATACTCTTGGATTCCTGGTCGTACTAGTTCAGCTGGTTTTCTAGTCTCTCCCGATTTAACGCCGGCCATAGAGTCGGTCAACGAAGCCGGTCTTTTTGAGCTTTTTCACAAAGCGCAGGTCCACAAAGTCCTTTACTTTGGCCTTAGCCGCTTTAGCGTCCCACGAGGCTTGAACCTCGAATTATTCTTAAGACTTTTGATCGTCGGACCCGTCCTCAACAAAAAGTTCTCTATAGGCCTCGAAGGTCCCCTCCAAGACGCTGCGCTCCCGGCCGCGGGTGTACTTTTGCATGATCTTGATGGCTTCTCCCTTGTGGGTGTTAAAGTAGCGGACCGCCTCAATCATGGCTTTGACCAGGCTCATAACCTTATCCGGATTCGCTTGGATCATTTTTCCGCTTGTTACGGTCAGATAAATTGAAACGGGATGTCTTGCTTGGCCATATCGACAACCACTTTTTTTAAACCGGCCTTCTCGCCTTGCAGCTTTCCTGACTCAGTGATAACCGCGAAGTCGAGTTGCCCGGTCATCGCCGCCGCGATTCGAGCCGGCGCCCGGCATGTTTTGAACGACGAAGTCCGGATTTCCCGGAATGTGCTTGCCCCAACGTTGGGCTATGAGGCGCGCGTGAGCATCATACTGGCTTCCCGCGGAGGTCCCTGCCACTAAAGTAATCGTCTTTCCCTGATAGAACGGTGTCTGGGCTTGAAGGATTGAGTTCCATGCCAACAAAAAGAAAAAGCTAAAAAGAATTTTCTTCATGGCACTCTCCTTTGCGCTGACGCATTGCACCTTGGGGCCAAAGTTCCTATGACATTTTGGTCTCCAAGCGGATGTCAGGAGCCGCCTTTCACCTTTCTATAGAAAGGTTGGTCGAGTGAAGTTGAGATCAGTGAGACCAAAATAAACAACGAACTATCCATAGAGGTTCAACCACGCCAACAACGTTCCCTCTGGGAAAGGCAGGTGGAGGAAGTAATCGAACAAGCCGTAGAAAATCGCTCCAGCTACCAGGCTCAATAGAATGCTGATCGACCATTTCTCACCGCCCGCGAAGCGAAAGTAGAGGAAGCTTGCAACCGGCACGGCGATTACAAAGCCTAAGAGCCAGATAGTAACGAAGAAACCTAGAGTCCACGCGACGATGGAGACGGCGCGGTATCGTACAACGGCAGCTTCCAGCGAGGACGTGACTTCGGGAGGATCTGCTTTTCCCGCCTCGCGGCGCAGCGTATTGAAAAGCTCCTGACCGAAAGCCAAAAGGGCCAGAGCTAGACATGGAATGCCGAGAACCATAGGAAAGAGGGCGGCGCGCTCTTCCATGGGCCGGATCTCATAATAAGTCTCGCGCAGCACATAGATAAACAGGGCCACGAAGAAGAGCGCGAAAATCGGCCGATAAACGGGGCCGCTGAGCATCACGATGTCAGGCTCCGGCGCCGGTTCCGCAATGGCCGGTGGGGATTTCCACTTCTCGCGCAGGATTTGACGAATGGAATAGAAGATCGCTCCGACGATAAAAACGGCAATTATGAGAACTCCCGGGTGCGTGAGCCAGCCGGCTCCATACGCCCGGGTGGAGATCCAGAAATTTCTCTCCGTGATGGTCCCCAAAACCAACCCCACGAGCAAGGGCGGCCTCTGCCAGTCGAACTGGACCATGAGCCAACCGAGCGCGCCGAAGATGATTACCATGAGCATATCGCCGAAGCTGTTCTTGACAGTGAATCCGCCGAGATAAATCAGCACGAGAAGGAAAGGGATGAGCAGGGATCCTCTGATATTGGTGATCTTTGCCAGTTGGTTGAGAAAAAGAAAACAAACTGCAACGGTAATGATGTTGGAAACGATAATGATCCAGACGAAGGAAAAAGTAAGCGTGAGATGTTTAGCCGGATTCAGCATGTCCGGGCCCGGTACGATCCCCTGGATGAGGAAAGCCCCGAACAAGATCGCTGTGGAGACGCTGCTCGGGATGCCGAAGGCAACCGTGGTGACCAGATCCCCGCCTCGGGTCGAGTTATTAGCGGCGCCGGGGCCAAGGACACCTTCGACGGCGCCCTTGCCGAAGCGCTCCCTATCGGGCGAACTCTGAACCGCGTAGGCGTAGGCTACCCACTGAGCCGTACCGCCCCCCACTCCCGGGAGTATGCCGACATAGGCGCCGAGGGCGCTGCACTTGAGAACCAGCCACCAGTGGCGAAAAGTATCTTTTACCCCTTCCATGACGCCGCCGAGTTTTCCGACCTGTTCCCGAGCAATGCTGGTTCCTTTAATGGCCAAGTCGATGATCTCGGGGATAGCAAACAGCCCTATAGTCACGGCAACGAGGTCGATGCCGTCCCACAAGAAGATCGAAGGCCCCTGCCCGAGAATTCCCTCAAAAGTGAATCGTGGTACGCCCCGTATAGGGTCCAAGCCAATGGTGGAAATCATTAGCCCGAGACCTCCGGCCATTAGACCCTTGACGATGTTTCCGCCGCTCAGCGATCCGACAAAGGTGATGCCCAGCAGAGCAAGCATAAAGAACTCAGGAGAACCGATGGCGAGAACCAACGGGGCGGCAATCGGGATCGCCGCCGCTAAGACAAAAGCGCCAAAAACAGCCCCCACCAAAGAACTCATCAGTGCCGCCCCCAAGGCTCGCCCAGCCTCTCCCTTCTTGGCCATTGGATGACCGTCGACAATGGTAGACGCGGTGGTACCTTCGCCGGGAACACCGAACAGTATCGAAGTGATATCTCCGGTGGTCGCAGTAACGGCGTTTGAGCCCAGGAGAAAGGCGAAGGCCGATGTGGGGTCCATCTTGTAGATAAAGGGAAGCATTAGGGCCAAGGTCGCGGCGCCTCCCAAGCCGGGCAGAATTCCGACCCAAAAGCCGATAAAAATTCCCACCAGCATGAATAAAAAGGCCTGCTGTCCCTGGCTGGTGAAAGGCAAGATGCTGAGTAGGGCATTATAAAAGGCATCGATGTAGTCCATAAGATGAGCCCCGCTACTTTTTCGGCTTGGTCAATAGGAAGCTGAGAAGCTCTTTAGCATTCGGAGTAATCGACAGAATCTTGCTTACGTGACTTTCGATCTCCTCCCCAGAGACGTAAGTTACTTCCAACTTGGCTTTTTTCGCTTCAGCTACAAACTCCGGGTCTTTCATGGTGTCAGCGTAGCCTTTGCGGAGCAGTTGGAGCCGCTCCTTCGGTGTGCCTGGCGGAACACTAAAGGGACGCTGAAACTCGTAACTCCCTACCCAAGTATGATAGGCGGAAAGGTTGTCCTCGCCCTTGATGACTTCTGGAATGAGCGGAAGGTCTTTGACCTCAGGGTCGGGCTCCCGGCGATGGATCAAAAACGGGATCAGCTTCTCATCGCCCTTCGCGTCCAGCATAGGTCTGGCCGTCGTCCGCGCCGACTCCCAGCCCCAACAACCGCCGTCCACTTCCTTTCTTCGCATGGCCACGTAGATCGTACTGCTTCCTTCATAGCCGCTGACCACTTTGAACTTCGTCCCGATGGTCCGGTTCAATATCTGAGGCGTGTCGTCGTAGGTGGAGCCCGGTCCGGTTGCGCCCATCTTGATCTCGCGGTTGGCGCCAAGGACATCTTTTAAGGATTTCAATCCGGTGTGGGCCATGATGCTACAATGAGGCGTACCCTTGGTTGGCGCACCGACCCAGCCGAGCTTGCGGGCGTCGAGCCTTACGGCTTTATCGCCCAGCGCCTGCCGTAGCACATAGGCGCTATTCCAGATTCCCACAAACAGACCGTCTGGTTTGGCGCTGTTGTAAGTATAGTTCGCGGCAATAAGGCTCCCCGCGCCGGTCATGTTCTCCACGACGATGGTGGGGTTTCCGGGAATATGCTTGCCCATGTGACGCCCGACGGTCCGGGCCGAGACATCATAGCCGCCACCAGGGGCGAGTCCTACGACAAAGCGAATCGTCTTGCCCTTGTAGAAATCATCGGCTGATGACCGCACGGCACCGGTGAGGACAATAAGCCCGATCATTGCAGCCATCGATAAGCAGATTCTGACTTTCATGTTATTTTCCTCCTCTGAACAGGGTATTTGTCTTTCCTTTCTCCATGCGCTTCGAGCAGGACTTCTAATCCGTGGAGATTGATCATTGTCGTATTGGCAGTGGTTGTAATTGCTCCAAGAAGGCTGCTGCTCACGTCAGCTCGGTCCGTGACAATGACGATTTCCATCGAACGGCTGATGTCTCTCAGATTGAAAAATGTTTCGACCAGGTCCATTTCCTTGCCAGTCGAAACAAGTACGGCGGTATCAAAATTTTCGCGCCGGATCTTATCGACCGCAGTCTCCCCACCGGCGACCTTTGTGACCTTGCACCCGGCGCTGACCAGGCGCCGTTCGACTTCCTCACAAGTTCCCGCACAAACCAGCAAGGCTTTTTCAAAGCGTCGGAGCCCGTCACGACCGAAACGAAAAACATCCGTCGATCCGTTAGTCGAAGCGTTCTCTCGGGTGAGAGCTGCGCGCTCAAGTAAACTCTTCAGAGCAGTCACAGCGTCTGGCGCGATCAGTCCCTAAATTTTCCGGAACGCCCGCCGTGCTTTAGGAATGCAAGCAAGAGACCAAGAGGAAAAATCGGCGGATAACGTGAGGTAAGTTCGAAGCGTGTAAGGTAAATACTCTGAGTTTCCGGTGTGACGGGGAGGGTTGATGACTGTGCAAAATTTTACAATGTCATTGACTGCGTGTGCAGATATCTCACACGCGAGGGTAGGTGGTGAAATGCGTGATGTCTGTGGCCGATGTAATCACGGCTTGCAGCAGGTTACCGTTGTTCTCTCACACTGCGTGTTTTTTTAGCTTGTCATAAAGCGCTCGCCGACTGATCCCGAGCCTGTGGGCCGCCTCTTTCTTGTTCCCTTGCGTCAAGGCGAGGGTCATGTGGATGAATTCTCTTTCGACGGCATCAAGAGTCATGCCCGCATGAATCGCACAATGCTGGGCCGCAGCGCTTGCTTCCGCGGCGTTGGCGGCTCTGATTCTCAACGGGAGAAGGTCAGCCGTCAGCTCTTCTCCCTTCGCCATCAGGACCGCGCGTTGAATAACGTTCTTCATTTCCCGCACATTACCCGGCCAGGGGTAGCTTCTGAGACAGCGCCAGGTCTCCGGGGCGACGGCGCGCACTTTTTTCTTATAGATGTCATTGAAATGAGGCACAAAGTGATTGGTAAGGAGGGCGATGCTCCCCGGACGCTCCCGCAGAGCCGGCACATGAATGTGAAAAACTTCGAGACGATAAAAAAGGTCCTCCCTGAATCTTTTCTCTTTGACCGCCTCTTCGAGATTCTCGTTGGTCGCCGCTATGACCCGAACGTCGGCACAGAAATCTTTCTCTCCTCCGACTCGCCGAAAGGTTTTGGTTTCTAGAACCCGGAGAAGGCTCACTTGGGCCTTCTCATTGATGGTGCTGACTTCATCGAGGAAGAGGGTTCCACCATGGGCTTCCTCAAAACGCCCTTTGATGGTTTCAACCGCACCCGTGTAGGCGCCTTTTTCGTGGCCAAAGATTTCGCTTGCGATTAATTCGGACGGGATAGCACCGGTGTTGACGGCGATGTAAGGGCCGTTTTTTCGCCGGCTTCTTCTGTGGATGGCCGACGCGACCATGTCCTTGCCCGTGCCCGTCTCTCCGGTGATTAGGACGGATATGTCCTCCTCCGCCACCTCAAGGATTCTTTGAAACACCTCCTGCATCGGCAAGCTGATCCCCAGCATACCTTCGAACTCCAACGGAACATGGGTCCAAGGATGGTTGCCGTCCGGCTCCCGGGAAGCCTGTTGCTGGAAGGCTTGAGCGACGAGCGCGCAAACCTCATCGTCATCTACGGGCCGCGTGAGGGTACGATGTGCGTAGGCTTTCAGGCGATTAAGACGAATGGCACTGGTGCTCTGATCCGCAATAACAATGATATAGGTTCGACTCGAATCTCTCGTCAAGAAGTCAAGCAGATGAAGACCTTTGGATTGTTCCGTTATCGATGTAACGGTATCCCAGATAAGAACGTCGTATGCCGCCGTCCTAAACTCTTCCGCGGCTCTTGGAATGCAGGGCATGGCGTCCACTGAGATATCATCTCCGCGGAAGCGCTGTTTGAGCCGCGCGTGAATGTTACCTGACTTTTCAATGACTAGGACCCTTCGCATACCCCAAATTCTCTGGGACCTCATTATCAGATCAGATCGGCTTAAGTCTAGCAAGTGGCCGCGTTAGTACGACTAATGCAGTGTAAACGGGTAAAGAAGGCAGCCCAACAGACGAAGGAGACAACTTCAGGAGGACGCTACTTTTGGGGATCTATAGAAGAGATGGCGCAGCATGCCCACCAGCAATTTGCGCCCCACCGGGTGGCGTCAACCGGTGGCGACCTTCGCCGCCAACCATCTTGCCGTGCGTAAAAGGCGCGCGTCTCCGTGGCGCGGGCCGACGAGCTGGACGCCGATGGGCAGACCGTCGGTGCTCTGGAGAAGCGGTAAACTGATCGCAGGCATGCCGCAGAGCGTCCAGAGCGTGCAGAAAGAAGGGTCTCCGGTTGAATCAAGACCTTTGGGCGCCGGCCCTGGAGCGGCCGGCGTTAGGATCGCGTCGTAGCGTTGCTCGAAAAGCTCTAGCAGGCTTTCGTGAATGGGCATGATCCGGCTGATTGCCCGCTGATAATCGACCGCGCGCACTTCGCGGCCGCGCTCGATCTGGGCGCGCAGTTGTTCGGACAGACGATCGCGTCCCTTTTCATATTCGCGTTCCAGATTGAATGCCATCTCCGCGCTCATGATCGTCTGGTGCCACTGCCATGCTTCGGTTGCGGAGGGGAACAGCTCCACCTCTTCGACTTGGCTTCCGAGCTGCTCGACGATCTCCGCAAATCCTTCTTTCGTATCGTCGTCGGTCCGCTCCCACATCGGCGTCTTTATGAATGCGAACATGGGCGGTAAGGGTGGTTCTTGCGCCGCGACGACGTCGATAAATGGAATACGCGCGCGTGGCCGGGTGTCGGGATCGCCCTCGTCGAAGCCGACGAGCTGCTCGGCGAGCAGCGCGATGTCATCAATCGTGCGCGCGAAAAGGCCGACATGATCGAGCGTGCGCGAAAGTGCGAGCACACCGTGGCGCGAGATCAGGCCGTGCGTCGGCTTGAAGCCGACGACGCCACAAAACGCCGCCGGACGGATCGTCGAGCCGTTGGTCTGGCTCCCAACCGCGAGCGGCGCCATCTCGGCGGCCACTGCCGCCGCCGAGCCGCTGGAGGAGCCGCCGGGCGTATGTTCCGGGTTGTGCGGATTGCGGGTCTTTCCGGGTGAGAAGTAAGCGAACTCTGTGGTCACGGTCTTGCCCAAGATCACCGCCCCTGCTGCGCGCAGCATGGAAACCACCGTCGCGTCACGCGCCGGCGTGCGGCCCGTGTAGAGCACGGAACCGTTCTCGGTGGGCATGTCTGCGGTGTCGAAGATGTCTTTGATGCCGACGGGCACGCCGTGTAGCGCTCCGGTCGGTTGCCCAGATAGGCGGTGCTCATCGGCCGCGCGCGCCTGCGCCAGCGCGTGATCGGGATCGAGGAACGTCCAAGCTTGCACGTCGGCGTCGACCTCGCGAATCCGCGCCAAGCACGCTTCAACGAGTTGCTGGGAGCTGATCACGCCTTCGCGGATCAACTGCGCTGCGTCAGATGCTGAGAGTGAATGAAGATTCGTGAGATCCATTACGCCCCCGCCGTCGCGCCGCTTCGGGTTGCTCCAAACATTGCGAGATCAGGCTCCAGACGCTACCGGGAGTAAAACACCGACGGAAGCCAGAGGCCGATACCGGGGAACAGGTACAGCAGCACCATCGCGATAACCTGGATGCCCATGAACGGCATCATGCCGGCAAAAATCTGGTTCAGCGTCACATGAGGAGGCGCTACCCCTTTGAGGTAGAACGCCGCCATCGCCACGGGAGGCGACAAGAACGCGGTCTGGAGATTCAGCGCCACCAGCAGCCCGAAGAACAGGGGGTCGATGTTAAAGTGCGGCAGCAGCGGAATGAAGATCGGCATGAAAATGATGATGATCTCGGTCCACTCGAGCGGCCAGCCGAGGATGAAGATGATGAACTGGGCGAGGATCATGAACTGGACCGGCGTGAGATCCATCGAGAGCACCCACTTCTCCAGCAGATCCTGCCCGCCGAGCAGCGCGAACGCCGCCGCGAATATCCCGGAACCGACGAACAGCCAGCACACCATCGCGCTCGTCCTGGCGGTGAGGAACGACGACTCCTTGATGATCGTCCCGAATTCCCTCAGCGTGCCGCCGATGACGGCCCCGGAAAACGGGCCTCCCGACCCTCCCTGCAAATGCTCGATATACCGGTAGACTGCCACCAGTAAAAATCCGCCGAACGCGCCGACCGCCGCCGCCTCGGCGGGCGTCGCCAGCCCGAATACGATGGAGCCCAGCACCGCGATAATCAGCAGCGCCAGCGGGAAGAACGAGCCGAGCAGCAGCTTGAACACCTCGAGCCGCTCCCAGTTCCAGAGCCAGTAGATGAACCCGATGGTGGCGATGCCGATGGCGAGCACAATCCAGAACCAGATAGGAACCGGGAGCCGTTCTTGCTCGGTGGCCTTGGCTGCTACCTGTGAGGGCTTTTCTTCGGCCGGTTTCGCCGCTGATACCGACTCCCGGGTAGTTTCGGATTTCGGTTCATCCGCTGCCGGCGGCACACCGAGTTCTTTTGGCGTTTCGGCCGGCGGCTCCTGGGCGCCTTCCTGTTTCTCCTCTTCCAGCGCCGGCTGGCCGATGAGGCCGGTGTCCTGCTCCTGCGAGTTCGCCTCCCCGGCGACCTCACCGCCCGCCTCGATCAGGCCCGCCGCGCTGCCCTCTACTACTGGCGCAGTCGCCAAACGAAAGGTAACGCCCAGCAAGACGACGATTGCGAGCGCCGGTACCAGCGAAACGATGAGCTGCCCGGCCACGGCTTGCTTCGCAACGCCTGCACTCCCACGCCCTGTAAAAAACGCGCGCCACAACCCCGCCAACGCGTGGCTGCCCTGCTGCGCCAGCGTACGCGCCAGGGGCGGTAGCGGGACCCGCTGCTCGCTTTCCGCAAGCGGCGGCATCAACGCCGGCTTCCACTTCGCGAGCACGATAACGTAGCCGACGTAGAGTCCCGCAAGCATCAGACCGGGGAAGAAGGCGCCTGCGTAGAGCTGCACCACCGACACGCCAGCAGTGGCGCCGTAGACAATCAGCAGCACCGATGGCGGAATCAGGATGCCCAGACACCCGCCCGCGGTGATCACGCCTGCGGCAATCTTGACGTTGTACCCGGCACGCAGCATCGCTGGTAAGGCAAGCAGTCCCATCAGCGTCACCACCGCGCCGATGATCCCGGTCGCAGTGGCGAAGATCGCGCAGGTGACGATAGTCGCCACCGCGAGCGAGCCCGGCACGCGCGAGGTGGCGAGGTGCAGGCTGTGAAACAGCCGGTCTATCAATTGCGCCCGCTCGACGAGATAGCCCATGAACAGGAACAGCGGGATCGCGATCAGCACGTCGTTCGACATTACCCCGTACGTGCGCTGAACAAAAAGATCGAGCACCTGCTGGACTGCGAGATCCGGATTTACGCTACGGTAGGCGAGCCAGGCAAAGAAAACGCCCATGCCCATGAGCGTGAAGGCCGTCGGAAACCCGATCATGATCGCCACCACGATCAGCGCGAGCATGAGCAGCCCAAGTACGCCGAGGTCCTCCCTGCTCAGGTGCGCGTCAAACAGGTTGCCCCATGGCGTGAGCACCAGCACCACGACGATGATCAGCGCCATCAGCGAAAAGCCGAACCAGAGCTCCTTGCGCAGTTTCATTTCTTGTCCGGTTCCCGGTGCACGATCAGCTCGTCCAGCTTCTGGATGTCCTCGTCCTTGACATGGACCATCTCCTTCAGCTTGTCCACGTCCACTTCCTCGACGTCCACCTCGCGCGAGGGCCATGCGCCTTGCTTGAGGCAGATGATGCAGCGGATGATCTCGACGATGCCCTGCGCCATCAGGATCGCCCCCGCCAGCGGGATGACCGTCTTGAAGGGGTAGATCGGCGGGCCTTCGTAGGTGATGGTCGAGTGCTCGTTGATCCGCCAGGACTCGGCGGCGTAGCCGTAGCCCGCGTAGATCAGCGCGAGGATGCCCGGGATGAAAAAGAGGAAGTAGAGCGCCAGGTCGAGCGCCGCCTGGGTGCGCGGCCTGAAGAAGCTGTAGAGCACATCCCCGCGCACGTGGCTGTTCTTCGACAGCGTGTAGGCGCCGGCCATCATGAACAGCGTGCCGTACATCATGATCATGAAGTCGAAGGCCCACGCGCGCGGCGCGTCGAGCACGTAGCGCGAGAACACCTCCCACGAGACGTGCAGGGTGAGCACCACGACGCAGAAGGAAAACGCCTGGCCGACCCAGGTGCTAACCCTGTCGATAGCTTGGAGAAAATGCTGGGCGTTCATCGGGGCAGAAAAGCCACCGGCCACTCGCTGTCGGGCCCCCTCTCCTTTGTCCTCTCCCCGGTCGTTGGAGGTGAGGGAAGGGCGAGGGGGAAGACCGGCGGATGGCTAGCCGAACAGCCGGGATGTATCACGGAGCGGCTAGCTCTTCTTAGGCTCCGCCTTGGCGGCTGGCTTGGTGGCGGGCGCGGCGGGCTTGGCAGCCGGCTTCTTGGGTGCAAAGTAATGGTTATAGGCCATGCGCGAGCTGACCTGGGTGTCTAGGAACCAGCGCACCGCGCGCGCGGCGAACTTGCGCTGCGACTCCTCGACCTCGCGGAAGATTGGGTTGTCCTTCCGCTTGGCTGCAGCCTCGTCGTAGACCACGAGTTGGCGAGCCAGCACCGAGTCCGGCGTCTTGTAGAACCTGACCTTATCCTTGGTCTGCATCTCGATGTAGTCCTGTGAGTAGCGGTGGATCGCCTTCCATGACATGTCCTGCGAGGCCGCCTCCACGGCATACTCGATCAGCGCCTTCATCTTCGCCGGCAGCGCGTCGTACTTGGTCTTGTTGAACATGATCTCGAACTGCTCGGCGTTCTGGTGGTAGCTTTGCAGCATGCACACCTTGGAGACGTCCGGGAAACCGAGGAGGCGGTCGGAGCTCGCGTTGTTGAACTCGGCCGCATCGAGCAGCCCGCGGTCCATCGCCGGCACGATCTCGCCGCCGGGCAGCGCGTTCACCGCCGCGCCGAGTCCCGTGAACACGTCAATCGAGATGCCCACGGTGCGGAACTTGAGCCCCTTGAAGGAATCGACGCCGGTGATGGGCTTCTTGAACCAGCCGAGCGGCTGTGTCGGCATCGGGCCGTAGGGGAAGGAGACGACGTTGGCGCCGATGGAGGCGTAGAGCTTGGTGAGCAGCTCCTTGCCGCCGCCGTACTTGTGCCAGGAGAGCAGCGTGTTGGCGTCCATGCCGTAGGCAGGGCCCGAGCCCCAAAGCGCCAGCGCGTTCTGCTTGCCGTAGTGGTACACAAGCACGCCGTGGCCGCCGTCGAGCGTGCCCTTCGACACCGCGTCGAGCAGGCCGAAGGCCGGCACCACCGCGCCCGCGGGCAGCACGTCGATCTTTAAGTCGCCGCCGGTCATGTCGTTGACCTTCTTGGCGAAGTCGAGCGCGTACTCGTGAAAGATGTCCTTCTGCGGCCAGGTGCTCTGCCAGCGCATCGCAATCGGCCCCTGCCCCTTGGCGATCATCGGGAAGCCGAGCACCGCCGCACCGCCCGCGGCAACCGCCGCCTTGAGAATGTTTCGGCGCGAAACTTTCTGCGCGCCCTGCTCCTGAACGTTCTTTTGATCCGTCATGGTACGCCTCCTTTTGGTTACTCGCACAATTGACCGCAACATCGCTTATATAATAGTTAATGGAATTTCGTCAAACCTTATTTGACACCCCATCCAGAGGTCGGATAGTCCGCTTGGCGATGGACCGGAATGCTCTCATCCGTGGGTTGCGCGCCATCGTCGGCGAGCATTACGTCCTCGTGGAAAAGGAAGACGTCATCGTCTACGAGCAGGACGGATCAATCTTCCAGGTCATGCCGGAGATCGCCATCGTGCCCGGAAATGCTTCGGCTACGGCGAAGCACGAAATACACGTTTCTCTTGACTAGGGCTTCATACCCGCTGTAGCATCGGCCATACTTCCGACGCCAGGACACCCACACATTAGCCGACCGGCGCGGGCGCTCCCGACCCGCGGACGGGCAGCCTTTAGTGTAGAGCGAGCAAAATCGGAGCCGTAGAAGTTGTCTGACAAGACCCCACCTGCCCAGCGGCGGCTCGCGGCCATCATGTTCTGCGACATGGTGGGTTATAGCCGCCTCATGGAGGAGAGCGAAACCAAGGCTCTACTCCACCTCCGGGAATTCCGGCAGATCGCCGGCAAAACCATCCCAGAATATTCGGGAGAAATCATCGACACCATCGGGGACGGTCTCTTCGCGGCCTTCGGCAGCGCGGTGGACGCCGTCCACGCCGCAGTCACCCTTCACAATGAGCTAACTATCTACAACCGGCGCGAGGGAGGGCGCCAGCCGCTCCTGGTCCGCATCGCCATCCACCTTGGAGATCTGTTGCAAGAGGGCCAGCACCTCTTCGGAAGCGGGGTCAATGTCGCCAGCCGCGTCCAGCTCCTAGCCCCGCCGGGAGGCGTTTACGTTACCGGCGAGATTTATCAGCAGGTCCGCAACCACAAAGGTCTCTCCTTCCGAGATCTCGGAGAGAGACAGCTCCGTAACATCAAAGAGCCGGTCAGGATCTACGATCTGCTGCCCGGCGAAGAAGCGGGTGAGCCAAAGTCGGCAGAAGCCCCCACCGGCGTGAGGTCGATCGCCGTCCTGCCGTTCCACAACATGAGCTCCGATCCGGAGAACGAGTACTTTAGCGACGGGATGACCGAGGAGATCATCACTCGCCTCTCCAAGATCCGGGAGCTCAAAGTCGCCTCCCGCAGCACCGTGCTGCGCTACAAGGGAAGCGGCATTGACCCGCGCGAGGTAGGGCGAGAATTAGGAGTCGGGTCCGTCCTTGAGGGGAGCGTGCGCAAGCTGGGCGATCGCCTGCGCATCACGGCCCAGCTCATCAACGCCGCGGACGGCTTTCACCTCTGTTCGGAAGTTTACGATCGCAAGTTGGATGACGTCTTCAAGATTCAGGATGAGGTCTCTGAGAAAATTGCGGAGGTTCTCAGATTAAATCTCACGGAGACCGAAAAGGTCCAGCTCTCAGCCATTCCTACTCAGAGCATCGAGGCCTACGACTACTACTGCCGCGGCAGACACCTTTTCTATCAGTACACAAGGGCAGGAAACCAGGGCGCCATCGAGATGTATCTCAAAGCCCTGGAGTTGGACCAGAGCTATGCCTTGGCTTACGCTGGCCTTTCCCTCTGCTATTCGCAATTGATCAATAGAGGCTGGGACGAGAACGCGATCTGGCTCAGCAAAGCCGAGGAAGCAGCGCTGAGAGCCCTAGGCATCGATCAGCGCCTAGCGCAGGCCCATTTCGCCCTCGGCTTCGTGTATGAAATGAAGGAGGAATGGGATAAGGAGGAAGGGGCCATGAGGCGCGTCCTCCTTCTAGATCCTAACCATGCCCATGCTCATGACAGCCTCGGCGATGTTTACTATCACCGTGACCAGCTCGATGAGGCCATGTCGGAGTATCAGGCGGCTGTGCGCCTCGATCCCTTCCATCCCAGGGCCCTCATTCAACTGGCGGCTACGTACGAAAAGGCGGGGCAATATCACGCCGCGATCGCTCAGCTACAAAGAACTTCCGAGATGCTCCCCGACTTCGATTGGACCTGGATTTACCTCGGCGATCTCCATCATTCGAGGGGAAACTACGACCAAGCCCTGCAATCATACCAGCGGGCACTCGCAATCGATCCCGCCAATATCGACGCGAAGGTGGGGCTCGGCCTGACCTACGCGGCGATGAAACGGTTCGAGGAGGGCGAGCAGATCGCCAACAAGCTACGCGGCTCGAGCGGCAAGCCTCGGGAGGAGAATGCTGACTACCTGTTTTTAGCTGCAATGCTCGACCGCGCCCGAGGAGATCATGAGAAGGCGATCGCGTTGCTGGAAAAAGCCTTCTCTGTTGCACGCAGAAGATACCACCGTGTCTACATGGGGGCTCTTGCCGAGACCTGTACCCTCATGGGAGACCGGGACAATGCCATTGCGTGGTATCGCAAGGCTATCGAGTCCGAAAGGCACTCCTCCCCTCACATGATCCAGTTTCACTATCGTCTCGGTTTGCTGTGCGAGGAGAAGAAAGACTTTCCCGCCGCTGGCGAAGCTTACCAGCGCTTTCTGCGTTTTTGGAAGGATGCGGACCCGGACATTTCCATTCTGGCCGACGCCAAGGAGCGGCTCGGCGCCCTTGAGGCCCAGGCGACTCCGTGACGCTCCGCAGTGTGGGGAAAAATTGTGTGCGGCGGCTATCTTCAGCTAAGTCCAGCCGACGCCTTAAAACAGGAGACCCATAGGCTATGAGCCGGAACGCTCTCATCAATGAATTGCGCGCCATCGTCGGCGAGCATTACGTCCTCGTGGAAAAGGAAGACGTCATCGTCTACGAGCAGGACGGATCAATCTTCCAGGTCATGCCGGAGATCGTCGTCGTTCCCGGAAACACTGATGAGGTGGCGGAGGTGGTGAAAGCGGCGCAGCGCGCCGGCGTTCCCATTGTCCCGCGTGGATCGGGGACCGGACTTGCCGGCGGCTCCGTGCCGGCTGAGGGTGGCATTGTCCTGTCGTTGGCCCGCCTGGATCGCATTCTAAAAATCGATCTGCAAAATCGCATCGCCATCGTCGAGCCCGGCGTGATCAACCTCGATATCACCAAAGCCGTGGCGAAAGACGGCTTCTTCTACGCGCCCGACCCCAGCAGCCAGGCCGCCTGCTCGGTCGGCGGCAATGTCGCCAACAATTCCGGCGGGCCGCACACGCTCGCTTATGGTGTCACGACCAATCACGTTCTCGGCGTCGAAGTGGTGTTGGATGACGGGCAAATCATCTGGCTCGGCGGCGAAGTGGCGGATACGCCCGGTTACGATCTCTGCGGCGTTTTCGTCGGCTCCGAAGGAACGATGGGCATCGTCACTAAAGTCGCCGTGAAACTCATGCAAAAGCGCGAGACCGTGCGTACCCTGCTCGCCGTCTTTGACCAAATGGACGATGCCACGCAGACCGTCGTCGACATTACGGCGGCGGGGATCATTCCCGCCGCGCTGGAAATGATGGACCGTACGACCATCGAAGCGATCGAGCGGGGATCGCCCGTGGGATTGCCGCGCGATGCCGAGGCGGTTCTCATCGTCGAGGTGGAAGGAGTTCGCGAGCAGACCGAGAAAGCGGTCGAGATGGCGCGCGGAATCTGCCAACGCGACGGCGCGCGCGAAGCCCGGGTGGCGCGCGACGAAACCGAACGCCAGCTTCTCTGGAAAGGGCGCAAGGGAGCGTTCGGGGCCATGGGCGCCCTGGCGCCGAACTATTACGTGCAAGACGGCGTGGTGCCGCGCAGCCAACTGCCGGAGATGATGCGGCGCATCGCCGCGATCAGCAAACAATTCAA